>Ga0315912_10001551_pt1 | contig 27569 bp, 22 predicted proteins | sample VfabasoilMG_FD_204469 | JGI IMG/M metagenome (GOLD analysis project Ga0315912, IMG submission 204469) | Garden soil microbial communities collected in Santa Monica, California, United States - V. faba soil | ecosystem: Environmental > Terrestrial > Soil > Garden | place: USA: California...
CGAAGATCGATTTCGGGAAGGGATTCGGCTTCTGAAACACCATCGACAGCCGCATGCGCACCTCGATCGGGTCCACGCCGGGCGCCAGGAGATTGGTGTCGTCCGGGAACAGGCGGATCTCCCCTTCGTAGCGGTTGCCGGGGTACAGGTCGTGCATCCGGTTGAAGCAGCGGAGAAACGTCGACTTGCCGCAGCCCGAAGGGCCAATGAGCGCGGTCACGCAATTCTCGTGCACCACCAGGTCGAGTTCGGTCAGCGCGCGGAAGGCACCGTAGTAGAAGCTCAGCTTGCGCGCTTCTGCCTTGGGCACGTCCACGGCATGCGACTGCCCGGGGCGGTTCTCAACTGCGGCGGAGATTGCGACGGCGGCCATGTTTCACCATTTGAGGTTCTTGCGAAGTCGGTAGCGCAGCCAGATCGCGAATCCGTTCATGGCCAGCGTCATGAGAACCAGCACGAAGCCCGCGGCGGCGGCGTTTTGCAGGAAAGCCGCCTCCGGGCGCGAGGTCCAGTTGAACATCTGGATCGGCATCACTGTAAAAGGCGAGGTGAGCCACTCGAAGTTGAGGTACGGCGGCTCGCTTGTGACCGGCGAGGGCGGCAGGAAGGCAATGAAGGTGAGCGCGCCGATGGTGATGATGGGCGCAGTCTCGCCGATGGCGCGCGCCATGCCGATGATGATTCCCGTCAGGATTCCGGCGGAAGAGTAGGGAATGATGTGGTCCTTGCACACCTGCCACTGGGTCGCCCCCAGCGCGTAGGCGCCCTCGCGGATGCCGATCGGGATGGAGCGGATGGCCTCGCGCGTGGCCACGATCACCACCGGCAGGATGAGCAGCGCCAGCGTCAGGCCGGCCGAGAGGATCGACTGGCCGAAGCCGAACTGGTAGACGAACAGCCCAAGCGCCAGCAGGCCGTAGACGATCGAAGGCACGCCGGCGAGGTTGGTGATGTTGATCTCGATGATATCGGTGACCCAGTTCTTGGGTGCGTATTCCTCTAGGTAGAGCCCCGCGCCCACGCCCAGCGGCACAGCCACGAAGGCCGTCACCAGCATTACCAGGCAGGAGCCCACCCACGCGGACAGGATGCCCGCCTGCCCCGCGCGGCGCGAAGGGAAGTTGGTGAAGAACTCCCAGGTCAGCCGCGGCACGCCATCGATGGCCATGTCCACGAACAGCGCCGTGAAGGTCAGCAAGCCCACCATCAGCGCGAGCACGCCGCAGACCGCGAAGATCAGGTCCCAGCGCTTGTGGCTGGCGATCAGGCGGCGAATCGATGTGAGATCGCGTGCGTATGCCATCTGCCGTGTCCTCAGTAGGCCTCGCGGAAATGCTTGCGCAGCATATGCCCGGCAACGTTGCACGCAAGCGTAAAGAGCATCAGCGTCAGGCCGGCCGCGAAGATGGTCTGGTACCCGACCGAGCCATGCGGCAGGTCGCCGAGTGCCACCTGAACGATATAGGCCGTGATGGTCGCCGCCGGCTCGAGCGGGTTGAAGGTCAGGTTGGGCTGCATGCCGGCTGCGACGGCAAGGATCATGGTCTCACCCACCGCGCGCGAAATGCCGAGGATATAGGCCGACGCAATGCCGGAGAACGCAGCAGGCACGACAACCTTGGTCGCGGTCTGGAAGCGCGTCGCGCCCATCGCGTAGGAGCCCTCGCGCAGGTTCATGGGCACCGCGCGCATCGCATCTTCCGAGATCGAACTCACGTACGGAATGATCATGATGCCCATGACGATGCCTGCCGCGAGCAGGTTGAAGCCGGGCAGTTCCGGGTAGAACCATTGCAGGATCGGCGTCACGAACAGCAGCGCGAAAAAACCGTACACGATGGTCGGCACGCCGCCCAGCAGTTCAAGAAAGGGTTTGGCAATCTCGCGCACCTTGAACGGCGCGAACTCCGAAAGGTAGATGGCGATGATGGTGCCCAGCGGTATCGCGATCGCAAGCGCGACAACCGAACTGGTGAGCGTCCCCGAAAGCAGGACCATGATGCCGAAGTGCTGGTCGTCGAAAAGCGGCGTCCATTGCGTGTCGGTGAGGAAATCGACGATGGATACCTGCTGGAAGAAGACGAACGACTCCTTCACCAGGATGTAGACGATGCCGACAGTGGTGAACACCGATACCAGCGCCGCGAGGAACAACACCGCCTCTATCGCGCGCTCCTTGATGATTCGTGCTCGGCGCTGCGCGAGCCGCGTGCTCGGGGCCTGAGGAGACATCGTCGAGGAAGCGCCGGGGGCGACAGCCGACATGGGTGGTGGGGCTCCGATTATGAACGAAAAACCGCCCGCGAAGCTTCGCGGGCGGTTGGTTGCGGCAACAGGCGGGTTTTCTTACTTCGCGACCAGGACCAGCGGGCGCGAGAACAGGTCGTCGATCTTGACGCCGACGTCGGCGTGGCCGGCGAACACCGTGCCCTTGTGCATCTTGCTCAGCCGATCCATGCCGGCCTTGTAAATGCGGTCGGGCAGCGGCACGTACTTCACTTCCTTGGACAGCTTGGCGGCGTGGGTGATGTAGTAGTTCGCGAACTCCTTCACCTCGGGCTTGGCGAGGCCCTTCGCGTTGACATAGATGAAGATCGGGCGCGCGAGCGGCTGGTAGCTGCCGTCGAGCACCGAGGCTTCAGACGGGGCGACCGCGGGCTTGCCGTCCTTCTCCACGATGGGCACCGGTTTCAGTTTGTCCTTGTTTTCCGCATAGTAGGCGAAACCGAAAAAGCCCAGCGCGTTCACGTCGCGGGACACGCCCTGCACCAGCACGTTGTCGTCTTCCGACGCCGTGAAATCGCCGCGCGAGGACTTCGACTTGCCGGTGATCGCTTCGGTGAAGTAGTCGAAGGTGCCGGAATCCGCGCCCGCGCCGAACAGCTTCAGGGGCTGGTTGGGCCAGGCCGGGTTGACCTGGTTCCAGGTCATGACCTTGCCCTGCGCCGCCGGCTCCCACATCTTCTTCAGCTCGGCAACGGTCAACTGCTTGATGAAGCTGTTCTTCGGGTTGATCACCACCGTGAGCGCATCGAACGCGACCGGCAACTCGATGTACTCGATGCCGGCCTGCTGGCATTCCTCCATCTCCTTCTTGAGGATCGGGCGCGAGGCGTTGGAGATGTCGGTCTCGCCGCGGCAGAACTTCTTGAAGCCGCCGCCGGTGCCGGAAATGCCGACCGTGACCTTGATGGCGTTCTTTTTCGCCTTCTGGAATTCCTCGGCGACCGCCTCGGTCACCGGGAACACCGTGCTCGAGCCGTCAACCTTGACAAGAATCTGCTGCGCGAACGCGGCCTGGGCCGCGACCGCCGCGCCGGAGAATGCCAGCGCCTGAACCAGGTATTTCAGCTTCATGACTCACCTCTCTCGTTGGGAACGGAGGCGAGTCTAGGCGGGCAGTATTACCGCAGTGTTACGGAGCACCAAACTTCCATAATCCTCTTGCACTCAATGACTTATCGGCGGCCCGGTCAGCGCCGGCAGGACGCTGCCGGCCGCCGCGGCGCGAGCGCACTGGCGCTTTCGCTCAGGCTTTCGAGGAACGCCACGAGGTCGGCCGATTCGCCCGCCGAGAGCCGCAACGGCTTGAGCAGCGCCTCGCCGTCCGAATGCAGCCGGTCGGGATTGATCTCCGAGTAATGGCGCACCACCTCGGCAAGCGTCGCCAGGCTGCCGTTGTGCATATAAGGGGCGGTGCGCGCCACATTGCGCAGCGACGGGGACTTGAACTCGCCGAAATTCCGGTGCTCCTCGGCCACCTGCCGCGTCTTGACGGCGCTCGAGCCGCCGCGGTCGTCGTTGTAGGCGCCGAGCAGGTTGAACGTGTTCGCGCGCAGCTTGCGGATGCCGCCGTGGCGTCCAGAATCGACCCCGCCGGCGACGAAAAAGGGCACCCCCGTGTCGTGGAATTCGCCGTTGCTAAACGCGGGCCCGACGTGGCAGGCGCCGCAGTTGCCCCGGCCGATGAAGATGCGCAAGCCGCGCTGTGCGGCTTCGGGATATTTTTTCATCGAAGAAAGATCACTGCGAGATAGCGCATCGCGGAATTCGTCGAAGGGCGAGCGTCCGCTCAGCAAGGTTTCCTGGAACGCGGCCAGCGCCTTGCCGATGCCGGCCAGCACCGCCTCGTCCGCGGCGGGGACCGGCGCGCCAAAGACTTTCTCGAAACGGCAGGAGAGCTCGGCGTCGCCGCGCACGAGCGCCGCCGCTTGCGCGACGCTGCCGCCCATCTCGCGTGGCTCCAGGATCGGCCGCACGCTTTGCGCCCAAAGCGAGTCGCCCGCGCCGTCCCAGCCAAACCAGCGCTGGTAGCGCACGTCCAGCAGGCTTTGCGTATTGCGCTCGGTGTCAGCCAGGCCGAAGGCGCGCGCACGCCCATCCTGCCAGGCGCGGTACGGCACATGGCAGGTCGCGCACAGAACCTGGCCCGAGGACGACAGGCGCGGATCGAAAAACATGCGCTCGCCCAATTCGATCGCCGCAGCGCTGCCGGAGACGCGGTTGGATGGATCGCGCGACCAAGGGGCGGGCCAGGGGCCGTGGCGCAGGATGGCGCGCGTCTCGGCGTCGGTGAAATCGAGAAGCTGCGCCCCTGCCCCTGCCGAACAGCACAGGAGCAGCGCGCCAAGAAGCGCGCGGATCACTCGATGCGGACGCTGTGCGTCAGCCGCTCGGTGCCGAGATCGAACACGAATTCCCATCGGCCAGGCATGTGGAACAGCCATCCCTCCGAGCGATAGCGCCCGTTCGCCAGCGGTACCACCTTGACCCGGTAGTTCATGCCGTGCCGGTGTTCCGGCATGCGCGCGTCCAGCTTGACGCGTTCCGCGACCGCCGCGCCTTTCTTAGGACAGGCGGCAAGCTCGAGCACGAACGGCTTGCCGACCTCGATGCTGGCGGGAATCGTGCGGTAGGAGAGCGCGATGCGGTCGGATTCAACGCGCACGCCGGGCGGCAATTCGCAGGCCGCCGCCATGCCGCAGAGAGAACTGCTGCTCAGTGCGACTGCAAGCCGCCGAATACGGTTTCGCCATTCTTCCATGCGATGCGCTCGGCCACCTCGCGCGGCAGGTCCGCGAGCCACTGGCGCGACCAGTTGGCGTGCTCGCCGATATAGTGCCAGCGTTCCGGCGTGAAGGAGTCTGTGCCGACCATGAACCGGTCGGGAAATTCGAGAAAGGCCGCGCGCCAGGCAGGATCCACCTTGCCGCCGCTCGCATGGTCGGTGCGGAACGCCAGGTCGCACCACAGGTTCCTGTACTTGCGCAGCATCTCGCGCACTTTCTCCGGCCGGTCGAAGCCCGAATGCGCCCAGAGGATCCTCGCCTCGGGCCACTGCTTGAACAGGCGCTCGACCGCGTCGACGTCGGAGTGGGCATGCAGGAAAAGCTTGTGTTGGCGGGCAAGCTGGACCATGCGGCGCGGCACCGGCAGGTCGGCGTCCGCTCCATAGAGGTGGAACTCGCCGATGCCGGCATAGCGGTAGCGCTTGAGCCGGTCCTCGAGGTAGGGAATCACGCTCTCGTCGCGAAACCAGCTGCCGAGTTCGCCGCGCGAGCGGTACGGGCGCAGTTCGGTAATCACCAGGTCGGGCGCCAGTGCGAGCAGGCGCTGCTGGCCATCGTCGCCGGAACTGGAGATCAGCGCGCGCTTGACGCCGGCCTTGCGCAGGATCGCGATGGCTTGCGCCGGCGGCACGACGTCCCAGGCGTCATGGCTGTAGTGCAGGTGCGCGTCGAAGATGGGCAGATCCGCCGCCGCCAGGCGCCCGCCGGACACCAAAGCGAATGCAAGGAAAACCCCTGCGGGAAGAACACGCGGCCGCATGGCGCTCCGCCTATTCGCGGGCACCGCTGCGCTGGAGCAGCTGCACCATCGACGCACCGGCGACCCCGCGCGACCTGGCGATGCCGAGCGCGCTCACGCCACCGATCGCGCGCAAACTGGGATCCGCACCCTTGCCCAGAAGCATGGCGGCGATCGTCAGGTCGTTTGCGCTCGCCGCGATCATCAGCGCAGTCAAGCCGTCGGACTGGCGCGCATTCGGATCCTTGCCATCGTCAAGCAGCTCTTTCACGGCGGCACTATCGCCCATCACCGTCGCGGTCGGCAGATCGTTGTAGCGAGTGTAGAGGGTGCGGATATTCGCCGGCCGGCGGTAGCCGACAGGCGCTTCGGGGGCAGCGGTCACGCTGCCGGCGGGAGTTTCCGCAGGTGCCTGGGGCTGTGCCTTGGCCAGAGGCTCGGGCGCCGGCGCCGGGGCCTTCGCGGTCGTACTCATGCGCTTGGACAACGCAATCTGCGCCAGATCCTTGCCGAAAGCCCCGAAGCGGCTGGTCAGCACCGGCCGGACTGCGTTGGTCAGAAGCTCCGTGCCCCATCGGCCCGAATCGGTATCGAGCATCTTTACGAAGGCGGACAGATCTTCGTCGCTCACGTTGCGGTACGTGAAATAGAGCATGCCAATGGCCTGGTTGCGCGCCTGGGCTCGTATCGCGTTGAGCTGCGTAGCCGCCGCCGGCGCCGCTTCCTTGGGTACTTTCTTGCCAGCCTTCTTCAACTCGACAAGCATCGTATCGAGCATCTCGCGCACCAGCGCGCCTGCCATTTCCGACTGGACCTCGGAATACCGCGTCACGCCATCCACCGCCTGGATGAGCTTCGCTCGCGCGGCGGGCGGCGGATTCTTGCGCATGCCCTCGGCGAACTCCTTGAGCGCCTGCGGCTGCGCTACGGCGCGCAGCTCCTCGGACGTCATCTTCATCGCAATCGGCTGGCGCAGGATTTCCAGAAAGCGCGCCATGCGCTCCACGTCCAGGCCGGCCTTCAGACTGGCGCCGACTTCAGCGGTGATCTTGCCAGGCTCGAACAGGCGACGCATCGAATCGGCGATGGCCCGCGCCTCCTCCGGCGTGAGCGAATCCTGGTCGCCCATCGCCGCCTGACGGCCGATCTCGGTGCCAAACGCCTGGAACGACGATTTCAATCCCGAGACCTCGATGACCTCCGCGATCAGCTTGTCCGGATTGGTCGGTATCGGGATGGATGCGGCCGGTGCCGCAGCCGCAGTGGCGGTTGCCTGCGGCGCGGCGCCTGCGTTGGGCGCGTCCGCCGGCTTGATCGCATCCGCTGCAGGCTTCGATGAGGCCTTCGCCTTTGACGCGATATCCCTCTTGACCTGGGGTTGCGGCGGTGGCGCACTATCGCCGAACAGAACTATCCACGCGCCCGCGCCCACCACTGCGAGCATCACCACAGCGGCGAATATCTTGGTTCGATTGCTCATTTCGAAGGCCATTCGACTCCCTCCCGCATGTGCAAACCCGCCGGATATCCGCGGAGCCTACCGGGAGAATAATACCTGCGCGCGCGCTCCATAGCGAATCGGTCCCGGCGATTGCGCGCCACGATTGAGGTAGACTTTCGCCATGGCAATAGAACACATTGCCGCACTCAGGGGAATGGCGCTCTGCCGTGCGCTATCGGCGCAGGAGCTTGAGGCGGTCGCCGCGATTGTCGAGCGTCGTCAGATTGCGGCGGGCGGCGATCTGTTCCGCGAAGGCGATGTCGGCGACGGCCTGTACCTCGTGGTGTCGGGCGAAATCAGCGTCACCAAGCGCGGGCCGGCGGGCGAACATTCGCTGGCGCGCCTGGGCGCGGGTGGCGTGCTTGGCGAGATGTCGCTGGTGACGGCCGATGCGCGCTCGGCGACCGGCCGCGCGCTGGTCGACGCGCAGGTACTCTTTCTGCCTGCGGCGCGCTTTCGCGCGCTCCTCGAGGCAAATTCGATGGCCGCGCACAAGATGGTTGCCGCGATTGCGGAAGTGCTTGCTCGGCGGCTGGCGACGATGAACGGCATGGTGCTTCAATTCGCCGAGCATCCCGGCCCCGCGGGCGCGGAAGCGTCCCGGCTCAAGACGCAGGACCTGGCCGCGCTGCACCGGACCATGCAGGTCTGGTCGTTCTAGGCCCCTGCCGAATCTGTCCGTATTGACCAGGCCGCGCGCAGCCTCGCGCGCAGCGCCGCCATCTGGTCGGCCGTGAGCGCGATCGTGCTCGACAAGTCCGGCGGCTTCGGCCACGCCGGATCGCCGCATCGGACGCCATCGAACTCCCGGGAATCCGGATATCTCGGAATGACATGAAAATGCACGTGCGGATCCACCATCATCAGGGCGAGATAGTTGATTTTGCGAAAATCGAAGTCCCGGCGCAGCACGCGCTCGATGTCCGCGGTGACGGTTGCAAGTTCCGCACACGCCGCGCTCGACACGGCACCAAGCGATGTCGCATCCTCCTTGCACGCCAGGACCAGGCTGCCGAGTGTCGGCTGCGCGGGCCGCAGCAGGACCACCCAGCTTTGGTATTCATGCAGCAACGATGCCGGGTAGCCGAACTTCTCGATGGTGGCATTCATGCGCGAAAGTCCTCCATTCCGGGTAATTAGCGAAATCCACCTCGCCGCCACGTGCGCCAGAACGCAGCCGCAACGCCCAGGCGCGGAAACCGGCGCATGAAGGGCGTGATCTGCAGCTCAACCCCGGAATGCCGCTCGATCTTCCACGCCAGGTAGGAGAGTCCGCCATCGAAGGTGAAGGACGCCTTCAGCAGGCGCAGTACGCTGAGTACCTTGCCCTGCAGGCGGCGCAGCGCCCAGCCCAACGCGCTCCAGCGTCGATCGCCGAGGGTGGCCGGATTCCGGTACCCGCCCGAAGGGGCGGAAGCCCAACCCTGCATTCCGGCAAGCGCGCGCGTCAGCCCCTGCAGTTCGGCGGCGTCCTCCGAATAGAGCGCGCGCACCCGATCCGGGCGCTCCGAGCGCAGCTCCGCCGCGTACGTCAGCAGCAGGCCCCGGGTCCAGAGCGTCTCGGCGTCGATCTCCTCGGGCATGCGCGGCAGCGTCCGCGCCGCAAATGTGGCGACTGCTCCGGCGAGCGCGCGTACAACGCGCGCGCGCGCCTGCTCGTCGATGGCAAACAGCAGACCGCAGGGTTGCGCGAACCTGCCCCACAGGTACGGATGGAACCAGTGCGTCGTGCCGCGCTCGAACTGGCCCATCGACACCACCGCGTACTTCGCGCGCGCCACGCGGCCGGCAAAGGGCATCTCGAGGTAGTAGACGTTCGGCGCCAGCACCCTGTTCGCAAGCGCCGGCAGAAGGCTGCCGTAGGCTGCCCGGTAGTCGTCGACCAACACGTAAAGATCGGCGATCCCCCCGCTGTCGTCGTTGGCGCGCCGGCAGGAGCCGTAGAAAAGCACCGCCTGCGCGCGGCGTCCGAAGCGCGCGCGCAGGATTTCGCCGAGCGCGACCACGGCATCCGGGGCGCGCGCGGCGAGCTGGCTCTCGATCACGCCATCGAGTGCGGTGCTCATCGCGGATTCGGTCGGCCAGGCAGTCGAAGCCGGCATGGCGCGCAATCTCTCAGGCCTTGGGCATCCCGGCGGAGGCATGGGTGAACACCCGCACCGCCAGCGCACGCTCGTCGACGTTCTGGCCGATTTCCGTGAACCAGGACTGGACCGCCGCGCCGCGCCAGCGGGCGCCTGCGCCCTGCAACACGCGGGCGACAAGAATCACCATCGAAAACGCGTGCCAGGCCGCGACCGCCAGCAAACCAAGGTCCGGACGGCCGGCGCCAAGGCCGGCGGTGAGCATGATCAGGCTCGGATTGCGCCTCGCGACGATCAACCGGAAATACGAATCGAATGGGCGCCAGGTGAATATGGAAAAGCGGGCGACCCAAAGTTCGAACGCGCCTTCGCAGAGCCGGCCGCCGATGTAAGCAGCGAAGATGACGCCGTAGAGCACCGGCAGCGTGAATCCGCAGATCGAGCTGGCGACCGGGGCGAGGCCGATGCCCCAAGCCATGTACCAGAGCGGCGGGTGGATGAGATCGATGCCATGGTCGAAAATGTTTCCCAGCGGGGTCGAGGTCACGGTGACGCGCGCCAGCTTGCCATCGACCGTGTCGAGGAAGGTCATGATCCAGCCCGCCAGCAGACCCCAGGCGTACTCGCCGTGCGCAAACAGGGCCAGCGCGGCGAACACCAGCACCAGGCTCATCGCGGTGACCTGATTGGGCGTGATTCCAGCCCGCACGCACCAGCGCGTGACCTGCTGCGCGGGCGCGGGCCACAGCCATTTGGTCACCAGGTCTGTGACCCCCTTGTAGGCGCCTGAAAAAACCAGCTGCTCCAGCGCCGCCTGGCGCTCGGCGCTCAGGCGCAGGACGTACGGCCGGTCGAATTTGCGCAGTCCCGTTTCAAATCCCTGCGCCACTTGCGCAACGTCGACCGTCACCACGCCCATCTCGGTCGGCGGCACATCCGCGCCGCGCAACCATTCTACGGCCCGATGCGCGCCATTGCTTTCGACAATGGCGGCCACCGGAATGGCCCCGCCCTCGTCGTCCACTTCCAGCAGCACAGACCGTGCTTTGGCGAGTCCCCGGATCACCCGGTCGTCATAGAGGCAGTCGCCGCGAAGCATGAGCAGTGCCGATGCCGGCGGCAGTGATTCGATGCTTTCCTGATGCAGTTCGACGCCTTCGCTTCGCAACTGGCGCTTGATGCGCTCGGCGGCAGTGAGGCCCCAAAGCCGGACCGCGCTGTCCCCCAGCACTACGGCACGCATGTCATCGTCGAAGGAGCTTCGATTGGTTGACGGAGCGACGCATCATATACTAGCCGGATGGCCGCCGTAGAGCTGAAAATAGACGCCGACGAGCGCCATGCGGCGTCTCTGGACGGCGAATTCACGCTCGCGCATCTGTCCGATCTGCACCTGTCCTCGCTCAAAGGCGTGCAGCCGCGCGTGCTGCTCGGCAAGCGCATGCTCGGCTATGCGTCGTGGTGGCTGCGGCGGCGTCATGAACACCGGACCGAAGTGCTTGATGCGTTGCGTGCCGATCTGCACGCGGAGCATCCCGATCACATCGCGGTCACCGGCGACCTTACGCACCTGGGACTGCCGCAGGAATTCCGCGACGCGTCGTCCTGGCTCCAGCGGCTGGGCGCGCCCGACGGCATTACCGTCGTTCCCGGCAATCACGATTCTTACGTGCGCGAGCCCTGGCCGGAGACGTTCGCCCAATGGTCCGCCTACATGCTGGGCGACGATCCCGGCGCGGGCGCGGGTTTCGAGGGCGCGTTTCCCAGCTTGCGCATGCGGAGTCACGTGGCCCTGATCGGCTTGTCGAGCGCGCAGCCGTCGGCGCCGTTCCTCGCCACCGGGCGCCTGGGCGAGGGGCAGCTGCAGCGCCTGGATCGAATTCTCGAGCAGACATCCGGCACCGGCCTGTTCCGCATCGTGATGCTGCACCATCCGCCCGCGGCGCACACGGTGCGTTGGCGAAAATCGCTGCGGGACGGCGCAACGCTGCGCGAGTTGCTCAAGCGGCACGGGGTGGAACTCGTGCTGCACGGCCATGCGCATTTTTCCGCGGCGGCCTATCTCGATCCCGGACCCGGCCGCAATCTTGCGATCGGCGTGCCCTCGGCATCGGCGATCGGAACACGGGCTGACCGGCATGCGACCTACCACGTCTACCGGATTGCCCGCGACGGCGGCGGCTGGCGCCTGCGCGTCTCGGTGCGGGTATTTTCGCCGGAGAAGGGTCGCTTCGTTCCCGAGGACGGCCGGCGGCTGCGGTTGGCGCTGGCAACCGCGCCGGCCGACGCAGGCGTGTAACTACTTCTTCTCTGGCGGCTTCGGCGCTTCCATCTCCCAACCGCCGCCCAGGGACTTGATCAGGTCCACGCTGGCGACCAGGCGGCGCGCGAGAATGGCCAGGTCCGCCCGTTCATTGACGAGCGCGGCGGACTGCACGATGACGACCGACAGGTAGTTCACGACACCCGCCTGGTACTGGTTATTCATGATCGTGACCGATTCGCGCGACGCCTTCACCGCCACCGCCTGCGCCGCGGCCTGGGTCTCCAGGATGCGCATCGCCGCAAGGGTGTCTTCCACATCGCGGAACGCGCCGAGAACCGTTTGCCGGTATTCGGCGACGGTCTCCGCGTACGCGGCGGTATACCGGGCCGTTTGTGCTTGACGCAGACCGCCGTCCAGCAGGACTTGCGCCAGTGCCACGCCGCCTGCAATGCCGGCACCGAGGGCACCGCTGGCGAACAGCCGAAACGAAGGATAGAACGATGCCTGGGCCACTCCGATCTGGGCGTTGGCCGCGGCCATCATGCGTTCCGCCGCAGCGATGTCCGGGCGTCGCAGCAGAAGTTCGGAGGGCAGTGTCGGCGCCACGCCCGGAATAACCGGGTTCCAGGTCTTTGCCGAAACGCCGAATTCAGCCGGGGGCTTGCCGATCAGCACCGCGATCGCATGCTCCAGCTGCGCCCTCGTCAGTTCCACCTCCAGGGCCTGGGTCCGGGTCGAATTGAGTTGCGCCTCCGCCTGCACGACATTGGCACGGGACGCGACTCCCGCCGCATATTGGTTGCGATTCACCTGCAGCGATTTCTCGTAACTCGCGACGCTGTCCCGCATGAGGCGGAGTTCCGTGTCATGCATGCGCAGCAGAAAGTATTTCTGTGCGACCTGCGCCTGCAGCAGGAGCTTGACCGCAGCGAGCTCGTCGGCGCTGGCTTCGGCGGTCGCGGTGCCCGCCTCCACGCTGCGCCGCACCCTGCCCCACAGGTCGATCTCCCACGCCGCCTGGAAACCAACGTGCTTGTTCACGGTGCCGACACCCGCCGTGGGCAATCCTCCTGCACCGGCCGCTTCCGCCAAGGCCGCCGCCTGCCGCACGCGCGCCTCCGCCGCCTGGACGGTCTGGTTGCCGACTTCGACCTGCTCCACCAGCGCATTGAGTTCGGGGTCGCCATACAGTTCCCACCAGCGGCTGCGCGGCAGCGCAGCCTTCGTTTCCGCCGATTTCGAGTCTCCGGTTTCCTTGTAGGCGGGCGGCACAGAGACTGAGGGGCGCACGTAATCCGGCCCGACCATGGTGCACGAGGTGCTGGCAGCGAGCGCCAGTGCGACAGCAGGAATCCGCGTCGCCCGGAAGAAAGGTGTGAATGTCATGGTCAGGATTGCGCTCCGCGAGGTACAAGGTCGGCGCCGCGCCCGCGCCGCAGGCTGCGCACCCACCGGCCGAAACGGTCGAGGTAGATATACACGATCGGCGTCGTGTACAGGGTCAGCAGTTGGCTCAGGATCAGGCCACCGCCGATGGCAATTCCGAGCGGCTGGCGGAACTCCGCGCCGTCGCCCCGGCCCAGCGCGAGCGGCACCGCAGCCAGCAACGCGGCCATGGTCGTCATCAGGATCGGCCGGAAGCGCAGCAGGCAGGCCTCGAAGATGGCCTCCCGCGGACCTGCTTTCGTGCGGCGCTCGGCGGTGAGCGCGAAATCGATCATCATGATGGCGTTCTTCTGCACAATGCCGATCAGCATGATCACGCCGATCATCGCAACGACGCTGAACTCCATCCTGAACAGCATCAGGGCCACCAGCGCGCCGACGCCCGCGGATGGGAGCGTCGACAGGATCGTGAGCGGGTGGACCAGGCTCTCATAGAGCACGCCCAGCACGATATACAGCGTCAGCAGCGCCGCGATGATGAGGACCGGCTGGCTCGCGACTGCGGCCCGGTAGGCGCGCGCAGTTCCCTGAAAACCCCCGCGAATCGTGTTCGGCACCCCGATGCGCGCCATGGCTTGCTCGATCGCCTGGGTCGCCTGCGAAAGCGACACGCCTTGCGGGAGGTTGAACGAGATGGTCGAGGAAACGAACTGCGAATGGTGATTGACGCCGAGCGCGGTGTCGGCCTGCGCGAAGCGGGCGAACTGCGAAAACGGCACCTGCGCGCCCCCCGGAACACTGACGTGCATGTGATTCAACGAGTCGGGCGATTGCCAGAATTCCGGGGCGGCCTCCATCACGACCCGGTACTGATTCAGCGGCGCGAAGATCGTCGACACCAGGCGCTGCGCGAACGCGTCGTTCAGGGTGGTATCGATCTGCCTGGGCGTCACCCCGAGTCGGGCCGCGGCATCGCGATCGACGTCGATCACGGTGGCACGCCCCTTGGTCTGCCAGTCGGTATTGACATCGACGAGTTCGGGCAATTGCGCGAGCGCATCGCGGATACGCGGATCCCAGACGCGCAATTCGGCGACGTCGTCGGCGCTGAGCGTGTACTGAAACGTCGAGCGCGTCGCCCGGCCGCCGACCCGGATATCCTGGACCGGATTGAGGACCAGATTCGCCCCCGCTTCCCCGGCGAGCCGGCCCCGCAGCCGCGCGACGACCTTGTCGGCGCTCTCCTTGCGCTCGGCGAGCGGCTTCAATTTGACGTACATCGACCCGGTATTTCCACCCGCGGTGAAGCCGACCACGTTCTCCACGGCCGGATCGGCGCGAACGATCTCGATGAAATCCTCGAGCTTCTGGCGCATCGCAGCAAAGGAAATGCTTTGGTCGGCCTGGATGCGGCCGGTCAGTTGCCCCGTGTCCTGCTGCGGAAAGAATCCCTTGGGCACGATCACGTAGAGAGCGACGTTGAGGACCACGGTCCCCAGCAGGATGAGCAGGGTCAGCGGGCCGCGGTCGAGCGCCCATGCAAGGGTCCGTTCATAGCCGCGCAGTAGCGCAGCGAATGTGCGTTCGCTCCACTGATACAAGCGGTTGCTGCGGCGCCCCGTCCCGGCCTCGAGCAATCGGGCGCACATCATCGGGGTCGTCGTCAGGGACACGAGCAGCGAGATCAGGATCGCGGCCGACAGCGTCACCGCGAATTCGCGAAAGAACATGCCGACGAAACCTCCCATCAGCAGCATCGGAATGAATACCGAGACCAGCGCGAGAGTCATCGCCACGACGGTAAAGCCGACTTCGCCGGCGCCCACGCGTGCGGCATCCTGCGGCGTCATGCCGTTCTCGATGTGACGCACGGTGTTCTCTAGGACCACGATCGCGTCGTCAACGACGAAGCCGGCGGCGATCGCCAGCGCCATCAGCGTGATGTTGTTGAGGCTGTAGCCGCACAAATGCATGATGCCGAACGTGGCGATGAGGGAAACCGGCACGGCGACGCTGGGAATGAGCGCCGCGCGGAAGTTGCGCAGGAACACGAACACCACCAGCACGACCAGCACCACGGATATCGCCAGCGTCCGTTCCGCATCGCGCATCGAAGCGCGGATCGTCGTGGTCCGGTCCATTGTCACCGCGAGGTCGATCGCCCCCGGGATCGAGGCGCGCAGCACCGGCAGGAGCGCGTTGATGCGATCGGCCGTCTCGATGATGTTGGCGTTGGGCTGGCGGTTGATCGTGACGAGCACCGAGGGCTTGCCGTTGGAGGACCCTGCATTGCGCAAGTCCTGCACGGAATCGACGACTTCCGCGACATCGGTCAATCCCACGGCGGCGCCGTTGCGGTAGGCAATCACCAGCGGAGCAAAATCAGCGGCAGTTTTCGCCTGGTCGTTGGCCTCGATCTGCCAGTAGCGCCCTTCGTTTGCCAACGCCCCCTTGGGTCGATTGGCGTTTTCCGCCGCCAGTGCCGCGCGCACTTCCTCGAAGCCAATGCCGTACTTGAACAGCGCGCGGGGGTTGATCTCGACGCGCACCGCCGGCAGCGAACTGCCCCCTACCTGAACCTGTCCCACGCCGTCCAGCTGGGACAGCTTCGGCGCGATGATGGTCGAGGCCGCGTCGTACAACTGCCCCTGCGTCATCGTGTCCGACGTGAGGCCGATGATCATGATCGGCGCGACGGAGGGGTTCACCTTCCGGTAGCTCGGATTGTTGCCGACGCCGGCCGGCAGCGAACCGCGCGCCGCATTGATCGCGGCCTGCACTTCGCGCGCCGCGGCGTTGATTTCGCGGTCGAGGTCGAACTGCAGCACGATGCGGGTGTTGCCGAGGCTGCTGCTCGACGTCATCTCGCTGATGCCCGCGATGCGGCCCAGCGAGCGTTCCAGCGGCATGGCGACCGACGCTGCCATTGTCTCGGGGCTCGCCCCCGCCAGCGATGCCGACACCTGAATGGTTGGCAGATCGACCTGCGGCAGCGGAGATACCGGGAGAAGCCGGAACGCCGCGGCGCCGGCAAGCGTGATGCCGATCGTGAGCAGAGTCGTCGCAACCGGGCGATTGATGAAGGGAACCGAAACGTTCATGCGGCCGGCCTCATGGCGCTTCGCCGCGCGCCCGCCTTGCGCGCCAGCCTGTCGAACGCGAGGTAGACGACGGGCGTGGTAAACAGCGTCAGGACCTGGCTCACGAGCAGTCCGCCCACCATGGTGATGCCCAGTGGATGGCGCAGCTCGGCGCCGACGCCCCATCCGATCATCAGCGGCAGCGCGCCGAGCAGTGCCGCCATCGTGGTCATCATGATCGGGCGAAAGCGCAGCAGGCAGGCCTGGAAGATGGCGTCACGCGGCGCCATACCCTGCTCGCGCTGGGCGTCGAGTGCGAAGTCGATCATCAGGATCGCGTTTTTCTTGACGATGCCGATCAACAGGATGAGGCCGATGATCGCGATCACGCCGAGGTCCTGGCCTGCGACCAGCAGCGCGAGCAGCGCGCCGACCCCCGCCGAGGGCAGCGTGGACAGGATCGTGATCGGATGGATATAGCTCTCGTAGAGCACGCCCAGCACGATGTAGACCGTCACAATGGCGGCCAGGATCAGCCACAGCTGGTTCGTGACGGACGACTGGAAGGCGAGCGCCGTGCCCTGGAATTTCAACTGCGTGCTGTCCGGCATGCCGATATCGCGCTGCGCGGCCTCGACCGCCTTCACCGCACCGCCCAGCGAAGCGCCGCGCGCCACATTGAACGAAATCGTCGCCGCGGAAAACTGGCCGGCGCGGCCAACGGAGAGCGGCGCGGACCGTTCGGTCACGCGGGCCAGCGACGACAGCGGAACCTGCTGCACCTTTCCTGCGGCTGCGCCCGGCGACCGCAGGGTCGTCGACAGATAGATATTGTCCAGGGCATTCACGCCAGCCCGGAATTCCGGCAGCACCTCGAGCACGACCCGGTACTGGTTGGTCTGCGTGTAGATCGTGGAAACCGGGCGCTGGCCGAACGCGTTATACAGCGCGTTGCTGATCATGGACGGCGTGATGCCATGGCGGCTCGCGGCGGCGCGGTCGATCTCCACATACGCCTGCAGGCCGCCTTCCTGCTGATCGCTCACGACCTGCGCAACGCGCGGGTCCTCACGCAGGCGTGCGACAAGCTTTGGCACCCAGGCGCGCAGAACATCGGAACTCGCATCCTCTACCGTGAACTGGTACTGGCTCCGGCTCACGCGGTCCTCGATGGTGAGATCCTGCACCGGTTGCATGTAGAGAACGATGCCTTCGACGGAGGCAAGCTTTTCCTGCAGGCGGCGAATCACGCCGGGGGCGCGGTCGCTGCGCTTGTCAAGCCGCTTGAGATTGATCAGAAAGCGGCCGCTGTTCAAGGTCGGATTGTTGCCGTCGACGCCGATAAAGGACGACAGGCTTTCGACCGCCGGATCTTCCAGGATCACCTTGGCCAGCGCCTGCTGGCGCTCGGCCATCGCGGCGAAGGAGATCGTCGGCGAGGCCTGCGAGATGCCCTGGATCGCGCCGGTATCGTGAACCGGGAAAAAGCCCTTGGGGATCACCGCGTACAGAAGGATGGTGAGCACCAGCAGCGCGACCGCCACCACCAGCGTCGCCCCCTGGCGATCCAGCACCCAGGTCAGCATGCTCGCGTAGCGAGCTATCACCCGGTCGAACCATTCGCCGCTGGCGCGGTAGAAGCGCCCCTGCTCGCGCTCAGGCACATGGCGCAGGAACCGCGCGCACATCATGGGCGTCAGCGTGAGCGAGATCACCGCCGATATCAGGATCGCGACTGCAAGCGTGATCGCGAACTCGCGGAACAGGCGCCCGACCACGTCGCCCATGAACAATAGCGGGATCAGGACGGCGATGAGGGAAAGGGTCAGCGAGATGATCGTGAAACCAATCTGTTCCGAGCCCTTCAGCGCCGCCTGCAGCGGCGGCTCGCCGGCCTCGATATGGCGCGAGATGTTCTCGATCATCACGATGGCATCGTCGACGACGAAACCGGTGGCGATGGTCAGGGCCATCAGCGTGAGATTGTTGATCGAGAACCCGGCGAGGTACATCACCGCAAATGCGCCGATCAGCGACAACGGCACCACCACGCTCGGAATGACGGTCGCCGTGAGCCTGCGCAGGAACAGGAAGATCACCATCACGACGAGAACCACGGCGAGCAGCAGCTCGAAACGCACGTCGCGCACCGAAGCGCGTATGGTGACCGTCCGGTCGGTGAGCACGGCGACATCGATCGCCGCCGGCAACGATCCCCTCAACTGCGGCAACACCCGCTTGATGCGGTCGACCACCTCGATGACATTGGCGCCCGGCTGGCGCTGGATATTGATGATGACCGCCGGCACGTTGTTGGCCCATGCCGCCAACTGCGCATTCTCGGCCGCATCCGCGACCTCGGCCACGTCGGCCAGCCGAACCGCCGCGCCGTTTCGATAGGCCACGACCATGGTCTTGAATTCATCAGCCGAGCGGAGCTGGCCGTTGGCTTCGATGGTCGAGGCCCCGGTGGGCCCGTCGAAACCGCCCTTGGACTGATTCGAGTTGGCGTTGCCGATCGCGATGCGCAGGTCGTCGAGCGAAAGACCGTAGGCGGCAAGTGCCGTCGGATTGGCCTGGACGCGGACGGCCGGCCGCTGCCCGCCGCTGATGCTGACCAGCCCGACGCCGGAAACCTGCGCGAGCTTGGCCGCGAGCCGCGTGTCCGCGAGGTACTGAATTTTCGGCAACGGCAGCGTTTGCGAGGTCAGGGCCAGCGTGAGGATCGGCGTATCGGCCGGATTGACCTTGTTGTAGATCGGCGCCTGCGGCAGGTCCGACGGCAGGTAGCTTGCCGCAGCATTGATCGCGGCCTGCACTTCCTGCTCCGCGGCATCGAGCGAGAGATCAAGGTTGAACTGCAGCGTGACCACCGATGCGCCGGCCGAACTCGTCGACGACATCTGGTTCAGGCCCGGCATCTGCCCGAACTGCCGTTCCAGCGGCGCAGTAATCGCCGAGGTGACGAGATCGGGACTGGCGCCCGGGTACAGCGTGACCACCTGGATGGTCGGGTAGTCGAACTTGGGCAGTGCCGACAGCGGCAGGATGCGGTAGGCCACGACGCCCGCCAGCAGGAGGGCGAGCATCAGCAGCGAGGTCGCCACCGGCCGCAAAATGAAAAGGCGCGATGGATTCATGGCCAAGCCGCCCCGCCCCGAGCGCTTAGGCGCCCCCTCCGGCACGAGCAACGGGCTCGACCTTTACGCCGTCGCGCAACCGGTCGGCGCCGTCGATCACGACCTTCGCGCCGGCGGCCACCCCGCTGTCCACCGTGGATATTTCTCCCTGCACGGGCCCCAGTTTCACCGGGGTGACGGCAACCGTCAGATCGTCCTTCACGACATAGACGAACGTTCCGGCCGCGCCGCGCTGAATGGCCGCTGTCGGCACGAGCGTCGCGTTTTGCCGCGTCTCGAGTGGCAGCCGCATGTTGACGAACTGGTTCGGGAACAGGGCGTTGCCCGCGTTGGCGAATTCCGCCTTGAGCTTCACGGTCCCCGTCGCCGTGTCGATCTGGTTGTCCGCGGTCAGCAAACGCCCGCTGCCGAATTTTTCCTTTTGCGCGCGGTCGAACGCGTCGACCGGTATGCGGTCGCCGGCGCGCAGCCGCTTCATCACGCGCGGCAGCGCGTCTTCCGGAATCGGGAACACGACGCCGATTGGCTGCAGCTGCGTGATGACCACGATGCCGGCGGTATCCGCGGCACGCACGATGTTGCCCGGGTCCACTTGCCGCAGTCCCACGCGTCCGGTGATCGGCGCAACGATCCGGGCGTGCGAGAGTTGCAGCCTGGCGTTGGCGATTCCGCCCTGGTCGCTCTGCACCGCCGCTTCGTACTGCCGCACGAGCGACTCCTGCGTATCGACCTGCTGGCGGGAAATGGAATCCTGCGCAAGAAGGGAGCGATAGCGCACAAGGTCGACCCGCGCATTCTCGAGCAGGGCCTGGTTGCGCGCGAGCTGCCCCGTGGCCAAGGTCAGCTGGACCTCGAAGGGCCGGGGGTCGATCTCGACAAGGAGGTCGCCGGCGTTGACCATCTGGCCCTCCTCGAACGCGACACGCATGATCTGCCCATCCACACGGCTGCGCACCAGCACGGTGTTGAGTGGCGTTACCGTGCCAAGCGCGAACAGGTAGACATCGAAGGGCCCCTGGCGTACCGAGTCGACGCCGACGGGTATCGCCGCCGCCGGCTTGCCGCTGCGTCCGCCCGAGCCTGCGCCCTTGCCGGACGTGGCTGGCCCGGAGCTCGCGTACCAGATCAATGCCCCGATCATGGCGAGCGCCACGACGGCGATGATCGCCAAGGTGCGCTTGCGTTGCCAGAGCCCCGCGCGGAAGGAATCGGGTCGAAGAAGGGTTGGTTCGGAGTTCGTTCCAGAGGGGTCGGTCATGGCTTTTCGTGGCCCTTTGACGCGCCGCCGTCCGATGGGAGATGGGAAGCGACGCTTCATTATATTGGAGAGTCCGAGGCTTGCGGCAACGTCCGGATTGCGCGCATCATGTGCCCCGGAAGCCATGGCGCCGAGGTCGCGCGACCTCCCCCGGCCGGGGCCGAAGTTGAGTTCCGCCCCGTGGTAGGCGAGACTGCCAAGCCATTCGTATCCTGGCGGCGTTGGCGCAAAATCCCTGCAAGGATTCAGCAACGAGGTGATTTACGAATGAAAGCGATTATCTTGAGCGCCGGCCAGGGCCGCAGACTGTTGCCGCTGACCGAACGCGTTCCGAAATGCATGCTGCCGGTGCAAGGGCGCCCGCTGATCGCGTGGCAGCTCGACGCCCTGATGCAATGCGGCATCAGCGATATCACGGTGGTCGTCGGCTACGGCGCCGAAACGGTCGAGGCGGGCCTCGCTGCCTATGGCTATCCCCAGAAAATTCGTGCGCTGTACAACCCCTTGTTCGCCACCACCGACAATCTGGTGAGCTGCTGGGTGGCACGCGGCGAGATGCAGGGCGAATTTCTGATCCTGAATGGAGACACGATGTTCGAGGCAGGCGTGCTCGCGGGCCTGCTCGCGGCCCCGGAGCATCCCATCACCCTCGCGGTCAGCCGCAAGAGCCGCTATGACGAAGACGACATGAAGGTGGTCCTTGACGGCGACCGACTGGTGCGCGTCGGGAAAAAGCTGGCCCTGGACCAGGTCGACGCCGAATCGATCGGCATGATGACTTTCCGCGGCGAGGGACCCGGGCTGATGCGCGACGCCATCGACCGGGCCATGCGCACGCCGGACGCACTGAAGCAGTGGTACCTGTCGCTGATCGACGGGCTGGCCGAACGAGGCGTGGTTTACACGCAGCAGATTTCGCCGCAGGGATGGACCGAGGTGGATAGCGTGGCCGATCTGGAAAGGGCCTCTACCCCAGGTGCGGCATGGCTGGCGGCGCCGGCGCGTCCCTCGGTTCCGGCCTAGCCAGGCTTCAGCGCATTTGCGCGGCGATAGCCCTCGCCAGATCGAGGTCGGCCGCACTATCGACATCGATTGCCGCTTCCGCGAAGGGCATGGCGACCGCGCCGGCAGCCAGACCCGTCTGGCGGGAAATCCGGCGCATGGCCCCCGCCAAACTCAGGATCCCAAGCGCATACAGGAGCATCGCACTCCAGCCGACCAGGCCAATCACCCGGACGGGCCGTTTGCGCTGGTCTTCGACTTTGCGCCATAGCGGGACCATGCCGCGCCCGCGCGGCGAAAGAAAAGCGAACAGGTTGCAGCCGCAGTAGTGACCATCGCTGAATTTCAATACCGTACGCCGCGTGCGCGGGTAGGCGCGCTGCACGATGTCATGGGGCGCCAGCGCGACTGCAACATCAAATCCGCCCACCCTCGCCTGGTCGAGAAAGTGGCGCACCATCTCCGGGCGCAGCAAAGGATGATCGCCCGTCGTCAGCAGGACGGGCTGGTCTTCGGGCAGCGCTGCCAGCGCGGCGGCGGCGCTCGCGGACGGCGTGCCAAGCGGAGCAATCCAGCGAACGCGCTCCCCGTCGACCAATTGGCGTAGTTCGGGCGCTTCCTGCAGGATCCCTGCCGCCGGGCCGCAAAGCAGGATGGTGTCGACACGGGTGCTGTCTTGCAGGGCACGGACCACGCGCGCCACCATGGGGACCCCTTCAATGGGGGCCAGGCACTTGGCGACGACCCCTGCCGCGGCAGCAACAGGGTCGTCCCCGCCGCGGTCGGCGGCGAGCACGATGGCATTGACGCGTGTTTCAGGGCGCATCCAGATCCCGCTCATAGACCCGATAGCGTTTGTAGGCACGCCCGCCGATCGACTCGATGATGCGGCGCATCCCCGCGTTGTCTTCGAGGATCCAGGATAATTCGAGCTCCTTGACGCGGTGGCGCTTGAGCGCCGGTCGTACGGCGTCAATTACGAGAAACGCAAGCGCCGAGCCGAACCGCGAGCGTTGGAACCTGCGCCGCACGCCCATGAGCGGCACGCGGAAAGTCTCCGGGTAGCGGAATTTCAAGCGCCATAGCAGCTTCGCCCAGCCGACCGGGAACAGGCAGCCATGCAGCCCGCGGATGGCCTCATTGATGTTCGGCAGGAGGACGATGAAGGCGGCGGCTTCACCGTCCACCTCCGCGATCTGGATCATGTCCGGATCGACCAGAAACCGGAAAGCCCGGCCCATGTCGTCAAACTCGGCCTCGGTGAACGGCACGAACCCCCAGTTTTCAGCCCAGGCGTCGTTGAAAATGTCGCGCAGGAGCGCAAGATCTGCATCGTAGTTTTTCAGGTTGAGCGGCCGCACCCTGGCCCGGTGCGCCGTCGCGGCGATCAGGCGACGCATGGCCTCGGAGCCGTAGTCCTGCGTGATCAAATAGGCAAGAGTGTCGACCGCCTTTTGGTAGCCAGCCTTTTCGATGCGCAGGGCGTAGTAGGGCTTGGCGTGCCCCATCATGAAAAAGGGAGAGGTGTCGAAACCTTCCACCAGGACCCCCATTTCCTGGTTGATCGACAGGTTGAACGGACCGCGTATGCGCCGGATGCCCTGCTCACGCAACCATCGTTCGGCCGTCTCGAGCAGCGCGCCGAAGGTCTCCTGGTTGTCTTCGGCATCCAGCATGCCGAAAAAGCCGGTCGCGTCGCCGTAGCGCTCGAGATGCAGGTCGTCGATTTGCGCGCTGATTCGCCCGACCGGCGCGCCCCCCCGCCAAGCCGTCCACGCCTGCCAGCGGGCGTGCTGAAAATAGGGGTTGCCGCGAGGCGACAGGTGCAGGCGACGCTCAAGAGACAGCGGCTGTATCCATGCGGGATCCGACTCGAGAATCGCGTGGGGTACCGCGATGAACTTGTCCATCGCAGCGGCGTTTTCGACGGCGGCAATACGCAGCGGCGCGGATGGGATCGAGGTCGGAATGGGGCTCATCGAGGGTGAATTCACGGCCAGCACCTCGGGGCGATCGATGCAGGGCGCTGCGATTCTATAGGGGTGGGCAAAGCGCCTGCCTTGCTGCGCGCACAGCGTTTCTCCTCGTGCAGGTGGAGACCTCGGTATTCTTCACCGACAGCTTGCACCAACCTTGCAGTCTCGGTCAGCTTTGGCCCGTATTCTGTTAAAATATCAAGCTTCTAGCGCTTGCCGATGGGATACTTGCGCGTTTTTGGGCTGGTCGCTGTCTGTTAAAGTGATGGTTTAAGTGGCAGGGATTGGGCGGCGCCCGTAAAGTTGCATAATGATGCGCGGCCACTGCCGCTGGAACTCGAGGGTTTTGTTGGAACCAGGCACACCAAGGCCAGGAACATGGCCCAAGCGAATAAAGCTATGCCTATTAGGGGAATCAAACTGAATCGAACGCCGGATATAAACATGGGGGCACTGGCGACGCGGACGGTGAATTCCCTGCCGCTGCGGCGGGCAGATTTTGCTTGCCTCGCCGACGCCTTGGATTACGCAGCCCTGGGTGATACGGGGGCCAACTTCTATTCCGGCCGGGGCAAGCTGACTTCCGTGCTTCCGTATCGTGCGCTACGCGAAAAAGCGCAAGTGCTGGCGCGGCGCCTTCTCTCGCTCCCGCTGGAGCGGGGCGCGCGCGTCGCAATCGTGGCGGAGACCAACCCGGACTTTCTGCGGTTCTTTTTCGCGTGCCAGTACGCCGGTCTGGTGCCGGTGGCGCTCCCGGCGGCCGTCAATCTCGGTGGTCACGCCGCCTACGTCGTCCGGCTGCGCGGCCTGCTGCTGGGCTGCGGGGCCTCGGTTGCGATGGCCTCAGGCCAGTTCCAGCGCTTCCTGCGCGAAGCCGCCGAGGGCGTCGATCTCGCATTCCTTGGAACACCCGCCGCATTCGACGAACTGCCTGAGAAAAATGTGCGGCTGCGTCCGAGCGGGCCCGCCGAAACGGCATACCTGCAATACACCTCCGGAAGCACCAGCTTCCCGCGCGGGGTGGTCATCAAGCAGGAAGCAGTGCTCAGCAACCTGTTTGGCGTCGTCAACCATAGCCTCAACATCCAGCCGGATGACCGGTGCGTCTCCTGGTTACCCTTCTATCACGACATGGGGCTCGTCGGCTGCATGCTCGCCCCGATGGCGACCCAACGTTCGATCGATTATCTGGACACCCGGGACTTCGCGATGCGCCCGCGACGCTGGTTGGAGTTGATGACCAGCACCAAGGCGTCGATCTCGTTCAGCCCGCCTTTCGGATACGACCTTTGCGCGCGGCGGCTGCGCGCCGAAGACGTCACCCGCTATGACCTCTCGGCGTGGCGCGTCGCGGGCATCGGCGCCGAGCCGATTCGTGCGGAGCTGCCGGACCGCTTTGCCAAGCTGCTGGCCCCGGCCGGTTTCAATCCCCGGGCGTTCGTTCCGTGCTACGGGATGGCGGAAAGCACGCTGGCGATCAGTTTCTCGCCGTTGGCGCAAGGTGTCGTCGTGGACTGGATCGATTCGGACTTCCTCGCCGAGCATCTGCGCGCGATTCCGGCCGGCCCGGACACGAGCCGCGTCAACGGATTTGTGCGCTGCGGCGCGCCCTTGCCGGGGCACGAGGTGGCCATTCGCGACGACCAGGGAAACGCACTGCCCGACCTTCACGTGGGACGAATCAAGGTACGCGGACCGAGCGTCATGTCGGGTTATTTCGGGCAACCTGAGCAGTCGAGACAGGCCCTTTCTCCGGATGGCTGGCTTGATACCGGCGACATCGGCTACCGGGTCGACGGCAGCGTCGTCGTGACCGGCCGGCACAAGGACATGATCATCATCAACGGCCGCAACATCTGGCCGCAGGATATCGAGCACATTGCCGAGCGGCAGCCCGGATTGCGCCCGATGGATGCGTCAGCGTTTTTCGTGCTCGGCCCGGATGACGAAGAAATCGCCGTGGTGGTTGTCCAGTGCAATATCAGCGATGCAACCGAATGCCATCTCCTCACGCAGAGGCTGCACCGGGAGATCCACGAAGAGTTGGGGATTACCTGCCTGATCGAACTCGTCCCGCGACACACCCTGCCGCGCACCTCCTCGGGCAAGCTGTCGCGCGCCGCGGCGCGCGAAGATTACCTGCGTCGGCGCGAACAGGAGCGCAAGGGCACGCACGCGGACCTGGACAAGACGTCGTACTTCGAGCAGCGAAACCCGTCCGCGGCCATAGGCCGATAGCGGGCCCTGGCGGCGTGGCGCCGCTTTCCGATTGACCGCTGCTTTCCCGATAGCGCTCACTGGAGCAACCGGATTCATCGGCGCGGCGCTGTTGTCCCGCTTGACCGGCGCCGGATGGCGCGTGCGCGCGCTCTATAGGCGGCATACCCGACGCATCCCCGAGCCATCGCCCGGCGTCGAATGGCTGCCAGGCGATTTGCAGGATTCGCGCGCGCTGGATGCATTGGTTGCCGGGACCCATGCAGTCATTCACTGTGCAGGCAGCGTGCGCGGCGCCCGCCTTGCCGATTTCGACCGCGTCAACGCGGAAGGGACGGGGCGCATCGCCAGCGCAGCCGCCGGCCTGGCGCCGTCGCCGCGGTTCCTGCTGATGTCATCGCTGGCCGCGCGCGCACCGGAACTGTCCGATTACGCCGCGAGCAAATGGCACGGCGAATGCGCGCTCAAGACGGCCGCCAAGGATATGCGCTGGACAATACTGAGACCCCCGGCCGTATTCGGTCCGGGCGACCGCGAGCTGGCGCCGCTTTTTCGCTGCATCGCCCACGGTGTAGCGCCGCTACCCGCGCGCGCGCAAGGGCGCTTCTCGCTCATCCACGTGGACGATCTGGCGGCGGCGGTGCTTCGTTGGCTCGCGGCAGACACCGGCTACGGCGGGACATTCGAGCTGGACGACGGACGTCCCGGCGGCTATGACTGGGACACCGTGCTGAGCGTTGCCGGACCCGCGCTCGGCAGGGAAAAGCCGGTGCGACAGGTCCCGATTCCCCTGCCGCTGCTCCGGCTTGCCGCCTGGGCAAATCTCGGGGCCGCCCGTCTGTTCGGATATGCCCCGATGATGACCCCGGGCAAGGTGCGGGAAATTACGCATCCGGACTGGGTATGCGATAGTCGGGCCTTTGCCAATGCTACGGGCTGGAGGCCCGCCATCGGCCTAGAATCGGGCCTGGCGCAAACTTACGGTACGCTTCGCGGGACATGATGCTCGGTGGGCACGAATTCGGGCGCCGGCTCATCTTCGCGCCGGCGACGGATTTCAACCGCAGGATGCAAGGACGTTGTAACAGGGATTATCATTCATGCTGGAATATCCGCAGATTCTTGCCGTGCTCAGCGCGGAACTGGCGTCATGCACCAAAGGGGGCATTGAAATCAGCGAGGACACGGACCTGCTGAGCGACCTCAATCTGGATTCCCTTCAAGTGATGAATCTGCTGCTGCATATCGAAGATCATTTCGACATTTCCATCCCGGTCAGCATCCTCGGCGGCGTGAAGACCGTCAAGGATCTTGCGCTGCAGATCGAAAAACTCGGGCACGTCGACTGATGGGCCTATTCGACAAGTATGAGGGACTGAAAGCGGCCCGGCGCGACCTCGAGACGCTCGGGATCGATCCATTCGGCGTGGAGATCGAGCGCATCATTTCCCCGACCGAAGGCATCATCCACGGGCGACATACCATTCTTGCCGGCACCAATAACTATCTCGGCCTGACGTTCAATGCCGATTGCGTGGCGGCAGCCCGACTCGCGCTGGACACGCAGGGGACGGGAACGACCGGCTCGCGCATGGCGAACGGCAGCTACGCAGGCCACCGGCGGCTCGAAGAGGAACTCGCGGCGTTCTACGGCATGCGCGACGCGATCGTGTTTTCCACCGGATACCTGGCCAACTTGGGCGTGCTGGCAGGCTTGACCGGGCCGAAGGACGTCGTGCTGCTGGATGCCGATTGCCACGCGAGCATTTATGACGGCTGCCGCCTTTCGGGCGCCGAAGTTATCCGGTTCCGCCACAACGATGCAGCCGACCTGGCCAAACGGATGCGCCG
>Ga0315912_10001552_pt1 | contig 27567 bp, 22 predicted proteins | sample VfabasoilMG_FD_204469 | JGI IMG/M metagenome (GOLD analysis project Ga0315912, IMG submission 204469) | Garden soil microbial communities collected in Santa Monica, California, United States - V. faba soil | ecosystem: Environmental > Terrestrial > Soil > Garden | place: USA: California...
GCGGACTAAGTTGGCGCGGATCGCTTTGTGGAGGGCGCGATAGAGCGAAGGCGCGTGATGGGCCAGAGTGGGGGGAAGCGAATTTGAGATCGAGGCCTTAGCGATGAGGTTGTAGTGCGAGCCGCCAAATTCTGGGTGGGTCTCGCCGAGCAAGTACAACACATTGCCTGCTTCCTTCAGATCCATCGTCACCGCTTGCATCACATCATCAATGATGCCAATCGCCGAGATCAAGAGCGTGGGTGGGATGGCGTGGCGCAAACCATCCGCCCCGAGATATTCATTGTTGAGCGAATCTTTGCCAGAGATGAAGGGCGTGCCATAGTGGAGCGCGGCATCGTGACAGCCGCGCGCCGCTTCGACCAACGCACCCAACGTTTCCGGGCGCTTGGGGTCGCCCCAACAAAAATTATCCAGCACGGCGATCCGCGTTGGGTCGACACCCACCGCCACCGCGTTGCGGATGGCTTCATCCATTACACTCACTGCCATGCGATAAGCATCGTATTTGCCAAATTCAGGGTTGAGGCCGTTTGACAGCACAATGCCCCGCGACCCGCGCGTGCCGATGGGTTTCAACACACAGGCATCCGATGGGCCGTCGTTGTGCGCGCCCGTGAGCGGTTTGACCACCGTGCCGCCTTGCACTTCATGATCATACAAACGGATCACATTGGCTTTGGAGGCGAGGTTGGGGTGGGCGAGAAGCGATAGGAGAATGGTAGCGTAATTGGAGGCTAGCGAACTAGAGGCTTGGAGAATTGGAGATGAGGGGGGAAGTGTAGCCGTGAGGTGACGCTGGGGCAGGCCATGATGTAAAAAGTCGTTGGCGAGGTCTAGCACCCTTTGTTCGCCATAGCGCACGACGAGATGACCAGAGCCGGTGAACGCCCCCAGCTCGGTCAGTTCGACGTTGTAAGTGTCGCACAACGTTTGTAGGGCCGCGAGGTGGTGGGGTGGCACGGCCAAGACCATGCGCTCTTGCGCCTCGGAGAGCCAAATTTCCCACGGCGCGAGGCCGGGGTATTTCAGCGGCGCACGTTTGAGATCGATCTCTGCGCCCAAGCCGCTCGCCATCTCGCCCACGGCCGAAGAGAAGCCGCCCGCGCCACAATCGGTGATGGCGTGATATAACCCGGCATCGCGCGCGCGGACGATCACTTCGATCAGGCCTTTCTCGGTGATCGGGTCGCCGATTTGCACCGAGGCCCCGGCCACTTCGCCCGTTTGCGCATCCATCGTCATCGAAGAAAAAGTCGCGCCGCGTAACCCATCGCGCCCGGTGCGCCCACCTAAAGCGATCACCCGATCGCCAATCTGTGGCTCGCGCGGATGCGCGTTTTTTGGCGCAAGGCCGACACAGCCACAAAAGACCAAGGGATTCGCCGTATAGCCCGCGTCATACCAGATCGCGCCGTTCACAGTGGGCAAACCGATCTTGTTGCCGTAGTCTTGCACACCTGCCACGACGCCCGACCGAATGCGGCGCGGGTGCAAGACGCCTTCGGGCAAAGCGGCTGGGTCGAGTGTTTGCGGGCCAAAGCACAGCACATCGGTCGCGGCGATGGGCTTGGCCGACACGCCCAACACATCGCGGATGACGCCCCCGACCCCGGTGTTCGCCCCGCCAAACGGCTCAATGGCCGAGGGGTGATTGTGCGTCTCGACTTTGAACGAGACTTCGTACTCCTCATCAAACTCAATGATGCCTGCGTTATCCACAAACGCCGACCGCACCCAGGGCGCGGCGATTTTTTCAGTGGCCGAGCGGAGGTAGGTCTTGAGGAGGCCATTTATGACGGGAGGATTAGCAGATTGGAGAATTGGAGAATTCTCTAATCCGCTAATCTCTATTTCTGCTTTAAAAGTCTTATGCACACAATGCTCACTCCACGTTTGGGCGATGGTCTCAAATTCCACATCGGTTGGATCGCGGCCAATGGTGCGATAGTAGTTTTGAATGGCCTGCATTTCGGCGAGGTCGAGCGCGGCGCGCCGTTCGCGTGACACGGCCAATAGCTCAGCTGGGTCGAGTTCGCGGAGCGCGATCAGCTCGATCTGTCCGGAGGCCTCGGCGGGATGAGGAAAGGCTGGCTCGATCTCACCGAGGGCATAGCGTTGGATCACGGGGTTGGCCAGCAGACGCCGCGCAACGGTGTGGAGATCGGTCTCCGTCAAGCGGCGGCGACCCCGCAGGGTAAAGCGTTGCCCAGTGGACGCATTGACGACATTCATCATCCCCAACAACTTGGCATAGCGCACGATCTGTTCAGCCACGGGGTCGGTGACGCCGGGGCGCAAGGCGGTGGAGAGCACTGCGCTATTCGAGCGCGGCTTCCCATTCATGGTGCCACGCCACTGCGCGTATTGCGTCACCGGGTCGCTGAGGAGTTCGGTCGCTAAGCGTTCCTGTTCGGCTGGCGCTAAGTCGCCTTCAATAAAATACAGATCGTCGCATTGGAGTTCGGTGATCTGGGTCAGGCCGAGCGCGTGCGCGTCGCGCAACCAACCCGCCGAGCGCGGGTCAACCCCCGTGCGATTTTGAACGATAAGACAATGGATAGGGAGAGGCATGGCAGGGATGTTAGGGGGCAGGGGGCGAAGTGTCAAGTGGAATAGGATAGATAGGTGACTTGCAGGATCACTTCCCCTCAGTTACAATCCGCGCTAATCAAATACCTCTCTGGGCCAAGACGCCCTCAATCTCACTGAGATTTGAGGGCGTTTGTTATTTCCTGCCCAGCGAGCTTGGCCGCGACGCCCCGAACTTTTCAATTAACTTGGAAAGGCTGGGGCGTTTTGCATTCATCACTTTTTTCAGGAGACGCCCGCTCATGTCACACCCCCCTTCTAGTATGAAAAAGACCCTCGGCCTTACCGGCATTACGATGAACGCGATGGCGCTCATCGCGCCGGGCGCGTTTTTGTGGACGACCTTCCAGTTGCAGGCGGCGAACACTGGCGGCGACTCGGATATGTGGACGGGCATCGTCGCCGCGTTGGTCATTGCGTTTCTCACGGCGTTTTCTTTTTCCGAGCTCGCGCGCAAATACCCCGAGGCCGGAGCGGGCGGCTCGTATTATTTCGCCGAAAAGGCGTTTTTAGATCGCAAACAGGTCAGTCACCGGCGCTTCGCCCGCCTCTCAAAATTTATCACTGGTTGGGCGGCGCACCTGTTCTATTGGGTCTATCCAGGCATCATGGTCGCGTTCATGGCGATTGTGATCAATTACATCTTTAGTCAGTTTGGCCTCAACTTGCCGCTGGTGGGGCAGATCACCATTGCAGTGATTTTTGCGGTGCTGGTGGGCCTCATTGCGGTGCGCGGCATCAGCGGCTCGACCAATGTCAGCATTGCTATCAACGTCATTCAATTGACCTCGCTCGCTTTTTTCAGCGTTCTCGCCATCATCTTCCGCATTCAAAATCCATTGGGCGCGACGGAATGGGCCCACGCCGTGCCGAGCTCCATCGTCGTGCCGCATAATTTGTCGGCGCTGTTGTTTCAATCCACCATCGCCATTTTGATCTTGGTGGGGTTCGAGTCGTCCACATCGTTGGCGGCCGAAGCGATCAACCCGCGCCGTGACATCCCGCGCGGTGTGATCCTCTCGCTCGTCGTACAGGGCATCTTTGCGTATCTGTTGGAATATTTTGCGGCGAATTATGCGATCAGTGAAAAACTGACCCTCACCCTCGCAGATGGCACGGTGGTGACGGGCATGGCCGCCGCCGCCGCGTCGGGCGCGCCCATTGGCGATCTGACCATCCTCATCGGCGATGCGGTGCTGGGCGCGGGCTGGGGCTTCCCGTTGATGATCGTAGTCGCTGGCACCGTTGCGCTGGCGATCCTCGGCACCACGCTCGCCGCGATTAACACCGCGGTGCGCATCAGCTTCGCCATGGCGCAAGACGCCGAAATGCCGGAAGTGCTGGGGCTGTTGGATGGCAAATATGCCACCCCCTACTTTGGCGTGTGGGTGTTGGTGGGCGTGTCAGCGTTGATTGGTTCGATTGGCTTGCTCAACGTCACCGCGTTGACCGGCATCACGTTGGCCTCGAACATCGGGACATTTGTGTTATATGCGATGATCTGCGGCCTGACGTTTGTCTCGTTTGCCGGTCATGCCGAGTTTAACAGCCTCAAACATGCCATCGTGCCGTTTCTGGGCTTGGTGGGGAATGTGGGGATGTTGCTTGCCATCATGGGCATTGGCCTCTCCAGTGGCGGCGCTTCGGCGCAAGCCACCTACATCGCGCTGGGCATTACGGTGGCGTGGGGTGTCATCAGTTTCGGCTACTTGGTATGGAATAGCCGTGTGCAAAACCGCCCCATCATCCCGCAAGTGATGGTCGGAAGCGGAGATTAGGCTTCACCCCGGCCCCTCCCCAGCGCGCGTTGGGGAGGGGTGCCTCGGTTCTGAGGTCGCCCTCTTCATAAGTATTTTCCAATGCCCTCCATCCTCCACTCCGCCGCCGTTAGTCAGGTGGGACATGTCCGCGAGGAGAATCAAGACGCGGTGCAAGTCCACGAACCGGATGACCCGCAAGTGATCGCCTCACACGGGCGCTTGTACGCGCTGGCGGATGGGATGGGCGGTCATGCGGCAGGCCGACTGGCCAGCCAACTGGCGTTGGAGGCCTTCGGCGCGGCGTTCTATGCAGGTCGGCCACAGCGCGCGGCGCAGAATTTAAAGGAAGCGTGCGACGCGGCGAATTTGGAAGTGAACCGCGCGGCCCAACGGTTGCAGACCGGGCGGATGGGCACCACGCTCACCGCCCTCAACCTTGTCGCCAATCGGTTGCATATCGCCCACATCGGCGACACGCGTGTTTATCTCATCCGGAACGGCGTGGCGCACTGCCTCACCCAAGACCACACCCAAGTTGGCGAGCTGGCGCGGCTTAAAATCATTTCGCCCGATAAGGTGCGCCAGCACCCGCGCCGCTCCATCCTGAGCAAATCGGTGGGCATGGAGTTGTTTGTTCAACCAGATTTGCTCGAATTGGATTTGCTGGGAAACGATCAGTTGATCGTGTGTTGCGATGGCGTCTGGTCGGTGATTGAAGACGAAGAGTTTGCGCGCGCGGCGAGCACGGGCTTGGACGCGACCCAGTTAAGCCAGCGGCTTGTGGAATGGGCTTTGGAGCGCGAGAGCGATGATAACGTTTCGGTGATTGCCGTGCAGATTGAGCGCTTGGCCGAAGGCGTGCCGACCAAACCCGCGCACCGTTGGTGGCAAGCGTGGTGGCCGCGCCCACGCAACGTGCTCACGCCTACCTCACGCGCTCCTGAATGGATTAGAACGGATTAAACGTATATGCTGACTGCCGCCCCGGCTGAACTAGACTATAATCGCGCCGACCCTATGTTACAAATCGGCGATCAATTTGAACGATTTCAAATCCTCAGTCATCTTGCGCAGGGTGGGATGAGTGATATTTATCGCGCGCGCGACCTGACCACTGGGCGCGAAGTGGCGCTGAAGATCCCCGACCCGACGTTGATCGGTGACCCGGCCCAATATGAACGCTTCCAACGTGAATTAGAAGTGACGCGCACCCTGCACCACCCGGCGATTCAACACGGGGTGGCGTCGGGGCAGTTCAACCGCACGCCCTATCTGGTCACTGAGCTGGTGGAGGGCGAGGCGTTGCGCGACTTGATCACGCGCCGCGCCCCGTTCCCCCCCGCCGAAGCGCTGGACTTGATCATCCAGATCGCCGATGGCTTGGCCTATTGCCACGAACAAGGGGTCATCCACCGCGATCTCAAGCCCGAAAATATTTTGATAGCGGCCTCTGGTCAACCGGTGATTTTAGATTTTGGCTTGGCCTTGACCAAGGGCGCGAAGCGCGTCACCTACGCCAATCTGTCTAGCACGGCTGGGACACCAGAATATATGGCCCCCGAACAAGTGGAGGGGCAACGTGGCGACGCGCGCACCGATCTCTATGCGCTGGGCATCGTGCTTTACGAACTGCTCACAGGCGCGCCGCCGTTTACCGGGGATAACAACTTGGCGATCATGGCGCAACATCTCAATCAGGCTGTGCCGCGTTTGGATCAGGCACCGGCCGGGATTGCGCCGCACCTGGCGGCGGTGGTCGCGCGCGCCACACGCCGCAAGCCGGAGGAACGGTATGCCGATCTCCGCGCCTTCATCCACGACGCGCAAAATTTGGAACAAGTAGACCTATCGATTTTAGAGCGCGCTACGGCCCGCCCGCCCGCCGAGTCGTTTTGGGGACAGCGGTGGGTGAAGAGCGCCGCATTGGCGATGGCGCTCTTGGCCATGATCATCCTGATCGCCTTGATCGCGCAATGGTGGCGCGGCTTATAATTTTCTATGCCCACTTCCGCTGAACTGCTCAAATTGGTTGTTGACCAACAAATTAAATATATTGACCTTAACTTCACCGACATCGTGGGGAGGTTGAAGAACGTCACCGTCCCGGTGAGCGAATTGCCGCAAGTCTTGGATCATGGCATTTGGTTCGATGGGTCATCGGTGGAGGGGTTCGCGCGGATCGCCGAGAGCGATATGTACTTGGTGCCCGATGTGGCTACGTTTGCGGTGTTGCCGTGGCTCTCGGGTGAGGAGGCTACCGCGCGCCTGATGTGCAACGCCTACACGCCCACCCGCCAGCCGTTTCTCGGCGACCCGCGCGCGGTGTTGGCGCGCGCGGTGAGCGAAGCCGAGCAGATGGGCTTGGTGTATCAGACCGGCCCCGAAGTGGAATTCTTCTTGCTCAAGCCGCACGCCAATGGCGGGGTGATCCCGCCTCAGCCACATGATCAGGCCAGTTATTTTGATTTGCCCGGCGACGACTCCAGTGGGCATTTGCGGCGGCGCATGGCTTCGGCGCTCACGGCGTTTGGCATCCAAGTGGAAGCGATGCACCATGAGGTCGCACATGGCCAACACGAAATTGATTTTCGATACGCCGAGGCGCTCCGCACCGCCGATAACGTGTTGACATTTCGGAGCGCGCTCAAGACACTGGCGCGTGAGTATGGCTTTTACGCGACGTTCATGCCCAAGCCGATCCGGGGCCTCGCGGGCAATGGGATGCACGTCCACCAGAGTTTGCTCTACCAGAACGGGGTCAACGCCTTTGCTGACCCGGGCGACCCGCACGGCTTATCGAAAATCGCTAAACATTTCATCGCGGGGCAATTGGCCCACGCGCGCGGCATGTGCGCCGTCCTCGCGCCGTTGGTGAACTCGTATAAGCGGCTCGTCCCCGGCTATGAAGCGCCGGTGTATATCAGCTGGGCGCGGGTCAATCGCTCGGCGCTCATCCGCGTGCCACGCGCGTTTACGCAAGAGTCCACCCGCCTCGAACTGCGTTGCCCCGATCCGAGTTGTAATCCCTATTTGGCTTTTGCGGTGATGTTGGCGGCTGGGCTGGATGGCATTCGGCGCGAGCTCCCTGTGCCGGAGGCCGCCGAAGAAAACCTGTACGCGCTCGAAGGCCAGCGCCGGGCCGCGTTTGCGATGCTCCCCGGCACCTTGGAAGAGGCGTTGGAAGAACTGCAACAGGATGAAGTCGTGCGCGCGGCCCTAGGGCCGCATGTCTTGGAACGCTTCCTCAGCGCCAAACGGCAGGAGTGGGAAGATTATCGGCTGGAGGTGACGCCGTGGGAGGTGGAGCAGTATTTGGAAGTGTACTAAACTGAACTTACGCACCAGTAGCGGAAACCGCACCTTGATGGTTCGGCACGCTCACCATGTCGAAAGGCGCGGTTTCCGCCGCATTCGGTAGGCTTCGACAGGCTCAGCCTGCGCGCTTGCGTAAGTCCAGCTAAATTTTACGGCCACTTCGGCATGGCCTCTAACGCGGCTTCGGCTGGAAAATCCTTCACCGCCAGCCAGCCTTGTTCATCGTAACAATGGTCGCTTTCCCAATAGGGACGCTTATTAAAATCTAAATTGAAGGGGAAGATCGCGCCCAGCCAGGGCCAGTTGGCGCGCGCGTACTGAAAGGCGTTGACGATCTGGTCGGACTGTTGTTGCTCGGTGACTTCAAAGCCTTGAAAGAACACGACCCACGGCGCATTCTGGGGGTTGCACTCGGCGCGATAATCGCGCAACCAGCCGGTCTCGGTAGACCAAATTCGCTTGTAAACCCCAAAGCCTAATAAAATTTCGCGGATGCGCTCGACGCCGCGATAGCACATGCCGCTGGGACACGCCGGGTCATCGGGCGGGGTGGCGTAGCCCGCGCGAAAACCGTAATTATGATACCCCAGCACATCATAACAATCGTCCGCCCGCCCGCGCGTGTCTACGAGGTGATCCAGCATTTGCTTCAAATAGATCTCTTCATCCAACGCGAAATTGAGATCAAACACCTCCCCTGTGGGGGCGAGACCGGCCGTGACCACGATAAACGTCGGGTCGGTCGCCTTGATGGCATCATAGGCGGCGCAGAGTTGATCGGCATAATGGAGCGCATCTATTGGCCCGTTATAGGCACCAGCCCCGGACAGGTTGGGCTCATTACCAATGGCAAAGGCGTCTACACAGTGCCCGCCGTCGGACTGCATGTTATGCGCCCAGGTCCAAGCGTCATCGGCTACCGCTTGCGCCGACACACCGGCCTCTGCTTTGTTTAACCGGAGCAATACGTGATACGGCAAGCGATTCGCCCCGCAATATTCTTCGGGCGCGTCGTTTTGGGTGATCTGGATCCAGTTGAAAGAGGTGGGGGGATATTCGCCGCCAACGCGCAATTTGGAGTAGTGGTAGATCGTCCAGCCATATCCAAAGGACAGGGCGGGGCCGTCAATCCGAATGGCGTTGCGCGTGACCAGCGGGAGATAGACCAGATAGGGCGGGGCCGGGGCGGCGGCGAGGCTGGACAAGGCGAGGAGGCTCAAGACGATCAGGTTGCGCGCGATGGGTTTCATACGAATGGGAGTATACACAAAAGCCCGCGCTGGTGATCAGCCTCATGACCTTCGGCGTGAATTTGCGCCACATGCTCGACAGCGCATCGCTTGCGCCCCACACGCAACATCTCCACGGCGCGCAAACCGCTCTGCCAGTTGTGTTTCGTCCTTAGTGGGCAAGGGGTGTTGTAGTGGCTGGGTGAGAGAATTAGATTTTCGTAATTTGTGCTAGGATTCGGGCAGAAAAGGCGGAAACAGGCAACATTGCGAAGTCTTAGACGGATGGTGTTTCCGCCTAAACCACTAAGCACAAGTTCCCTGTTTGGCTAAATTCGAGGATTATCAAGGAGATTTAAATGGCAAAACGGCAAATTTCCGACACAGAAAAAGCACAAGTTATCGAAGCCCAACGTGAAAGTGATGGCTCGTTGCGTTGCTTTATTTCTGGTGAAGTTATAAATTTATCAACAGATGAAATTGAATTTGACCATGTTGAGCCTTTTTCTAAAGGCGGTGATACAAGTATCTCAAACATTCGCGCAGTTCTAAAAATATACAACAGGCGGAAATCAGACCAATCGCTTTATGAAGTGCGTGATAACCTTCGCTTGGAAAGGCTTTTCACTGAAAAGAAGAATTCGATAAAACTACAAGATATTTTGGGGTTGAAGAATATAGATCAACGTTCTATCCATGCAACACCGCAAAATAATGGCATCACCATTACTGACGGCTCGTCCTCTTTGGTATTTACGTTGTTTGTTGACCCCATCTTAAAAGTTCCTTATTTCTACGGAAGAGTTCCTTTGAAATGGCTTCAAAATGATGATCAAGAAGGTTTACAACCTCGTGTAATTGATTACAAAAGACTCATAAGTCTGCGCGACCACCTTCGAAACCATCCACAAATGGCACCGGCTATTGCCCGTCTAAAAAATGGCAGTATTCGGTTGTTCGATGGGCAACATAAATTGGCGGCACAAATCTTAAATAATGTGCAAGAGATTGATATAAAGGTTTATGTTTCGCCAGATGATGATGGGGCGGCAAAAGCACTCTTTGACGCTTTGATGATTACAAACCTAGAGGCACACTCAAAACTTCGCCAAGTTCCCTTTTACACTTCAACTTTATTGGAACGCTTATCGGTAATTTATAAAGAACTTTGGGAAGAATTCGCTACTCAAAAACCAGCGGGACAACATTCAGAGTCTAATTTCTTGAATTTCCTCATTACCGAAAAAAGATTTACAAGGGCAAAAGCAAATGATGTTTTTCGGGCGGCAGTTAAAGAAAATGCGCTTTCAAATTCGGCGTTAGCCCCTTTCATTGCAGAAGCCTCAAAAGACGCTTCTTTCCCAATCACTCAGGAAATAATGAATACTGTGATTTTTCCGAACTGCTTGTTTCTTCAACCATCTGCCGCGTTGTTTGACACTGCTGATGACTATAGAAATCATGAAGTCGCTAATTTTCAGGCTTTAGCAGAGTTGATTGTGGAAGAAGGTTTTTTGAGAGATTGGGTTCAACGTCAATCTAATACAACCTTGAGTAACACCCAATTGAAGGCACGGCGTATTTGGCATAAAGGTGCTGTTCTAAGTTGGAGCCCCTATCTCAAAGACATTATCATCAATACGTTTAATATCAAGACGGAAGATGAACGCACAAAACTTTTGTATCGCCCAACGTTGACAAACCAAGACAGAGAACGAATAAAGACTTATTTGGCTCGATTGTTCAACCATCCAATGTGGGATATGCCGGAAGGTGAAATTGATAGCATTTTAGTTTCTTCTAAAAAGCAGGAAGATTTGTTTAGGCGTAATGGGCTTACTTCTTTACATGTGCTAACGGGTAGTTAAAACCACCAGCCGCCCAACCCGGACATCAAACCGACCTGCGCTCCGCGCCAACCAACCGTGCCCTTTTCGCATAGTTTCAGGTAATACAACGGGTCATCCTAGTGAAGTATGCGCCAGCGGCTTATGCCTGTAGTTTGGTGCTTTCCTATCAACACAACTTAAAAATTAAAGGAGTAGGAATATGTTAAAACAAATCTTATACGCAACCTTAAACTTATCATTAGTTTTAGGCTCTATTTTGGGGGAAACTTATCAGGTTCCGAATATAGAACAGACAATAGACACCCCACAAAGCGACCAGCTAGAAACAGCTTTTCAAGCTAATAATGGTGGGTCAGATGAATTTGGGTATACTTGGGATGACACTGTGCCAGTTGATTGGATTGACGCAACTACAGGTACAGACACAAACTTTAATGGTTATAGCCCTTTTCAATCACTTGGCCCAATCACTATTACTTTCCCGTTTTCTTATTATGAAAACGTCTATTCCCATTTATGGATTAATGCGGGTGGATATTTAGCATTTTCAGAACAACATGCTCAGGGTAATTCTCCAGTTGGAACTTTCCCTAACCCTAATTTATCTCGTAATGCTATAGCTCCTTTGTGGTCTTATCTTAATCTCGCTGAAAGTGGAACAACTAATCGAGTTTATTATAAAGCGGGTGGGGCATCACCTAATCGCTATTTTGCCGCTGAATGGTATCAAGTAGTATATGGCAAATCTGACTTAGTAGGGGCAACTTTAGTTTTTACCTATGAAGTTGTATTGTATGAAAATGGCAATATCCGATTTCAATACCTTAACCAACAAACAGGGCCGGGATATTGCGACGATTTTCTAATCGGCATCCAAAACGCCAATGGATATGATGGCATCACTTATTCACAGTGTACTATGCCACCGTCAAACAAAGCGGTCCTGTTTACGCCACCGCCGAATACTGCGCGAATTCAGGTGTTGAATCCGTATCAGGGAGTATTAACACACCCGAATGAACCTTTGAATTTCGCAATTGAATTGGCTAACAATGGCACTCGTGGGACTGATATATATAACCTCACAAGCAATTCAATTTGGCCGATAATGTTTTATGATTCAACAGGCATTCCTCTCATTGACTCCAATCGTGACGGTTCTGTTGATACAGGTGAATTAGTGCAAGGTGGTCAAACTACAATACTTGCTAAAATTCAAACGCCAGTCATTGTCAATCCATATAATCAGAATAATATTACTCTAAACATTGCTTCAACAATTGACGCCAGCCGCTATAAAACAGCCACTTTACAATCCGCTGTTCCTGTACCGTTTGCATACTTATGGGGTAACTCTAACTCTTATTTGTCCGTACAACAACCGGGATCTTTTGTTGAACGTTCTTTACCGGGAAAATTAGATAACTCATCCATTGCAGAGGCTACTAATGGTTATGTGGTGGCTTGGGGCCAAACTGGGGTAGCAACTGATCCCAAGATTAAAGTTGAAGAAGTTAATTACGGCCGTTCCAATTGGGGTGAAATAGAAGGTTATCGGTATCTTAGAAGTATGACCACTAAGAAGATTTCAGATTACAGTGGTGTGTCTCTTGAAACTCATGACAAAGCTCCGATCATTGCTACGACACTTAATGGTGCTACGGGTATAGTTTGGTATAACTATGTATACAGTACGACTGGCAAATATATGTATAACATTTATTTTGCTGGTTTAGATGCTAATAATGACCTAGCTGTTGGTCCAAAGCGCCTAACAAACTTTAATAGTTTGGGTGATTATACAAATGGTCTTACCCTTACCTTGCAACCAGCTATTGCAGCAACAAGTGATAATAGATTTATTATCACTTGGGCTCAAACATACTACTCTAAGACGGCCTCTCTAAGCGAGGTGCAGACAAGCGACATTTACTATACAGTTCTTAATTCTAGTGGGGATACTATCCAGCAAACAACTCGCTTAACAAACGATCCTATTCGACAAGGATTTGGCTACTCCGATCCTGTAGTAAAACCAATAACAGATAATCGGGTTATAGTGGCTTTTAATAATGGTGATAATAATATGCAAGACACCTATTTTGCTGTGATTGACAGCAATGGTAGTGTTATCAAAACATCTACGAATCTTTCTAATGATGGAAGCACAACCCGCCCAGTTGGGCGTCCAGATGCTGTTCAATTGACAAATGGTAATATCATTCTGGCTTGGGGTACTCTTATTGATGACTTGAACGATCTACGGTTCATAACCCTTGATTCAACTTATAACGTTATCACTGGCCCAATCTCCATTAACCACCCTTCTATGCGAAAGTTTCAACATTATAGTTATTCCAACAGATTGTCTTTGGTAGCTTCTAGGACTGGTCATGCAATATTAACGTGGATGGAGGCAGACCCAAACTTTTCTCGTAATTTGTACTATGCCTTAATTGCTAATGATGGAACTGTAGTTACTCCACCTATGATTTTTGCCTCTGCTGCTAATCGAATTGGATTAGGTTTAGGAGGATATAACACTGCATCTTACTCAATTACGCCAACGGTAGCTGGTGTAGACACGTTTATTCGTACTGATCCTTTTGTCGAGTCATTTGATGGGCAAATGGTTATTCCCGTTTATTTTGGCAATAACGGTGATTCCATTGCTAATTCAATTGTTGTAACAGCAACTCTAGGGGCTGGCTTAACTTATCTTAACGACACCTCTGGTATTACGCCAACTGTTAATACATTGTTACCTTCTCGTTTATCTGAGAACTCCGCTCGTCAAACTGACATTCAGTACACTTGGGCATTTTCAAATAGTTTAGCTTTTCTTGGAAGTGGGCAGTTCGTTATAAACGCACAAGGTTTAGTAGCCGGCAGTTATCCTGTTACTGTCACTGTTTCTTCTAACGCCGATGATGGGAACTTTAACAACAACTCTTACACTGTAAACGCGATTTTATATGGGCAACTATTTTTGCCACTGATAGTACATTGAGCTTAATTTGTTGGTTAGTAGGCATGTAATTAGGTCAGCAACTTCGCTCCCAACCCACACATCCTAAGAAACGGCCACACTTAAAAAGTAGCTATTTTACAGGGAAATTGGTGAGGGAGAAAAATCGTGGGGGAAATTATTGGGCGTGAGACGCACCAACTCGTCGGCTTAATCTGATTGGATTTCGCCGCGCAAGAAGTATTCGATTGCGATCATGCCCCAGCCCGCTCTGTACAAAAACGTAGCATCCTAATCGGGGTCGGACAAGCCACCACCCGCACAACTCAAAACTTTGCGCCAACTCATCAAAAGTGAATTCCCATGAAAGACGAACTGTTTGCAGAATTAGTGGCTAGTGTCCGAGAAGGCGGCGCAATTTTGCGCGGCGAAGCGGCTCTGGCCCGGACGTTTCAGGTGGCGGGGCAGATATTAAACAAATTCGCGCCGATTACCACTTGTCACAGAATGAATTTGCGGCGCTGTTAGGCGTCAGTGTGCGGACTTTGCAAAATTGGGAGCAAGGCCGGCGCACGCCAGAAGGCGCGGCGCAGGTGCTATTACAAGTGGCGGCCAAACATCCCGAAGCCGTGTGGGATGTGATTCGCCCGCTGAAAACCAAAACAATCCGGGCAAAAGCACGGCGAGTTGTTGCATAAACGTAGGCCAACAGCCCAAGCCGGGCTTCAGGGTAGGATCAAGAGGCAATTGCGCCAACCGCTGAGGCTGGGCGTTAGCCAGTTGACGAAGACAGGCCAATCACCCGATGAGAAAAGTCAAGGTTGTCTCGAAGAAATATGACGGTTCTTTGCGTGACGAATACGAGACGTGCTTGTGTGCCGAATCGGATGAGACTATCGTTCTCTTTTCAGAGCCGGGCCTGAGGTATTGGGATCAGCGCAAAGCCGCCTGGTTCCACGCGCCCGATGGCCTCCTGGAAATCTATTTCAAGCACCGGTGGTATAACGTCGGACACATTACAGAACAGGTCAGCAACCTTAACTTGATCTATGTGAACATCGCCCTGCCGGCCACGTTTCAGCAAGATGCCGTGGAATGGACCGACCTCGATCTGGATTATCGAGTTCACTTAGACCATAGGGTGGAACGGTTGGATCAGGCAGAATTTGAGCAAAACATCCAGCGCCTAGGCTACCCACCCGATCTGATTGAGCAAGTCGGCGCCGCCTGCCGCGAAGTCGAAGCAGGCTTGGCCCGGCGGGATTTTCCGTTTGATTATGAGCGGCAAGTCGAGTTGTATTGGCGGATCAAGCGTGAGCGGCCGTCGGTGTGAGGGCAGTGACAGCGCATAAAAGCCTCTCACCAAACTTGGCACAATAAAGCGTATCTGGGAGATAGTTGAACTATGTCAATTTGGAGGGCGGTAGGAATAGTTTGGACTGTAACAAGCGTATCTCTTGCGTTACTGGTAGGGGCAGGTCGGTATTTTATCTTATCAGGATATCCAGTATGGTTTCTGGTGGTGTTGGTGCCGCTGACCTTGCTGGGCGTGGCACTTTCCGGCATTTCACTTTTTGTGGGCCTGATCTTAATTGAAGCCGAAGTTCTTGCACCCTTCAAACACATCTTCTTAACCCGCTACGGAATAAAGACGATTGGCACAGTTGTTAGTTCATCCGACTGCTCTGATCGAGAGGACGTGTGTGTGTGCGGGTCTTATAAATTTAGTGATTTACGTAAGCAGGATTATGAATTCAAATTCAAGATTTGCATTCACTGGCCGAGCAAGGAACAATGGAAGCTGGTAGAACAAGGATACTCCGAAGGAGCGCAGAACCCAGTATATTACTTGCGCTTCTGGCCCGTTGTTCACGAAATCCAATTTCCTGTTTGAGCCGAAGGATGCGTGAAGCGGCACGATGAGTGAGAAACCCAACGCGCTTGCAGTGCCGGTTGACGTCATCATGCGGCGGCCGACGCTCTTTGGTGTTTCGGCCATGCCAATGCTGGCTGTGCCGTTGGTAGTCCGGCGCGCTCAAGTGGAGGAGGCGGGAGCTTTGGCGTCGCTCTTGGGCCGCGCGTTTGAGGCTGAGAACTGGGAGGTGGCAGGTACTGAGCGTGAGCTGTTCTACGACGAGACGGTCAGGGCGACGTTGGTAGTCGCAGTCGAGGCACGGCTGGTGGCGACGGCTTCGTTGCAGGTACGTCCTGACGCACCAGAGTGTGGTTGGGTGCGTTGGGTTGCGACGGAACGGGATCGGCGTCGGGAGGGCTTGGCGCGGGCGTTGGTGATCGGTGTGCTCACGCTGGCGGGGCAAGCAGGATGTCGAGAAGCTCGTCTGCGTACGCAGACCGATCGGTTGGCGGCGATCCCGTTGTATTTGCAGTTGGGGTTTGAGCCACTTGTGAGGGGCGATCTGGAACGTGAGGCATGGGAGCAAGTGCTCAGGCTGTTGAGCGGCGAGGCGCGTGGTGGCCGCGTTGCGCCTCCGGCTGGCTAACTCGACGCTGTACCCACTCAGCGACGTGCCGCCCAACACTCTATCGGTAGTCGCTTACGCCAATACCGATCGAGTGGCGAGTCAGCGACGAACGGTCTGAGCTGAAATCATTTGAAAGATTAACGCTAAAATATGAGGTATCTATGAAAAACTCCAACACACCCAATCCACGCATCGCCAAAATGACCTTCGCTTCAGTCTATCCGCTGTATCTCGAAAAAGTGAAGAAGAAAGGCCGAACCAAAAAAGAATTGCATCAAGTCATCGAGTGGTTAACCGACTTCGATGATCAGAAGCTTCAGGCACTCATCAAAGAAAATGCGACTTTTGAAACATTCTTCCAACAGGCTTCCCTAAACCCGAATGTGCACCTCATCACCGGAGTCATCTGTGGGTGTCGGGTGGAGGAAATTAAGGATCCTTTGACACAGCAGGTTAGGTATTTGGATAAGTTAGTGGATGAATTGGCGAAGGGCCGGAAGATGGAGAAGATTTTGCGCGGCGCATAAGGTGTGGTGAAGATGCCTGAAATTGATTTCAGGAGGTTCGTTGGTATGCGTCATACTCGCCAAGAAGTCATCAAACGCACTATTCAGGAGTTCGAACGACTGGATCGTCTAGTGAACAACCTGACTGATGAGGATTGGAACAGATTGTTAACCAGACCCGAGACCAAAGATCCGTGGACAGTGAAAGATACCCTAGCGCATATTACGCATTGGAAAGCCGACACCGTCAGAAAAATCAAAAAACAACCTATACCGGTAGAAGAGAAAGGGCTCAATTGGACGGATGGGAACCACCTCATCTACCAGCGTTGGCGTGAGCGCTCCCCACAGGCGGTTTTAGCTTGGCACAGGCAGGTTCAAGCAGAGGCAGTGGCGGCGCTTCAAGCGGCCCCTAACGCATGGTTCAGTAACAGAGAGCGCCGACCGGAATGGCCCTTTGATCTTGACGGTCACTCCAGTTACCATCGCGTAAAGGATATCGAAGACGCACTGAGAAAATCAACAAAGTGAGTGCCGTCCAACCGGCAGGCAGGGATGCGCTCCGCTAACGGCTGACGCTAGCCGTTCGAGCTAAGACCTGGCAAGGTGTCATCTTTCGGTCAAGTCCACTCATCAGTCGGCCACTGAGCCAAAATAAACACAGCCGACCCATTTGGGTCGGCTGTGTCTGAGTCTCCAGCAAAAAAACGGGGTCGAAGTTAAACGCTGACCGCCAATTGTGGCCGGAACTTATATCCGTAAACTAGCATCCCGCGGTCCCCATCTTCGCGCAGTTTGCGCGTCACCATTTCAACCGGCATCCCGATCTCAGCCTTGCCGTTATCCACATCGGTCAGTTGCGCCGTCACGAGCGGGCCTTCATCTAGTTTGATGATGGCGACGGTGTAAGGGGTTGTGCCTTCATAACCTTCCGGCGCGTCATAAACAGTGGTGTAGGAATACACCTCGCCCTTGCCGGAAAAGGTGTAGGGCGTCTTGGCCTCGCCCGAACAGTGCGGGCAAACGTCGCGCGGGGGGAAGATTTTCTCTGAGCAGTGCGGGCAAACTTCGCCGACTAACCCGTATCGTTGTTGTTGTAAGCGCCAATGGCGTGAAATTTCCATATTGCCTCCGTTTTGAGTATTTCCACACTAACGCCGCGTACCTCTCAAAAACTCTCTTGATAGGGATAGGCGGCTGTATGTTGTTAATTTTTGCTTAAGATATGCGTCACGGCCGTTGCGCCCGCGCCGCCCAAACATTGCGCCATCCCCCACTGCGCGCCCATCACTTGGTTAGCGCCGCCTTCTCCGCGCAACTGTAAGGCCACTTCGGCGATCTGATAAACTCCGGTCGCGCCACCCGGGTTGCCACGCGCCTTAAGCCCGCCAAAGGTCGAAACGGGGATTTGGCCGGATAGCCCAATCGCACCCTGCGCCAACTTCCAGCCCGCGCCCCGCTCGGCGAAACCGGCCGCTTCCAAACTCAGCGCGGCGAACACGGTGAATCCATCGTGCAGTTCAAATACATTCATTTGTTCAGCGCCGACTCCAGCTTGCTGATACGCCTTGTGTGTGGCTAAGTGAGCGGCGCGCAAATTGAGCAAGTCGGGACGGTCATGCACGGCGAGGGTGTCGGTCGCCATCGCCGAAGCGGCCACGCGCACTGCCGCCGGTTGGGCGCTGATGAGCAAGGCCGCCGCGCCATCCGCTTCGGGCGCGGTGTCGAACATATTGACCGGCTCAGCCACCATGCCCGCCTTCACAAAACTATCGGCGGTGAGCGTGTTATGAAACATGGCTTTGGGATTCGTCTTGGCGTTGGCGTGCGCGTTCACGCTGAACCCAGCGAAGTCTTTAAGCGCCACTTGATAATCGTGCATATAGCGGCGCATCATCAGCGCGGCTAGGGCGGTGGGAGTGACGCCTTGCACGGATTCCCATTCACTATCGCCAGCGGAGGCGGTGGCCGCCGTCGTGCCCGCGCCGACCTTGTCGGTCATCTTTTCCACGCCCACCACCAGTGCAGTCTCCACCCAACCGGAGGCTACCGCCAACACGGCTTGCCGCACCGCCGCCCCACCCGCCGCGCCGGCCGCTTCCACCGTCACAGCCTCAATGCCGCGCATTCCCGCAAAGTCGGCGATGAGCGCGCCCAAGTGTTCTTGATGGCTGAGTTGCCCCGCCAACATATTCCCGACAAATAAGGCCTCCGGCTTTAACCCCGGTGCGTCTTTGAGCGCGGCTTGAATGGCTTGCACCGCCAGCTCACGCAAAGAAGTTTCCCAATGCTCGCCAACCGGGAGCGTGCCAAGGCCGTTGATATAAATGTCTCTCATGTTATTCAGTAAGCAGAAGGCAGTTGGCGGAAGGCAGTGGTGCGTTTTCTGCCTACCGCCTTCAGATTTCTGCCTTCCGTTTTACCCCATCACCAACTTGCCCCGCAAGCGCGTATAGGCCGCGTAATCAATTTGCGTGCGCCGAGCGATATAGTCTTTGGTGCGCGGCGCGCGTTTTTGGCGGGCCGTGATCTGGTCGGTGACGCGCAAGCCAAACGCATCCGACCCCGCGCCCGAACCAAATGACACCATGAGAATGCGGTCGCCCGGTTGCGCTTCATCTAACACCGCTGTGAGGCCGATCATCGCGCTCCCTGCATACGTGTTGCCGATCACGCCTACGATCAAGCCAGTCTTAATTTGCTCATCGGTGAAGCCAAGTTGTTTGGCGGCGCGTTGTGGGAACTTAACATTCGGTTGATGAAAGACAGCGTAACGATAATCTTTAGGAGTCGTGCCACTCTGCGTCATGAAGTTTTCGGCGGCAGAGGTGATGTGTTTAAAGTAAGCCGGTTCACCCGTGAAGCGTTGCCCATGTTCGGGGTAGACCTCATGCTGGCGACGCCAAAAATCGGGTGTGTCGGTGACGAAAGAATAGGAGCCTTCAAAGATCGCTAAGGCTTCTTCCGCCGCACCAACGAGATAGGCCGCACCGCCCGCACCGGCGGTATACTCAAGCGCATCTCCTGGGCGGCCTTGTGCCGTGTCCATCCCAATCGAAAGCGCATAACGCGCCATGCCCGAACCGATGAAACCGATGGCGGCCTGCAATGCCTCCGTGCCGGCTTTGCACGCAAATTGCCAGTCAGCGGCTTGGGTATTGGGCACGGCGCCGATGGCCTCGGCCACAATAGTGGAAGTAGGCTTAACTGCGTAGGGATGGCTCTCGCTCCCCACCCATACCGCCCGGATGTCGTTGGGGGCGATCCCGGCGCGGCTGAGTGCGTTGCGGGCGGCTTCAATCGACATGGTTGCCACGTCTTCATCTAAGCCGGGGACGGCTTTTTCTTTAATGGGGAGTGCGCCCGTGCCTTCTGTCCATACCCGCGCCACTTCAGTAGCGGGGAGGCGATAACGCGGCACATAGGCACCGTAGCCTACAATGCCCACATCGCGCACTGGGCGAAGAAGTTGATCAGATATAGACTGAGACATAAAGTTTAGAATTATGGATTAGAGGATTGGGGATTGAGGAAAGTATGGCGTGAGGGGGCAATCAAAGGCTATCAGAGTTAAACTTTATGTGGACAAAGCGGCAGAATTAGGCATAATTTAATGATGGCCAATGGATCATTTTGAGAGATGAACCACATTTAGGCTTATGTAAAACCTAAAATTTTCGGAACTATTCGTTTCAAAAATTGAACACAGAATCTTTTAACGACATAATGGACATTGACTCTTTTTGGGAATACTCCGACCCCGCCCTCAGTGAGCAACGTTTTCGCGCTGCATTAGACACCGCCTCCCCCGATGAGCGGCTGGAACTGTTGACGCAAATCGCGCGGACGTTAGGTCTCCGTAAACAGTTTGAGCAGGCCCATGCTCTGTTGGATGAAATCGCACTGCAACTTGCCAACGCTGGAGCGCGCCCGCGTTTGCGACATACGCTCGAACGCGGGCGTGTTTTCAATTCAAGCGGCGACCCGGATCGGGCGCGTCAATTGTTTTTAGAAGTTTGGGGAGGTGCGCAAGCCGTACGCGAAGAGGGGTTAGCAGTGGATGCCGCGCACATGGTGGCGATCACCTACAGCGGCAGGGCCGAGGCAGTGGAATGGAATGAGCGCGGGTTATCACTAGCGCGCACTTCATCTCATCCCAAAGCGCACGCCCTAATTCCGGCGATGCTCAACAACACCGCTTGGGACTTGCATACGTTGGGTCGCTTCGCGGCGGCGTTGACGTTTTTTGAAGAAGCACAAGCCGAATGGATCGCGCGCGGCCAACCAGAGCAAATCCAAATTGCCAAGTGGTCGGTGGCACGGTGCTTGCGTTCATTGGGTCGGTATGAGGTAGCATTGTCTATCCAACGCGCCCTAGAAGCGGAACATGCGGCGGCGAACACGGTAGACGGGTATGTGTTTGAAGAGATCGCCGAAAACTTAGCGGCGTTGGGGCAAGCCGACGAAGCCCGCCCCTATTTTGCCAAGGCCGCCGCTGAGTTGAGGTCAGCGCGTTAAGGTCATTCCTCACTTGGGATCACCACCCACATAATGAAGTAAATGATCGGTGACAAACCGCCGGGTATCAGGATCAACAAAAAAGCCAGCCGAAACCAAAAGGCGCTGATCCCAAAAAATTCTTCTAAGCCGCCGCAAATGCCAGCGACCACTCGATTATTTTTAGAACGGCGTAATGTGCGGGTTGATTGATGGGTCATGTAAGAGTCTCCTGATTGATAACTCTTACGCACTAAATCGGGGAAGGTTGCGGTTTTTATGCGGCGGCGTTTTTGTTTAGGCCACCACAAACTATAAACGGATGATTAAAAAAATTAGCTACTGCTGACATGCGCCCCTTTAAAACAAAACGGCCTCTCGTTGCGAGAGGCCGTTTGTTTCCTGTTCCTTGAGAGAGCCGATTAGAAATCGCCGCCCATGCCGCCACCGGGGGGCATGGCGGGCGAGGGCTTGTCTTTTTCCGGCGCATCGGTGATGAGCGCGTCGGTGGTCAAAATCATGGAAGCGATGGAGGCGGCGTTCTCCAAAGCACCCCGCACAACTTTCACCGGGTCAATCACACCGGCTTTGATCATGTCCACGTATTCACCCGTCAACACGTTGTAGCCGATGTTCTTGTTCTTGCCATCTTTGCCAGCGCGGCGCACGCCGTCAATGATGACCGAGCCATCCTGCCCGGCGTTGGCGGCCAAGCGGCGGAGGGGGGCTTCGAGCGCCTTGCGGACGATGTTGACGCCCACTTGCGCGTCTTCGTCTTCCAGCTTGATCTTTTCCAAAGCGGAGGTGGCGTTGATGAGCGAGATCTCCCCGCCCGCCACAATGCCTTCTTCCACCGCGGCGCGGGCCGCGCTCAGCGCGTCTTCGACGCGATGCTTCTTTTCCTTCAGTTCCGTCTCGGTGGCCGCGCCGACGCGGATGACCGCGACGCCGCCGGAAAGTTTGGCCAAGCGTTCTTGCAGTTTCTCTTTGTCGTAATCGGAGGTGGATTTGTCAATCTCGACCTTGATCTCTTCGATGCGGCCTTTGATCGCCTTGTTGTTGCCTTTGCCTTCGATCACGGTGGTGTCATCTTTGGAGGCGACCACTTTGCCCGCGCGACCGAGATCGCTCAGGGTGGTGGACTCCAGCTTCTTGCCGAGTTCTTCGGTGATGACCGTGCCGCCGGTGAGGACGGCGATGTCTTGCAACATGGCCTTGCGGCGGTCGCCATAGCCGGGGGCTTTGATGGCTAGCACGTTGAGCATCCCACGCAGTTTGTTCAGCACGAGGGTCGCCAGCGCTTCGCCGTCCACGTCTTCAGCGATGATCACCAAGTCGCGCTTGCCGATCTGCACCAGTTTTTCCAGCACCGGCACGATGTCGGCGGCGGCGGAAATTTTCTTGTCGTAGATCAAAATGTACGGCTCGTTGATCACCGATTCCATCGTGTCGGTCGCGGTGATGAAATAGGAGCTGATGTAACCGCGGTCGAATTGCATCCCTTCCACGAATTCCGTCTCAAATTGGAGGGACTTGGATTCTTCAACGGTGATGACGCCGTCCTTGCCGACCTTGTCCATCACATCAGCGATCAGGCCGCCGATCTCCGCATCGGCCGCCGAGTTGGTGGCGACGGAGGCGATTTCTTCTTTGGTGTCAATCTTTTGCGCTTGCTTGCGAATGGCTTCCACGGCCGTCTCGGTCGCGAGCTCGATGCCGCGCTTGACGGTCATGGGGTTGTAGCCAGCGGCCAAAGACTTCAGGCCTTCGGTCACGATGGCATGCGCCAACACCGTCGAGGTGGTGGTGCCGTCACCGGCAATGTCGTTGGTCTTGCTGGCGGCTTCTTTGAGCAGTTGGGCACCCATGTTTTCATAGGGGTCTTCCAACTCAATTTCTTTCGCCACGGTCACGCCGTCGTGGGTGACGGTCGGCGCGCCAAATTTTTTGTCGAGGGCCACGTTGCGCCCCTTCGGGCCAAGGGTGGTGGCAACCGCGTTGGCTAAAATATCCACCCCGCGTTGTAGGCGGCGGCGGGCATCTTCTGAGAACACAATTTGTTTAGCAGGCATGGGGGAAACTCCTTAGATTGAGAGACTTAGAGCGTTTAGGGGGCGTCTCTAAATTTATTTCTTTTTCTTCACCGGTTCGTCGGCTTCCACGATCGCGAGCAGATCGTTTTCCTTGAGGATGAGCAGTTTCTTGCCATCCACCTTGAACTCAGTGCCAGCATATTTGGCGAAGAGCACCATATCGCCCGTCTTCACGTCCAGCGCCACATGCCCGCCGTCTTCATCGCGGCCACCAGGGCCGACTGCTAACACGGTGCCCTTTTGGGGCTTTTCCTTAGCGGTCTCGGGGAGAATGAGGCCACTGGCAGTAGTTTCTTCCTGCTCAAGGGGCTCCACCACGACACGGTCGCCGAGGGGTTTAAGATTGATTGCCATCGTCTAACCTCCAGAAAGTTGAGTGAATATAACTTACATACAGAAAAGTTAGCACTCGCGCGTGTTGAGTGCTAACTTGATATAGGTATAATACAATAACGAAAAGGCCGTGTCAAGACCCTTTTTGCACTCTCAGAGCGAGAGTGCTAATTTCAGGAAAAAAACTAACGGAGACAGTATGGAACTCTTTGAAGCCATTCATTCCCGCCATTCTGTAGGCAAGGTGAGGCCCGACCCAGTGCCACGCGAATTGATCGAAAAGATGTTGCTCGCCGCCGCCCAAGCGCCCAATCATCACAAGGTGCGTCCGTGGCGTTTTGTCGTGCTCACAGGCGCGGCGCGGGAACGTTTAGGTGAGGCTCAAGCGCAAATGGTCTTGAAGCGCGATCCGGCCGCTCTCCCTGATGCTGTCGCCGCCGAACACGCCAAACCCTTACGCGCCCCGGTCTTGATCGCTGTAGGAGTGGATAAGCCAAGCGGCCCAAAGATCTCTGAGATCGAGAATATCGCGGCGGTCGCGGCGGCGACGCAGAATTTGCTTTTGGCCGCACAGGCCCTCGGCTTGGCCGCACAATGGCGCACAGGGAAAGTGGCGCTCGATGAAGGCGTTAAGGCGCTCTTCGGTCTCGCGCCCGATCAGCATTTGCTCGGCATTATTTATGTGGGTTATCCATTACCGGAAAGCCCCGTCCCCCCGCAACGCCCGACAGCGGAAGATCGAACGGTGTGGATGGAGTGATTAATTCTCATCTACCAAAAACTCGCGTAAGGCGCGCGCCGCTGGGCTGAGGTAATGCCCTTTGCGCCACACCAAGCCCAGCGCGCGGCGCAAGTCTTGATCAGCAATTTTAAGGGTGTGAATTTTCTTCACGTCTTCTAGCGCCATCTCTGGCACCAACGCCACGCCCAACCCCGCCGCCACAAACTCTAGCGCGCTTTGCATCGAGCCTCCATCCAGTGCCACCTTCGGCTTAAAGCCGGCTTGCAAACAAGCGCGCAGTGTCACTTCCCGCAACTTATAGCCTTCCGGGAATAAAATAAAAGCCTCGTCCGCGAGTTCCGCCAAAGCGACTGCTGAATGTTTGCTTAGGGCATGTTTGACGCTAACTGCCAGCACATACGTTTCCTCAAGCAAGGGCGTCGCTTCCACCTCTGGCGGCAAAAGGTCGGTGGCGACAATCGCCAAATCGAGTAGACCGTCTTGAATAAGACGCACCAGCGTCTCCGTGCCAGCCTCGCGCAAAGTCACTTCTAAGCCTGGGTATTTACGCTCAAAGCGGGTCAAAAGAGTAGGGAGGCGATGGATGCTGACGGTGGGCGGAGCGCCGAGGCTGGTCTTGCCGCGCACTAACCGGCCTAGTTCACGCACTTCGTTTTGGGCCGCCGCGACCGCCGACAAAATTTGTCGCGCATGCGGCAAGAGCGCCCGCCCGGCCTCGGTGAGTGTCACCCGTTTGCCGATGCGGTCAAACAGCGGCACACCCAGTTCTTGTTCCAATTGACGGATTTGCTGGCTCAGGGCGGGTTGGGAGACCAGCCGGTTTTCCGCCGCGCGCGAAAAGCTCAGCTGTTCGGCGACGGCGACAAAATAATCTAAATGGCGGAGTTCCATCTTTATATCTATAAGTAAAACTTATCGTTCCTAATTGTACTATGTCTTTCACTTCTAGCGAAAACTCAGTACACTGTTTGTGATATTTGGAGCAAATAGGCCAAAATTAGCGACAAATGGGAGACTGATATGAGCGTTGTGTCTACCAACCCCCTCACCAATTTACTCGGTGGGCAAGCCGCCTTGCCCTTGTTGACGCACGCCGAAGAAATTGCCCTGGCGCGTCAAGTGGCAAGCGGCAAACTTGCGGAGCGTCGCCTAGACCGCGCGCGCGTCGCCGCCGACCGCAAACGCAGTTTGCGCCAACAGCGCGCCGTCGGGCTCGCCGCACGCGAGGCGTTGGTGCTCCATAACCTCCCGCTCGTCATCAGCGTGGCGAACCATTATCACCATCCCTCCCTGAGCTATGAAGATTTAATTCAAGAGGGCATCTTTGGGCTGATCAAAGCCGCTGAGCGTTACGACCCGAAGCGCGGTACTCGCTTCGGCACATTGGCGGTCTGGTGGATTCGGCAAAGCATTGGGCGCGCCATCGCTAACACCGGGCGACTGGTGCGGTTGCCCGTCAACCGCGCGTGGAAGATCAGCCAATTGCGGCGCTTCTCAGCACAGATGGCACAAGCCACCGGGGCCGCCCCAGATCTGGCGACGGTGGCGGACAAGGCGGGCGTGTCACCCACGACCGCCGAAGAAATGTTGCGCGATGGGCAAGAGGCTGTCTCGTTAGACACCAAGCCCGACCCAGATGATCGCGCCGCCTTAGAACGCTTAGCGGATGAAACCGCCGTTGACCCAGAAACCAGTGTGATCGAAAACAGCTTGCGGCGCGGTCTGGAAGAGGCATTGGCGCGGTTAGACGAGCGCGAAGCGCAAATTCTACGGTTGCGTTTTGGGTTGGGGGGCAGTGAGGCCAAACCGTTGCGTGCGATCGCCGCCGCATGGAAGATGTCGCCCGAAGGGGTGCGCCAAATCAGTGAGCGCGCGATGGCGCACCTGCGCGCTTTACCCCAAATGAACGCGATGGCCGTATATTTGCAAGCCTAACTGGCTGACGATTGACCCGGCGTGAGAGACAACTTCCGCCATTGCAAATTTGGGCTGAACGGTGACAATAGCCCCTATGCCCACCCTTGCCTCCCTCGCCCAACTCGGTGCCAACACGGTTTACGCGGCCTTTGTCACTTATCAAGCTGAATTTAAAAACATCACTCAGCGCGCCCAAGCCCGCTTTGAAACGAGCAATTGGCATGGCGCGCATGACGACGCTGTGGAACGGCTGGAGCTCTACCCACGCCTCATCCGCCAAACGCTAGATCATTTGCGGCAAGGCTTAGGCGAGACCTTGTCGGATAAAACGATTTGGGCGCAGATCAAACCGCTCTATATCGATCACATCGCGCAACGGGTGGATATCGAGATCGCCGAAACGTTCTTCAACTCGGTCACCCGACGGGTCTTCACGACCGTCGGCGTGGACCCCAACATCGAATTTGTCGAAAGTGATTTTGCCGCCCCCTCCCTGGAAGCCGATGCACCGTTCACCAAAATTTTCTTGCCGACCCTCACGACCGAGGCGCGGGTGAAAACGATTTTAGAAGCCTACCCCTTTCACGCCCCGTATGAAAATTTAGAGCGCGATGTGCGCTTGGCCGCCGCCGCCATTGATGCGCAGTATGGTGCGACCGCGGTCCCCGTCATCGAAATGTTTGGCTCGGTTTTTTATCGCGGCAAAGGTGCGTATCTCGTAGGGCGCTTGCGCGAGGCCACCCACACCACGCCGCTGATCTTTGCCCTCTTGCACGAAGCCGAGGGCATTCGCGTAGATGCCGTTTTGCTTGCCGTCACCGAGGCCAGCATCGTGTTTAGTTTCACCCGTTCCTACTTCCGCGTGGAAACCGCTTGTCCCCGTGACCTGATCGCGTTTCTCCACTCCATCTTGCCCCAAAAGCGCATCGCCGAGTTGTATATCGGTATCGGCTACAACAAGCATGGCAAGACCGAACTCTACCGCGCGCTCCTCAGCCACTTGCGCTACACCCAAGACAAGTTCGAATTGACGTATGGCGACCGCGGCATGGTGATGGCGGCGTTCACCTTGCCGGGGCTGAACATCGTCCTCAAGATCATCAAGGACACCTTTGCCTTTCCCAAAGTAACCACGCGCCAGGAGGTGATGGACAAGTATCAATTGGTCTTTACGCACGACCGCGCCGGGCGGCTCGTGGACGCGCAGGAGTTTGAATACTTGACCGTTGAGCGGTCGCGCTTTCAACCGGACTTATTGCAAGAACTCTTGAGCGTAGCGGCG
>Ga0315912_10001553_pt1 | contig 27557 bp, 25 predicted proteins | sample VfabasoilMG_FD_204469 | JGI IMG/M metagenome (GOLD analysis project Ga0315912, IMG submission 204469) | Garden soil microbial communities collected in Santa Monica, California, United States - V. faba soil | ecosystem: Environmental > Terrestrial > Soil > Garden | place: USA: California...
GTCTACCCTTTCCTCACGAAACTGCGGCCGTCCGCGTTCGACGATGGGGTCACGTTCAGCCGCGGCGGTGCGTACGGCGTCCGGTGGATCTCGCAGGGCGGATTGGAGATCGGCGCGCTTGCGAAGTTGCAAACGCTCGGCTTCGAAGCGGCCGAGTCGGAGCTCTTCACGGGGCTCGGCGACCGGGCTTGGACCGTCGAGGTCGGGCCCACGGTCGGCTGGCGCGGGCCGGTTCACGTCGACTACACGGCGTTCCTGGACTTGCTGCGCAACCACGGAGGCTCGAGCCACATCGTTCGGCTCTCGGTGCCTCGCGCGTTTCCGCGCGGGTATCTGATCCCCGAAGTCGCCTATCACCGTTACACGCGGCAGTTCGTCGACTACTACTTCGGCGTGCCGGCCGAGGCCGCGCTGCCCGGGCGCCCCGCGTTCGAAGGCGAGCCGGCGAATGGGCTGTCCGTCGATTTGGCGTGGGGCGTGCGCGTGACGCCGAAGTGGTTGCTCACGGGCGCCGTCGGCGTCGAGCGCTTCGACTCCGCGATCACGGATAGCCCGCTCGTCGGAGACGACGAGCAGAGCCGCATCACGCTGCAGGTGACCTACGACGGCCCGCTGTTCAAGGCGCCCGAGCCCACGGTCTCGCTGCCGGTGAGCTTCGACTTCGCTCTTGCCGAGATCGAGGCCGATGCGCCGGAGGCTTCGAGCGATTCGCTCGCCTACTTCGAAGCCGCGTTGCGATTCGGTCGGCGCCACCGCGCCGCGCTCGGCGGCTTCGAAACGACGTACTCGCGAGCGAGCGCCGCGGCGCCCGACGCGAAGATCGAAGCGCGCAACCTGCAGCTGCTCTATGGCTACTACGTGATCGACGATCGACAGAAGAACCTGACGGTTCAGGCGGGACTCAACGTCGGTGAGATCTCGTCGGACGGCGAGGCGGGACTCTTCGAGCATGCGATGACGCCAATGCCGATGATCGCACTCGACAGCTCCGCGCATTTCGCGAACCGCTTGTCGGTGCGAGCCCGGCTACAGCTCTTGCTGCTCGACGGCGACAGCTATTCGGGCCGGCAGATGCTCGCGACGTTCGGCGTGTTCCATCAGACGTTTTCGAAAGTAAGCGTCGGCGTCGGCTACGTCTTCAACCGTGTCGCATTGACGTCCGACGATCTGGAGCTGGCCGCACGGCTAGAGCCGTTGCATCAAGGCCCGAGCTTGTTGCTGAACGCGGCTTTCTAGGTCGGTTGCCGCCGCGGAAACGCGTGTGCGACCAAGGTCCGATGGCGGCGCTGCGCCCCGGAGCCGAGAGTCGAATCGTCCATAATCGGAGAGCCGCCATGAACCGACAAGTCGTCGCTGTTCTTTCGTGCTGCATTTCCGTCGCCGTTACGACGTTCGTTTCAGCTCAGAACGCCCGCCAGCCACAAGCGATCGCGAGCTCCGACGTCCTGAGCCAAATTTCGATGTTCTCGTACCGCGAAGGCCCGAAGTCGCAGTTGGTCTTTCGCGGCACGCCGATTGCCGCGAATGCTCTCGGCAAAGGCGACGTCGAGTTCGAGGACGGCAACGCTGCGATCACAGTGAAAGTCGACGATCTCCCGGAGCCGAGCTCGCTCGGCCCTTACACGACCTACGTGCTGTGGGCGTTGACGCCCGACGGCCGCGCCGTGAATCAGGGCGTCGTCGGCGGTTTCGAAGGCGGCTCCGGCGGGATCAAGACCGAGTACGGCGCCTCGCAATTCGCGCTGATCATCACGGCCGAGCCGCACTTCGCCGTCAGCGCACCGAGCACGATGATTACGCTGTACAACGTCGCGGACAAGGTCGAGGGCACGGAATCGAAGGTCACGACGCTCGTCGAGCGCTCGGACTACTCGACTTTGCAACTCGTCGCAATCGACGAAGAGCGGAGCCCCGCCGAGATCGTGCAAGCGCGCTACGCGGTCTCGATTGCCGAAGCAGCCGGAGCGAAACAGTTCGCGCCCGAGCGGCTGGCAACTGCCACCGAGAAGCTCGGCGCCGCCGAGATCGCGGCGGGCGCGAAAAAAGGCTCGGACCGCAAGACCGCGCTCACGCTCGCGCGCGAAGCCGTGATTGCGGGCGAGGACGCGCGCCGTGCCGCGCTCGTCGGCGCCGCCGAAGCGAGCGCCGAAGCGCAGCGCAGCGCCGCCGCGGCTGCGGCTGCCGAGGTCGAGCGGCAGCGGTCGGCCGCGGAAAACGCGGTCAGGACGCGCGAGGATCTGCGTAGGCGTCTCGACGCCGCGTTGCCGACGCGCGCGACGGAGCGCGGCTTGGTCTCGCAGATCTCGGGCGTGAACTTCGCGACGGGCACGGCCGAGCTCAACGCGACGGCGCGCGAGGGTCTCGCGCGTTTCTCCGGCGTCGTCGCATCGTATCCGGGCCTGCGGTTCAACGTCGAGGGGCACACCGACAACACGGGCAGCCCGACGGCCAACAACGATCTCTCGCTGCGCCGCGCAATCGCGGTGCGCGACTACCTGATTGCCCAGCGCATCCCGGCGTCGAGCATCGACGTGGCGGGGCTCGGCTCCTCGCATCCGGAAGCCGACAACGCGACTGCGGAAGGACGCGCACGCAACCGCCGCGTCGAGATCGTTCTCTCGGGTGGCCCGCTGGAAGCGGGCGGCGCGCGCGGCGCACAGTAGTGGGCGCCGGTCAGAAAACGGAGCCCCCGCGAATGGTTGCTACGCACGACCGCGACCAGCGGTTCCAAGTGAAGGTGACGTCCGATAGTCACTTCGCGTGGATCCGTACTCGTTTGTCCCTCGAGCGCACGATGATGTCGTGGATACGAACCGCGATTGCGTTGATTGGCTTCGGCTTCACGATCGTCCAATTCTTCGAGCGGCTGAGCCAGTTTCCCGGTGCCGATCCGGCGCAGCGGCCGCTCGCGGCGTTCTATTTCGGGCTGCTGCTCGTCGGCGCCGGCGTGGTCGCGCTCGTGATCTCGGGCTGGCAGTACCGGGCCGGGATTCGGTATTTGCGGACAGGCGACTTCGAGCCGATCTCAGGTCTAGGCCGCGGCCCGACGCACACGCCGATCTACGCGATCACGATCATCATGATCTTCATCGGCGTCTTCGCGTTCACGTCCGTGTTGACGCGTTTACTGTGAGCAACGATGGGCGCCTCACGGCCGTTCATTGAGACTGGGCACGACCTTCAGCCCGTGCTCGCTCAGTACTGGTGGGTGCTGTTCCTGCGCGGCGCGCTGGCCGTCGCATTCGGCATTATCACGCTCGCTTGGCCCAATCCTTCGCTCGCCGTCATCCTGGTGTTCGTCGCCACGTGGTTCTTCGTGGACGGTGTCGTCGGCCTGTTGCAGTCTTTCACTTCCGCGCAGCGTTGGCCGCACATTCTCGACGGCTCCTTGAGCATCACCGCAGCAGCTGTCGTGATCTTTTACCCTGGCATAGCGGGGCTCGCGCTCACGCTGACGATCGCATTTTGGCTCATCGCGAAGGGCATGGCCCAAGTCCTGATCGCGTTCCGATTCGGCGGCACGCATACGGCGGCTTGGCTGCTCGGCGTAGTCGGCGTAGCGAGCGCGGCGTTCGGCACCTTTCTCGCGCACGATCCGGCCGACGCGCTCGGCACGATGAAGCTGATCGCGGGCTTCGCCGTGCTGCTCGGCTTGTCGTTCGTCGCGCTCGGGTGGTGGTTCGAGCGCTGACCCGCCGCACCGCGTCACGGAGGCGCGTGCACGAGCTTGCGAACCTCGTCGACGAGGGCCGTTCCCTCGACCGGCTTGCGCAGGTACACGGCGACACCTGCCGCAAGGCAACGCTCGGTGCTTCCGGGCTCATCGTGTGCCGTGATCATCACGACCGGTAGCGAGAGGTCCGGGTAAACCATGCGCAGATAGCGTTGCAGATCGAGGCCCGTCATCTCGGGCATTTGCAAGTCGAGCACGACACAGTCGACGCTCAGGTCGCGGAACTCGCGCAAGAAGGCGCGGGCCGAAGCGAAAGCGAAAGCGTCGAAGTCGACAGACCGGAACAAGCGCACGAGTGCGGTACGAACCGAGTCGTCGTCATCGATGACCGCAACGCGATGGCGCCGCATGGCCGGTGTTTACACCGGTTGCCGCAGACTGGCAATCGACGCTTGTGCTTAGGGACTAGGGCTCGGGCCTGATGCCCATGAACTCGGCCACGCGAGTCAGCTCGGCAACCGAACGCACGGACATTTTGTGCATGACGCGCGCCCGATGGACCTTGATGGTCTTCTCGGCCGTGCCGAGCCTCGCCGCGATCTGCTTGTTGAGCCTGCCCGCGATGACGTGCCGGAAGACTTCGCTTTCGCGCGGAGTCAGCGAAGCCACACGTCGCGAGATCGAATCCGTCGCGTCGCGGCGGCTTCGCGCCTCGCGGTCGCGCTCGAGAGCCCGCCGCACCGTGCCGATCAGCGTATCGTTCTCCCACGGCTTCTCGATGAAATCCATTGCGCCTGCGCGCATCGCTTGCACGCTCGTTCGCACGCTTCCGTGCCCGCTGAGGAAAATGATGGGCTGCTGGCAACCAGCCTCGACGATGCGCGCTTGAAGGTCGAGGCCGGACACACCCGGCATCGCTAGATCGAGCAATATGCAGCCCGGCGTGTCCGGGCGCAGCGCGTCGAGAAATGGCGACGGCGAGTCGTAAGGCTGTACGACGAACTCGAAGCTCAAAAGGCGCGTTATCGCCCGCAGCACGCCCGGGTCGTCGTCAACGACAAAGACAGTCGGTTCGCTCATCAAGCCACTCTGTCCGCCGCCGCTACGGTCGCCGTCTCGACGGCGAGCTCTACGTGGAACGTGGCGCCGGCATCACGATTGTTCTCGGCCCAAATGCTACCGCCGTGCGCGTTGACGATCGAGCGCGAGATCGAGAGCCCAAGCCCCAAGCCGCTGCGCTTCGTCGTAAAGAACGGCTTGAACAGCTGCTCGGCATTGCCCCCCGAAAGACCGCAGCCGTTGTCGGCAACGGACACCCGAACGCGGCCGGACGCGCACGGTGAAACGGCGATCGAGATGCGTCGATCGCGCGGATCGACACTCTTCAGCGCATCGCACGCGTTGCCGAGCAAGTTCAAGAGGACCTGCTGCAGTTGCACGGAGTCCCCGGAGATCGGTGGGATCCCGATCGCCCGATCGTGCAAGACCTTGACGTTGAGGTTCACGAGGTCGCTGTGAATGAGCCGCAACACCTGGTCGATGATGACGTCCAAACGGACCGTCCCGAATTGAGCTTCGCCGCGGCGCAACAAGCTGCGCAGGTGTCCGATCACCTCTCCGGCTCGACGGCCGTCGCTCTCGATGTCGGTCAGGATGTCTTTGATTTCCTGCCGGTCGGCGGGCCCGCGCGCCAGGAACTGCAGAGCCGCGCGCGCGTTGCTCATCATCGCGCTCAACGGTTGATTGAGCTCGTGCGCTACGGCACCCGACAGCGCACCCGCCATCGCCGCGCGTCCCAAGTGCGCGAGCTCGGTCTGCTGTTCCTGCAGCTGCGCCTGCGTGCGCGCTCTCTCGTCTTCCTCGCGCTTGCGATCCGTGATGTCGATGGCCGTACCGATCAGACGGTTGCGCGCCACCATCGCTTGGCCGCGCGAGAGCAGCCAGCGAACGTTGCCGTTCCGGTCGAGAATTCGATACTGCAGCTCGAAGCTGGGCGTGAGACCCTGAGCGTGGTCGTGTGCGGCGCGGCGCAGCTTCGGCAAGTCGTCCTCGTGAATGCGACTCGACCACTGCTCGTTCGGCCTTTCGACCGTGTCATACCCCAGCAGCTCCCTGAGCTCCGGCTCGACGATCAGCCGGTCGTTCTCGAGGTCCCACTGCCAAATGCCGACCCTGCCCGCGACGCGCGCGAGGCGGAAACGATGTGCCGTTTCGGCCAGGGCGAGCCTGTCGCGGCGGCGACTGATCGACTGGATCAGCAGCGTGACGATCAAGGCAAACTGCACCGCGACGAGCACGAGCAGCGTGATGATCCACCCTTGGTAGAGACTCCAGATCGACGCCGGCGCAAACGAGATGTCGGTGTACGGCGGCAGACGCGTCTGGTCCAAGCCCCAACGTGCGAGCGCACGCGCATCGACGACGAACGACCCACCCGGCACGTCCGCGACGGCGGGATACTCGTCGCGCAGCATGCGCAGCGTCTGTCGCGCGAGCTCGGCGCCGACCTGCTCGGACTTCGTCATGAATCCGCCGACGATGCCCCGGCCGACGTCGCTATCGTGGATACCGTACACGGGCGCGTTCGCGCGGCTCGAAATCTGCTCGGCCAGTTCTCGGCTGGGTGTTCCGGTCTCACCGAGCGACGCGTAGAGCACGGCCGAGCTCGACGGCAATCGAGCGACGTGATCGAGCAGATCGTTCGGCGTCATGCCGGTCAGATACTCGATGCTCAAACGGTCCGCGTAGCGGGACAATGCCCCGCGCAACGCCGGCAGATCGGCCTCGTCCCAGGTCGAGGCGCCGCTAACGACGAAGAGATTCGCGAGATCGGGCTGCAGGAGCAGCGCAAGCTCCACGGTCCTGGAAGGCGCAAAAGGCATGACGACGGCCGAGGACTGCGGAACGGCGCCTACGGCGAACCCGGCGCGCGCGGTATACACGAGCGGAACGTTGCCGACGGCATCTCGATGCTCGGTAACGAAGCTCACGGAGTCGTGGGAGAGCGCGACGACGGCGTCGATCCCAGCTTCGCCGTATTTTGCGCGCAAGTAGTCCGCGAAAATGTCGCGGTCGCGCGGCTGCCGAAAGTCCAAGTCGACGAACTCGCCGAAGATGCGTGTCCCGTCGATCGACGCTTTCGCGAATTCGCTGCGAAGCCCGGCTTCGATGGCGTCGTACTCGGCGCTGTCTTGCTTGCCGGGCTGGAGTAGAAGAATTTCGTGGTCTTGGGCTTGCGCGGCGCCACACGAGCATAAAGCCAAGCATGCGAGGAAGCCCTCTCGCATACGGATGCGATTAGCGATCCGTTCCAGCTCTATCTCCACATTGCGCATCTCTCGGCGCTCGAGTGGCCGGGCAAGACAGCGAGTCACCCACGCCAATCTTATAGTGCTGCTACGCTAACACAGTTCTCGCAAATGCCACTAGGATTGCGCCGAACCACTCGGTGCGACGTAGCAGGCGCGCAACACCCCAGTTCTACAGTAAGCGTCGACTTTTTCATGGGCGCGTTGCGCGCGCATGACAGCGCTCGGGGTTGGCGGATCCTCTGCCCGAGCCGCCGCAAGTTTCCTGAAGTAAGCTTGCGGCCCCGCCCCGAAACTCGCCGAGGAACCTACACATGCGCGGACTGGGCGCCCTTCTTCTCGCGACGGCCGTCGTCTGCGGCTGCGAGCGCGAAGCGCCGCGTGAGGTCGACCCGAGCGCGCGCGCCGAGATCGAGACGGCTCGGCTCAACACGTGGCTCGATGCGCGCTACGAGGAACAACTCGATTTCAGCCCGCTCCTGAAGACCGAGCTCGGCCGAAAGGACGACAACGACCGCATCGACGACTTTTCGGAGGCCGCCCAGGACACGCAGCTCGAGTGGCTTCGCGCGAGCGTTCGCGAGCTCGAGCGCGACTTCAGCCGCGAGCTGCTGACGCGCGAAGGACAGGCATCGTACGACCTCTGGCGGTTCGGCCTCGAGCGCGCCGAGGCTGCGATGCCGTTCCGGCGTCGCGCCTACACGTTCCAGCAGATGGGCGGCGCTCATACCGACTTGCCGCAAGCGCTCATCAACTTCCACAGCGTCGACGACGAGCGCGACATGGTCGCGTACGTGACGCGCCTCGGCGAGGTCGGACGCGCGCTCAGGCAGAACCTCGAACGCGCGCAGCTCGCGGCCGCCGAAGGCGTGCACGCGCCGCGCTTCGCGTACGACGCCGTGATCTCGCAGTCGCAAGCCGTGATCACGGGCGCTCCGTTCGGAGGCACGACGGATTCGCCGCTCTTTGCCGACGTTAATGCGAAGCTCGGCGCGCTCGTCGCAGCCGGCAAGATCGACGGCGCGCGTGCCGACGAGCTGCGTGCCGCTGCGGTCGCGGCTCTCACGCAGAGCGTCGAGCCCGCCTACCAGGAGCTCATCGCGTGGTGCGCAGCGGACCGTACGAACAGCGACGAGATCGCAACGGGAGCATGGAAGCTGCCCGACGGCCCTGCGTACTACGTCGAGCGCCTGGCAGCGAGCACGACGACGGAGCTCACGGCCGATCAAGTCCACGAGCTCGGTCTCGCCGAGGTCGCGCGCATTCAGACGGAGATGGAGGCCATCAAGCAGCAAGTCGGATTCGAGGGCACTCTGCGGGAGTTCTTCGCGTCGCTGCGCGGCGATCCTCGCTTCTTGTTCCCGAACACCGACGAAGGCCGCGAGGGTTACCTACAAGCGTCGCGCGATTACTACGCGCAGATCGAAGCGCTCCTCCCGCAATACTTCGGGTTGCTGCCGAAGGCCGGGCTCGTCGTGAAGCGCGTCGAAGCGTTTCGCGAGGAACCCGGTGCAGCGCAGCACTATCAGCCCGGCACGCCGGACGGCTCACGGCCCGGAACCTACTACGTGCACCTGATCGACATGCGCTCGATGCCGAAGATCGAGCTCGAGAGCGTGGCGTATCACGAGGGCATTCCGGGGCACCACATGCAGATCGCGATCGCCCAGGAGCTCACGGGAGTCCCCGAGTTCCGCACGCACCTGTTCTACACGGCGTACACCGAAGGCTGGGGCTTGTACGCCGAGCGGCTCGCCAAGGAGATGGGCGCGTACCAAGATCCCTATTCCGATTTCGGCCGGCTCGGCGCCGAGATCTGGCGCGCGATCCGGCTCGTCGTCGACACGGGCCTACACTCGAAGGGCTGGACCGAGCAGCAAGCCGTCGATTACTTCCTCGCCAACGGCCCGACCTCCGAAGGCCAGGTGCGGTCCGAGATCCGCCGCTACATCGTCATGCCCGGCCAGGCTACGGCGTACAAGGTCGGCATGTTGAAGATCCTCGAGCTGCGCGCGCGCGCGCAGCAAGCGCTTGGGAGCAAGTTCGACATTCGCGCATTCCACGACACCGTGCTCGGCGGCGGCGCGCTACCGCTCTCGATACTCGAGCAACGAGTCGACGACTGGATCGCTGCGCAGGGGCCGCGCTAGAACGCTGTCTGATACTCGATCAGCGGGCTATCGCCCTCGACGAGGTAGCGCATGACCAGCCTCATGCCCGGCCTTTCGATGGGATCCAGGTTCGCGATCGGCTGACAATTGGTCCCCTCGCACACGACATTCGTCGGCAGGTATCGCCACTTAGTAAGAGCGTAGACCGACGGAGCCTCGAACTCCGGCGACGAAGATTCGACGATCACGATGTCCTTGATCGTTCCGTTCAAAGCGATCGTGAACTCGAGCTCGACGTTGCCTTCGCGCTTCGCTGCAAGGGCATCCGTTGGGTAGTCGGGCCTGATTCGGACCATCGGAACGGGACCGGCGATATCCTGCGCCGCCGCGCCGAAGATGATCGGCACCAGCAACGCGGACAGCGCGAAGCCTGCCAACAAAGCCTTCTTTCGCAGCGGTAGCTCGCTCATGGTCTTGCTCCTCGCGATCTCGATGACGCGTTGTTTGAGGTCGGCGCCGCTAATACCCGCGGCACACTTGAGCGCCGACGCGACGTAGCGCTCGCAAACGTTGAGGATCGCTTCCGCGTACGTGCGGCCGTCGTGGCCTGCACGCACGACGGCCTCGTCACAGGCGCGCTCGCGCTCTTCGACGAGCCGCGCGCCGATCCACCAGACGAGCGGGTGAAACCAAAAGACGGCTTCGACGAGCATGTGCGCCGCGGCCGTCAAGTTGTCGCGGCGACGCCAGTGAGCGAGCTCGTGCTCGAGCACGGCGCCGAGCTGCGCCGGCGTGAGGTGCTCGGCGATGCCCTGCGGCAGCAGCAGCATCGGCCGTGCGATTCCGACGAGCGCCGGCTCGAGCAAGCTGCGTGAGGTTCGAATCTCGGGTCGAGCGGCTCCGTGAGGCAAGCCCACTGCGTACGGCGCGGACTCGCGAACCAACGCGCGGGCGCGCAGCGCTCGCGTCGCCCATGTGCCGACGACGAATGTGAACCCGAGCGCCCAAACGACGAGCGCCGCGAGCGCGATGGGCGTGCTCGTGGCTTTCGGCATCGGCTCGGCCATCGATCCGAGCGTGGCGGGCAGTTCGGCGTAGGTAAAGAGCGGACCACCGGACTGCGCGAGCGATTCGCCGAACGCCGTCAGCAGCGAGAACGGCACGAGAAACTTGACCGACGCCGCCCACCAGAGCCAATAGCGCGTGTGGGCGCCGTGGTCGCGCAGCAGTGCGGCGAGGGCAGCGAAGGCCGCAACCATCAACGTCGATTGCCAGAGGTGATTGACGATCTCGGCCAACATGAAGTCACTCCTTCTTCGGCAGATCGCGTAGCGCCTTGCGCGCTTCTTCGATGTCTTCGAGCGAGAGCCGTCCGGATTCGATCAGGTGCGACATCAACGGCTGCGCGCGGCCGCCAAACAAGCCGAGCAACTCGTCGATGACTTTGCGATGCGCGGCGCTTTGCGAGACGACGGCTTCGAAGATATGCGCATTGCCGATCTTCTTCGTGCGCCGGACCGCGTTCTTCGCTTCGAGCCGGTAAACGACCGTTTGCACTGTCGTGTACGCGGGGCGGCCCTTGGCCGGGAAGCCTTCTTGGATCTCGCGAACGGACGAGGCGCCCTTCGTCCAGAGCGCCTCCATGATTTTCAGCTCGAGCTTGCTGAGCTTCGGTTGCGGCAAGTCCATCTCCTACATGTGTAGGAGAATCTACTACCAGACCGTTTGTCTGGCAAGCGTGGACTAAAAGACGGTCGTGCCGAAGTCCGCGGGATCGACCTCGAACCAGCCCGGCTTCTTGAGCACGGGCACGCTGCCGGCCTTGGGACGCGGGGCTCTCTGCGCCCCCTCGCCTTGCTTGCCGCTCTTGGCTAACAGGCGCCGAGCCAGCGTCGTCGCAAAGCGCGCGGGGTCGTTGGAAGTGAGCTCCGAAGCCGTGCCGAAGACGGCGCTGCGCACGGTAACCGAGGTCGGCTGGCCGTGATCGGTCCACCACTCGAACGGCACTCCGTCGACGATGCCGGTGCGGATTCTTGTTGGGATGTTGCTGCTCATGCGCTCACGACCGGAAATATGCTTGCAGCAGCTAACTAATGATACGACGCCCGTCACAGTCGGCCGCCGAGCCTGCCCGTCGCGACAGACTCGCATTTGGTTCCGCCAGACTATGTCGCCTTCGGGCTGCGGCCGCACCGGCGTGCGATCACGCGCGAGGACGAGTCGTGATGCTCGAGAGCTCGTCGAGCAGCGCACGGTTCGCCCTGTCCGCGCGCTCGACTACGGCGTCGTAGCTCTCGACGAGGCGTTGCCCGGTCGGAGTCAGCGTGGCACCGCCGCGCGACCGCCCGCCCATCCACTTCGATACGACCGGCTGGTGGAAAACCGCGTTCAGAGCATCGACGAGCAGCCACGCGCGCCGATATGACATGTTCATCTCGCGCGCGGCGGCGGAAATGGACTGATGCTCGCGGATCTTGCGCAGGAGCTCGATCTTGCCGGGGCCGATGTCACCGATCCCGGGCAACGTGAGTCGAATCCACAGCTTGATCGGAGCGGGCTGCGCCGGCGTCGACCGCTGCGCGGCGCGGCGCGTTCGCCGTTGCGTGCCGGCGCGCTTCGCGGCGGCCACCTTAGCCATGGAACTGGTCACCGAGCGGAGCGACGCGACCCCTTTCGTCACGGTCCGTATCCATAGCTACGAATGATCTCGCGCGCCTCCGGTCCCTTGACGAACTCTACCAGCGCGCGCGCGGCCGGGACATCGCGGAGAAGCACGGCCTCCTGCTCTATCGGCGCATGAAGGGAGTCGGGCACGAGCCAATAGGACCCGCTGATCCGCGATTGCGGTTGCTTGAGCTGCGCCCACGCGACGAAGCCCAGCTCCGCATTGCCGGTCTGCACGAAGCTATAGGCTTGCCCGATGTCCTGACCCGTGACGAGGCGCAGCTGCAGCCGCTCCCAAACGCCGCGCGCGACGAGGACCTCGCGCGCCGCCGCGCCGTAGGGAGCGAGCTCGGGATTCGCGATGGCGAGATGGCGAAACTCGCCGCTTTCGAGCACCTTGCCGTCGGCGTCGACGTAACCGGCGCGGTTGCTCCAAAGTGCGACGCGCCCGAGGGCGTACAGGAAGCGAGAACCGGGCACGGCGACGCCCTCGGACTCGAGCAGTCGCGGCCGCTCGGTGTCGGCCGCGAAGAACGCTTCGAACGGCGCGCCGTTCTTGATCTGCGCGTAATGACCACCGGTAGATCCTGCGCTGACGAGCACCGTATGGCCGCTCGTCTGCTCGAACCGCTCGACGAGTGCGTTCATTGCGCCGGCGAAATTCGTCGCAACCGCGACCTTGACCTCGTCTGCAACCGCGCCGCGGGGCGCGGTTGCGAGGGCGATCGACAGGCATAGAATGAAATGTCGGGTCATTTGCAGCGACCGCTACGCTGGCGACGGGGCAGCGAGCTATACGATGGAATATACCGCATAAGCCACGCAGACGTCGCGATGCGCGCAACCCAGCATGACCCTGTGCTCGCGTGGCTTCCGCAGTGCCGCGATACCCGCCGCGTTTTTGACTTTCTGTTACGCTGCTCGCTATATTCAATTGGACATAGCGCGGTCGAAACGCGCATCCTGAAGGAAACGCTCGTGCGTTCTTACCTTGCGCCTGCTGCTGCGTATCTCGTCGCTTTTCCGCTCGTTGCGCAGAACGCCGCGGCGCCGACCGAGCCGCGGTTCGACGAGGTGATCGTCACCGCCCGCTATCGCGAGGAGAACCTCCAGACGATCCCGGTCGCCGCTTCTGTCGTCGACGGCGAGCTCCTCGATCGCGCGCACACCGTGAACACGCAGCAGCTGAGTCAGCTCGTGCCGTCGCTGTACTACAACTCGGCGAACCCGAGGAACACGGCGTACACGATCCGCGGCTTGGGCTCCAACACGCTGTCGATCAGCGCCGCGAACGACGGCATCGAGCCCGGCGTCGGCTTCTATGTCGATCAGGTCTATCACGGGCGGCCGGCGACGGCGGCGTTCGACTTCACCGACATCGAGCGCGTCGAGGTGCTGCGCGGGCCGCAAGGCACGCTGTTCGGCAAGAACACGACGGCAGGGGCCATTCACATCGTGAGCCGCGCGCCCACGTTCGAGCCCGATTCGAACGCGGAGCTGTCGCTCGGCGATCACGACTTCACTCAAGCGAAAGGCAGCGTCTCGGGCCCGTTCGGCGACAAGGTCGCCGGCCGTCTCTCCGCGCAGACGACCCAGCGCGAGGGGTTGATGCACAACGTGACGACGGGCGAGAGGCTGAACGAGCTCAACAACGCGGCTGTGCGCGCTCAGCTCCTCGTCGTGCCGAACGACCGGCTCGATATCCGGTTGATCGCCGACGCTTCCGATCTCGACTCGGCGTGCTGCACGCAAGGGTACCTTCGCGTCGGCCAGAGCCTGCGCGCCGCGTCGCGGCAATACTCGGCCCTTGCAGCGGGGCTCGGCTACGCGCCGCCGAGCACGAACGTATATGACCGCTTGTCCGACATCGATGCCGACCTCGAGATCGACACGCAAGACGGCGGCGTGTCGGCGATCGCGGACTGGGATTTCGGCTCCACGACACTGACGTCGGTCACGGCCTGGCGCTATTGGAAATGGGACGTCGCGAACGACCGCGACTACACGGGCATTCCGATCCAGATGGTGCAGCGCATTCCGTCGCGGCAGGACCAGTACAGCCAAGAGCTGCGCATCGGCTCGAACGCGGACGGGCCTTTCAGCTATGTCGCCGGCCTGTATTTTTTCAACCAGGAGATCTCGGGCACGCCGATCAGCACCTACGGCCCGGAGGCCGCGTATTGGCTGCTGAATCCCGCCACCTTCACGGTGCCGATCCCGCGCAATCTGCTCGATGGCTACTCGCAGACGGGCACTTCGGACTTCGAGATGGACAGCTACGCGACCTTCGGCGAGGTCAACTACGCGTTCACGGAACGGTTGACCGCCACGCTGGGCCTTCGCTACACGAACGAGGACAAGCAAGGCACGTACGCCACGCAAGTCGCCGGCGGAGCCGATCTCTCGGGGCTCGACCCCGCGACGGCCGCCGAGCTCACGCGCGCGAAGCTCTCGATCTTCCGGCCGCAGAGCTACACCGCCGTGGACGACGGCGGAAGCTGGTCGGGCCGCGCGAACGTTGCCTATGAATTCACGCAGAACCTGTTCGGCTACTTGAGCTATGCGCACGGTTACAAATCGGGCGGCCTCAACATGTCGGGCCTGCCGCTCGACGCGCAGAACCAACCGACGCTCGCGACGGCCGTCATCGAGGACGAGACGAACTCGACGGTCGAGGCCGGCTTCAAGACGACCATGCTCGACGGCCGCGCGACCATGAACCTCGCGGCATTCAAGACGGTCGTCGAGAACTACCAGTCGAACATCGTCTCGAGCTTGGAGACCGCGGCGATCCGCTCCTACCCGTCCAACGTTCCAGAGGTTCAGGTACAAGGGCTCGAGGCGGACTTCGCGGCGCTGCTCTTCGAAGGGTTCACCTTGCGCGTCTTGCTCGCCTATGCCGACGGCGAAAACACCGATTATCCGGCCGGCCCGTGCCCGCTCGAGGTGCAGACGGCGGCCACCGTGGCCTGCAACCTCACGGGCGCGCCGCTCGCCGGCTTGTCGGAGATGTCCGGAACGCTCGGTTTCGACTACCGCAAGCCGATTGGCAACGGCGAGCTTTCGATTCACTGGGACACCAATTCGCGCGACGGCTACTTCAGCGATACGTCTGCGTCCGTCTACACGTGGATCGACGGCTTCAGCGTCTCGAACGCGAGCTTCGGCTACGGCTTCGGGCGCGGCTTCGAGCTCGAGCTGTTCGCGCGCAACGTGTTCGACGAGGAATACATCACGGCGCTCACGATCCAGACCGGCAATTCCGGCCTGATCTTGGGGCAGGCGGGCGAGCCGCGAACGGTAGGCGTCGCGTTTCGTTTTGCAAAGGAGCCCGCGCGCTAGCGCTGCTGCGCGGAGAGAACCTCGAGCGCCTGTGCAGCCATCGGCGAAAGGTCGAGCAGCTTCTTCGAGTGACCTTCGATGATGGCCGCGCGCATGTCGGGCGTCCAAAAACGCTTCAGGTGGTCGGCGACGACAGCCGCGATCTTGGCCTTGTCCGAACCGTAATCGCTGTTGGCAGCGATCTGATTGGCCATCTTCACGAGCTTCTCGACGTTCATCGCGCGAGCCCGCTCAGCTGACGTTCTCGGGCTGGCGTGCGCGATTCAAGTGGCCGAGCTGCTCCTCGGTGAACTTCGCGAACTTCAGCTGCCAGTCCGAGAGCTTCGTGACCTTCGACGCTTGCACCGCCGTGACCTTGTACTCCGGACAGTTCGTGGCCCAGTCCGAGTTGTCCGTCGTCACGACGTTCGCGCCCGAGAACGGGTGGTGGAACGTCGTGTAGACGACGCCCGGCTGAATACGCTCGCTGATCACGGCGCGCAGCACGGTCTCGCCGGCGCGGCTCTGCAGCCCGACCCAGTCGCCGTCCTCGATGCCGCGTTGCTCGGCGTCGTGCGGATGGATCTCGAGCACGTCCTCGTCGTGCCACTTGCCGTTCTCGGTCCTGCGCGTCTGCGCGCCGACGTTGTACTGCGACAGGATTCGACCCGTCGTCAGCAATAGCGGGTACTTGCGCGTCGTGACCTCGTCGGTCGGCACGTACGGGGTGACCTTGAACAAGCCCTTGCCGCGCACGAACTCGCCGATGTGCATCGTCGGCGTGCCGTTGACGGCCTTGTCGTTGCACGGCCACTGGATGCTGCCGAGCTTGTCGAGCTTCTCGTAGCTGACGCCCGTGAACGTCGGCGTCAGGCGCGCGATCTCGTCCATGATCTCGCGGGGATGCGTGTAGCTCATCGGGTAGCCGAGCGCTTGCGCCAAGCGCTGCGTGACCTCCCAGTCCGCGAGACCGGCCAGCGGCTCCATGACCTTGCGCACCGGCGAGATGCGCCGCTCCGCGTTCGTGAACGTACCGTCCTTCTCGAGGAACGACGAGCCCGGCAGGAACACGGTCGCGAACTTCGCGGTCTCGTTCAGGAAGATGTCCTGCACGATCATGCACTCGAGCGACGACAGCGCGTTCGTCACGTGGTGCGTGTCGGGGTCGGACTGCGCGACGTCCTCGCCCTGGATGTACATCGCCTTGAACGTGCCCGCGACCGCGGCGTCGAACATGTTCGGAATACGCATGCCGGGGTTCGCGTCGATCTGCACGCCCCACTCGTTGCCGAACAGCGCGCGCGTGGCCGCGTCGGAGACGTGGCGGTAACCGGGCAACTCGTGTGGGAACGAGCCCATGTCGCAGCTGCCCTGCACGTTGTTCTGACCGCGCAGCGGATTCACGCCGACGCCTTCGCGGCCGATGTTGCCCGTGCACATCGCGAGGTTTGCGATGGCCATGACCGTCGTCGAGCCCTGGCTGTGCTCCGTGACGCCGAGGCCGTAGTAGATCGCGCCGTTCGGCTTCGACGCGAACAAGCGCGCCGCACCGCGCACGACCTCGGGCGGCACGCCCGTCTCCTCGAACACGTGCTCGGGCGAGTTCACGGGATCGAGGATGAAGTCCTTCCACGCCTTGAAGCCGTCGTTGTCGCAGCGCTCCGCGATGAACTGCTTGGCCTCGAGACCCTCGCTCATGATCACGTGCGCGAGCGCGTTGACGACCGCGACGTTCGTGCTCGGCCGCAGCTGCAGGTGGTAGTCGGCTTCGACGTGCGCCGAGCGCACGAGATCGATCTCGCGCGGATCGAGCACGATCAGGTTCGCGCCTTCGCGCAGGCGGCGCTTCATCTGCGAAGCAAACACGGGGTGCGCGTCGGTCGGGTTCGCGCCGATCACGACGATGACGTCCGACTTCATGACGGAGTCGAACGACTGCGTGCCCGCGGACTCGCCGAGCGTCGCTTTCAAGCCGAAGCCCGTCGGCGAATGGCAGACCCGGGCGCACGTGTCGACGTTGTTGTTGCCGAACGCGGCGCGCACGAGCTTCTGGACGAGGTACGTCTCCTCGTTCGTGCAGCGCGACGACGTGATGCCGCCGACCGAGCCCTTGCCGTACTTCGCCTGAATTCCTTTGATCTTGTTGGCCGCGAACGTGAACGCCTCGTCCCACGAGACCTCGCGCCACGGCTCGTGGATCGTCTCGCGGATCATCGGCTTCTTGATGCGGTCCTTGTGCGTCGCGTAGCCGAACGAGAACCGGCCCTTCACGCACGAGTGGCCGTGGTTCGCCTGGCCGTCCTTGTTCGGGACCATGCGCACGACTTCCTGGCCCTTCATCTCGGCGCGGAACGAGCAGCCGACGCCGCAGTACGCGCACGTCGTGATGACCGAGCGCTCGGGCACGCCCTTCTCGATGAGGCCAACTTCGCTCAGCGTCGCCGTCGGGCATGCCTGCACGCAAGCACCGCACGACACGCACTCGGAGTCTAAGAACGGTTGGTTCTGGCTCGGGCTGACTTTGGATTCGAAGCCGCGGCCTTGGATCGTCAGCGCGAACGTGCCCTGCACTTCCTCACACGCTCGCACGCAGCGCGAGCAGACGATGCACTTCGACGGATCGAATGTGAAATACGGGTTGCTCGTGTCCTTCTTCGCGTCGAGGTGATTCTCGCCGGCGTAGCCGTAACGCACCTCGCGCAAGCCGACGGCGCCCGCCATGTCTTGCAGCTCGCAGTCGCCGTTCGTCGGGCACGTCAAGCAATCGAGCGGGTGGTCGGAGATGTAGAGCTCCATGACGTTGCGCCGCGTCTTGGCCACTTTCGCGTTCTGCGTCGTGACCTTCATGCCCGCTTTCGCCTCCGTCGTGCATGACGCCGGCAGACCCTTCATGCCTTCGATCTCGACCAAGCAGAGGCGGCACGAGCCGAACGGCTCGAGGCTGTCCGTCGCGCAGAGCTTCGGGATGTTGATGCCGTTCAACGCGGCCGCGCGCAGCACGGTCGTGCCCTCGGGCACGGTGACTTGCTCGCCGTCGATCGTGAGCAAGATGAGCTTCGTGCCGACGTCCGGTGCCGGCGTGCCGAGATCCTTGGCGCGTTGATAGGTCTTGAACGCAGTGCTCATGAGAATGCTCCTTGCATCAAGCCGCTTTCGGCTTGTTGGCGCGCGCTTTCAGATCCTCGGGAAAGTGGTTCAACACGCTCAACACGGGGAACGGCGCCATGCCGCCGAGCGCACACAGCGACCCCGTGACCATCGTGTCGCACAGGTCGCGTAGCAGCGCGGTGTTCGCCGTTTCGTTCTCACCGGCGCGGATCTTGTCGATGACCTCGACGCCGCGCACGGAGCCGATGCGGCACGGCGTGCACTTGCCGCAGGACTCGATCGCGCAGAATTCCATCGCGAACCGCGCCTGCTCGCCCATGTCGACGGTGTCGTCGAAAACTACGAGGCCGCCGTGGCCGACCATCGCGCCGACGGCCGCGAACTGCTCGTAGTCGAAAGGCGTGGCGAAGTGCTTCGCGTGGATGTAGGCGCCGAGCGGTCCACCGGCCTGAACGGCGCGGATCGGCCTACCCGTGGCCGTGCCGCCGCCGAAGTCGTTGAGGATTTCGTTGAGCGGGACACCGAACGCGAGCTCGATGAGCCCGCCGCGTTTGACGTTGCCGGCCAACTGAATCGTGATCGTGCCGCGCGAGCGCCCGACGCCGAAGTTCTTGTAGAAGTCGGCGCCCTTGTCGAGGATCACGGGCACGCTCGCGAGCGACAGCACGTTGTTGATGATCGTCGGTTTGCCGAACAGGCCTTTGATCGCGGGCAGCGGCGGCCGGTACCGCACCATGCCGCGCTTGCCCTCGAGGCTCTCGAGCAGCGACGTCTCCTCGCCGCAGATGTAGGCGCCCGCGGCCTCGCGCACCTCGAGGTGGAACGACTTGCCGCTGCCTTGCACGTTCTCGCCGAGAAAGCCGGCGGCCTTCGCGCGCTCGATCGCCGCGCGCATCGTCTTGATGCCTTGCGGGTACTCGGCGCGGATGTACACGAAGCCCTTCGTGGCGCCGACCGCGATACCCGCGATCGTCATGCCCTCGATGAGCACGAACGGATCGCTCTCGAGGATCATGCGGTCCGCGAACGTGCCCGAGTCGCCTTCGTCGGCGTTGCAGACGACGTACTTCTGGTCCGCTGCCGTGCCGAGCACGGTCTTCCATTTGATGCCGGTCGGGAACGCGGCACCGCCGCGGCCGCGCAAGCCGGAGTCCGTCACCGTCGCGACGATCTGCTCGCCGGTCAGCTTCAGCGCTACGCAAAGACCGCGGTATCCGCCGTTCGCGCGGTAGTCGTCGAGCGACAGCGGATCGATGACGCCGACTCGCGCGAACGTGAGTCGAGTCTGCTTCTTGAGGTAATCGATGCTCTCGGTCGGACCGAGCGCGAGCGCGTGCTTCTTCTCGCCGGCCAAGAAGCCCGCGTCGAACAAGCTCGCGGCGTCGCGCGTCGTAACGGGACCGTACGCGTGACGCACGTCGCCGACGAGTACTTCGACGAGCGGCTCGAGCCAATACAAGCCGCGCGAGCCGTTGCGGACTACGCGCACTGCGGAACCGCGCCGCTGCGCTTCGGCCGCGACGGCCGCTGCGACGGCATCAGCGCCGAGCGAACGGGCCGTGGTATCGGACGGAACGAATACTGTGGTCGTTGCCATGGCTAGCTCAGAATCTCGTCGAGCCGCTGCGGCGTGACGCGGCCGTACACGGTCTCGTTGACCATGACGGCCGGCGAGCACGCGCAGTTGCCGAGGCAGTAGATCGGCTCGAGGCTGAAACGGCCGTCGGCCGTGGTCTCGTGGAAGCCGACGCCGAGTTTCTTGCGCGCGTACGTTTCGAGCGCACGCGCGCCCATCGACTGGCATGCCTCGGCGCGACAGACGTACAACGTCTGCTTGCCGGGCGGCTTCGTGCGAAAGAAGTGATAGAACGTCACGACGCCATGCACCTCGGCGCGTGACAAATTCAGGACGTCGGCCACGATCGGCACGGCGCTCTCGGGCACGTAACCGAGCTTGTCCTGAATCGCGTGCAAGATCGGCAGCAACGCGCCGGCCTCGGCTGCGAGGCCTTCAGCCAAACTGCGGATGTCGTTGTCGTGCGGTGACCTTGCCTCGCTCACGAGCGCGGCTCCCTATCGGCGGCTGGGATCGTAGATTCACCATGCTCGCCAATGGGTTAGGCGTGCGTCCAATGAAAAAGCCGGATGGCTTGATAGAAACCCTCTATCAGGACGCGCCGGCCGTGAGATCGCTCTCGAAATCGACGTTGGCTACCGAGCTCAGCAGAGCTCCACCCATCGGCGGGAGGGGCTCTCGATCTGACAGAACGAGGCCGATCACCTGCGTGTGGACGGGCTCGACGATGTCGACCGCAACCAGATCTTGCGCGCCGCGGAAGAAGAGCCCGGCGAACGTGTGCGGCACGATGCTCGCCCACTCGCCATGACCAACGTGCGACAGAATCGCGAGGAACGAGTTGCTTACGATGTCGGGTTTGATGTCCACGCCGATCGACGCGGCGACATTGTTGATGATGCGCCGGTTCTGCATATCCTCGCTGAGCAAGCACAGGCGTTGCGCCGCAACTTGCTTCCACCCGATCGTAGGCTTCGCCGTCGCGGGATGGCCACGGCGTGCAACGAAAACGTAGCGTTCGTGATAGAGCGGCACTCGGCGCACGCGCTGCAACGGCTCGTTCTCGAGGTACGTGACGCCGGCATCGATCTCGAACGCCTCGAGCGCCCTCTCGATCGCGCGCGAAGTCATCGAGCGGATATCGACGTTGGCTGCCGGATGCGCGGCAACGAATCGCGACGTGAGGAACGACACGGCAGCCATCGCCGCCGGGATCACACCGAGGCGCAGCGTGCCGACCAGGCCCTTTCGCAGCCCCGCTAGGTCGTCTTTGAGACTGTCGTAGTCGACCAGTATCTGGCGACCCCACAGAAGCAGCTTCTCGCCTTCTTCCGTCAACCGCACGAAGCGGCGATCGCGGACTACGAGCCGGACGCCGAGATCGTCCTCGAGCTTCTTGATCGCGGCGGTCAGCGTCGGCTGAGTGACGTTGCAGGCTTGCGCCGCGCGCGCGAAATGCTTTTCGCGCGCAAGCGCGATGAAGTACGACAAATGTCGAATGAGCATCGAGGGAGCCCCGGAGTCCACGCGCAATATACGGCGGCGTCCGACGCGGATGCTAGGACGCGCGTGTGTCTTCGAATGCAGGCGCAGAGAGATCGAGCGCTCGAAGTCCTCAGCCGCGCTCGCGAGCGTCGGCAGTCGCGACGCGCGGCTGCTCTTTGGCGAGCGCCTCACTCACATTGAGTGCCACTAGGCGCGCGTACTCCTTCAAGTCGATACGCAAGCTCGCAGCGTCGATCGCGAGCTTGGTTGGCGTACCGCGAACGATGATCTCGTCGGCGGGCTCGTCGGCGGCGGCCGTCACGAGCGGCAACAGACCAAGCGCGAGCAGCGCGACGCGCGACGCGTTATCCATCAGCGCGCCGTCATCGATGCCGCGACTTGCAGCGGCATGCATTAGAGCGGGCGCAAATGACGCTTTTGCTACACGAAGCGGCCACCCGCTCACGATCTTTCGAGTTCGTGAAGTGAGTCACAATCGGGTGCGCTGCAGCGCTCGGCCGGGCGAGAAACAGTTCCGCAATGTTCGCGAGCTACGCTTGCGGTCACAGATGGAAATCACGAGTAGCGCTCGAGGAATCTTTGCCAGGCTCGCGTCGCTCCCACCCGAGGATCGCGAGCTGATGAGCCGTCTCCTCCATCTTTGCTCGACCGCGTCACGTCCCGTGCAGGAGCACGTAGCGAGAATGTTGCGTGCGCCACCGGAGCCGGTGTCGATCGAGGATGCGCGCAATCGGGCCGACGCCGTGATCGCCTACCTCGCCGCACGAAACTGATCGCTTGCTTCGGCCCCTCAGCAAAGACTCGCTGCGCGACGCCGACAAGAAATCGCGCGAAAGACCGTAACGCTATCGTCGGGGACGCGGAAACAGCGCGACAGCCATTGCGCGACAGCCCCACTCCGCTAACCTGAGCTCCAGTCGCCGCTCGTGCGCGCCGCCCCTGAAAACCGCGGGGGCTGCGCGCGCTCCTCCGCGCGTGTCCAACGCGCCGGTCACCACTAAGGAAACCCGAACAGTGTTAATAAGAGTCGGCTACGACATCGTCTTCGACCACGCCATGCCAACACCGGTAGTGGCGATGTTGTATCTCCATCCGGCATGCGGAGCGGCGATCAGGCGCAATGAGTACCTGCTCGTAGACCCAGCCACGCAAATCAGCGGCTACATCGACGGCTTCGGCAATCGCTGCGGAAGGTTTACGTGTCCGCCGGGCCGCGTTCGTCTGTGGAACGACGCCGTGCTCGAGGACAGCGGCGAGGAAGATCGCCAGAACCCCGGCGCCACGCAGCTCAGCATCGACGCGTTGCCCGACGACACGATCGAGTTCTTGATCGCAAGCCGTTATTGCGAAGTGGACCGCATGACCGACATCGCGTGGCAACTATTCGGCGCCGTGCCGGCAGGGTGGCGACGCGTGCAGGCCGTTTGCGACTACGTGCATGGCCACCTGCGTTTCGACTATCTCCAGGCACGCAACACACGCACCGCCCACGAGGCGTATCAGGAGCGAGTGGGTGTTTGCCGCGATTTCGCGCACCTCGCGATGACGCTGTGCAGATGTCTGAATATTCCGGCGAGGTATTGCACCGGCTATCTAGGCGACATCGGTATTCCTCCGGTTCCCGCCCCGATGGACTTCAGCGCTTGGTTCGAGGTGTATCTGAACGATGGCTGGTACACGATGGACGCGAGACACAACGTCCCGCGCGTAGGGCGCATATTGATGGCACGCGGTCGAGACGCCGCGGACGTCGCGCTACTCACGTCGTTCGGGTCGAGTCGCCTAGAGCGTTTCACTGTGTGGTGCGACGAAGTGGGCCCCGAAGCGTTACTGCCGGCGAAGTGAGGATTAGGGCTTGACTCGACGCTCGCTGAGCGGCTGCGACGACCCTCTTTTGGGCTATGCTGCCAAGATCGGATCGGGGGAAGAATCGATGTCGCGATTCATGCAGTGGGCGGCGTGCGCCGCTCTCGTCACCATCGGCAGCAACGAGGCCGCGTTCGCGCAAGCTGCATGCGATCGCGACTGCCTTCGCTCGACGCTCGATCGCTACCTCGATGCGGTCATCGCGCACGATCCGACCAAGGCGCCGCTCGTCGTCGGATTCCGCCAGACCGAGAACGCCATCAACGTTGCCCCCGGCAGAGGCGTCTGGCAGAGCGTGACCGCGCTCGGCAATGTCCAGCGGCGGTACTTCGACGCCGTGAGCGGTCAGGCCGGCTACTACGGCACGGTGAAGGAAGGCGAAGAAACCGCGGTCGTGACGGTGCGCCTGCGCGTCGAGAACCGCGAGCTCACGGAAGCAGAGTGGTACATCGCGCGCGCGAACGATCCTGGGCTACGCGGCACACGCCAACCCGGCGGGCCGCCGGCGAACCTGCACAATCCCGAGTACCTCGAGCAGCATCCGCCGCCGCAGCGCGTCGTGCCGCGCAACGAGCGCGTCGACCGCGCGGCGCTCGGCCGCATCGCCGACAGTTACTTCGACGCGATCACCTCGCACGACCGTTCCGCCGCGCTCGTGCACGAGGGCTGCGGTCGCGCGGAGAACGGCACGCCGGCGCCGGGCGGCGCGTTCTTGCCGCCGGCGCCGCCGCGAGCGGGGGCGCCAGCTCCGCCGCCGCCGGCCGCGGGCGCTCAGCCGGGAGTCGGCGCCCGCGACTGCATGGCGGGTCTCGAGAACTTCAACCTCTCGATGGTCACCGCTCGCCGCAATCCGCTCATCGACGAGGAGGCGCAGGTCGTGCTCTCGCTCGGTGTGTTCATCCGCCGGCCGGGATCGCCGACGCCGCGCCTCGTGTTCAGCGAATGGTTCGTGATCGACGCGGCGAAGATCCGCACGGTGTACACGGCGATGTTCTATCCGCCGCCGGAGCTCGCCGTGCCGAACTGGCCGCCGTACGACGGCAACTGGCCGTTGCCCGCGACGACCGTTCCGGCGCCCGCAGCGCCCCCGTAACGGCGCGCACGACCAGCCGCCGCTATCGTTGCAACTCGCGCAAGTAGGCGACCACGCCGGCGATGCGCTCCTGCGGCGACTCGGCGCCGACCACGATCTGCTGCGTGACATCGAACACCGGCCCCCACACGGGCATCTCGCGCGTACCGTGAGCAGCCGGAGACTCGCGGCCATCGATGTAGCGCGCGATGGCGTCGGCCGGAAACGCGCCGCCGTTGCGTTCACTCAACGTGCGCAGATTTGGCACTGGAACGGTGAGCGTCGCCGCGGTCGGTCCGTCGCCTTCCGCCAGCGGGCCATGACACGACGCGCAATGCGTCTGGAACGTTTGCTCCCCGAGGCGCAGCGTCGGTGTCGAGCTGCAGCCTGCCACGATAGCGACGAGCAAGAAGATACCGATCCGAGCCGTCATGCGGGGATCATATGACTCTCGACTTGAGCCTGGAGTAAGTACCTTCCGAAGCTGCGGCCCCGTCGCGGCACTCAGTACGCTGGCGAGCAGATGCCTTGGGGCGGAGCTTGCCGTTCGGGCACTGCGTCACTTCACAGAAGGGAACTCGAAAATGAGCCATTCGCACGCCGTCGTTTGGACGGATCACCAAACCGCCCAAGTGCTGCAGTTCGACTCCGAGCACGTGCGGGCGCAAAAGATTCGCAGCCACAACCACTACACGCGCCAACACGGCAGCACCGTCAGGACCGAGCACGAGTTCTTTGGCGAGGTGTGCGATGCGCTCGAGGGCATCGCCGAGGTGCTGATTACAGGATCGCGTACGGCGATCGCCGATTTTCGTCACTACGCCGGCAAGCATCGGCCGCATACCGCGTCGCGCATTGTCGGATACGAGGTGGTCGACCACCCGAGCGAGAACCAGCTCGTGGCAGCCGCACGGCACTACTTCCTAAAGTACGACAAGATGGGAATCCCCGCGTCGACGTGATCTCAGGCGATGCCGGGATACCTGCCTGTCATGGCGAGTCGTAGCCCGGGACGGCCAACTGATACTTCGAATCCAGGAAGGCCACGATGTCGATGAGCTGCCGGACGGTCATGGTGTCGATACTCGGCGTCGGCATCGGAGAGTCGAGCGGAAGCTCCGTGTTCAGCAGCAATCGGTCGCGGTACGGCTCCGAAATGGCGTGGTTCGGGTTGATGATCGACGTCGTTAGGTCAGCGTAGCTCCGAACCATCGTGGTTGGACCGCCGAGCTCGAGTATCGGGCGGCCCGCCCCGGCGAGCTGCGGCAGCCTATCGTCGGCGATGCTATGACACTGGTGACAGCGATGATCGAGGAACGCCTGTCTCCCCGCGACGATGTCGCCTTGATCGATCGGAAAGCCGAATAGCGAGGCGCCGGCACATCCCGCGACCAGCGCCGGCAACGCAACTCCGAGAACAACCAACCAAGTTTTCGACTGCACGGCACGCTCTCCCCCGGGACAGGGACTATTGCGCGCGGCGCGCCGCCGTCATATCGCGGAAAGTACGTGTGCCTCGCGAAGCGCTAGAGCGCGAGCATTCGTAGCGCGAGACTAGATCTCGAGCGGCTCCGTGCTATCGCCGATGCTGTCGGCCTGCACACCGACTTTGTGCAGCATCGCGAGCAGCAGGTTCGACATCGGCGTGCCTTCGGGGAACGAGAGATGGCGGCCACCCTCGAGTTGGCCCGCAGCGCCGCCGGCCAGCAGCACCGGCAACGGCGAGAAGTTGTGCTGGTTGCCGTCGCTCAAGCTGCTGCCGTACAGGATCATCGAGTGATCGAGCAGCGAGCCGTCGCCGTCGGGCGTGGCGCGTAACCTCTCGAGGAACGCCGTCAGCAAAGCCACGTGGTAGCGGTTCAGCACCGCATACTGGTCCATGTTCTTGCGGTCGTTCGAGTGGTGCGACGCCAAGTGCCAAGACTCGCGCACGCCGCTGTTCGGGAAAATCGTGTTGCTGAGCTCCCGCCCATACATGAACGTCGAGATGCGCGTGATCTCGGTCTTGTACGCCAGCACTTGCAAATCGAACATGAGGCTCGCGTGCTCTTCCAGATCGTCGGGGATGCCGACTGGCGGGTCGGGCAGCTCCACGCCATGCGACATTAGCGAGTCGACCTGCACGACGCGGCGCTCGACCTCGCGGACTTCCGCGAGGTAGTCGGTGAACACGCGCCGATCGGACGCGGGCAACGTTTTCTGCAGCCTGGCGGATTGCCCGAGCACGGAGTCGAGCACGCTGCTCGCCTCGGTGCGCCGCACGGCACGCTCGGCTTCGGTGACGCCGCGGCCGAACAGACGCTCGAAGGCCACTTGCGGGTTGTGCTCCATCGGCAACGGCAACGTCGCCGACTTCCACGCCAGCGTGTTGATGTAAGCGCAGGTGTTGCCGCTGTCGCAGGCGAGCCCACTCGGCTCGAGCGCCAGCTCGATCGAGGGTATCGGGGTGTCCTGGCCGATCTGCGCGGCGGCGAGCTGGTCGATGCTGGGGCCACAGATCGCGGTATTGCCCTTCACCGGGTGCGCGCCGCTCAAGAACACGGCACCGGCGCGATTGTGATTGTTGGCGCCGCCCGAATCTTCGCCAGCCCACGGCGCAACGGGCGCATGCGTGAGACCGCTGACGACGCAGATCTGATCGCGCACCGGCGCGAGCGGGCTCAGGATCTCGGTGAGCTCGAAGCCGCGGCCCGTGGTGGCCGGCGTCCACTTGTCCATCGTCACGCCGTGCGGAATGTAGATGCATCCGAGACGCATCTTGGGCTTCGCTGCCGTTTGCGCGAGCGCGGTGCCGGCCGGAATCATCGAATCGAGCAGCGGCAACGCGATGGCGGCGCCCGCACCACGCAGTAGGGTGCGCCGGGACAGGTGCTTCTTGGTGATGAACATGGCCCTAACCTCGCTTCACCTAGTTGGCACGAGCCTGCTGCGGCTCGTCGCCCGGTAGCTTCATCCTAAACTGCATCGGCTCGCTTGCCACGATACCCTTCACGATAGCCGAGAATCGATAGTCGTCTTTCGCGGCCGAGCGGACGATTTCACGTACGACCGGCATATCGTACGGCTCGAGCGTGCGGCCGAGCGCGTACGTGAGTAACCGCTCGGTGAACGCTCCCACGAACAGCTCGCGCCGATCGAGCAACAGAGCGCGCAACCCGGCGACACCGTCAATGTCGCTGCCGTCGATGAACGTGCCGTGCGAGTTCACGCCCTGCCCGGCCTCAGTGTCTCGCCACTCGCCAATGGAATCAAAATTCTCGAGCGCAAACCCGAGCGGATCGATCAGGCTGTGACACATCGCACAACTCGGGTTCGCCTGATGCTGCACGAGGCGTTCCCGCATCGTGGTCGC
>Ga0315912_10001554_pt1 | contig 27553 bp, 19 predicted proteins | sample VfabasoilMG_FD_204469 | JGI IMG/M metagenome (GOLD analysis project Ga0315912, IMG submission 204469) | Garden soil microbial communities collected in Santa Monica, California, United States - V. faba soil | ecosystem: Environmental > Terrestrial > Soil > Garden | place: USA: California...
TTTCTGACTAGTCCATGCAAGGTCGTACGTACCGCTACGCGACGGCCACGCCCCTCTACCCGTTTGGGTACGGACTTTCCTACGCCCAGTTCACCTACCACAACCTCCAGTGCTCGCCGGGTGAGCTCACGGATCCTCAAGCCACCGTGCGCGTCAGTTGTACGGTCACCAACGAAAGTCAGCTGGCCTCCGATGAGGTCGTTCAGCTCTACATCCACAGACGCGACACCGCGTGCCCAACACCTGTATTCGATCTGCGGGGCTTTGAGCGGATCCACCTCGCACCCAAACAAGCCATGGTCGTAGAGTTTTCTATCGATGCCCGTGCTTTGTCCTGGGTTGATGAGGCGGGGCAGCGCACCCTCGCGCCGGGCATCATCGACCTCTATGTGGGAGGTCAGCAACCGGATGCGCGCAGCGCAGCTCTGACTGGTCGACAGCCGCTGCATACAGAGCTGCGCGTGAGCATCACCCTGCCCTGAATCTGCGGTTCTACCATGAACTCGCAGCGCCGATTCGCACTACCTCGAGTCGCGCATCATCAGCCTTGCCACAGCGCACCCAACTCGAGCTCCACCGCGTCGAAAGGCACGGCACGCACCTTGGCGTCATCCTGGAAGGTTCCCACCAGTGTCCAGCTGTCGGCCTTCCGTTGGTAAACCTCGAGCAGTTGGAGTTCGGGTTTCACCAACCAGGCAAAACTCACCCCAGAATGACCATAGATGTGCAACTTCTGGGCGCGGTCGTGTTTCTCAGTGCGCGGACTGAGAACCTCACACACCCAGTCCGGGGCAACAAGGTAGAAGGCCTCGTCCCCCGCTGGGTAGCGCTCAATCCTCCAGCCAGCGATATCGGGGACGAGCACATCTTGCTCCAAATGGAGTTCAGGCTCGAAGACAAGCACCCAACCGCCCGGTCCCTGTTTACCTCGATCGAAAGCGCTCCCCAAATCCATTCCGAGAACCGAAGCAGCGCGAACGTGGCGCCGATGCGGGCGCGGCTGCACGTGCAACTCACCATTGATGATCTCCGCCACCATGTGCGCCGGAGCGTCCAGCACGTCCTGGTACGTCGCTCGTCTCTTGGCGGGCTCTGCCATCGGTGATCAGCCTAGCACGAACGGAGGAGAGCCTAAACCAGGCCCCGACTACCAATTCCACAGCGTGCCATCTTCCAAACGGGCCACCGGCAAACAGGCTGGATCATAGGGAAACTTGGCGGCCGCGACCTCATCCAACTCCACCCCCAGGCCTGGAGCGTCGCTCAGATGCAGCGCGCCGTGTTCATAGTGGTACGGGGCACGAAATACCTCACTCACGAGGGGATCGTGACCCATGTACTCCTGGAGACCAAAGTTGTTGATCGTGAGGTCGACATGGAGCGATGCCGCCATGCCCACCGGTGAAAAGTCCGTCGCGCCGTGGAAACCAGTGCGCACCTGGTAGACCCCAGCCAGCGCCGCGGTCTTCATGGCGTGGGTGATGCCGCCGCCGTGAGCCGGCGGTAACCGCACGAAGTCGATCAATTGCTCTGTGATGAGCGTGGTATAGTCGTAGACGGTGTTGAACACCTCACCAATCGCGATGGGTGTGGTGGAGTGTTGTCGAATGAGCCGCAACGCCTCCTGTAGTTCACCCGGGCAAGGGTCCTCCATCCAGAACAGTTGGTATGGCTCCAAGCTCTTCGCCAAGCGCGCTGCTTCAATGGGCGTGCAGCGGTGATGCACGTCGTGCAGCAAATGCACGTCAAATCCAAACTTGGCCCGCACCGCCTCAAACAGTTGGGGAGCAAAGCGCAGGTAGCGGCTACTGTCCCAGGTCTCGACAGGCGCTAAGCCCTTTTTGGCTGGCTCGTAGCTCCCGCTGCCCTTTTGTACGCCGTAGGAGTCCTTCACTCCCGGCACGGCCGCTTGCACGCGGATGTACCGGTACCCCATGTCCAGATACTCAGCCACCCGGTCGAGGGCGTGGGGCAGGTCCCGACCCGAGGCGTGACCGTAGACGGCGACACTGGAGCGGCTCTTGCCGCCGAGCAGGTTGTACACGGGTGTGTTCAGGGCTTTGCCCTTGATGTCCCACAGCGCCACATCGATGGCGGAGAGCGCCGCCATCCCCACGGCACCCCGTCGCCAGTACACGCCGCGATAAAAATAGTGCCAAATGTCCTCGATATTGCGCGCGTCCATGCCGATCAGCGCGGGTACACAATGCTCACGCAAGAAGGCCACCACGGCTTGCTCGCGACCGTTGAGGGTAGCATCCCCCAACCCATAAATTCCATCCTCGGTGACGACCTTGAGCGTGACGAAGTTACGACTGGGAGAGGTGACAATGACTTGGGCGTCTACAATTTTCATAACTATCTAGTGACCAAAGCGACGTTCAGGGATGCCAGGGACAAAATATTGTTCCTGCTGTTTGTACCAATCAAGCGCATGCTCAGGGGGAGTGACCTGGCTGGGATACGGCAGGCGACAAAAGCCGTGGAAATAGCTCAAACAGGCGTCCTTCCAGCGAACCGCGTCGGCTCGCTGACGCAACAAAGCACCTCGTACCGCACTGTACCGCAGCTCGTCCACGTGTTGCTCGACACTGGCCCAGCGCTCGATGAAATCACCCACGGCGTCCACACCAGCCTGGTAACGCAAACAAAGCTCTTGCCAGAGAGTGTTGCCCGTCGACAACGGAGCCGACCATGCGACGTGATGAAACCAGAGCAACAAATCGAGCGGACACGTTGTGCTGTCCTCCACCAAGCGCTGGTAGCTCGGCGGATACTGTTCAATGTTCCCCGACCCACGTTTGGTGCGGTCGAAGCCTAAACCAGCCGCGTCCGCCCGATGGTAATAGGTACAGGTCCAATCGGGTCGACCTTGATCAATCCACGGGGCGGGCCCTTGGTGATGATTGTACGCCATGATGTGATGCAGGCCGAGCGGCGTCATGTAGTTCACCACTGCTTCACGGGACTGGAGCATGATGGACAACAGCACGTCCACCAGCCCTTCGTGCGTCCCCCACGTCTGTTTGATCCACTCCAGCGCCAGGTCTCGCGGGTCGCTCTCAGGGTCCCAGGCGAGCCGTCCATAGGCATACCAATTGGCCGCCGCAAAATGGTGACCACACCAATTGGGGTCCGACCCCACGTTGCTCACCGCTGTCATGCCGGTCACACTCGTCGGACGCACGGCACCTTGTACCACTTGTGCCACTGTACCGCCGTGCCCTGGGCTATTGAGCACTTCAGCAAACAGCGGCGCCAGGTAACAGAGGTGAGTGGAGTTGCCCAAATACTCCTGGGTCAGCTGAAACTCCATCATCATTGGGGTGTGCGGCATGGCACCAAACAGCGGGTGCTGCGGTTCACGCGGCTGAAAATCGATGGGGCCGTTTTTGACCTGCACCAAACAGTTGGGCTCAAACTGGCCATCGAGCGGCACGAACTCCGCATAGGCTTGGCTCGCGCGATCCGTGGGGACCTCCGCGCTGTAGACGAAGGCGCGCCACATCACGGTCCCCCCATGGGGCCGCAGCGCGCGGGCCAGCAGGTTGGCGCCCTGGGCATGCGATCGGCCATAGTCCTGCGGCCCCGGTTGGCCCTCAGAATTGGCTTTCACGACGAAGCCGCCAAAGTCCGGGATCAACCGGTAGATGGCCGTGCACTTGTCGCTCCACCAGCGCTGCACGCGCTCATCTTCTGGGTCGGCTGTCTCCAGCCCATCGAGCACCATGGGCGCACTAAAGCGAGCGGTCAAATACACGCGCACCCCATAAGGGCGCAGCACGTCGGCCAAAGCCTTGACCTTGAGCAGATAGTCGTGACTCAAAATGAGCGCATTGGCGTTGACGTTGGTCAGCGTGACCCCGTTGATGCCCACCGACGCGCACGCCCGCGCGTAATCGAGGTAACGCGGGTCGACGATGTCGGGCAACGCATACCAATTCCACAATGAAAACCCCGCGTAACCGCGTTCGATCGTCCCGTCCAGGTTGTCCCAGTGGTTGAGCATGCGCAGTTTGACTTTTGGAATGAAGCGCCCGGTCAGTTGCTCGACTGGGACGCCTTGAGCAAGCCGACGAAGCAGCTCATACGCTCCGTACAACACCCCCAAATCAGTTTGGGCCGCCACAACGAACAAGGCTCGCCCCCGGCGCTGCACGCGCACGAGCGCAAAGCCCTCGGTCCCCAGGTCGGACAATTCACCCACCAGGTCCTTGAGCGCCGGCAGACCCTGCACGCTCGCGATGAGTAGACCACTCTCTTCTTGAACTGAAATGCCACGAGTGATGCTCACCGGCTGGGCCAACATCGACGGAAGTGCGCGACTCAGCTCACGCTCCGCGGCCAGTAGCGTGGCACTATGTCCAACAACGTTCACCTGTCCGAACGCTTGGCGGTAGGCCTGACGACGCACCTCATCCGTCAACGGCGCGTGGCGGAGCCACAACTGGTAACCGTCCTGGCCCTCTAACAACCCTCTCTGCACGAGCTCCATGGCCCACGACTCATGGCTCGCTTTGCTAGGGCTGTCCATAGCGCGCAGCTGGGCAGAGCGGGCCGGGGTAAGCACCTTGGTCTCCGAGCGCCGCTTGGTCACTGCGGACTGGAATTTGGGCCAAACTCCCGCTAAGACGCCCGCCCCTGATAGGATCCGTACTGCTTGACCCCGTCCGCCGTCGAATCAGTACGTACCCCCGCCGCGGCGTCGCTAGGGCGGAGCATTGGACCCACGCTGTGGGGCGTGCTCTGCGCCGCTGCATTGTTTGCAGTCAGTCTGGTTGTGCTGGGGGCGGTGCTCCGACCAAACTCCCAAGGCAACTCGCGCGCACACGACCCGGTCGACGTTGAGGCAGCGCGACGCGCCAGGGACCTCAGCTTTGACCCTCGCGACCTCTCCCAACTGCCGCGCATCCAGCGCGACGTCTCGTATGATCAATTGGCGCAGGCGCCGTACGCGCCGCGCGGTGAAGCGCCCGTGCTGGCCCAACTGGTCCAGCGCGGCGTCTTTCCACCAGTGGCTGAGCGGGTGGGACCACAGCCGTTGGTTCTCGATGGCGGAAAGATCGGGCAATATGGCGGGACCTGGCTGCGCGCCGCTTCGTCCGATTTCGACGTATTCATGGTCGAGTTCCGCATCGGCTACTCAGGGCTATTTCGTTGGTCGCCGCTGGGGTATCCCATCGTTGCGCATTTGGCGACCCGCATCGAGTCGTCGGCGGACAGGCGCGAGCACATCGTTCATCTGCGCAAAGGCGTCAGGTGGTCGGACGGACATCCCTACACTGCCGATGACCTACTGTTTTGGTGGCAGTACGAGGACCTGGATCAGGAAGTGGGCGATGGTGTCCCTGATCGTTGGTTGGTGGTCGGTGGTGGCAAGACCGAACTCATCAAATTGGATGAACATCGCGTGCTGTTTCGCTTCGAGCATCCCTACGGAAGTTTCCTCGAAGCTTTGGCCAGCTACTCGCTGGCCATGAGCGCCGCGCCGGCACACTACCTTCGCAAGTATCATCCCAAGACCGCAGATGGGGCATTTTTGAAGGCCGAGATGCAGGCTCTGGGCGTCGCCAGTCCACGTTCCCTCTACGGGACGATCAAGAAATTTTCTAACCCCGAGTGTCCGCGGCTATGGCCCTGGGTGCCGCGCACGCACTCCACGTCGAGCCCTTTCGTGTATGTACGCAATCCCTACTATTTTGCGGTCGATCCAGCGGGCAATCAACTCCCGTATATCGATCGCGTGCAGTTTGACGTCAAGTCCTCCCAGATGCTCGCCCTCTCCATCGCCAGCGGCGAAGTGAGCATGCAAGGCCGACACCTCAAGTACGAAAACTATACCGAGCTGATGGAGCGCCAAGCACAGGTGGGTTACCAGGTGCGGCATTGGTACTCCGCCACCCGTTCAGCGTGGACCATTCACCCCAACCTCAATCGCTTGGTGTTGCCGGGCGACGCCGAGACCAGCCAAAAATCCAGACTTTTATTCGACAAGCGCTTCCGCCAGGCGCTTTCGCTGGCCATCGATCGCCGAGCGATCATCGACGCCGAGTACAACGGCCTACTGCACCCGTCCCAGGTGGAGCCCGGGAAAGAGTCACCGTTTCATCATGAGCGCCTAGCGCGCGCATTCACCGAGTACGATCCGGCTCGGGCCAACCAGCTGTTGGACGAGCTGGGTCTCACCGGGCGCGACGTGGACGGGATGCGCACGTTTTCGGACGGCTCGGTGATGACCTTCAACCTCAACTTCACATCGTTCACCGGGCTCGGACCCGGCCAATTCGTGGTCGACGATTGGCGCGAGGTAGGAGTGCGCGCGGTGCCCCGTGAGCAGTCCCGTAGCCTATTTTACATCAAGCGTGATTCATCGGACTTCGACTTTTTGGTGTGGCCGAGTGAGAGCGACTACTTCCCCATGCTGGAGCCGCGCATGTTCGTCCCCCCCAATCCTGAGGCGCTGTACGCCACGCGCTGGGGTCGCTGGTTTGCCCAGGGCGGGTACTATTCCCCGGATCGACCGCTCAAGGTCGCAGGTCCCCCTCACGATCATCCCATGTACCGTGCCTATGTGGCGTACACGGAGGCCATCCAGCAGCCGACTCAATCAGCGCAAGTGCAGCGTTTCAAGGAGGCGCTCGACATCGCTGCAGACAACGTGTGGACGATCGGCATTGCCGACGCACCTCCTTACCTCGTCGTGGTGGACGACGATCTGCACAACGTGCCCATCAAGGCCATGTATGCCGATGTGACGCGCACTCCGGCCAATACAGGAACTGAGACTTACTTTTTTGGTCACCCCCTGCGCAACGCAGAAGCACAGACGATAGCGGCGCTGGCCAACCCCGACACGCTTCCGCGCTACGGCCAAGGCGCGGACACCCGAGGCAGCCAAGGCAGTCACCTGCTCGGCACGGTCCTTTGCGCCCTGTTTACGCTCACAGGCTTGGGTTTGGCTCTACTCGTAGCGCTGCGTCATCCCTTCGTGCTGCGGCGCATCGCGGTGTTGGTGCCTACGCTGCTCCTCATCTCGGTGGTGGTGTTCACCATCATCCAGCTCCCTCCCGGAGATTTTCTTTCAGCGCGCATTTCCGCACTAAGAGAGACGGGAGACGCGGGCGCGATCGCCGAGGTGGAGAGCTTGAGGGAGAGTTTTCACTCAACGGATCCGGCCTGGAAACAATACGTACGCTGGATGGGACTGTATTGGTTCGGCACCTTCAAGGCGGAAGACACGGGGCTCTTGCAGGGCGACCTGGGCAATTCGATGGAAACGAACCGTCCGGTGAGTGAAATGCTCGGGGACCGCGTCCTTTTGACGGTGCTGATCTCCGCGCTCAGTCTGCTTTTGACCTGGCTCCTGGCCATCCCCATCGGCGTGTATTCAGCCGTGCGCCAGTATTCGTGGGGCGACTATGCCTTCACGTTCATTGGCTTCCTCGGCATGAGCGTGCCACCCTTTTTGTTCGCGTTGATCTTGATGGTGCTCTCCGGTGTCTCAGGACTGCTGTCGCCCGAATTTGCCGCGCAATCGACCTGGAGCGCTGCCAAGGTGGTGGACCTGATGAAGCACATCTGGGTGCCGCTGATCGTCATGGGGATCACGGGCACCGCGGGCATGATTCGGGTGATGCGCGCTAATTTGCTGGATGAATTGAGTAAAGCTTACGTGACCACGGCGCGCGCCCGCGGCGTGCGGCCGCTGAAATTGCTGTTCAAGTATCCGGTGCGCATTGCGCTCAACCCCTTCGTATCCACCATGGGCACGATCTTCCCGCAACTGGTCTCGGGCAGCGCCATCGTCTCCATCGTGCTCAGCCTGCCCACCGTGGGACCACTGCAGATAAGCGCGCTGTTCAATGAGGACATGTATTTGGCCGGCTCCATGCTCATGTTGCTCAGCGTGCTCGCCGTAGTGGGCACCTTGGTGGCTGATTTGCTCCTTCTGTGGCTCGACCCGCGTATTCGTTACGATCAATTGGGGGAAGCGTGACCACCCAAGACCTCGGCGCGCTGTCGCAGTCGCAGCTCATCCTGCTGCGCTTCAAGAGGCATCGCCTGGCGGTGGCTTCACTGTACCTTTTGTTGGTGCTTTACCTCATTGCAGCCTTTTGTGAGCCGCTTGCGATGTATTCGCCTCATACGCGACACCTTCGGCACCTGTACGCGCCGCCCAGTGCCTTGCACTTTTCCCTCGCCCACGGTCTTTACACGCAGCCCCAGGTCCAGCACGTCGACCCCATCACGTTCCGCAAGAGCTATCAGGCGGACGACACCATCGTCGAGTTGTCCGTCTTTACGCCCGGAGAGCCGTACCGTTTGTGGGGGTTGGTCCCAGGGACGCGTCATTTGCTGGGTGTCGATGAGCACGCTTTTCGCGCGCAGCATCCCGCCGACCCCACCCCGCCTGTGTTCTTGCTGGGCGCAGACAAGTACGGACGCGACGTGCTCAGTCAGGCCATCTACGGGTCGCGTGTCTCCTTGTCGGTGGGGCTGATTGGGCTGCTGGGGACGTTCATTCTCGGCATGGTCCTGGGCGGGATCAGTGGCTACGTCGGCGGTCGCACGGACAATCTCATCCAGCGCCTCATTGAAATCCTCCAAGCTCTTCCCCAGCTGCCGCTGTGGATCGCTCTGGCGGCCATATTACCCGGGGATTGGTCGTCGCTCAGGGTCTATTTTGCCATCACTCTGTTGCTCAGTTTGCTCGGCTGGACCGGCCTAGCACGGGTGGTGCGCGGAAAGATCTTGGCGCTTCGGCAGGAGGACTACGCGGTCGCCGCGCGACTGCTCGGCGCCAGCCACGCGCGGGTGCTCTTCTTGCACCTCATGCCCGGCTTCACCAGTCACATCATCGTGGCGCTCACGCTGAGTGTCCCGGGGATGATCTTGGGCGAAACAGCGCTCAGTTTTTTGGGTCTAGGTCTGCGCCCGCCCCTCGTTTCCTGGGGTGTGATGTTGCAGTCCTGTTTGGACATCAAGGCCGTCAGTTTTTATCCCTGGCTGCTCACGCCCATGTACTTCATCGTACTGTTGGTGCTCGCCTTCAACTTCTTGGGCGACGGCCTCCGCGACGCCGCCGACCCCTACGGAGGCACCAAGTGAGCAGCGACACGTCGCTGCAAGATGTCGCCACCCCGGTGCTTCAAGTGGAGGACTTGCGGACCTATTTCTACACCGAGGAGGGCGAAATCCGCGCGGTGGACGGTGTCCACTTTTCGCTCTATCCCGGGCGCACGCTGGCCATCGTGGGGGAATCCGGCTGCGGCAAGAGCGTCACCTCGTACTCTTTGCTGCGCTTGATCAGGAAGCCGGGACACATCGTCGGAGGACGCGTGCTCTTGCGCCACCCGGGCAACGCAGAGGGAGCCGGGGCGCTCGATCTGTTGTCGCTTCCGGACGAAGCGACGGAGCTCCACACCATCCGGGGTGGGCGGATCAGCATGATCTTTCAGGATGCACTGGCGGCACTCAGTCCCGTCCACACCATTGGTAACCAGCTCACCGAATGTCTGCTCACACATAGCTCCCTCAAGCGCCGTGAGGCGGAGGCCAAGGCGCTCGCTTTGCTCGAGCGGGTGGGACTCACCCACCCTGAGCTACGGTTGCGACAATATCCCCATGAACTCTCGGGTGGCATGCGTCAGCGCGTGATGATCGCCATGGCGCTCATCGCCGATCCTGAAGTGGTCATTGCTGACGAGCCGACCACGGCACTGGATGTGACCATTCAGCGTCAAGTGTTGGAACTCATCAAGAGCTTGCAGAAGGAACGCAACACGGCGGTCCTGTTGATCACCCATGATCTTGGCGTAGTCGCGCACAGCGCCGACGATGTCCTGGTGATGTATTTGGGGAAAGTGGTCGAACAGGGCAGCGTCTTTGAACTCCTCAAGAGCCCCAAGCACCCCTACACGCTAGGTCTTTTGCAGTCCTTGCCCAGCCGCGCGCGGGGGCAAGAGCGCTTGCCGAGCATCGCCGGCTCAGTGCCTGCGCTCAGCCAGATTCCAAAGGGTTGCCCATTTCACCCCCGCTGTCCCCACCATCAGCCCGGTTTGTGTGACGTCGGCGGATCGCCCCCGCTCGTGCCTGTACGCACACGCCAGGCGGCCCCAGCTCCGCGCTCAGCGCAGTCGCCTCCCCATCAGGCCGCGTGTCTGCGGCTCGACGTCATTCACCAGGACAAAGGTCCATGACCGAGGCATGCCAGTTGGCGGACGGTGCACAGCCCGTGATCTTGGACGTCGACCGCTTGTGCAAACATTATCCGGTGTTCAGTCGTGGCCTTTTTCGTCGACAGATCGACACCGTCAAGGCCTGCGACGACATCAGCTTCAGTGTCGCGCGTGGTGAGACGCTGGGCATCGTGGGCGAGAGTGGAAGTGGCAAGACTACGCTGGGGCGCGCGCTGCTCCGGGCAACCCGGCCCAGCTCGGGACATGTTTGGTATTACCCCGAACAACGAGACGCAGGGGTGACGACCCCGGCAGCCGCCGAACGCGTCGACTTGGCCCAGCTGGATGATGCAGCGTTGCTCCCGCTGCGCCGCGAGATCCAAATGATCTTTCAAGATCCGTTTGCGTCGCTCAACCCACGCTGGACGGTGCAACAGATCATCGCCGAACCGCTAGCCATTCACGGGCTTGCCCGCGGCCAAGAGCGCGAAGATCGCGTGGTGGCCATGATGAAGCGCGTTGGTCTCCGCCCCGAATACCGCACCCGCTACCCCCACGCGTTCTCCGGCGGTCAGCGCCAACGCATCGGCATCGCTCGCGCCCTCATCCTGCGTCCGCGACTGGTGGTGGCCGATGAAGCCGTCAGCGCCCTCGACGTTTCGGTCCAGGCGCAGGTCATCAACCTGCTCGCGGATCTGCAAGCGGAGTTTGGCCTCACCTACCTGTTCATCGCTCACGATCTGTCCGTGGTTCGGCACATCTGTGATCGCGTGGCCGTGCTGCGCCACGGCAAATTGATTGAGTTGGCTGAAACGGAGCGCTTGTTCGAGGCGCCCGAGCACGAATACACCCGGGGGCTCTTGGACGCGGTCCTGCAGCCTGACCCGTCCCTGTATCGCTGAGGGGGAGAGCGCGAAGCATCTCAGCGGATGGTCACTCAGCGGATGATGCAGTCGCGGCCCACGTCGAGCGCCACCTCTTGGTCGGTGGCACGCAAAGAGCTCTTTTCGATGTGCAGGAGCCCAGTGGCTGGGTCGTAGGTGTACTCCGCAGGGCCAAGGTCACGCGTCGTCCCGTCGTCAGACACGATGTGCACCGCGTCCAAGCTCTCGTCTACCCCGAGCTTGAGTTGATACTCGTTTTGCACGAGCCCGGTCGCAAAATCCAGCACTTGGCTGAGCGTCCCCGCGTAGTCCTCACAGATGGGAAATACCTGGGACGTATCTTCGACCAAGCCCAGCAGGTTGCTCAGGTAGCTCTGCCCTGCTTGCGGCTCACATGAGAAAGTGGGTTCAAACCCCACAAGCTTGAACGAAAAGCCCCCCGGGCCAAAGACGCTCTCCGCTTTTTCCCGGCCTTCGAGCGCCATCGCTGCCACGGTGGTCGCCGTGGATACAGGGGTCCTGGGGTGAGAACACGTCTGTGATGTCCCTGACACGGAGGTCTCGCACGCGCTCCAGGAGTCGACCTCCGGGGACACCTGCTGGCAATAATCGAGCAGGTTGTCATACGAGACTCCCCCATAGACAAACGGGCTATTGCACGCGTCGACGACCGTATCGCTCCTCTCCAAGAGGCAGCCCTGGATGTTTTCTTCCTCACACAGGATGGCGCAGTTCTCCATCCTATGATTGCTCGGACAGGCATCACGCGACTCCTCGAGATCGTCAGCGTTGCAGGCGCGGGGAGCGGTACACTTGACCGTCGTGTACCAGTATTGAGGCACTGGATCGCCCACAGGCTCCCCCTGATCATTGATCGGCGTACAGTCGAACGAACGATGTTCTGCGCGCCCCTGGGCACGAAGTAGATATATCTCCGAACTCTCTTGTGTTTGGCATTCCACGTTGTGGCGCAACAGGCAGTCTTTGGGGTCGCTGTTGTCGTCTTCATCGGAGAGCAGTAAAAACACCGCATTTTCTGGCAGCACCGTGCGCTCCTGATCCAAGTAGCGGTGCAGAGTGCACAAGGGCTGTTCGTCGCTCGACCCCTCCGTCCCCAGCCCCAAGATGGCATCCGAGATAGCTTGGCGCTGTACCTCCAGCTCGGCCGCACTGGTGTCGGCATCAATGCTCGCAATCGGCTCAGGCATGCGAAAGGTCCAATTGCCAACGAGAGAGTAGTCCGAAGGGCTTATTTCAGCCGCCGTGGGACACGTTATGCTCATGCCGGACCCATCGGTACACGACTGCGTGTAGTCCGTCATGGCGTTTTCATAGGCCAGGCCGGTCTCGGGATCCTGCCATTGCACCGGATCAATGATGCCCATGGTCAGGGCCGCCGCTTCGCTACTGGCTCCGTATTGCGTCGGCGTGAGCACAAAGAAGCGCACGTCATGTCCGCGCACTTCGTCCAAGAATCCAGCTAGGCCCTCCGCCAGATCGTCACGTGACCAACTGAGGCTGTCCGAGTGATCGGCGATGATGATGACGTCAAACGGCGCGGGCGCACCAACTGGCACCGCCTCAAACCTCAGTTCGCGTTCGCATTCGCTCTCGTCGTCGTCTTGCCCATCCGTATCCCCCACTGTGTCACCATCGATGGTGGTGGTCTTCTCGGTCTCCCCCGCCGTATCCAGCGGGTCCAGGTCGCCGTCGCCTTGGGGACCATCCGCGGCCGAACTTCCGCATCCCAGCGCCCCGAGACCTAGACCAAGCGCGAGCACCGCGCACGGGCGACCACGCCGATGATTCGTCAACTTTAAGCCAGCAAGCGCACGCATAGTGTACAATTGTTAGCAAATGACGCACCAGCGTAAAGCAGCCGCGAACGTCGAGGCTTTTTTTGCTTCTGGCGGCAAGGACCGTGTGCTCTGCGGCTCAGCTTGGCACACAGCTCGCGACATTGCTGTCGTTGCCGCGGCGCCAGCGGCCCTTATCAGCCTCCACTCGGAGAAATCACACGCTCAGCCACGGCGGTCATGTCGTGTTCTACCTGCAAGCAACGCAGGGCGTAGCGGGTCATGCTCACCGCAAGCTCGCGTTCACTCACCAATGCATAACTAGCACCGTGACTCTCCAGCCACGCGCGCTCACTGTCGCTGTGCGTTCTGACCGCGATGCTCACGGAAGGGTTGAGTTGTTTTGCCAGGGCCAGCGTCGCACGCGCCTGATAGGCATCGGGCGCCGTCACGAGCACCAAACGCGCGCGATCCAAGCGCGTTGCGGTCAGCACTTCCGGACGACTTGCGTCACCGTACAGCACGGGCCACCCCTCGCTGCGCAACACTTCGACCCGTTCCCGGCTCTGATCGACGATCAAGTGGGGGATGTTGTGCCGCTTCAGCTCCCGGGCAATGGGGGCTCCCACCCGACCCGAGCCGACGATCACGACGTGATCGTTCAGGTCTGCGTCATTGATACCCGGAGGAAGCTCCGTGAGCTCCCCAGCGGGTCTCTCGATGGTCTCCGCAAGGTCACGTCGCGAGCGGACCCATTGGGACAAGGGTTCGACCACACGAAATGTGAGCGGGTGAATGGCGATCGAAATAATGGCCACGGCGACGACCAAGCTCTGGGCAGCAGCGGGTACCAGTCCAAGACTGACGGCCAGACCAACCAAAATGAACGAGAACTCGCCAATCTGGGCCAAGCTGGCCGCAATCGTGAGCGCCGTCCTGAGCGAGTAGCGATAAGCGAGCACCAACCCCAAGGCTGCCAGTGACTTGGCCAACACCACCACGGCCACAGCCCCCGCGACGCGCAACGGCTGCTCGAGGAGGACCGTCGGGTCAAAGAGCATGCCCACCGCGACGAAGAACAAGACCGCAAAAGCATCCTGAAGTGGCAGCGCGTTGGTGGCGGCCTCGTGGCTAAAATCTGATTCTGAGACCACCACGCCGGCAAAAAATGCACCGAGAGCGAAGGACACACCGAACATGCCGGCCATGCCCACCGCAATGCCCAGGGCGATGGCTAGTACCGCTAACGTGAACAACTCCCGCGAGCCGGTCTTGACGACCTTCCCGAGCACCCAAGGCACGATGCGACGTCCGGCGACCAGCATGAGCGCCACAAAAGCCCCCACCTTCGCCAAAGTGAGCCCCAGCGTCGCACCCAGGGCCCCCACTTCAAACGCCTGCTGTCCACGGAGCATGGGCGCGACCGCAGGCAAAAGCACGAGCGCAACGACCGTGACAAGATCTTCAACGATGAGCCAACCCACCGCGATGCGACCATCCACGGAATCCAAGGCCTGGCGGTCCTCCAGCGCCCGCAGTAGCACCACGGTGCTCGCGACCGAAAGACACAACCCAAAGACGATGCCCGCGCTCCACGACCAGCCCCAGGAGCGCGCCAGCGCTGCGCCAATCACACTAGCCACAGCGATCTGGGCAATCGCGCCAGGGATCGCAATGCGGCGCACCGCCAACAAGTCGGCGATGGAGAAGTGCAAGCCCACCCCGAACATCAGCAGGATCACCCCAATTTCCGACAGCTGACTGGCGAGGCCCGCGTCAGCGACAAACCCAGGAGTGAACGGTCCAATGGCGAGACCTGCGAGCAGGTAGCCCAAGATGGGCGGCAGCTTCAAACGCGCTGCGAGCATTCCAAACACGAACGCCAGGCCAAGGCCCGCCGCCAACGTAGCGAGCAACGCCGTTTCGTGCTGCATCAGAATCTCACCCCAAGTCTAGCCATGGGTGCAACGTTAGCGCGCACACCGCAGAACCCAAGTCTTTGCGGGCGAACCCAAGACAACCGCCTGGACTTCGGTGTTTCTGGCGCGAGGCGAGCCCCTACGGGCCACGGCGCAGCCTGGGGCAACCACGAGCGCCCAGCAGGTGACGCGCTCCGGCCGCGTCCGCTAAGACCGAGCCACCGCGATGCACGCTGTGCCCAGGCTCACGAGCCCCATCCCCCCGACACAGGAGAAACCTTCATGGGACACGTCCCGCTGCTGGACGAACTGACCGTCGTCTCTGCCCTGGCTGTGCTCGTCACCGTCGTCCTGGCCCGGCTCAAACTCCCTACCGTGGCGGGGCTTTTGGCCGCCGGAGCGCTGCTTGGGCCACATGGCTTCCGCTGGGCCACGTCCGTGCACGCCATCGAAGTGTTGGCCGAGGTCGGTGTCGTCCTCCTTTTGTTCTCCATCGGCCTAGAGTTCTCGCTCTCTCGCCTCAAGCACATCTTTCGACAAGTCGCGCTCGGTGGTGCCCTGCAGGTTGGTCTCACCACCCTGGTCACGGCGGGCATCGCGCTCGGGCTTGGCCAATCGCCTGGTCGCAGTGTGTTTTATGGATTTGCCGTCGCGCTCTCCAGCACCGCAATTGTACTCCGAGCGCTCGTGGAGCGACGTGAACTGGACGCGCCCCACGGCAGGTTCATCGTCGGTACGCTCATTTTCCAAGATCTGTGTGTGGTCCCCATGGTGCTCATTGTCCCGCTCCTGGGCATGACCACTGATGCTTCTGGCATCGCGACCAGCATCGGTTTGGCCTTGGGCAAGGCGTGTTTGGTCGTCGTTGGAACGGTCGCGATCGCGCGCTTCATGGTGCCTCGCCTGCTCGACTGGGTCGACGCGAGCAAGAGCCGCGAGGTGTTCTTGTTGGCCATTTTGGGGCTTTGCATCGGCACCGCCTGGCTGACTTCACTGGCCGGCCTGTCGCTTGCGCTGGGCGCGTTTTTGGGTGGCATGGTCGTGGCAGACACGGAGTACGGGCACCGCGCCATGGGTGACATTTTGCCCCTACGTGATGCCTTCGTGAGTATCTTCTTCGTCTCGCTCGGCATGCTGTTCGACATCCGCGTCGTGCTCGAGCAGCCCTTCATGGTGGGGACGTTTCTTGCCGTCTTTCTTTTTGCCAAGGGCCTACTGGCGACGCTGGCCGCACTGGCCATGCGGTTTCCCTCGCGCGTGGCCTGGCTGGCGGGCGCGGGGCTCGCCCAATTTGGGGAATTTGGCTTCGTCCTCACGCGTTTGGCGGAGGAAAATGGTGTCATCGACAAGCAAGCTTCGGCTCCGCTTTTGGCAGCAGGCATCACATCCATGTTTCTCACGCCGCTGCTCGTGCGCGCGGCGCCCCACATCACCGCTGGCGAACGCCTGCTTGCCCCGCTCGAGAAGCTGATCGGCGTCAAAGGGATTGATGCCGCCGAGACCGAACCCCTCGTCTTGGAAAACCACGTGATCGTCGTGGGTTTCGGTCGCGCGGGACAGCTGGCGGCCCAGACGCTGCGTGCCTGCAACATTCCGCTGGTGGTCCTGGAGATGAGCGCCGACAACGTGCGCCGCGGGAAACAACAGGGGCTACCGGTGTACTACGGTGATGCCACCAGCGAAGAGGCGCTCAAACACGCCCACGTGGAGAGCGCGCGCTTGGTCGTCCTTTTGATCAACGATCCTCAGGCCGCACAACGCGTGGTCGATACGATCAAGCGCGTCGCGCCGGGGGCGTCCATCCTCACCCGCACCCGTTACCTGGTGGAGCGCAAGGGTTTGATGGACCTGGGCGCGCACGACGTGGTGGCCGAAGAAATCGAGGGCGCGGTGGAGATCATCGCCCGCATGCTGCGCACCGTACAAATCCCGCGCAATGTCATCGATCAGCAACTACGCAACGTGCGCGCGGATAGCCAAACGACTGAACGCAAACAGACCATACCGCGGCAACGCTGGCGTGATGTGACCGCCTTGGATGATCTCAAGATCGAGTGCGCGCTGGTCTACGAGCAATGTGCGGCGGTTGGAGCCTCGGCGGTGGACCTGCGGTTGCGCAGCACCACGGGGGCGTTGGTGGTGGGGGTGCGTCGCGGCGAGCGCTTGCTGGACCATCCAGACCCCACCGCGCCCTTTGAAGCGGGGGACGTCGTGTATTTCGTGGGGACCAATGAGTCGATCCACCGCGCGATGCCGCTCTTCTCATCTGGCTCCCTGCGCCCCAGCGAAGATCCAGGCAGCAACTGAAGATTACGCCCATTGTTGCGCGATGAGGTTCGCCAGCGCGGCGTGGGCTCCTTCGAGCACCGTCAGGTCGGAGGTACTGTCGCTCAAATACACGGCCAAAAGCCAGGGCGCTCGCCCGGGCGGCACGCTCAGGGCGACGTCATTGACCGCCCCGCGCTCTCCCGTCCCCGTCTTGTCGCCGGTGTCAAAATGCGCTGGCAAGCCCGAGGCCAAACGGTGTTTTCCCGTCTCTACCGCGCGCAACCAATTGACCAATTGCTCTCGACTCGCTCGACTGAGCGCGTCGCCCAAGAGCACGGCCTTCATCAGTTGCACCATCGCATGGGGCGAGGTCGTGTCGCGCACGTCACCTGGCGCGTTGGTGTTGAGAGTCGGTTCATTGCGGTCCAGTCGGGTCACCTCGTCACCCAACGCGCGCACAAACTGGGTCAAACCAGCTGGCCCGCCTATTTCTTTCAGCAACAAATTGGCCGCTGGGTTGTCGCTCACCACAACCGCCGCCGACATCAGCTCTTCTAAACTCAAACTCCCGTGCTCCACGTGCAGCGCCGTCACCGGAGCGTGCGCGACCATGTCCGCGGTCGAGTAGCTCACTGGCTGGTCCAAACGCAGCTGCCCCTGGTCCACCCGCGCTAGCACCGCCGCAGCCAAGACCCATTTGAAGGTGGAACACAGGGCAAAGCGCTCGTGCGCGCGATGCGCCAAGCTGCGGCCCGTGCCCGTATCGAGGGCGTAGAGCCCCACGCGTCCCCCCACCGTGCCCTCAAGGGCGGCCAGCTGGCGCTCAAATTCCTGCGCGGGCGAGCCCTGGTCTTTGGGACGACGCTGCCCGCTGGTGCACGCCGCTACCGTTGCGCCGCACCCCAGAGCCAGGAGTGTACGGCGTGTCAGCTGAATGTTCATTTACCGATCCCTTGAGCCTAACTCAAAATGCAAAATAGCGACGCGCGTTGTCGTAACACAGGTCGCGCACCAACCCACCCAGCAGCGCAAGGTCGCTCGGCAAGAGACCACGCCGCACATCATGGCCTAACAGATTGCAGAGCAGGCGACGAAAGTAGTCATGCCGACTGTACGAAACGAAGCTGCGGCTGTCGGTGAGCATGCCCACAAATTGGCTCAGGAGCCCCAAATTGGACAAAGCATTGAGCTGCTTTTCCATGCCATCGAGTTGATCCAAAAACCACCAGGCTGCCCCATATTGCATCTTGCCGGCGACACTCCCATCTTGAAAGTTGCCAATCATGGTCGCAAACAGCTCACTATCCCGCGGGTTGAGATTGTACAAGATGGTCTTGGCCAGCTGATCGGTGACGTCCAAACGATCCAAAAAGCGCCCCAGATCACTGCCCAGATTGTGATCGGCGATGGAATCAAAGCCAGTGTTGGGCCCCAGCGCCGCCAGCAGGCGCGAATTGACACTGCGCAGCGCGCCGATGTGAAACTGTTGGACCCAGCCCCGGGCGTGGTCCAACTTGGCCAGCTCGAGCAGGAGCGCTGACTTGAAATCATCACACTCCTTCTTGTTGCAAGTATGGCCCGCGCGCACCTTGCTGAATGTGGGAGCCACCTGCTCCAGGGTCGCCCCGGTGGCGTACATGCGGTCCAAACCATGGTCAGACAGCCGACAGCCCACTTGATGAAAGAACTCGTGACGCTGCGCCAGGGCATCCATCAGGTCACGCAGTGAGCCAATGGCTAGTCCGGTGACTTGCTCCAGCTGATCGACCCAGCCGTTGTAGCTCTTGGGGTCGTCGACCATGATGGCCGCGTCCGGGCGCCAGGTCGGCAAAAGGCGCGTCGCCCCGACTTTGCGCTGATGCGCGAGGTGAAACGCCAAATCATCCACCGGATCGTCGGTGGTGCACACCACCTCCACGTTGAACTGCGTCATCAGACCTTGGGCAAAAAATGCAGGCGTAGCCAAGTGCTCATTGCACGCGTCATAGATCGTGCGCGCGCTGTCTGGACCAAGCAGCACTTGATTGATGCCAAAAGGGAAAGCCAACTCCAAGTGGGTCCAGTGATACAGCGGATTGCGGAGGGTTTTGGGCACCACGCGCGCCCAGGCTTCAAACTTTTCCCAATCACTCGCGCCCCCCGTGATCACGCGCTCGGGTTCGCCCGCCGTGCGCATGGCGCGCCACTTGTAGTGATCGCCCGCGAGCCACAACTCGGTCATGGAGCGAAACTGGTGGTTGTCTGACACCAGCTTGGGGTCCAAGTGACAATGGTAGTCAATGATGGGCAAGGCGCGGGCCACCTCGTGGTAGAGCCGGCGGGCGGTCTCCGTTTCAAGCAAGAAATCGGGGTGGATCAACGGTGCGCTCATCGGTTGACCCCACTGGCAAGAAAGCCGCCATCCACCGGCAGCACGGCACCATTGGTAAAGCTGGCCGCTTCGGACGCCAGATACACGCACGCTCCTGCCAACTCCTCGGTCCGGCCAAAACGTGCCTGGGGCGTGCGCAAGAGCAGTTCATGCCCCCGTTCGGTGCCTTGCAACAGCTTGGAATTGAGCTCCGTCGGGAACACGCCCGGGGCGATGGCATTGACGCACACACCACGCGGTCCCCACTCCACGGCCAGAGACTGGGTGAGCGCGACCACGCCTGCCTTGCTCACCCCGTACGCGGCGACCTCGTGAAAGGCAACGAAGCTGGACAGCGATGCGATGTTGATGATGCGACCGTAACCGCGGTCGAGCATACGACGCCCAAAGATCTGGCAACTGCGCAGCGTGCCCGTCAAATTGCAGTCCAAGATGCGCTGCCACTCAGCTTCAGCGAGTTCGAGCGTCGGCCGGCGCACTGTGATGCCCGCTGCGTTGACCAAAATATCCACCGCGCCAAGCTCTTGTTCGCATTGCTCGAGCAACGCCTCCAAGGTGGCGCGATCAGTGACGTCGCTGGTGATCGCCCTGCTCGTGCCACCCGAGGCTCGGATCTCCTCGCACACCTGGGCAAGCTGCTCGGACCTGCGCGCGCTGACGACGACCCGAGCGCCGGCCTCTGCAAGACCTAACGCCAGGCTGCGTCCAATGCCGGACGAGCCACCCAACACGACCGCGACACGGCCGCCCAGATCCAAGCTGTTCATAGCCAAAGTCTTACCTCTGACCCCACAGCTCGAGCAAACACCTGGCGAATGGATCAGAGTTCGGCTTTGGCAGCCTTGCCAAAATCTGAATTGGGATCGGCGGCGACCGCTGCCTGAAAATGGGTTTTTGCCTCAGCCTTCTTGCCGTTCTTCTTCAGCATCATGCCGTAGTAGAAGTGGGCGATGGCGCTCTTTTCGTCGAGTCCGAGCGCTGCCTTGAGATCCGCTTCTGCCGTTTTGGGGTCACCGGCCATCAGGCGGCAACGCGCGCGATGGGTGAGCGCCTCCGCCGAGGAGGCGGCGTTGATGACCCTATCCCAGGTGCTGATGCAGCCCGCAAAGTCCTTCAACGCTACCTGCAGTTTTTCGACATCCGCCACGAGTTCCAGATCCGTGGAGTTGATCTTGGCCAGTTGCGCCTTGGCGTCGTCCGGACGCTTGTTGGTGTACAAAGCCACCGCGTAGTTGAAGCGATTGGCTTGGTCATCGGGTTTGACCTCGAGCAGCTGCTCGTAGGCGCCCACAGCCTCAGGTCGTCCCAACATGTCCAGAGCGAGCGCGCGGTTGGCCAACAGCGCCCCGTCCTTGGGAGCGTGCTCCAGGGCCTTGTCCGTCACGGCCAGGGCATCGGTGTTTTTCTCTTGTTGCAGGAGCAACGCAGACAAATTCTGACTGGACTCGATCAACTGAGCGTCGAGGCCAATGGCGCGTCGATACTCCGCTTCAGCCTCGGCGGCCTTGCCCAGGCCTTCGAGCGCGACCCCGTAGAAGAACGCGGCTTGCGCATCCTTGGGAGAGCTCTTGGTCTCTTTCGCCAAGATCTGCGCCGCCTCGTCATACTTCTGCTGCTTGATCAAATCACTGGCGCGCTTGACCTCACCGCTTTCGGGCGTGACTTCACGCTCCTCGGCCTCGGGTTGCTCCAAGCTGGCTACCGCCGGGTCAATGGGCTCCTCAGCTGGCTTTTGCTGGCCGCCACACGCCACACAGACGACAAGGGCGAGCCCTCCCCAAAGCCGTGCGCCGCCGTGCCCGGTGGTTTTCAACATCCGTCGCCCAACATGTACTTCCCGATTCATCGCCCGGAGATTTACCGGAGAATATCGGGGGACAACAGGGGTCACGTCACGGTTCGCAAAACCGCCACGCGCAGGCGCTCATGCAGTTCCTTGAGCTGCTCCGGATCTTCGATTTTTCGGCCTTCCTGGTCGCACACGTAAAACACGTCGGCCACGGCGTTGCCCTCGGTATTGATCTTGGCCAGAGCGATCTCGAGACCGTAGTCCTTCAAAGTTTTGGCCAAACGATACAAAAGTCCCATGCGATCTTCGGCCATGACTTCGATCACCGTATGCGCGGAGGAGGACAGGTTATCGAAGGTGACGGTCACGGGGACGTCCGGAGAGGGTCGGTCACTGAAGCCCGTGGAACGCCGACTGGCCAAGAGTTCGTCCGGCTGCGTCTGTCCGCTCACGAGCAGCTCCAAGTCGTCTCGGAGCCGGGCCATTTGGCGTTTCACCATCTCAGCGTCGGTGCCATTGCGCACCCAAAAAATGTCGAGCACCCGTTTGCGACCGTCGCGGTCCACCCAAGAGTACAACTGCGCAGCGACCACGGTGAGACGATTGGCGGACAACACTGCGGTGATCATGGCCAGTACACCGGGCTTGTCGTCGGTGATGAAGCCGACCTCCACGTAGTAATTCCTGATCCCCAGGATCTCCACCATCGCCCGCCGGCCCTCGGACTGGCGCGCCAAACGGGCGTGACCGGCCACCTGGGTCGGTTCGTTGGCGTACAGGTAACGGTTGGGCACAGTATCCAAGAAGTGGTTGAGAAAGTCGGCCTCGCCCTTCTCCGGACACAAGGTACGCGCGATGCTGCGCAGGTTTTCTGCGCGTTCTTCGGTCCGCGTGGGCTGTCCGTCGAACAGTCGCAAGGTCTGCACGTAGAGTTCCTCCAGCATGCGCGTCTTCCACTGGCTGAGCGCGCTGGGGCTGGTTGTGGCCACGTCACACAGCGTGAGCAGATACAACTCCTTGAGCCCCTCGGGCCCATGCACCTCGCTGGAGAACTTGACGATGGTCTGCGGATCATCCAAGTCGCGCCGCGACGCTACGTGGTACATTCGCAGATGCTTGAGCACCAAGTGTTGGATCTCGATGATGTCGTGCTCTTGCACGCCCAGGCGCGTCAACACCGTCCGCGCTAGGTCCACGCCGCGCTCAGAATGATTGCTTCCGCCTAAATCCTTACCGATATCGTGCAGCAACACCGCCATGAACAACACTTGCGGACGCGCGATGTCGGCCGCCAAGCGTGAGGCGATGGGGAACTCCGCAGCCAATTCACCGCGACAAAATTTGCGCAGGCGGTCCACCGCGGCGATGGAATGCACGTCCACGGTGTACACATGGTAGATGTCGTGATGGACGCGCCCGACCACCGGCGCAAACTCCGGAATCATGGCGAGCAGCAGACCAATGTCGTGAAACTCCGACAGGATGGAGTTGCGCTTGAAGGACACTTTGGCGGCCTTGCGCACCAAACGCCGAAACAACGTCGCCGCCTCTGCGTCGCCACGCAGCCTGAAGCAGACGTCTTCATCCGTCAGCGCGCGCACCGCGGCGAGGCGAAATTCAGCATCGACATCGAGATTGCGGTGAATGGCTTCCCAATACACGCGCAGGATGAGCACGGGGCTTTTGTGCAGCTCCTCGACGTCCACCACGGACACCGTTTGGGCAGACAAAGCCACACCAAAATAGAACTCGTCGATTTTGGCCCGCTTCTTGGGGCGGGGCTGCGCGCGAATGAACAATGACTCCCGCGCGTTGGAAATGGCGCGAGCGTGACGATAGTAGTCACTCATCATCGCCTCACACGCCATGCCGCCCTTGCCGTAGCCCATGACCTCCGTCACCAGCTCTTGGCTCTCAAAGCTGAGGCGCTCCGAACGACGCGGCGCCTTGTAGTGCAAAATATTGCGCACCCGGGCTACGAAGCGAAACGCGTCCTCGAGTTGGCTCAGCTCCGTCCGCGCCAATACCCCCTGGTCCACCAACTCCCTGAGCGACTTGACGCGCCAACGCGCCTGCGCCGTCCAGTTGATGATGTCGATGTCGCGCGCCCCGCCCTGGCCATTTTTGACATCAGGCTCCAGCAAGTAGACCGAGTCACCAAAACGCGCCGTGCGCTTCTCTGACTCTTCTTGCATTTCTTGCAAGAAGATGTGCACGTTGGCGGGCGAAAAGATGCCAGAAAAGGCCTTTTCTCGCAGTTTTTGGCTCTGCTGGAGGTCGCCAGAAATGTGACGCCAATCCAAGAGGGTCGTGGCGGTCGCCAGGTCGCGTTTGGCGAGCGACAGTGTGTCGGCGATGGTGACGACTTGGTGTCCGACCTGCAGGCCTGCATCCCAGAGCGGGTAGAGCAGCGCTTCCGCGATGGGCGCCGCCTTGGCAGGCTTGGGGCACAAGATGCGCACGTCCAGGTCCGACCGAAAGCTGAAATTCCCGCGCCCGTAGCTGCCCACAGCTGCGAGCGAAATGCTCTTCCACGTCTTCTCGTCGCTCACCGTGGACCGGATGGCACACGATAAGGCACAGAGTAGACCGTCGAACGACTTGAGCCATCGTTCACTCGCCAAGGCGCCAGCGCGATCATCCCCCGCGCTGATCAGGTCACCCACCGCGTCGCGATGACGTTCCAGGTAGATTTTTATTTCCTTGGCGAGCGTGGGCGAGTCGGGAGAAAACGGAACCTTGCTCGAGGCTGGCGAATCGATGACCTGCATGAACCGACCCTCTTATAGCAGTTTGCTGAGGAAGAGCCCCTTTTCGCTCGGCACAATCCGATGCTAGAGATGCACTGTGACTATTTCTAGGCGTGATCTCCTCCTTGGGAGCGGTGTCATCCTCGCACAACTTGCCCTCTCTCAGCCAGCCGGGGCCACCACGGCCCGGGCGCTGACCCTCCCGCAATTACGCAAGCGGGCCAAGCGGGTGGTGCTGGGGCGGCCTGCCCTCCATGAATCCGAGTGGGCCGATGTGGGCGGTACGCGCCGCATCATCACCCGGACACGCTTCTTGCAAGAGAGCGACTGGCTGCGCGGTGGTGGCCCGGATGAACCCCTCGAAGATGAGTTTACCGTGTGGCGGCTGGGCGGACGCGTGGGCGAAATCCTGCAAAAGGTCCCTGGGGAGGCCCAACTCCCCCTCAATGAACTCGTGCTGCTGTTTGTCGAAGACAGCGTCCAGGACACCAAGCGCATCGTCGGCATGAGTCAAGGCAGCTACCCAGTGGTCGAGCAGCAGCACGCGCGGCAACTGATGCGCAGCACGCATTTGCCGCACCTCATGGGAGGCCACACGGGCCCAGACGTACCTGAGCTGGAACGGCCCGCGGTCGACGTGCTCCATCAACGCCCCATCAGCGCGGCATTTTCATTGGTGCGGAGCCTGCCGTGAACGTCAAGCGCTTGGGCCTCCGCCTGTTGAGCGGCGCGACCGCAGGGCTCACCTTGCTCATGAGCCAGGTAGCTTCCGCGTATTGCCTGACCACGACCTGCGACCCCGACGCCTCGTGCCAAACTGCTCCCGACGAGTGCTGCGTGTACGATGCCATGCACTGCGACATCAACGGTCGCCCGGTGCGCTGGCAGCAGAGCTGTGTTTCCTACAGCGTCCAGGCGGACGGCAGTGAGCGTTTGGGCATCAACGCCACGCAATTGTCGGAGGTGCTCGACACCGCTTTTGATCAGTGGCTCTCCGTCGATTGTCTAGGCCAGCCGCTGTCTCTTGCCGCGGAGAATCGCGGCTATGCGCAATGTGGCTCTCCTGAGTTCAATAGCAAGAAGCGCTCGAACGCCAACGTGTGGATGTTTCAGGACGACCCCGCAAAGACGAACAACGTCACCATGGACGGCATGGGCATCGACGCGTCCTCCTTGGCGGTGTCCGTGGTCACCATCTTTCCCTCGTCCGGAGACCTCATCGACGTGGACGTCGAGTTCAACTCAGCGGTGGTGGACTTCACGATCGATGACAAAAACCCGCACGAGATCGATCTCCGCTCTGTCGCGACCCATGAGGCTGGGCATTTCTTGGGACTGGATCATAGCTTCCTTTTCCCCTCGACCATGTACGCGTATTATCACTCCGAGCAGGACAGCCTGGACTTGGACGACGTAGCGGGCATTTGCGCGGCGTACCCGGTGGACCGTCCGCTTGGAAAGGGTGATCAAACCTGTGACCCCTACGGTGGCTACTCGCCCGAATGTGGGGATGACCAAGGCTGCAGCTGCCGCGCTGCCGGGCACGCTCAGCCCAGCGGTTCATGGGCGACCATGGGCATGCTCGCGCTCGGCCTCACGCTGTGGGTTCGACGTCGCGCGGCTGCGTGAGCACTAGTTCTGCGTGAACGGCTAGTTCGGTGTGAGCGGCTAGTTCTGCGTGAGCGGCAGAGTCGCGCTGGGCGCTTGGGCCTGCAGCCCTGCGGAGCGGATGAGCTCTTGATCGAGGTTTTCTTCCGGATTGGGGGTGGTGAGCAACGTGTCACCGTAAAAGATACTGTTGGCCCCCGCGTACATGCACATGAGCTGGGCTTCTTTGGAGAGCTCAGTGCGGCCGGCGGACAAGCGCACGCGAGCCTTGGGCATCATCAGGCGGGCCAGGGCGACCATGCGTACCATCTCAGTCGGGTCGATGGGCGGCAGATCGGCCAAGGGGGTGCCGGGTACACGCACCAGGGCGTTGACGGGGACGCTCTCGGGGTGGGGCTCGAGCTTGGACAGCTCCACCAGCATGGTACAGCGGTCATCAATGCTCTCGCCCATGCCGATGATGCCTCCCGAGCACACGGTGATGCCTGCGTTGCGTACGTTGCGCAGCGTGGCCAAGCGCTCATCGAATTGACGCGTCGTGATGATCTTCTTGTAGAAGTCCCGCGACGTGTCCAAGTTGTGATTGTAAGCGTCCAGACCCGCCTCTTTGAGGCGACGCGCCTGGTCCTCGTTGAGCATGCCCAAGGTCACACAGGCCTCCATGCCCATGTCTTTGACGCCGCGCACCATATCGATGACCCGATCAAACGCCGAACCATCTTTGACCTGACGCCAGGCCGCGCCCATGCAAAACCGCGTGGCCCCCGCATCGCGCGCCGCGCGCGCTGAGGCGAGCACCTCATCCACCTTGAGCATGGCCTCGCCCTCCACGGCCTGATGGTGCGAGGACTGCGGACAGTACGCGCAGTTCTCGGGACAGCCGCCGGTTTTGACGCTGAGCAAACTGCACAGCTGCACCTCGTTGTCCGGATGCAATTGCACGTGCACGGCGCGTGCGCGATCGATGAGTTCAAACAAGGGCAAGTCGTGCAAGGCGCGCGCTTGTGCGAGCTTCCAATCGTGACGAACGGTGCCGTCGAGGGAGCGGGCGGGAGCAGCGGCGTGGACCGGGGCGTTCATGAGGAGCCGGGTCTAGCGCGGGGGCGGCGAAATGAAAACTCGCGATTGAAGTGAGAAATCGCCTTCGCTCCCCGCAAAAATTGGATGAACCAGCTGGCTCGCTAGCCTTGGAGCGACGCTTTCGCGTCTTCCACAGTGACCAAACCGCGCTGCACGAGCGCTCGGAGCGCCATGTCGAAGGTCTGCATGCCGTACATGTCTGCACCCTGAGTCATCAGCTCTTTGAGGCTGGGGTTGCCCTGCGGACGCTTGATGCTCTCTTTGACGGAGCCCGTGCCGACCAAGACCTCAGCCGCCAGGGCCATGCCCTGACCATCAGCGCGACGCACCAAGCGTTGTGCCACGATTCCGGCGATGGCGTCGCCCAAACGCTCCCGCACGTCCGCCCCAGCGCCCTCCATGAGCGACATGACGCGATTCATGGTGCGCGCCACGTCCGGGGTATGCAGGGTGGACAGCACCAAATGGCCCGTCTCCGCCGCCTCCAAGGCGATCTTCATCGTCTCTTGATCGCGGATCTCCCCCACGTAGATCACGTCCGGATCTTGGCGGAGCGCCGCGCGCAGCGCGCGCGCAAAACTGACCGTGTCCATGCCAATCTCACGCTGACTGACCGCCGAGGTTTGATCATTGTGCACGAACTCGATGGGGTCTTCGATGGTCACGATGTGCCGCGCAAAATTGCGGTTCATGTAGTCCACCATCGCGGCCAAGGTACTGCTTTTGCCGTTGCCCGCAGCGCCCACGCACAAAACCAGGCCGCGCTCTTTGGCCGCTAACACAGTGCACACAGCTGGCGCGCCCAGCTGCTCCAAGGTGGGCACCGTTTCCGGAACGATGCGCATCACGATGGCCAAGCTGCCGCGTTGACGATAAATATTGACGCGAAACCGCCCGAGGCCGATCACTT
>Ga0315912_10001555_pt1 | contig 27552 bp, 22 predicted proteins | sample VfabasoilMG_FD_204469 | JGI IMG/M metagenome (GOLD analysis project Ga0315912, IMG submission 204469) | Garden soil microbial communities collected in Santa Monica, California, United States - V. faba soil | ecosystem: Environmental > Terrestrial > Soil > Garden | place: USA: California...
GCCCCATCGCGCAGTTCACGCGACCGGCAATCGAGCTCGAATGACGCGAATCGAAGAACCTCGCTGTCCATAGGTCTTTATGCCGTACCTGGAGGAGCTTGAGAAGTGCCGGACGTGATGTCGGGCTGACAAGTCACCTACATGTCACCTCGGGTCACCTCCTGATGCATTGAGGCACCTCGGGCGAGGCTGCACAGTGAGCTGCATGACAGGTCACTGTGCGTGGTCGTTCGTGGTCGTGACGTCGATGTTACAAGTGCCGGCGTTTGCCGCCGAAACGCTGTTCACGGAAGTCAGCGTCCGTGTCTACGACAACACCGGCGCAACCGATGCTGAGCGGCGTCCGTCTCTCAGGATCGCTTCGTCGATCGTCTCCGCTGCCTCGGTAGAGCTGCTCTGGAAAACCTGCACGGAGCCGGCACGGCTTGCCACGCCGGTGGAGGCTCCGCGTCACGGTGCCTGCGCATCGCCGCTGGCGCCGGGAGAGCTTGCCGTGCGAATCGTACGCTCCGGCGTCGTCCCGGACGGCATGCGACACGAGCTGCCGCTCGGCGACGCGATGATCGATTCACAGACGGGAACCGGAGTGCTCGCGACGATCTACATCGATCGGGTCAACTGGCTGGCCGAGCACGCAGGCATCGATGCGCATGCGCTCCTCGGGCGAGCGATCGCACATGAGCTCGGGCACTTGCTGATGGCCACGGGCACGCACGGATCGAACGGCTTGATGCGTCCAGTGTGGTCCGAGACCGAAATCCGTCGTCGTCAGATCGACGACTGGATCTTCCGGCCGCAGGAGATCGCGGCGATCAAAGCGCGGACGCAGGCGCTATTTTTGCGGGCCGCGCGATAGCGCCAACGTTGTCGGCGTCTCCTCGGGCCACTCGATCGCTGAGCCAAAGAAGGGCTCGAGATCGCGTGCCACGTCGGCGTGGCGGAGAGTGTCGGCCTGCTTCTGACCGAGCGCCTGGCGCGACGCGAGCATCTGCTCGACGCGTGGACTGGAGAGTGGAGGCGAGAAGAAGTAACCCTGCGCATGACGGCATCCCAGCCGCTTCAGCTCCTGCGCCTGCAAGTCGCTTTCGACCCCTTCCGCAACGACACCGGTATTGAGCGTCCGCGCCAGAGCCAGGATGCTCTCGACGATCGCAGGGCGCTCGGGGAGCAGCAGGCTGCGGACAAACGATCGATCGATCTTCAGTGCGTCCACGGGAAGCTTGTGCAAGTGACTGAGCGAGGAATACCCGGTGCCGAAGTCGTCGAGATAGATCTTGACGCCGAAGTCTCTCAGCTCGCGCAGGGCTTCGGCCGCCATGTTCGGGCTTCCCATCAAGGTCGTTTCAGTGATCTCGAGACGCAGGCTCGATGGAGTCACACCCGTTTGCTGCACCGTCTCCTGAACGATCTGCAGGAAATTCGGCTGCATCAGTTGCCGCGTTGAGACGTTGACCGTGATGCACTCGAGCCCGTACTGCGGATACCGCCGTCGCCAGTCTGCGAACGTGCGGCACGCCTCCTGAAGGACCCACGTCCCGAGCGACTCGATCAGCCCGAGCTCCTCGGCGACCGGGATGAACTTCTCCGGCGAGGTCGCCTCCCCGTTACGCGACCAGCGAACCAGCGCCTCGAACCCGACGCACATGCCGTTGTTCAACGACACAATCGGCTGGTAGTGGACGTCGAAGCCGCTGCTCTTCACGGCCTGGCGCAAGTCGTTTTCAAGCCCCAGGCGATCGAGCGCACGCGCGTGCATCTCGGCATCGAACAGCTCGTGGCGGGCTTTTCCGCGTGCCTTGGCGTGATACATCGCCGTGTCAGCATCCCGCATCATCTCTTCGGGGTTGTCGTACTGCGCCGCGCTGAATGCGATTCCGATGCTCGCAGAGGTGAACACTTCGCGGCCACCGATCGAAAACGGCGCGCTGAGTGCATCTTGAATCCGGAAGGCAATGACATTGGCCTGCCCTTCGTCTTCGAGGCCGTTCAGGAGGATCGCGAACTCGTCGCCTCCGAGCCGGGCGAGCGAATCACCCTCGCGCAGGCAGGACTCCAGGCGGCGTGACACGGCGGTCAACAGCTCGTCGCCAACCAGATGACCGAGGCTGTCGTTGACCACCTTAAACCGATCGAGGTCGAGATACAGCGTGGCGAATCGGCTGCCGCGATGTTGCTTGAACTCTTCGAGCCGCTGGCCGAGGCCCTCCACGAACACGGTGCGGTTGCACAACCCGGTCAATGGATCCCGGAAGCCAAGGCTGCGCAGCAGGTCCATCGCGGTAGCGCGCTCTGTGACGTCGGTCAATGAGCCCGCGATTCGCGTCACGCGGCCGCGCGGCCCACGTGCAGCAACACCTCGGCACAGAAACCGTCTGTAGGTACCGTTGTCGTGCCGGATGCGATGTTCGTGGTGCAACTGCTCGGTCTTCCCATACAGATGCGCCTTGATCGCTTCCCACAACGCGTCGACATCGTCTGGGTGAACGCGACTGAGCCAGTCATCGAGCTGTCCCCTGCCGCTGCGCGCCGGCAGACCAACGAGGGCTCGCCATCGGGCAGAGAAATGGATCGCGTCACTGCGAATCTCCCACTCCCACAGTCCGTCGTTGGCCCCGGCCTGCATCAACGTGAAGCGCTCTTCGCTTCGCTGCAGCGCCTGCTCTGCGTGCGACCGATCGGTGACGTCGTTCCAGAGAATCGTGACGGAGTCGGCCTCCGGGTGAATCTTGACTTGCAGAATCCGGATGGTTTCGGACACTGGCAACAGGAACCGCGACATCATCCGCGGACGCCGCTCGCTCAGCGCCTCGTCCAACGCTCGCTGGAACTCCGTCTTTGAGAGCAGCGGCAATGCCTCGTCGAGTGTCTGGCCGAGTGCGTCGGCCCGCGAACAGTCGACCATGCGATGCAGCGCGTCATTCCACAGAGTGATTCGACCGTTGCGATCGAGGACGCATATGCCCTGATCGAGGAACTCGATCACGTCATGGTGCCGCTGCTCTCGGTCGAGGCGATCGAGATGGCGGAAGTGGGCACGATACACAAAGACGAGCGGCATCGCCGCAGCGAAGAGCAATCCCCACATGCGATGTTCAATCGCGGCGACGACCACGACCGACACAACCGCTGCCAGGATGAAGTCGGGAAAGTCGCGCGCGACCAGCCGCGGCCATGACGGGTTGATCGGCCGTCGCATGATGAAGGGGACGACGCACTCCACCAATGCGTAGCGAACCAGGGCGTAGAGGACGGCGCCAGCGGCAATGGGCACGCCTTGCCACGGCCACTCGAAGCGACCGACGGTTCCACCCAGATGGACGTAGGCAAAGCCGGCAGCCTGGATTGAAGCCACGACGACTGCGACGTCCACGAGCGTCCGAAGGCGCGTTGACTGGCCAAAGTTGCGCAGCGCGACGCCGAAGGAAGCCACGATCGTGGCCATGGCGCGGCCGCCGAGCAGGAGCGCGGCAAACTCCACCACGAACGCCGTAGCAGAAACGGTTGTCGTTGGCCGGCGTCGATCGAGTGCGGCCCCGGCGATCGCCGCGAGCATCAGACCGACGATTTCAAACGCGCGGGCAGACGGGGGCCAGCCCGCCAGCCCCAGCAACAAAGGAGCGGTGACGGCTAAAGCCGTTATGGCGTAAAGGCCTGGGTAACGCGCGAGAGCCCGCTCCAGCCTGGAGACAGACTCCGACCCTCCTGTCACGAGCGAGGGGCGAGCAAAACGAGGACCACCCCCGTGACTCATCGCATAAAGGCTTGGAAGAAAGCAGTTTGATCCCGATTTGACGCCCTGAGCTCAGGGCGTCGTCGGGGGCCTGTGTGTTCCGTAATGGAGCACTGTCGGAAGATTTTGGTCAGTCGCTATTTCTGCGATCCGCGTGATGTCGCGGCTTCTTCCGCTCGCGCAGCGCTGAGGATGTTGCGCATCGCGTAGTTGCCTTCGTGGCAGGCGTACTCGAAAAGCGGCTGATGGGGATCGGCCGTCAGCGTCATCGCAAACGTCCACGGCTTGGTCCACGTCTCCGAATCGTCCACCGTCATCGACCAGGCGATCTTGTCGGCCGCGACTGGCTTGAATCGTTCCACCAGCCTCATCGTCGGCGTGCCATTCCGATATGCGGAGCGCGGATCGAAATTCGTGGTCTCAACCACCAGCGTGTCGCCTTCGAAATGACCGCGCGCGTCGCCCATGTGGGTTTTGAGACCGGAGCGTGGGCTCGCATCGAGACGAACGATGCGGGTCTCGTGGATCATCTCGTAGCGGATTGCCACGAGGCCGGGCGCCTGCGTGATGTCGTACGCATTGCCGTATATCGCCGGCATCATCGAGCCGGGCAGCCCGCGAGTGATGCAGCGATCGTAGAGACTTCGATCCAGCCACGAGTCCGCTCGACCACCTTCACCACCGGCGCGGCCGCCTCGCCCGCCCACGCGTCCACCGAGACGCGCGACCGCGGCTGGCGTCTGCGTGGGGATTCGACCATCGGCCGGATCGGTGACCATCCACGCACGACTGTTCTTCGCACCGTAGTGCTCGTACCAATGAACCGGGCCCGCTCCGGTTTCGCGTCCACCGATCGCGGCGGCGCCCTTCAGCCTCGCCTCGTCGCGCTCCTTGTCCAACTCCGCGAGCTCGGAGTCGTCCACCGCTTCGAGTTGCTTGCCTGCCAATGCGTCAGGCCGCTCGAACGGAATGCCGTTCTCGTTGACGTTGGTCCAACCGCCCTGCAGATCCGGGTCGCCCCAGGGAGTCTTCGGAGGGGTGTAGGGCTTGGCCGTTGCGGCTCGGGCAGCCGGGGCACGGCCGCTTTCCTGCGAGTTGACTACGGCAGATGTGGCGACGGCGAGTGCCACCACGACGACGCCAACAGCGATTCCGAGCCTGGGCATAGGGCCTCCTTCGAACACGAGGAGTTTACACCCGGGCGATCGCATTCGGCGGGTCTACAAAGCAAGACCCGCCCTACGAGAGCGGATGCACGTCGCGTCCTCTTCAGCGTAGGCCGGGTCCTGTTTTCAGCGTAGGCCGGGTCCTGCTCTGTGGACCCGGCAGAAGATCTAGGTCGTGGCTTTGCCGCGTCTGAGTTCATCCGTGAGGATGATCGCCTCGGCGATTTCCTTCTTCGTCTTCCTTCGCTGGCGACTCTGCCGCTGAATCGTGAGGTAGGCCTCTTCTTCGGTGAGGCCCATGTCGCGCTGCAGGATGCCCTTTGCGCGGTCGAGGACCTTTCTCGTCTCGAGCCGCTCGGACAGTTGTGAGTTCTCGATCTCGAGACGAGCGGTTTCGATTTCGGCGCCCACCAGGAACCCGATCGTCGAGATCAACTGAATCTCGCGCGTGGTGTGGCTGTGCGGCTGACGATGCTGCAGGTTGATGACGCCAACCAGCTTGCTGCGTGACAGCACCGGCACCGATAGAAACGCTTCGTACCGATCTTCCGGCAGCTCATTGAAGGTCTTGAACCTGGGATCGTCGAACGCATGGCTGCCGACAGCCACGGGGGTGCGATGCTCAGCCACCCATCCGGTGATGCCCTGGCCGACGCGCAGCTTGAGACGATCGACGACATCGGGGTGCGGTGTCTTCGACGCGCGCAACACGAGGTCGTCGTCTTCGAGCACGTACACGAAACACGAGTCGCACTGCACGATGGTCGAGACGAAGTCGACGACGCGCGAGAGGACCGCGTGCAGCGGATCGGCAGCCGCAATTCGGCTCCCGATTTCATGAAGAAGATCGATGTCGGACTTCGAGTTCATATCGGCCTCGTCGTCCGCGACTTGCACAGAGGGGATACCACGCATGTTCTATCGACGATACACATGCGGTGGGCGATGAACAAGGGGGGTCGAGGCTACGTTTGTGTTAAATCGACTTCAAGCACAGACAATATTGAAAGATCTTTGACGCTCAGGCAGGGCTCTTGTCATGGAGCCCCGCGAGCGATGCGCGATAGGAATAGATCCCGGCACGCTGAGCGGCCGCCACGTCCCATCGCTGCGACCAGCGGGCGCCCAATTCGAGCAGCAGAATCAGGCCGCAGAGAAACACGGCGGCGCATCCAAAGAGTCCCGGCGCGTACGAGCCCGTGTAATCGCGTAGAGCCCCGAGCACCGACGGAAGCATGAACCCGCCGAGCCCACCTGCCGCACCGACAACGCCGGTCACGAGCCCGATGCGCTCCGGGAATCGCTGCGGCACCAGTTGAAACACTGCGCCGTTGCCCATGCCGAGCAACGCCATCGCGACGAAGAGCAAGGCAACGGCGACACGCACCGAGGGCATAGTCCCCACGAGCGCAACGCAGACGCCAACACCGGCGAGCAAGACGACGAGCACGCGATAGCCGCCGATACGATCCGAGAGCCACCCACCCACTGGACGCAGGAAGCTTCCCGCCACAACCACGACTGTCGTCAGATCACCCGCGGTCACTCGCGACACGTGGTACGCGTCGTTGAAGAACGTCGTCAGGAAACTCGCGAAGCCTACGAAGCCACCGAACGTCAGCGCATAGAGCAGCGAGAGCGACAGCGTGTCGGACTCGCGCACGATTCCAGCGTAGTCGGCGAGTGTTGCGGGAGTGTGACGACGAGGGCTTTCGCGCGCGACGAGCGCAAAGATCGCGAGGACCAGGATCATCGGCACCATCGCGATGCCGAATGTCGCTTGCCAGCCGAAGTGCTCGGCGAGTCGCGGCGCGAAGAGCGTGGCGAGCAGCGTCCCTGAATTTCCGGCGCCTGCGATACCCATCGCAAGCCCCTGGTATTCCGGTGGATACCAACGGCTCGCAAGCGGGAGCGCGACGGCGAAGCTCGCGCCCGAAATCCCAAGGAAGAATCCGAGCACATAGAAATGTGCGGTCGTGTGCGCGAACTGCCAGCCGGCTGTCAGCGTGAGCAGTGTCAGGATCAGGCCGATCAGACCGGTGCGCTTGCCGCCGATGCGCTCACCCAGCATGCCGAGCAGCGGTCGAAAGAGCGAACCGCCCAGCAGCGGGATGGCGGTGACCAGCCCCTGTTGCGTCGCGGTGAGCCCCAGTTCGGTTCGGAGAAAGGGCGCGAGCGGGCCAAGCAGCACCCACGCCATGAAGCTCACGTCGAAATAGAGCAGCGCCGCAACGAGCGTCGGCGTATGTCCTGCGCGCAGGAATCCCTTCATGCGACCTGTTCCTCCACTGCGGCGCAAGGCACCGCTACCACAACCACGCCGTCATCGACGCGAACGGGATACGTCTCGATGCAGCGCTCTTTCTCGCTCGAAGGACGCTCGACAGCCCCGTTCTCGAGATTGACCTTCCACGCGTGCAGCGGACACACGACTGACGCACCGGTGACGATGCCGTCGCAGAGCGGACCACTCTTGTGCGGACAGCGACTGCTGGTGGCGAGGAGACGATCGCCAAGATTGAAGATGGCGATCTCTCGATCGCCGATCTGCACGGCTCGCCCTTCGCGCGCGGGGATGTTCTCCACCGCTGTCACACGAATCCAGCGGCTCTCTCTCATACGAGCACCTTCTCCATCACCGTGATTGGGGCAAACTGCGTCGGATTGCGCGGCGACTGGCCTTCCTGCCACGCGTCGCGTGCGCGCGCTTTCGACTTGGCGAGTCGATCGAGGAGCCCGGCTTTGACGACGTCGGTCGTGTAGACGGTGTCCTTGCGCACCTTCTCGATCCCGAGCCGCTCGACGAAGTCGTAGGTTCGCTCGAGATAGTTGGCGTTCTCGCGGTAGTACTGGAAGAACAACTGCGACGCCTCGAGCGCCTGCTCCGTCGTCTCTACGGTTGTCAGCAGATCGGCCTTGCGCACGCTCTTGCCTGCCGCACCGCCGACGACCACCTGCCAGCCGCCTTCGACGCCGATGAGCCCGATGTCCTTGACCGTTGCCTCGGCGCAGTTGCGCGGGCATCCCACGGCGGCCATCTTCACTTTGTGCGGGGTGAAGAGCTGTTCGAACCGGCGCTCCATCTCGATGCCGGCCGACGTGGAGTCCTGCGTACCGAATCGGCAGAACTCCGTGCCGACGCACGTCTTCACCATGCGCACGCCCTTCGTGTATGCCTGACCAGATGGCATCCCTAGGTCGGCCCACACGCTCGGCAGATCCGCCTTCTTGATCCCGAGCAGATCGATGCGCTGGCTGCCGGTGACTTTCACCATCGGCACGTTGTATTTGTCAGCGACATCGGCAATACGACGGAGCTCGTCGGGCGTCGTGACACCGCCGCGCATGCGCGGAATAACAGAGAACGTTCCATCCTTCTGGATGTTGGCGTGCACGCGATCGTTGATGTAGCGCGCCGATCGATCCTCGTCGTGATCGCCGCACCACAACATGTCGAGCATGTAGCTGAGCGCCGGCTTGCAGATCTCGCAGCCGATACCGTTGCCGTAGATCTCGAGCACCTCCTGCACCGACTTGAGCTTCTGGCTTCGCAGGATGTCGCGCAGGCGGTCCTCGCCGAACGGCACGCACGCACAAATCGTCTTCTTCTTCTCGTCCTCGAAGTCGGGCGCAACCGCGCGGAGCAGGTCCTGGCAGAGGGCCGTGCAGCTTCCGCACCCCGTGCACGCGCGCGTGGCTTCTTTCAACTGCGACAGCGTGTTGACGCCGCGCTCATGGATCGCCTCGATGATGGTTCCCTTGCTGACACCGACGCAGCCACAGACGGTTGCGCTGTCGGACATCTCCGCCACGTCGAGACCAAGGTCGGCGCTCGGGGGTGGAAAGAGCAGGTGGCGGCGCTGGCTCGTGAGATCGGCGCCAGTGCGCAGCCACTCCATGTACTTGTGGCTGTCTGACGTGTCGCCGACCAGGATGACGCCAGAGAGCTTGCCGTCGCGAACGGCGACCTTCTTGTAGACCCCGAGCGTCGGATCCTCATACCGCACCGGCTCGCTGCCGTCGTCGTCGATCTCTCCCGCGGAGAACATCTCGACGCCGACGATCTTGAGCTTGGCCGCCTGCACCGTGCCCTCATACGTCGGGCCGCGGCGGCCGCTGATCGTGGCCGCGAGCACTTTGCCCTGATCGAAGAGCGGCGCGACGAGCCCATAACAGACACCGCGATGCTCGACGCACTCTCCAACCGCGAAGATGTCGGGGTTGGACGTCTCCATGAAGTCGTTGACGACGATGCCGCGCTTGACTGTCAGGCCGGCCTTGCGACCGAGATCCACACTCGGTCTGATCCCGGCGGCGACCACAACCAGGTTCGCGTCGATCTGCTCGCCGTCCGTGAACTCGACTCCCGTGACACGTCGATCGCCGCGAATTGCGGTCGTGCTCTTGCCCAGCACCACACGGATGCCGAGCTCTTTCATTTTCGCCATCAGGAATCGGCCGCCCGGCGGGTCGAGTTGCCGCTCCATGAGCGTGCCCATCAAGTGGACAACGGTCACACGGCAGCCCTGCACCTGGAGACCGCGCGCCGCCTCGAGCCCGAGCAAGCCACCGCCGATCACGACGGCCTCGGTGTCGGGCCCCGATCGCTTGAGCAGCGCGCGTGTGTCGTCGAGCGTGCGGAAGGTGAAGACACCCTCCTTGTCGAGACCTTTGATGGGCGGCATCCACGCCGTGCTGCCCGTCGCGAGGAGCAACGTGTCGTACGGCGTCACGCTCCCATCGTCGCCAGTGACGGTCTTCCGTCCCGAGTCGACGTCAACGATGCGAACGCCGACACGAAGCTCGATCTCGTTGGTTCGATACCACTCGCGCGAGTTGATGACGATCTCGTCGGCGCTCTTCTCCCCTGCGAGCACTGACGACAACATCACGCGGTTGTAGTTGGTGTGCGTCTCGTCACCGAACACGGTGATCCGAAACATCGGCGCGTACTTGAGGATCTGCTCGACACAGGCCATGCCGGCCATGCCGTTGCCGACGACAACGAGGCGTTTCATCGAGAACCTCTCTCCCGGGATTCGGGATTCGGGATTCGGGGTTCGACACCGGCCTTTGCTTGCCTGGGAAGAATCGGAATCGTTGACCCCCTCCAGAAGCGGGCGATGGAGAGCCGGTTTCGCGCCGCTGCAGCGAATCCCGAGTCCCGAATCCCGAATCCCGAATCCCGAGTTGCCGGCTCTATGCGCACGGCGGACTGTTTGTAGTTCGGCTCCCGCGAGATCGGATCGAACGCGCTCTGCGTCACCTGGTTCGCATTGGCCTCGAAGTAGTGGAACGGTGTGAACAGTTGTCCGGGCGCGATGGTCTCGGTGACACGCAACTCGACGCTCTGCACCCGCCCGCGCCGCGAGACGATGTCCACGCGCGCCTGTGGCTTCAGCCGAAGCGCACGTGCATCAACCGGGTTCATCTCGACCCAGGCGCTCGGCGAGAGACGCTCGAGGATCGGCACCTTCGATGTCTTCGTGCGTGTGTGCCAGTGCTCCACCGTGCGGCCGGTGTTCAGCACGAATGGAAACTCGTTGTTCGGTTGCTCGGGAAACGGCTCCCAGGCGCATGGAATCAGGCGTGCGCGCCCGTCGTCGGTCTGAAACTTCCCGTCGGTGTACAGGCGTCGTGGCTCGGTGTCGGGCATCGTGCCAGCAGGAACGGGCCACTGCAGGCCGCCGTTCTGCTCGATCGCCTTGTAGGTCATGCCGGAGTAGTCGCAGAGCCGGCCCGCGGAGATCCGCTTCCATTCCTCGAACGCGTCCGCAGGCTTCGTCCAACCCGGAAAGAGCTCGTCGCGAACACCGAGCGCGCCTGCAACGCCGAGAAAGATGTCGAAGTCGGCTTTGGCTTCCTCTGGCGGTGGCACGGCGCGATTCACCTTGCTCACGCGCCGCTCGGAGTTGGTGTAGGTGCCTTCCTTCTCGCCCCACATCGCGGCGGGCAGCATGAGATGCGCATATTCCGACGTGGGGGTCGGGTGATAGCCGTCCTGGACGACGAGGAAATCGAGCGACTCGAGCGCCTGCCGCAGCGATCCGTAGTTGGGGAAAGAGACGATCGGATTCGTGGCGATGATCCACAGCGCACGAATGCGACGCTCGAGTGCCGCCTCGATGATGTCGGGATACGCAAGGCCACGCGCCGCTGGAATGCGCTCTTCGGCAACGTTCCAGAGTTGCGCCAGTTCGCGTCGATCGTCGGCGTTCTCGAACTTGCGGTAGCCCGGAAGGCTCGACGCAAAACCGGCCTCACGCGTGCCCATCGCATTGCACTGCCCTGTGATCGAGAACGGCGCCGCGCCCGCTCGCCCGATATTGCCGGTGATGAGCGCGAGGTTGTTGATCGCGTTGACGGTCTCAGTGCCCTTCGTGCTGTGGTTGACGCCCATCGTCCAGCCGATGAACCCGGCGCGCGCCCGCGCGTAGGTCCACGCGGTCCGGCAGATCAATTCGGCCGAGAGGCCGGTGATCTCTGCGACGCGCTCGGGCGTGTATTCACGAACAGACTCGCGGAGCGCGTCGAAACCTGTCGTGTGGTTCGCGACGTACTCGTGGTCGACGAGGTCGTTCTCGATAACGAAGTGAATGAATCCGTTGATCAGCGCGAGATCGGAGCGCGGCTTCAGAGGCAGATGGAGATCCGCCAGCATCGCCGTCTTCGTCACGCGCGGATCGACGACGATCAACGTCGTAGTGGGATTCGAACGCAACCGCCAGCACAGAATCGGATGGTTCTCGGCGACATTGGCGCCGATGAGGAGGATCACGTCCGCCTTTTCGAGATCTTCGTACGCGCCGGGCGGGCCGTCACTGCCGAACGATCGCTTGTAGCCCGAGACCGCCGTGGCCATGCACAGCGTGGTGTTGCCGTCGATGTTTGGTGTACCGATGCCGAGTTGCACCAGCTTGCCGAGCGCGTAGAACTCCTCGGTGACCAGCTGGCCAGTACTGATGACGCCGACGGAACCCGGCCCGTACTTCGCCTGCGTCTCGCGGAACTTCGTCGCCATCGTCGCAAACGCGTCGTCCCAGCCGATGCGGTTGAACTGACCGTTGCGCTTGAGCAGCGGGTAGCGCGCACGGTTGTCGGCAACGATCGTGTGATGCTCGGACAGGCCCTTCGGGCAGAGCATTCCGCGGTTCACCGGATGATCCGGATTGCCACGCACGGACACGGCGCGATTGCCCTTGACCCCGATGAACATGCCGCAGCCCACCGAGCAGTAGCCACATGTCGTCGCCACCCACTTGTCCGGCACCTTCTGCGCGGAGACGTACCCGGCAACCTGATCGACCGCGTATGAATAGCGGTCAGCTCGCGTGTCGAGTCCGAGGAGTCGCTTGAGCGTCATGAGGCCTCACTTGCCGATGCGATGTAAGGCGCCGCCAGGTGCTTCGGCACAACGCTGACGAAGAAGAGATAGCGGCCCACGATTTCGGCCGTCGTCGCGAGGGCGAGCGCGGCGACCATCACCGACGCACCGGCAAGAGAACCGGTGGGTGCATTGGGAGTCAGCAGCTGCGGTCCTGCTGCAAGCAGTGGCAGCGCGATCGCGCCGAGCGCAAGGAGCACGCCTCGCAACACGAGCCGGCCCGCAAGAACTGTGGAGAGCAGCCGCGCTGTGCCGCGCAGTTCGAGACTGTCGGAAGAGATGCAGCGGAACAGCCGGAGCGCGAGCAGCACGAACTGTGCGCTTGCCATGGTCGCGGCGCCGATGGCGAGCCAGCGAAGGCTGCCACCCCCGACCACCGCCGCAAACAGCGGCCCAAGCACCGCGGCCGTCAGGTTGAACTGAAGCAATGTGTACGGCGTGTTCCACGCAGGACGCGAGGGCACCCGGTAGATGCAGGCGCTCGACGTGACGCCTGCGATCCCGATGAGAACTGTCAGCGCGCCGATATACGCACCGCCCGGCATGCCAAACCACAACATGGCGGCGTACACCCCCGCGATGCCGGAGAAGGCGGAGAACAGCAAGACCTCACGACTGAGCCACGAACGCCGCCACATGCGAATCGCGCGATACGCATGGATCGGGCGGCCGAGATGAAGCGTGGACGCGGAGAGTGCGAGACCGCCGACCAGAAGCGACGCAATGGCGGCCGTCCCCAGGTGTGCCGCCGACCCGAACATCTGCGACAGCCAGATCGTCGTAAACGCGCCGACGGCGAGCTGCGTCAGGACTGTCATGACAACGAGCGGCCAGTGGGGATGCTCGGGCACGACGTTGGTCATCTCCACCGGCGTTGCGTTGGGCGGCATCGCCTTCGGCAGAGTGACGCGCGTTGTCGACAGACTCCCGTCGCGCTTGGGCAGGCCGGCGTTCGTCGGGCTGTGGTCCACAGACTCCCGCCACTTCGCGACGTTCACGATCTCGATCGCGATGGCCCCCTCAGGGCAGGCGTTGACACACGCGGGGGTCTGCCCGATCGAGAGACGGCCGTGGCACATGTCGCACTTGCCGACGACGCCGCGCTCGGGGTTGTACTGCGGTACGCCGTACGAGCAGTTCCACGTGCAGTACTGACAGCCGATGCAGGCATCCGCGCTGTGGCGGACGATGCCGGTCGCCGGGTCTTTCGTGTAGGCATCGACCGGGCAGCCTTCCAGACACGTCGGCTCGAGGCAGTGATTGCAGCCCATCGAGAGCGATGAGCGCATGGTCATGGGGAACCAGCCGCCCTCGATCTCCTGAACGCGGCGCCAATTGATCGACGCGGGGTTGCCGTTCTGCTCGTTGCATGCCACGACGCAGCACTTGCAGGCGATGCACTTCCCCATGTCGACGTGGAAGCGATACTGCTCGCCGACATCGGGCGCGCGATTCGGCATGCGCCCTTCTTGCGTCGGACTGGTGCGCGCGAGCGCAGGCGAGCTTCCGCGCTTTGTCAGCGCGAACGTTACGCCATCCTCCTTCACACGCGTCAGCAGCGGCAGCGACGACATTCAGACCACTCCCCGCAAATGCCCGATCGCAACGTGTGTGCGCGCCGCATCAGCGACGCGGTGCGAACACGAGAGCTCGTCGTGGAGCAGAAAATATCGAGAGGTCCGGCTACAGCCGGACGCTACGAGCGCGATGCGCGCAGAACACTCGTTCTCACCTGGAACGAGCGCGGCACCGGTGTGACGGGGCCAGCGGTGCTGGCAGATAGACGCGTGCAGCAGGGCGCGCGCCTACTCTCGAAGATACACGTCAGAGTCATTCACCACAAGAGGGGACGAGGCTACGGCGATGTTTCCTGTCATGGCGGATCAAACATTTATGTACGAATGACTCGCTCTCTCGTAACGAGTTGAGCCGCCAGGCTTTGAGTCCAATCGACCGCGCATGCGTGACCGATCTGAAAGCGACACAAGTGCATCGCGATCACGGTTCACGCCATTTCTTCGCGCGCTTGCGAGTGAAGCAGGCGCCCCTACGAATTTGTCCAGGCACTACGCGCCACCAACATAGTTGTCGGGCTGTGACTCGCAAGTCGCCGGCCGATATTTCAACGCAGTTCATGTGCATTTCACCGTTTCGCGGTATTCGCGCGCATGTGCGGTGACGCGACGGAACGCGACTTGCTCATCGCACAACGCGACGGCTCAGAAGCCATCATCAGGACCGGCCACGTAGCCTCCCTGTGATTCACCGAATCAGTTGAACGGGAGCGTGCGTGTGATCTGTTCTCCGAAGGTCGTGTCCGGCTTCAGCCGGACGCTGCTTCTCCTCTTCGCCACATCAGCAACAACAGCATCGGCACAGATACCAGTGCCAGCCGAGGTCGCGTCTGCACCCCAAGCGACGCAAACACCTCCGCCGGTCACGCAGCCGGCGGCGCCGCGGCCCCCAGCGCCGCGAGTACCAGTTTTCAATCGAGCGAATGAAGTGATGCCCTCGTGGTTGCGCGTGCGCGGCGAGTTCCGCGAACGGTTCGAAGGTTTCGAGAACAGCAACTTCATCGAGGGACGCGACGATGCCTATGCGCTCAGCCGATTCCGCTTCAACGTGGCCGTCACGGCCAACAAGCACCTGTCGTTTCAAGCCAACCTTCAGGATGCCCGCGTGGCGGACAAGGAAGTGGGGCCGACAACCGCGCCCTTCAGAGGACCATTCGACCTCCGGACTGCGTTCGCAGATGTGGGCGACGCCAAGGCCTCGGTCGCGTTTCGACTTGGACGCCAGGAGCTGGTCTACGGCGAGTCGCGCCTGATCGGATCGCTGCCGTGGGTGAATACCGGCCGCAGTTGGGACGCCGCGAAAATCACGCTGCGGTCATCGCTGTTTCAGGTCGATTTCTTCGGCGCCTCGCTCGTGCGCAGCCTCCCCGACGAGTTTGACAAAAGCGGAAACGGCAATCGGCTGGCGGGCGCGTACGCGACGTCTACGAAGCTGCTGCCCAAGGCGACCGTCGAGCCGTACGTGTTCTGGCGGCGCGACGTGAACATCCGGAGCGAGTTGGGCACGCTCGGGACCCTCTCGCAGACAACGGTTGGCACGCGCGTCGCCGGGCAGTTGCCGGCGCGACTCGACTACGGCGTCGAGATGGCACTTCAGAGAGGCGGGCTCTCTCAGGACTCGATCAGTGCGTGGGCAGGACACTGGCAGCTGCGCGCCTCACTCCCCGGCTGGGGGACGCCGAAGCTCACGTCCGAATACAACTACGCGAGCGGCGACGACGTGGCAACCGATGGCACGCGTCAGACCTTCGACCAGCTCTACCCCACAGGTCACGACAAGCTCGGGCTCGCTGACCAGGTGGGCTGGCGCAACATCAACCACGTACGCGAGGGCATCGAGGTCACGCCGATCACAGCCACACCGATCTCGCTGAACTATCACTCCTGGTGGCTCGCGAGCGCGACCGACGGCCTCTACTCGGCGGCCGGGACGGTCATCGTTCCGCGCATCGCCGGCGGTGCAACCAACGCCCACGTGGGCCAGGAGATCGACGTACAGGTGACGCGATCGATCACGCCGCAACTGCAACTCTCCGGCGGCTACGCCTACATCATCAGCGGTGCGTTCCTGAAAGAAGCAACCCCGGGCGCCTCTTACAGCTACCCGTTCGTCATGGCCACTTACGTCTTCCTGGCGGAGAGATAGATGAACGAAGGTCAAACGGCAAAGGTCAAAGGGCAAAGGTCAGGTTCGCGCCGTACGTTCATCAAGACGAGCGCGATGACGGCGGGCGCCCTGATGGCGGGCCTCCCCGAAAGTTGGGTTGGCGGTGTCTACGCGAACGATGGGCCGGAGACGACGAACATCCGGTTTGGCATCATCGCGCTCACCGACTGCGCGCCAATCGTGATGGCGCACGAGCTCGGTTACTTCAAGAAGTTCGGTATCGAGTCGGTCATCTCGAAGGAAGCGTCATGGGCCGTCATCAGAGACAAGCTCTCGCTCGGCGAGAACCAGGCGACCCACATGTTGATTGGCATGCCGCTGGCCTCGACGATGGGGCTGGCGGGCTCGCCGGTGAAGCCGATGGTCGTGCCGTGGCTGCTCAATCGCAACGGGCAGGCGATCACGCTGAACAACAAGTTGAAACAGGCTGGCGTACGCAAGCCGGCCGACGTCAAGCCGCTTGCTGACACGGCGAAGGCTTCCGGGGAGCCGCTCGCGTTCGCGATGACATTCCCCACCGGCACGCACGCGATGTGGATGCGCTACTGGCTGGCCGCCGGCGGCGTGCATCCAGACAAGGACGTGAGCCTGATCACGATCCCGCCGCCGCAGATGGTGGCCAACATGAAGGTCGACAAGATGGACGGCTTCTGCGTTGGTGAGCCGTGGAACAACCGCGCGATCGAAGACGGCATCGGCTTCACCGTCACCACGACGCAGCAGATGTGGAAGGACCATCCCGAGAAGGTGTGCGCGTTCACCGAGGAGTTCGCGACGAAGAACCCGAAGACGGTGAAGGCGATCCTGAAAGCGTTGCACCTCGCGAGCGTCGATCTCGACAAGATGGAGAACCGGCCGAAGTTTGCCGAGGTGATCTCGCGTCCGGCCTACATCAACTGCCCGCCCGCGATCATTCTCGAACGACTGATGGGCAAGTACGAGTATGGCGACGGACGCGTCGAGCAGGACCCGTTCTACATGATCTACTCGAGCCGCAACTGCAACTACCCCCATCAGATCTACGCGAAGTGGTGGCTCACCCAGTTCCGCCGTTGGGGCATGACGAAGGGCGCACCCGATTACGCCGGCATCCCGAAACGCGTGCTGCGGTCTGACATCTACCTCGAGGCCATGAAGGAAATGGGCGTCGGGGTGAAGGTGGCCGAAGAGCAGTCGATCACGCTGTTCGACGGCGTCTTCGATGCGAAGGATCCGGACAAGTACGCGCGCTCGTTCGCGGTCAACAGCCTGGCCGGGTGATCTCGATGACCAAACGCATCATCAACTTCCTGCTGCCGATGTGCGGTATCGCCCTCGCCGTGGTGGCATGGTGGGTGGCCAGCCGCATCGTGACTGACCTGCCTTCTCCGGTCCGAACGTGGGAGGAGAGCAAGGTCTACATCCTCGAGCCGCTGGCGAAACGTGGCGAGACCGACCAGGGCATTCTGATCCTCGCCTACTACAGCCTGGTGCGGGTGGCGCAGGGATTCCTGCTCGGGATCGTCATCGCGACGCCGATTGGGTTTCTGCTCGGCGTGTCGCCGACGCTGACGAGGATGTTCGACCCGATCATGCAGGTGCTGCGCCCGATCTCGCCGCTCGCCTGGCTCCCGCTCGGGCTGGTGCTGTTTCAGAAGTCGGAACCAGCCGCGCTCTTCGCCATTGCCGTCTGCTCGATGTGGCCGACGGTGATCAACACGATGCTCGGCGTGCGTGCGATCCCGCAGGACTACTGGAACGTGGCGAAGGTGCTGCGTCTGTCGAAAATGACGACCTTCACGAAGATCATCGTGCCGGCGACGCTGCCCTACATGTTCACCGGTTATCGCCTCAGCCTCGGCATCGCCTGGCTGGTCATCGTCGCGAGCGAGATGCTCACCGGCACGCCGGGCGTCGGCGGGTTTCTCTGGCAGGAATACAACAGCCTCGTCTACGCGCACATCCTGCTCGCCATCATCACCATCGGCGTCGTCGGATTTGTGCTGGATCGCCTGATGGGATTCGCGGAAGCAAAGCTGCGGGCAGTGTGAAATGGGGTCGGGAGTCATTTGAAGGGGACACTGCAACTCGAGTCTATAAGACTGTCCTGATCAAATGACTCCCGACCCCCTTACAGGAGGGTCATTGGCGTTCATCGAGGTTCGCGGCGTCCACAAATCATTCGCAACTGCGAGCGCCACGCGGCACGTGTTGCGGGACGTGTCGCTCGACATCGAGCGCCGCGAGTTTGTGTCGATCGTCGGCGCAATGGGCAGCGGCAAGTCAACGCTGCTCAGCCTGCTCGCGGGCCTCACCATGCCGGATCGCGGAACGATCAGCATCGGCGGCGAACCCGTGCGCGGCGTTCATCGTCACGCGGCGTTCGTCTTTCAGAACTATTCGCTGCTCCCCTGGTTCACAGCGCTCGAGAACGTGAGGCTTGCCGTCGAAGCGGCGTTTCCCGAGCTCACGCGCGAGCAACAGGTCATGCGCGCGAGCGACGCACTCGGCAACGTCGGGCTGGGCAACGCGATACACCGGCGGCCACGACAGCTTTCCGGTGGTATGCGCCAACGCGTCGCGATCGCCCGCGCGATCGCCACCGAGCCGCAGGTGCTCTTCCTCGATGATCCGTTCGGCGCCCTCGACGCGCTGACACGCGAGACGCTTCAACAGGAGCTTGCCGGGCTCGGATCGCAGGCTGATCGACGGGTCACGACTGTCATGATCACTAACAGCGTGGAGGAGGCGATCCTGCTGTCCGATCGCATCGTGCCGATCGTGCCCGGACCGCCGGCGACGCTCGGAGCGGCCATCCCCGTGGAGCTGTCACGTCCGCGCAGCGTGGCGCAGCTCGCACACGACGAACAGGCCACGCACGTGCGGGCGCACGTCATCGCCACGCTGACTGCAACGCCGGGGCGGCTCAGGAAACACGTGTCGGGGCCGAACGCCTCGTCGCCCGTGCTGCAAGCGGTCGCGAAGGAGACGTCATGAGTGTTCCGCTGGAGCTGACAGGGCTCACCAAGGTCTTCCCAACGCCAACCGGTCCGTTCATCGCTGTCAAGGATGTCAACGCGCTGATCGGCACAGGCGAGTTCGTGGCGATCCTCGGGCACTCGGGATGCGGCAAGTCAACCGTGCTGTCGATCCTGGCGGGGCTCGACCAGGCGACGTACGGTGGCGTCGTGATCGACGGAACCCAGGTCGACGGCCCTGGGGCAGAGCGCGCGATCGTGTTTCAGTCGCCCTGTTTGTTGCCGTGGCTCACGTCTCGACAGAACGTCGAGCTCGGCGCGTCACAGGGATCGGTGAAGAGAAGCCGCCGCGAGATCGTCGCCACAGCCACTCAGTATCTCGATCTCGTCGGTGTGGCGGACGCAGCGGATCAATTGCCAACGCAACTCTCGCTCGGAACGCAGCAGTGCGTGTCGCTCGCACGCGCGCTAGCCGTCGAGCCGCGTTTCCTGCTGCTCGACGAACCGTTCTCGCAGCTCGACTCGCTGACGCGATTCGACTTGCAAGACATCCTGCTTCAGGTATGGGAGCGCTCGGGCAAGACCGTCGTCATGGTCACGCACGACGTCGATGAAGCGCTCTATCTCGCGGACCGGCTCATTCTCATGACTGACGGTCCTGAGGCATCTGTCGGTGAGGTGCTCACTGTCCCGTTCCCGCGGCCGCGCTCACGCGCCGCAGTGCTTGGTCACCCCAGGTATCACGAGTGCCGTCGCCAGGTGATCGACTTCCTCGAGCATCATGCGCACCAATCACGACCCAGCGCGCTCGACAGCGTCCTGGAATCGGTGCGATCACACTGACGAATCGTCGACTGACACTCGTAGGCCGGGTCTTGTTCTTTAGACCCGGCGGCGGGTCCACAGAGCAGGACCCGCCCTACGGTGTCGATCTACTTCAGCGTTCCTGCGCCTGCTGCCGCAGTCATTCCATCCTGCGGTGCGGATCCGCCTGAGGCGCCGATCGCGCCGATGATCTTGCCGCCGACGATCAGCGGCAACCCACCTTCGACGGCCACAGCCCCTTCGAGCGTCATAATCCGCCAGCCCTCGCCGCCCGCGGCAAGCGCGTCCTGAAACGCCTTCGTCGGCCGCTTGAACCGTGCTGACGATCGCGCCTTCCCAATCGCGACGTCAATGCTGCCGACCTGCGTGTTGTCCATCTTCTCGAAGTACACGAGCTCGCCTGCCGTATCGACGATGGCGACGGCCATGGTCCACTGGTTCTTCCTGGCTTCCGCGACGGCAGCGGCGGCCACAGACTTCGCCTGGTCGGCAGTGATGGTTGTTCCGTACATGTTCGGTTGCCCCTGCGCCGCCGTCCGCACTGACGTGAGTGCAGCGGCAATGAGAACGACACAAGCGACTATCGAGAGTTTCTTCATGGGGGCGAATTATAAGGTAGGCAGTAGGCAGTAGGCAGTAGGCAGTAGGCAGTAGGCAAGAGCATCGGCATACGGCCTACCGCATACTGCATACTAGTTTCCCCATGAGTGCGCACGCCATCTTCATCACCGCCTTCGATCGGCCCGGCATGATGTCGGCCTTGACGACGGTCCTGGCCGATCACGAGGCGAACATCACCCACATCGACATTCATCCCGGCAGCCCGACTTCCGGCATCTACTTCGAGGTGACTGTCGCCGACGAACGCGCGCAGGCGGTGCTCGCCGGCCTGAAGGCGGTTGCGGGCGTCGAACGCGTCGAAGAGACGCCATCATCGGCCAAGATCTACGGCAAGCGGATCATCGTGATGGGCGGTGGGGCGCAGGTCGGGCAGGTCGCGATGGGCGCGATCACCGAAGCCGATCGTCACAACATCCGCGGCGAACGCATCTCGATCGACACGATTCCTCTGGTCGGCGAACAGGAACTGGCTGCAGCCGTTCGCGCGGTGATCCGATTGCCGCGCGCGAAGATGCTGGTGCTGGCGGGCTCGATCATGGGTGGTGAGATTACAAAGGCGGTCGAAGAAGTGCGCGCCAATGGACTGCACGTCATCTCGTTGAACATGGCGGGCAGCGTCCCAGACGCCGCCGATCTCGTCGTCAGCGATCCAATTCAAGCCGGCGTCATGGCGGTAATGGCCGTCGCGGACACGGCAAAGTTCGACCTGATGCGGCAACTGAAGCGACGATATTGATCGTGGAGACCAAGCTCGTCGCGGTCGTCAAACGAGACTGTCCGACCTGCAATCTGGTCGTCCCCGTGTTACGACAACTACGGGCGGCCAACTCGACGCTGACGATCTACACGCAGGACGATCCGAGTTTTCCCGGAACACTGAACCCGATCGACGACACCAGCCTCGAGCAGTCCTACCGCCTCGGAGTTCAGATCGTTCCGACGCTGATTCGTGTCGAGGACGGTCGCGAGACTGCACGCACTTACGGATGGGAGCGCAGCGAATGGGAACGCGTCGCAGGCATCGGCGCGCTTGGCGCGAGTCTTCCCGACAGCCGTCCCGGTTGCGGATCGAAGACTGAAGACCCTGGCGTGGCGGAGCGGCTCGCCATCCGATACGGCGGGTTCACGTTCCGCTCGAGAGAGGTCGCGATCGACAACGAGGCCGATCCAATCGAAGCCTGCTTCGATCGCGGCTGGAGCGACGGCCTGCCAGTTGTGCCGCCGACGCCCGAGCGCGTCTACGCGATGTTGAAGGGAACGACGCGATCGCCACAGGAAGTCGTCGGAAAGATTCCGCCTGACTACGGCGAGTGCACCGTGGAGAAGGCCGCGATCAACGCGGTGCTCGCCGGGTGCAAGCCCGAATACTTCCCGGTCGTGCTCGCAGCGATCGAGGCCGCACTTGCACCAGACTTCGGGCTCCACGGCGTCCTGTGCACCACGAACTTCATTGGCCCGGTGGTCATGGTGAACGGCCCGATCGCACGGGCGATTGGGATGAACTCGGGAGTCAACGCGCTCGGGCAAGGCAATCGCGCCAACGCCACCATCGGCCGCGCGCTGCAACTCGTGGTGCGCAACGTGGGCGGCGGCCGCCCCGGCGAGATCGATCGCGCGACGCTCGGCAATCCGGGCAAGTACACGTTCTGCTTTGCCGAGGACGAAGAGGGATCGCAGTGGGAGTCGTTCGCAGTCGAGAAGGGGTTCCCGAAGGAGGCGTCCACCGTGACGCTCTTCGTCGGCGACGGCGCCGCCCCCATCGTGGACGAGATCTCGCGCACGCCTGAATCACTCGCGACGTCGTACGCCGCGTGCCTGCGCGCGGCACATCATCCAAAGAAAGTGATCGACGTCGCCGCGTTCCTCGTCGTCACACCAGAGCACGCCCGCGTGTTTCATGAGGCTGGCTGGTCCAAGCAGCGACTCAAGTCAGAGCTCGAGCGCCTGCTGCAGATTCCAGTGGCAGAGCTCGTGCGCGGCGCCGGTGGCATCGATGCCGGGATTCTTCAGAGCGATGCGCCCGATCCGAACGGCACGATCCCCAAGTTCCGGACCGGCAGCCTGAATGTCGTACGCGCCGGCGGTGGCGCCGGCAAATTCTCGGCGTATATTTCTGGCCTCGGATCCATCACGATCAATCCGGTCACGAAAGAGGTGCGGCCATGAAAACCGAACTCGTCATGCTGGACCCAACGTCCGAGCTTTCACCGACGGAGCGTCCGCGCCGCACGAGACCATCCACCATCGATGGCATGACAGTCGGGTTGCTCGACATCTCGAAGCGGCGTGGCGATGTGTTCCTCGACCGCATCGAAGAGCAACTGCAGGAGCGCGGCTTCTCCGTGCGGCGCTATCGCAAGCCGCGCTTCTCGATCCTCGCGCCAGTTGAACTGAAGCAGCAGATCAGAAACGAGTGCGACCTCGTCATCGAAGCCCTCGCTGATTGAGGGTCGTGCACGTCGTGCAGTATGCACGACATACGGGACCTGGAAGACCTCGGCGTGGTGGCCGTCGCCATCGCCTCGAGTGAATTCCGCCAGGCTGCGGCTGCGCAGAACCGCTCGCTCGGCTACGACCCGGCGGTCATCTTCGTGCCGCATCCAATCCAGGATCGGACAGACGACGAGATGCGCGCGCTTGCCGACAGCGCGCTCGAGTCGATTCTGACGTCTTTATCAGGCGCTCACATGTAGTGCGCTTTCGACCTGGCTGCATCGGCGGTTCACCAGGCGAGTCTGGGGACGGGCTCCCGGTTCGTCGGCGTGGAAAATCGGGTTTCCGGCGAGTGTGCTAACGATGGCGCTGTCGCCTGGAATATTCAGAACGACAGCCAACTATCGCGTCATTACCCAGCTGACTCGTACGGCAGTGGCGAATCGAGGGCGACAGCGTTGACTGCGCCTCCAACCCGATTTACCCACTTCGCTCGTCACGCCGCGAACAGGTCGCCGTCCCTCAGACTGCCCGGTGAGCCGCCGACGAGCGACGACGGTGTGGCTGCCGGCCGAGCGACTTGTTCGCGCCGCGATCGACGAAAGAGGAAAAACACAGCGAACGTCTAATCACCAACCTCGCTGGCGGTGATACTCAGTAACCAGTTCCTGGAGCCGCCCGCGAGTGAGTGTCGCGGCGGGATCGTTCGGGAGTGGCGCATCGAGGAAGCGCTCTGGCAGCGTGTCCTCATCGGGCGTCCAGCCGGCCAGCAGATTCACCTGCCGCTTCGCCGCCACGATGCGTTGTGCGGTCTCGCGTAGCTCTTCGGACGTTACGTCCCAGCCCGTGACCGCCTGCAACATGCCCGCGGCCTCAGTCTGGAAATCCGCGAAGACGCCGCGCAGGAACTTGCAGAGGATCATTGAGTCCATCAGCGCTGCCCTGTCCTCGGTGTCGATCGCGTGGCGCACGGAATCGAGCGTCGCGTTTCTGCGATCGACCTTGTCCGAAAAATCGACGTCGTACGCGCCGCTGCGATTGTGATCCGCGCCGCGCGCACCAACGGCGAAGCCAAGAGCCATCGTCTGCAGCGCGCGCGGCTCGTAGCCAGGGATCTCCAATCCTTTGACCTGTGGCGCGAACGCGATGCTGCCCTGCCCGATGCTCTGCGCCGCCTTGCGGCTGCCCTCGGCGAGGATCGCGCCGATGCCTTCACGCTGGCCGATGAGCTCAATCACCTTCAATACGGCGTCACCGCTGCCGAACGTCAGCCACGGCTCGTCCAGCAAGCCTCGCTCGACACACTCCATGGCAAAAGCGATGCTGCCGCCGGTGCTGATCGTGTCGATGCCGAGCTCGTCACAGCGTTGTGAGGCGCGCAGAACACCAGCGCCGTCTGACACGCCGCACAGCGAGCCGAGAGCAAAAAGGCTTTCGTATTCAAGGCGCACCTTGCCATGACCGAGCGAGTAAATGTGCTCGCAGCCGATGGTGCACGCGACGCAACTCGATCGAGTCCGCGCGTGCTCAACGCGCAACTGCTCGGGCGAAATGCTTGGCGCCTCTTCGAAAGTGCCAGTCTGGAAGTTGCGCGTGGGCAGTGTGCCGAAGCGGTTGAACGTCAGGAGATTCGTCGCGGTTCCAAGCTCGCGATACTTGGCCGTCGCCGGGCCGAACGATCGCTTCGACAGATCGCGACTCAGCTCGGTTAGTTCGCGCGGGCGCGCCCACTCGCAATATTTCGTCCCGCGTACGGCAATCGCTTTAATGCGCTTACTGCCGAGCACCGCGCCACTGCCACCGCGTCCCGCGTGTCGCCCATCGTGGGAGATGGTGGCGTAACGCACTGCACGCTCTCCCGCCGGTCCGATCGACGCGATGCGATAGTCCGCACCAAGCCGTGCGCGCAGCTTCTCTTCCGCGACCTGACACGAGTCGCCGAGCAGATCGTCCGCCGGCTCGAGCCTCACATCGCCGTCGTCGATGACAACCACCGACCAGTCATGGGCGCGGCCGACGATGACGATCGCGTCGCAGCCGCAGCGCTTGCCGGCGATCGCAAAGCCGCTGCTCGCGAGCGAGTCGTTGAATCGTTCGGTCAGCGGGCTCTTGCTGACGACGGCGAACTTGGCGGACGTCGTGAGCGGACTGCCAACAAGCGGGCTGAACGCGAAGATCAGCGATGCTTCAGGTGACAGCGGATCTGCCGTCGCTCCGCCTTCGTCGAGGAGCAGGCGTGCGCCAAGCCCGCTGCCCCCGAGGTACTGACGCAGGACGGTCTCTGAGAGCGGCACACGCTCAGCACGCCCCGCCTTCGCGCTCGAGCGGTTCGGCGAGGCAGGCCCGACGTCGATGCGGAGATAGCAGCCGTGATAGCCGAATGGCACGCGGCCTACCCCCCGGCGTCCGCCGAGAGGATGAGCAGACGGTCATCGTCGGCAAAGGGCGTTGCGAGATCGCGGACGAACACATCTCCATTCAGGTTGGCTGCGATCGAAGGGTGCAGCCCGTCTGCGGTGATGAGTTCGCCAAGCGAAGGACAACGCGTGGCCAGAGCTCCGAGCAGCTGGCCAAAGGTCTCAGCTTCGACCTCGATTTCGGATATGCCGGCGCGTTCTCGGGGGATCCCCAGAAATTCAACGTACATGGTGGTCGACGGGCGGCCCTGCCGCGCCGTAGCGCGAAGCGCGGAGGCGAGGGTAACGCGATGATAACATGGGACTTTACGCATGGCCGTCGAGACGAAGCCCAAAGGAAAACGATCACGTGTCCGCGGAACGCCGAAGGGTCGCGCTGTCGACCCAAAAGCGCGCGAAGAAGTGCGTGCGCTGCTCGGTGACGCACCCCGCCGGCGCGATCTGCTCATCGAACATCTCCACAAGATTCAAGACCGCTACGGTCATCTGTCGGCGGCGCACGTCGTGGCGCTCGCCGCTGAGATGAAGATGGCCATGGCCGAGGTCTACGAGGTGGCCACGTTCTATCACCACTTCGACGTCGTGAAAGACGGCGACACCGCACCGCCCGCTGTCACCGTTCGCGTCTGCGACTCGATCGCCTGCGACCTCGCCGGATCCCACGAGCTGCTGAAAAGGCTGCCGTCCCTCCTCGGCACTGCCGTGCGCGTGCTGCACGCGCCGTGCGTCGGCCGCTGCGAGACCGCACCGGTGGCAGTAGTCGGACAAAACCCTGTGCCGCTTGCGACGGCAGACAAAGTCGTCGCGCTGGTCAACGCCGGTACCGTCAAGCACTCGACGACGGACGTCACGATCACTCCTGGACATGTTGACTGCGCCACGTATCAAACCTCGGGCGGTTACGCGCTCGCCGCGTCCTGTGTCGGGGGAAAGAGAACCGCGGCTGACGTCATCGCGGTGATGGAAAACTCGGGGCTGCGCGGACTCGGCGGCGCCGGGTTCCCTGCCGGCCGCAAGTGGAAGATCGTGTCGGCCGAACCTGCGCCACGCCTGATGGCCATCAACATCGACGAAGGCGAGCCGGGCACGTTCAAGGATCGCTTTTACCTCGAGCGCGATCCGCACCGGTTTCTCGAGGGCGCGATCATCGCTGCGTGGGCAGTTGGGATCGACACTGTCTATATCTATCTGCGCGACGAGTATCACGGCTGCCGCGCGATCCTCGAGCAGGAACTTGCGGCGCTGCGCGCGAACCCGCCGTGCAAGATCCCTGAATTCCACCTGCGCCGCGGCGCGGGCGCGTATATCTGCGGCGAAGAGTCCGCGATGATCGAATCGATTGAGGGCAAGCGCGGCGAGCCGCGTTTACGTCCCCCCTATGTTGCGCAGGTCGGACTGTTCGGACGTCCGACGCTCGAGCACAACATGGAGACGCTCCACTGGGTGCGCGAGATCATCGAAAAGGGCGCGGACTGGTTCGCCAGCCATGGGCGCAATGGCCGCAAAGGACTGCGCTCGTTCTCGGTCAGTGGCCGCGTGAAGAAGCCCGGCGTGCACCTCGCGCCCGCGGGCATCACGCTGCAGGAGTTGGTGGACGAGTACTGCGGCGGCATGCTCGATGGTCACACGCTGTACGGATACTTGCCGGGCGGCGCATCCGGTGGAATCCTGCCGGCCTCGATGGCGAACGTCCCCCTCGATTTCGACACGCTCAATCAATACGGCTGCTTCATCGGGTCCGCTGCTGTTGTCGTCCTCTCGGACAAGGACACGGCAACGGCGGCAGCACGCAACCTGATGAAGTTCTTCGCTGACGAGTCGTGCGGGCAGTGCACGCCGTGCCGCGTCGGCACCGAGAAGGCACTCCACCTGATGAAGGGCGGCCAATGGGATAAGCCGCTGCTGAACGAGCTCTCGCAGGCGATGATGGACGCGTCGATCTGCGGCCTCGGTCAGGCCGCACCGAATCCAATGCTGTCAGTCCTGAAGTACTTCCCGAAAGAGGTCGAGTAATGCACCAGAAGAACACCGCGATCGATGTCCCTCTGGTGACGTTCACCCTCAACGGACAGAAAGTCGTCGCGCCGAGCGATCACACGATTCTCCAGACTGCCGACGAGCACGGCATCGAAGTGCCCCGTCTCTGCTACGAGGACGGCATGCGTGCGGACGGCAACTGCCGCACGTGCATGGTGGAGATCAAAGGCGAGCGCGTGCTCGCCGCGTCGTGCTGCCGCTATCCCAAGGACGGGATGGAGGTCACGACGAACAGCGCCCG
>Ga0315912_10001556_pt1 | contig 27547 bp, 20 predicted proteins | sample VfabasoilMG_FD_204469 | JGI IMG/M metagenome (GOLD analysis project Ga0315912, IMG submission 204469) | Garden soil microbial communities collected in Santa Monica, California, United States - V. faba soil | ecosystem: Environmental > Terrestrial > Soil > Garden | place: USA: California...
GTGCACCTCGGAGCAGACGATGGTTCCATCGAAGCCGCTCGGGCGCGGCTTGAGCGAGACAGAATTCTGGGCGTATCCTGCTACAACAGCCTGCGAACCGCGCTTGCGGCGGAGCGGGCCGGCGCGACGTACGTGGCCTTTGGCAGTTTCTTCGCATCGTCCGTAAAACCCGCCGCCGTGTCCGCGTCCCTTGAGCTGCTGCGTGAGGCCAAAGCTTCGCTTGCGGTCCCGGTGGCTGCGATCGGCGGGATTACAGCCGTGAACGCCCGACAATTGATCGAGGCCGGTGCGGACTGCGTGGCGGTGATCTCGGCGCTGTTTGCGGCCGGCGATGTTGAGGCGGCTGCCCGGCGGTTCGCTGGCCTTTTCCCATTGAAGTGATGAAACACAGCCAGAGACTTTTCCAGCATGCCCAGCTCGTTATTCCGGGCGGCGTCAATTCGCCGGTGCGCGCCTTTCGGTCGGTGGGAGGAACCCCGCTGTTCCTTCAGCGCGGCAAGGGCGCGTGGGTGTGGGACGCCGACGGCCACCGCTACGTCGATTACGTCGGCTCTTGGGGGCCGCTCATTGCCGGCCATGCCCATCCCGCCGTGGTGAAGGCGGTGGAGCGGGCGGCGAGCCAGGGATTGAGTTTTGGCGCCCCCATCGAATCGGAAGTCGAAATGGCCACCCTGCTGTGCAGGCTGGTGCCATCGATCGAACAAGTACGGCTGGTGAATTCGGGCACCGAAGCTACCATGAGCGCAATTCGGCTTGCTCGCGGTCACACCGGACGATCGAAGATCGTGAAGTTCGAGGGGTGTTACCACGGTCATGCTGACTCCCTGCTGGTCAAGGCCGGGTCGGGAGCGCTGACGCTCGGACAGCCCTCGTCGGCCGGCGTTCCGGCGGAGGTTGCGGCGCACACCATCGTACTCGACTACAACGATCCCGAAGCGCTGGCGGCAATGTTCGAACGGGAGGGGCGGAGTATCGCTGCGGTCATCGTGGAGCCGGTCGCAGGCAACATGAACCTGGTGGCGCCGCGGGCGGAGTTCCTGGAGGCAATGCGCGCCCTTTGCACGAGATTCGGGGCACTGCTCATCTTCGACGAGGTCATGACTGGATTTCGCGTAGCGTTGGGCGGCGCCCAGGCGCTGTATGGCGTACGGCCCGACCTCACGACCTTGGGCAAGGTGATCGGCGGCGGAATGCCGCTGGGCGCTTTCGGCGGCCGGCGCGACGTCATGCAGGGCATCGCCCCCCTAGGACCGGTCTACCAGGCCGGCACCCTCTCCGGCAACCCGGTTGCGGTGGCAGCGGGACTCGCCACGCTCGAACTGGTGCAGGCTCCCGGCTTCTACGAGCGGCTGAATGCCATTGCCTTCGATCTTTGTAGCCGATTGACCGACGCCGCACGCCAGCAGCACGCCGCGTTCTCAGCACAGAACATCGGCGGCATGCTTGGCCTGTATTTTCGTGAAACGCCGCCGTCCAGTTACGCAGAGGTCATGCAATGCGACCGCGATCTGTTCAACCGGTTCTTTCACGCCATGCTGGCCGACGGGGTGTACCTTGCGCCGTCCGCATTCGAGACCTGCTTTATTTCCTCGGCTCACGGGCCGGCGGACGTGGAGAAGACAATCAGGGCGGCAAGACGTTTCTTCGCCCACGCCCACGCGTTACCTTGAACCTGCAGCAGGCGCCCCGGGATCGCTTTCGATCGAAGAATCGTCAGTCACGCGTGGCGTTCGGTGTGACCGCGCAGCCGGCTGGAGTCAGCGCAAGCCGGCAACGTATTCGGCAACGGCCTTGATCTCGCCGTCCGATAGCTTGCTGGCCACGGCGCGCATCATGCGGTTGGGGTCGTTTCTGCGGTCGCCGTTGCGAAACGCCTTGAGCTGCGCTTCGGTATATTCGGCGTGTTGGCCCGCGATGCGCGGAAACTGGGACGGGATGCCAGCCCCGTTCGGCGCATGACAGGAGGCACACGCAGCAACCCCCTTGGCCATGATGCCGCCGCGATAGATCGCCTGCCCCAGTTTTGCGAGCGCCGGATCACGCGCTGCCCGCGGGACCGGCTTTTGCGCGGCGAAGTACGCCGCGAGATGGACCAAGTCATCGTCCTTGAGGGGAGCGATCATTCCGACCATCACCGCGTTGCCGCGCTCTGCCGGCTTGCCACCTTGGGACCTGAAGCTGTTGAGCTGCCTCAAGATGTACTCCGGATGTTGCCCGGCGAGATTCGGGTTCACGGGGGCGGTGCTGTTGCCATCGGCACCGTGACAGGCGGCACAGACTTGCTGGACGATGGGTTGAGCCTTGGCGGGATCTCCCATCCCGCCACTTTGAGCCATACCGGAGACCGGCCCCATGGCGCACACCACCATGACTGCAACCAAGCGAGAGTACATGCATTCCCCCTGCCAGAGCGCATTGAAAAAACAGGGTATTGTATATTAGCGCCCCCAGCAGTCGCCAGATAATCAACGAAACCGGAAGCTCGTGCCACGCCCCCAGCAAGCTCACTGGATCGTCTCCGCGGGCGACTTGCGTTCGCTGCCGCCGGATCGCGGTTTCGAAGTTGCCTTTGTCGGCCGATCAAACTCAGGCAAGTCGAGCGCAATCAACGCCATCACGGCATGCAAAGGCTTGGCGTTTGCCAGCAAGACTCCGGGACGGACGCAGACGATCAATTTTTTTGGCTGGGGTACGAACCGCTACCTCGTCGACCTTCCGGGCTACGGCTACGCGAAGGTATCAGCCCATCAAACCCGCGACTGGGCTTTGCTAATAAGCACTTACTTACGCGAGCGCGTTTCGCTTCGGGGGCTGGTAGTGGTGATGGATGTGCGCCACCCGTTCACCGAGCGCGATGTTGAACTCCTGAAATGGGTGGCGCCGCTTGAACGAACCGTGCACGTGTTACTTGCGAAAGCAGACAAATTGAGCCGTTCGCAAGGGCTCACCGCGCTTGAGCTGAGTCGCAAGCGGCTTACGCAGATCCTTCCAAGTTCAGGTATCCAGTTGTTCTCGGCTACCTCGGGGGCAGGAGTCGCTGCGGCCCGCACGGTGATAGAGGGCTGCCTCGCAGGCAGACAAAAAAATCCCCCGGTTAAAGGGGAGTAAAACCGGGGGGTAAATGCCTTAATAAAGATTAAGGCACCCGCTCAGGGAGGAGAAGCGGGAGACGAAAGATACCGTCCATACGTGAGACGGCTATAATCATGCGAAGTTCCCCATTCGGTCAGATTCGAGAAGCCCTCTAATTCAATAGGTTGAGCAGTTGATGCCAATTCTTGGGCGATATCCGCAACGGCGGATGCGGCGGATGCGGCGGGACCTTTTTTCCCGTCGGCTGATGCGTGAGAATCAGATCACACCGGATGATCTGATCTACCCGGTTTTTGTGACGGAAGGCAAAGGGCGCACCGAGCCCATTGCGTCGATGCCCGGGGTGCATCGTTACAGCCTTGACCGGCTATTACAGCAAGTCGAACGATGCGCCAAGGCCGCAATACCAGCGGTGGCGATCTTCCCTGTTGTCGATCCCAAGCTCAAGTCAGCCGATGGCCGCGAGGCCGTCAACCCGCGCGGGCTGGTGCCCCGGGCTGCCGCCCTCCTCAAGAAACATTTTCCCGACGTTGGGCTCATCGCCGATGCGGCGCTCGATCCGTACACTACCCATGGCCACGACGGGGTTCTGGATTCCGAAGGCTACGTCCGCAACGACGAGACGATCAAGGTGCTGGAGAAACAGTCACTGATCAACGCAGCCGCCGGCGTGGATATTGTTGCCCCTTCAGACATGATGGATGGCCGCATCGGCGCCATCCGGGCTGCCTTGGATCGCAAGGGATACATACACACCCGCATCCTGGCCTATTCGGCCAAGTACGCGTCCGGCTTCTACGGCCCATTTCGCGATGCGGTAGGTTCGGCAAAAACCCTAGGACGCGGAAGCAAGTTCAGCTACCAGATGGACCCGGCCAATTCGGACGAAGCGTTGTGGGAAGCGGGGCTGGATCTCGATGAAGGCGCCGATATGATCATGGTCAAACCCGGCATGCCTTACCTCGATATCGTGCGTCGCCTAAAAGACGAGTTCAAAGCCCCTACCTACGTCTACCAAGTGAGTGGCGAATACGCAATGCTCAAGGCGGCCACGCGCAATGGCTGGCTGGCAGAGGAACAGTGCGTGCTCGAGGCGCTGCTCGGTTTCAAGCGCGCCGGCGCCGATGGAATTCTGACCTACTTTGCGCTGGATGTCGCGCGCTGGCTCAAGTCAGGTGCCTGACTAGGAGCGGCATGGCGTGCGGCTCCGGCCCCAATGCCGCCGGGCGAGTTCTGCACGAGTCGTGCCATTCCGACCCGCCGATTCACGCTCGCCGCGCCGGCGAATCCCGCTAGGATAGACCATCGAGCAACTGCGCCACTACTTGGAGGCGCGCGCGCTCCATGGGCTTGCCTCCTGGCGTGCCCTTGATGGGTAGCCGTTCCGCCGCTCCCGGCAATACCGTCACCCGGATATCTACCGCTTGTTCGTTGATCGTATATACCGGAGCCGCAAGTAGCTGGTCTCCGGAATACAATCGGTTCTCACCGGTCTTGTACGGACTGCCCCGGTCGAGCAGAAAATGTTCCACTGCTTTCGTGTTATCGGTAAAGAGGTAGAGATCGATGTCGGCATACCGGCCGGCATGGCCGCTCAGCACGGAACCCGTCAGGTGCGGGTTGAATTGAGCGAACTCGCGCATGGCGTCAAGCGCGCGCGCGCGCAACTCGCGCAGGCGTGTGTCATGCTCTTCCCTGTGATATAGGGTTTGCTGAACGCGCAGCGCTTCTTCTATCTCTTCGTTGCTCGGTAGCTGCCGGGTATCGGGTACGCCGGCCTGGCGCGCCGCCTTGCGCTTGGCGCGCGCGTAGTCTTCGATGCCATCTTCGGCCATCAGCCGGGCGGCAAGGTGCGCGATTCGGCTGCGCATGTCGTTGCGGCCATGATCCCTGCCCAAGCCGGCCCCTTCAGAACAGTTGATTCCTCACTTCCTCCGTCGCCGCGCCAGGGCCGGTCTGGCCCTCCAACGCATGTTCCGTCGGAAGAAACTCGTGGTAGAAGTAGTCCGTCACCCCTGCCGAACTGCCGTCGCTCAATCGTAATCCCGATTCTGCGTCCACGCGCATCGCTACTATCCCCTCCGGGGGAAGGAACGGCTGCTCAGGCACGCCGCCGAGCACCGTTCCCATGTAACCCATCCAGATCGGGAGTGCAACGCGGCCGCCGGTCTCGTTGCGGCCCAGCGTCTGAGGAGTGTCGAAACCCATCCATGCAACCGCCACCAGGCTGGAATTGAAGCCACAGAACCAAGCGTCAATAAAGTCGTTGGTCGTCCCGGTCTTACCTGCAAGGTCGTTGCGCCCGAGCTTCATCGCGCGTGCCGCGGTGCCCATGCGAACGACGTCGCGCATGATGCTGCTCATGATGAACGCATTGCGGGGATCGATGACCCGTTGCGTTGCGTCGCCCACGCGTTGCGGCACGGTTTGCGTCACCACCGTGCCGCGGCCATCTTCGATTCGGACGATGAAGTGCGGCACGACGCGGTAGCCGCCATTGGCGAAGATCGAATACGCCGTGACCATCTGCAGCGGCGTCACGTTGCCGGCTCCCAGCGCCATGGTGAGGTAGGGCGGGTGCAGCTTGGGGTCGAATCCAAAGCGTGCGATGTAGTCCTGCGCGTACTGCGGAGTGATGGCCTGAAGGATGCGCACGGACACGACATTTTTCGATTTCACCAGTGCCGTTCTGAGGCGCATCGGCCCTTCGAAGGTTCCGTCGTAGTTCTTGGGCTCCCAGGGTTCCGATCCGGTCTGCGCTGCGGTAAACGTCAACGGAGCGTCGTTGATCACGGTCGCGGCGGTGAACCCCTTTTCCAGTGCCGCGGAGTAGATGAAGGGCTTGAAACTTGATCCGGGCTGGCGCATTGCTTGAGTCACATGATTGTACTGGTTGCGCCCGAAGTCGAACCCCCCCGCCAGCGCCCTGATCGCCCCGTCGCGCGGGTCGATCGACACCAGCGCCGCCTCGACCGCAGGCAGCTGGGTGATCTGCCAGCGTCCCTGCGCGCCCTTTTGCACCCGGACGATCGCGCCGCGCCGAATGCGTTGGTTCGGACTCGCCTTCTCGCCCAGCATGCGGCTGACAAACTTGAGTCCGTCATCGGTCACATCCACGACTTCGCCGCCCCGGCGATAGGCCCGGACCCGCGCCGGGCTGGCCTGCAGCACGACGGCCGAGTAGATGTCTTCGCTGTCGACGAATTCCTGCAAGGCCTCCTCGAGCGCCTCGTCGGTCGCCTCGGGCGCCAGGGTTGCGTAGCCTTCGGGGCCGCGGTAGCCATGGCGCTGGTCGTACTCCAGCACCCCGCGGCGCAGCGCCAAGTGCGCCGCCTGCTGATGTTTGATCGAAAGCGTGGTGTAAACCCTGAAACCCCGGGTATAGGCTTCATCCTGAAAGCGCTCATAGAGCACTTGGCGGACCATTTCGGCGAAGTGCCCCGCCTTGGTGGTGTAATCACCCAGTTCTTTCTTGACGGCCAACTGCTGCTGATCCGCCTCGGCGAACTGTGCCTGCGTTATGAGCCCCAGCTCCCGCATTCGCCGCAGAACGTACTGTTGCCGGAGCTTCGCCCGCTTCGGATTCGCTACCGGATTGAAGCGCGACGGCGCCTTGGGCAGTCCGGCGAGCATGGCCTGTTCCGCGACCGTCAACGCCTTGAGCGGCTTGCCGAAATAAATCTGCGAGGCGGCGGCAAATCCGTACGCGCGCTGACCCAGGTAGATCTGGTTGACATAGAGTTGAAGGATCTGATCCTTGGTCAGGCTGTGCTCGATTTTGAACGCGAGCAGCATCTCGTTGAATTTGCGCGTGACGGTCTTTTCCTTGGTCAGAAAGAAGTTTCGCGCCACTTGCATGGTTATGGTGCTTGCCCCTTGGCGCACGCCGCCGGACGCGACATTGGACAGGGCCGCGCGGGCAATGCCGATGTAGTCGACCCCGCTGTGTTGATAGAAGCGCTCGTCTTCCGCCGCCAGGATGGCCGCTACCATGGATTTCGGCACCTCGGCGATGGCTACGACCGCACGACGTTCCTCGCCGAATTCCGCAATCAGTTCGCCCTCGCTGCTGTAAACGCGAAGGGGGATCTTGGGTTGGTAGTCAGTGAGCACTTCCAGCGACGGAAGTGTTGGATAAATGACAATGGCCGCGAACGTCCCCAACAAAGCCATGGCAACAATGACGCCAACCACAAGTAATAGCGGAAATATCACCCAACGCCTGAACATCTAGGGGATCGGCTCCATTCGATAGACTAACGATTTGACCCTGGCGCTGGCGCGAGGACTGCGTGGACCATTGCCAAGTGCGTGAAATTCATGCAGTGTAGCCGCTATGACACGCGGGCGATGCCCGTGGTGCCCGCATGCAGCGTAAGGTAAACAAAAAGCTTTACACGCATGATAGTTGTTGTTAGCATTTAAAGTAAACTGTGGGCATTCGGCCCTACGAACCTATGTTCAAAGGAAAAATGAGCTTTAACCTCGACGCGCTGGAAAACTTGTTCAAGCCCAAGACACCAGCGCTGGTGGGGGCCGACATCAGCTCGTCCGCGATAAAAATGGTGGAGATCGCCGATGCGGGCAAGGGCTTGTATCGGGTCGAGCGCTACGCTGTGGAGCCATTGCCCAAGGATTCCGTAGTCGATGGCAACATCAATAATCTCGACGCGGTCAGCGAGGCGCTGAAGCGCTGCCACAAGCGGTTGGGCACGAACGTCAAGAATGTCGCCATGGCATTGCCCAACGCCGCCGTTATCACCAAGAAGATCCAGGTCCCTGCCGGACAGCGCGAGGAAGATCTCGAACTGCAGGTCGAAACCGAGGCGAATCAGTATATCCCGTTTGCCCTCGACGAAGTCAACCTGGACTTCCAAGTAATCGGGCCGGCGCCCAACAATCCCGAAGAAGTCGAGATTATGATCGCCGCCTCGCGGAAGGAAAAGATCGAAGACCGCATCGCGGCAGCCGAGGTCGCCGGGCTGAAGACGGTTGTAATGGATGTTGACGTACTTGCCAGCCAGACCGCATTCGACTTGATGTTGAGCCAGTTTCCCGACCACGGCAAGGACCAGAATATCGCGATCGTCGACGTCGGTGCCACGATGATGAACGTCAATGTGTTGCGAAACAACCAGTCCATATACATGCGGGAGCAGCCATTTGGGGGCACGCAGCTGACGCAAGAGATCCAGAATCATTTTGGCCTTTCGGCCGAGGAAGCGGAAGCGGCCAAGCGCGCTGGCGGCCTTCCTGAGAACTATGAAACGGACGTGCTGCAGCCGTTTTTGGATACGTTCGGGCTGGAGGTGGCGCGGGCGCTCCAGTTTTTCTTCACTTCGACGCAGCACAACCAAGTCAACCACATCGTGCTATCCGGGGGGTGCGCATCGATTCCCGGCGCCGACGTGGCCGTGACCAAGCGTACCCAGGTCAACACGGTCGTAGCTAACCCGTTCGTGAACATGGCGCTGTCTTCGCGCATCAAGCCCAAGAGCCTGGCGCAGGACGCGCCGTCGCTGATGGTGGCGTGCGGTCTGGCGATGCGGAGGTTTGATCCATGATACGTGTCAATCTGCTGCCGCATCGCGAGGAAAGACGCAAGAAGCAGCAGCAGCAGTTCATCATCATGCTCGGCATCGTCGCATTGCTGGGCGTTGCGATTTGGGGTTCGGTGCACTACTTGCTGGATGGTCGCATCGAGAACCAGGTGAGCCGCAACAAGTACTTGACGGAGGAAATCGCCAAGCTCGACAAGCAGATTGCGGAAATCAAGACGCTCCAGGATCAGATCAGTGCCCTGCTCGCGCGCAAGAGAGTGGTCGAGACCTTGCAGGCCAACAGGGCGCAAGCCGTGCAACTGCTGGACCAGCTTGTCAGGCAGCTGCCCGATGGCGTGTATCTCAAGGGAATCAAGCAGAGCGGGCAGCGCGTGTCGATCAACGGCATTACTCAGTCGCAGGCGCGGGTATCGACCCTCATGCGGAACGTAGAATCCTCCCCGGTCCTGACAAGCCCGGGATTGGTTGAGATCAAGGCCATTCAGCAGGGCGCGCTGCGCGCCAACGAATTCACGCTCAACCTCGCGCTCAGACCGCCGCAATCTGAAGAGAAGAAGCCCGCGCCCAAGCCGGCCGTGTCGGAGGCCAAGAAATGACGCTCGACGAACTAAGGCGCCTTGATCCGAAACAGATCGGAAGCTGGCCGATCCTGCCGAAGCTCGCCGTTCTGCTGCTGCTGCTATTGATCATCATCGGGGCGAGCTATTGGTTCGACTGGCAGGATCAGATCGCCCACATGGACAAGGAAGAGCAGAAGGAAGTCCAGCTGAGAGCGACGTTTACCGAGAAGAAGCGCGTCGCGGTCAACTTGGATGCATACCGCAAACAGCTCGATGACATCGAGAAGCAGTTTGGAGCGCTACTCAAGCAGCTGCCGGGCAAGTCAGAAATGGATGCGCTTCTGACCGATATCAATCAGGCCGGTCTCGGGCGGGGGCTTCAGTTCGAATTATTCAAGCCCGCTGCGGGCGAATCGGTGAGAGATTTTTACGCGGAGCTTCCGATCTCCATCAAGATCAGCGGCAGCTATCATGACATGGGCGCGTTCGCTAGCGACATTGGTAAACTGTCGCGTATCGTCACGCTCAATGACATCGCGATCAGCCCGACGGCTCCGGGGAAGGGTGGGGGGCTTATCATGGACGCGGTCGCGCGTACCTATCGCTACCTGGATGACGAAGAAGTGAACCAGCAGAGGAAAGCGGCCGCGAAAAGCAAGGCCGGGCCGGGGAAAAAATGACGCGCGCGATACTGGCTATGCTGTTGGCGGTGTTTGCGCTCGCCGGGTGCGGCGAGCGGCACCTGGACGAGGTCAGGAAATTCGTCAAGGATTCCGATAATTTGCCGCGCACCCCGATCAAGCCCCTGCCCGAGGTCAAACCCTACGAGGCGGTGAGCTACAATGCATTCGATTTGGTCGATCCGTTCACCCCGCGCAAGATCGAGCCACCTAAGGGCGCCAAGAGCGGGCAGGGAATACAGCCTGATTTCAACCGGCGCAAGGAGCCGCTTGAAGCGTTTCCGCTCGAGAACCTGAAAATGGTGGGCATGCTGCAGCAGAACCGGGTTACCCACGCCATCATCAAAGCGCCCGACAATAATGTGTACCGCGTGCGCGCCGGCAACTATCTGGGCCAGAACTTCGGGCGGATCATCAACGTTACGGAATCCTCGGTGCAGCTCAAGGAGATCGTGCAGGACAGCGGCGGCAGCTGGGAAGAGAAAGAGCAGTCTCTGCAGCTGCAGGAATAACAGGAGGTCGGGAAATGAAATGCAAGTTGATTACGATGATGGGCCACGCGCAGGCCGTGTGCGCGATGCTCTTGATGGCCGCCTTCGGTGCAGCGTGGGCGCAGTCCAACAGCATCGAAGCCGTAAACGTATCCTCGCAGCCCGCCGGAACGATCATCGTCAGGGTGACGCTCAAGGATGCTCCGGCCAACCCTCCTGCCGCTTTTACTGTCAGCAATCCCCCGCGCATCGCGTTTGATTTTCCCAATACGACCAACGCCCTGGGGCGCAACGTTCAAGAGGTGGGCGGTGGAGACCTGCGCCGCATCAACGTCGTGCAATCCGGCGGGCGCACGCGTATGGTGCTGGAATTGAACCGGTCGCTCGGCCATGACGCCAGGATCGACGGCAAGACGGTTTTGATCACGCTTCAGGGCGGCGCGGTAACGGCGGGCACGGCTACGCCGGGAATGAGCCAGCAGTTTGCCGAAGCGCGCCCCGGTGAGCAAAGACATGCGCTGCGGAATATCGACTTTCGTCGCGGCAATGCCGGCGAAGGCCGCGTCGTCGTGGATCTTTCCGACAATGCGGTGGGAATCGACCTGCGGCAGCAGGGCAATTCCATCATCGTGGATTTCCAGAACACCCAGCTGCCAAAGAATCTGGAGCGGCGCCTCGATGTAACCGATTTTGACACGCCGGTGCGCATGGTGGACGCCCTGTCCCAGGGCAACAATGCACGGCTCATCATCACGCCCCGCGGCAGCTGGGAGCATTCCGCCTACCAGACGGATAACCGCTTCATCATCGAGGTAAAACGCCTGGTGGAGGACCCGAACAAGTTGGTTCAAGGCACCCGCCCGGGCTACAAGGGGGAAAAACTCTCGCTCAATTTCCAGAGCGTCGAGGTACGCGCGGTGTTGCAGGTCCTGGCGGATTTCACCGGCCTCAACATCATCACCAGTGATACCGTGAGCGGCAACGTCACGTTGCGGCTGAAGGACGTGCCGTGGGATCAGGCCCTCGACATCATTCTTCAGAGCAAAGGTCTTGACATGCGCAAGAGCGGCAACGTCGTGTGGATCGCGCCGCGGGACGAGTTGGCAAGCCGGGAAAAGCTTGCGCTTGAGGCCAAGCAACAGATTGCCGATCTCGAGCCGACCCGCACAGAGGGATTCGAACTCAACTATCAGAAAGCGCAGGATGTCCAGGCGTTCCTCAGTACCGGGGCGCAGCGCATTCTTTCCAAGCGCGGCAGCGCTGCGGTGGATGCTCGGACGAACACGGTTTTCGTTCAAGACACCCCTACGCGGCTCGAAGAAGTGCGGCGGCTGATCCGGCAGATTGACGTTCCGGTGCGGCAGGTCATGATCGAGTCCAGGATAGTGGAGGCGGCCGACACGTTCAGCCGCAATCTTGGCGTGCGCCTCGGTTATCACGACAACAACAGGGGTGGGACTGGAACCGGCTGGGGCCTTCCCAATCAAACCAGCGGCGTCAGGATCCTGCCGGGCGCGAGTTCGAACGACACCCAGTTCCATACGAACCAGCTCTCGACCACGCCCACGCAGAACGATTTCACGAACGTCAATCTGCCCGCACCGAACATCGGGGGAGCCCTCCCCGGGTTGTTCTCGCTGGTGCTGTTCAATACGGCGGCGACCCGTTTTCTCAATTTGGAATTGTCGGCACTGCAGGCCGATGGCAAGGGCAAGATCATTTCCAGCCCGCGCGTGATTACCTCCGACAAAAATGAAGCCACGATCGAGCAGGGCACTGAGATACCCTACCAGCAGGCGACATCCAGCGGCGCCACCAGTGTGTCGTTCAAGAAAGCGACGCTGTCCCTCAAGGTGAAGCCGCAGATTACGCCGGACGACAACGTAATCATGGCGCTCAAGGTCAACAAGGACAGCGTGGGTCAGATCACTGCCGGGGGGCCGTCGATCGATACCAAGCAGGTTTCGACGGAAGTGCTGGTGGAGAATGGGGGTACCGTCGTCATTGGCGGCATCTATACCCAGGAAGAACGCTCGACCACCAATAAGGTGCCGGTGCTGGGTGACTTGCCGTATGTCGGATTCCTCTTCAAGAACAATCTCAAATCAGACGACCGGCGGGAGTTGCTGATATTCATTACGCCCCGCATCATCAAGGAAGGTATCAGCACCCGACCCTAATCGGGGCTGTAGCTTGCCAGGCGGCCCCCGGGCCGCCTTTTTTGTTGGCTCGGAGGATTTCCCGCGCGGGCGCGGTGCGTTCGGCACGATTCCGCTAGAATCCGCGCATGGAGTCCCTGCCCCTCACCGCGCCCCCCGCGCATGGCGTAACAGGAAATATCTATCTGGTTGGATTGATGGGCGCGGGGAAGACGTCCGTTGGCCGGGCGCTCGCGAGACATCTCGGCAAGGCGTTTTTCGATACCGACCATGAAATTGAACGCATCACCGGCGTTACGATTCCTGTCATTTTCGACATCGAGGGTGAAGCCGGATTTCGGGCTCGCGAGGCAAAGGTTCTCGCGGAGTTCGCGCAGCGCCGGAACATTGTGCTTGCCACCGGGGGCGGCGTGGTACTTTCGGAGCACAACCGACGGCTGCTCGCCGAAAACGGCACCGTCGTTTACCTCCGCGCAACCATATCCGATCTCGCCAAGCGCACGCGGAACGACAAGAACCGCCCTCTCCTCCGTACTGAGCCGTTGGCCGTGCTGCAGCGGCTGCACGAGCAACGCGATCCGCTGTATCTCGAGGTGGCGCACCTGGTGGTCGATACCGGCAGTCAGAGCGTCAGCACCCTCGTGCGCAAACTTGCCGAGCAATTGGCCACGTTGAGCCGGTCCGCGGCCGCGTCCGCGTGAATCCGGCGACGGAAGGCAACATGCGGACATTGACGGTTCAGCTGGGGGATCGCAGCTACCCGATCTACATCGGTGCGGGCCTGTTGGATCGGGTCGAATTGGTGACGGAGAAACTGACGCAAGATACGGCCGCCCTCGTCACCAACGTCACGATCGAGCCCCTCTACTCTCGCCGCTTCACTGCAGCGCTCGAGGCGAAAGGCGTACGCGTGGTGCCTATCGTCCTTCCGGATGGAGAGGGTCACAAGAACTGGGAAACGCTCAACCGGATCTTCGACCTCCTGATCGCCGGCCGTTGCGAGCGCAAGACCACCATCATCGCGCTGGGCGGCGGCGTAATCGGTGATCTCGCAGGCTTCGCTGCCGCGATATACCAGAGGGGCGTACCATTCATACAGGTCCCCACCACGCTCCTCGCCCACGTCGATTCGGCGGTCGGCGGCAAGACCGCAATCAACCATCCGCTCGGCAAGAACATGATCGGGGCGTTCTATCAGCCCCGGGGCGTTGTCATCGACACCGATACGCTGGGAACCCTGCCCGCACGCGAATTCGCGGCTGGAGTGGCTGAGGTGATCAAGTACGGAGCGATCCGCGACAAGCCGTTTTTCGAGTGGCTGGAACAGCACATCGAGGAAGTAATGACGCGCGAGCCGGGCGCGCTCGGCTACGCCATCGAGCGCTCATGCATCAACAAGGCCGAAGTGGTGGGGCTGGACGAACGCGAGACCGGGCAGCGTGCCTTACTCAATTTTGGCCATACGTTTGGTCATGCCATCGAGGCGGGCGCCGGCTATGGCGCATGGCTCCATGGGGAGGCAGTTGCAGCCGGAATGGTGCTTGCCGCCAGATTGTCCCGTCGGCTCGGGCTCCTGGGTGATGAGGATGTGGCGCGCATCACGTCACTCTTGCAGCGCGCCCGTTTGCCGATTGTTCCTCCCGAACTGGGCAGCGAGCGTTTCCTGGAGCTGATGTCGCACGACAAGAAGGTCGAAGGCGGCAAGTGCCGCTTCATACTGCTGAGGCGCCTAGGAGAGGGATTTGTGGCGTCAGACGTGCCCTTGGCGGCGGTTGAGCAAACGCTGGCGCGACGCCACGCATCCGATGTCTGAAGGCGCACCCTACGCCGCATCGAGCGCGGCATCCCGGGGGCGCCGCTATCGGGAGCCCCCGCCCCGGAATCGCACGGAGTTTCAGCGCGATCGCGACCGCATCATTCATTCCACCGCATTCCGGCGGCTGGAATACAAGACGCAGGTCTTCGTGAATCACGAAGGCGATCTGTTCCGAACGCGACTAACGCATAGCCTGGAAGTCGCACAGATCGGCCGCTCCGTGGCGCGCAGCCTTCTGCTCGACGAAGATCTGACCGAGGCGATCGCGCTGGCGCACGACTTCGGCCATACCCCCTTCGGCCACGCCGGGCAGGAGGCCCTCAATCGCTGCATGCGCGACTATGGCGGCTTCGAACATAACCTGCAGAGTCTAAGGGTCGTAGATGTGCTGGAACAGCGTTACGGTGCTTTTGACGGACTGAACCTCACCTTCGAGACGCGCGAGGGGATACTCAAGCATTGCTCGCGGAAGAATGCCAGGATGCTGGGGGAAGTCGGCGAGCGTTTCCTGCGACGCCGACAGCCCTCGCTTGAAGCCCAGATCGCCAATCTTGCAGATGAAATCGCCTACAACAATCACGATGTCGATGACGGGCTACGCTCCGGATTATTGGTGCTCGACGAACTGGCCGAAGTGCGATTTTTCCGGCGATACATGAGGGCCGCGTTGCGCGAGTTTCCCCGTCTCGCCGGTCGGCGGCTCATCCACGAGACCGTCCGCCGCATGATCGACTCGCTGGTCACAGACCTCGTTACGCACACCGAGCGCAATCTTCGCCTGCTCCGGCCAGCCAGCGTTGAGGATGTGAGACGCGCATCAGCCCTCGTCGGTTTCAGCAGCGCGGTCGAGCAATTACACCTTGATCTCAAACGGTTTCTCAGAGAGAAGTTGTACCGGCACTACCGGGTCGCGCGCATGAGCGCCAAGGCGCAGCGCATCGTCAGCGACCTGTTCGGGGCATTCCTCACCGACCCGCGGCTCATGCCGCCCGAGTTCCAGGCCCGCGCAGCCGATGACCCGCCGCGCGCCATCGCCGATTACGTTGCCGGAATGACCGATCGTTACGCGATACTGGAATATCGCCGCCTGTTTGCGGTCGAGTCCGTCTGAAATCGTAAGTAGGTGCTCGCATACATGCTTGTACGTTGAAGCAAGCCATTGAGCCATGTAGAATTATTGGTTTTCACTCGGTATTTGTCGCTAGTTGACGGCGACTTTTGTTGCGCCGCGTCAATCTGCCCACGACAGAATCGGGGTTCATGACTTTCGCGATGGGGGCATTGTGACCACAAACCAATTCGGGCCGCCACCAGCCCAAGGATTGTACGACCCAAGGCATGAGCACGATGCGTGCGGCGTGGGGTTTGTCGCGCATATCAAAGGTCGCAAGAGTCACGCCATCGTCGAACAAGGGCTCACCATCCTTCGTAACCTCACTCATCGTGGCGCGGTCGGATGGGATCCCAAGCTTTCCGACGGCGCAGGCATCCTGATCCAGGTGCCGGACCGCTTGCTGCGTGAAGAGATGGCGAAACAGGGCATAAGGCTGCCACCGGTCGGGGCCTATGGCGTGGGGATGGTATTCCTGCCGCGGGAGCCGGCTTCGCGTCTCGCGTGCGAGTACGAGCTCGAGCGTGCCATCAAGGACGAGGGGCAGACACTACTGGGATGGCGCGATGTCCCGGTCGACAACTCCGACATTGCCGAGCCCGCCCAGCGGGTAGAGCCGGTGATCCGTCAGATCTTCATCGGACGGGGCGAATCCATCACCACCACCGACGGCCTTGAGCGCAAGCTCTATATCATTCGCAAGAGTGCCGGCCATGCAATTCAGGCGCTGAATCTCGCCCACGGCAAGGAGTTCTACGTGCCGTCACTGTCGGCGCGCACGATCGTGTACAAGGGCATGCTCCTTGCGCACCAGGTCGGGGAGTATTACCTCGACCTCAAGAACTCACGGGTCGAATCGGCGCTGGCGATGGTGCATCAGCGATTTTCGACCAATACCTTCCCATCGTGGGGCTTGGCCCATCCGTTCCGCATCATCTGCCATAACGGCGAAATCAACACCGTGCGTGGTAATGTGAACTGGATCCGCGCGCGCCAGGGCGCGATCTCGAGCCCGGTGCTGGGCGACGATCTGGCCAAGATCTGGCCGCTGATATACGACGCGCAGTCGGATTCGGCCTCGTTCGACAATGCGCTGGAGTTGCTGGTGATGGGAGGGTACTCGGTCGCCCACGCCATGATGATGATGATCCCCGAGGCTTGGGAAAACCATACGCTGATGGATCCTTCGCGCCGCGCCTTTTACGAGTATCACGCGGCCATGATGGAACCGTGGGACGGCCCGGCCTCGATCGCCTTCACCGACGGGCGCCAGATTGGCGCCACCCTCGACCGCAACGGGCTGCGGCCTTCGCGCTACATCGTGACCGACGACGACCTCGTGATCATGGGCTCGGAATGCGGTTGCCTCCCGGTGCCGGAGGAACGGATCGTCAAGAAATGGCGCCTGCAACCGGGCAAGATGTTCCTGGTGGACCTGGAAAAGGGGCGCATCATCGACGACAAGGAGCTCAAGGATACGCTCGCTGCCGCCAAGCCCTATGTCGAGTGGATCGAGCGCATCCGCGTCAAGCTCGACGAAGTCGACACCGAGAAAACCGCTCCGCTCAAGTCGGACGTGTCGCTGCTCGACCGCCAGCAGGCTTTTGGCTACACGCAGGAGGAAATCAAGTTCCTGCTGACGCCGATGGCGACGAACGGTGAGGAGCCGGTTGGGTCCATGGGCAACGATTCGCCGCTGGCCGTCCTGTCGGAGAAGAACAAGACGCTCTATCACTACTTCAAGCAGCTGTTCGCGCAGGTGACGAACCCTCCGATCGACCCGATCCGCGAGGAGCTGGTGACCTCACTGGTGTCGTTCATCGGGCCCAAGCCCAATCTGCTCGGGATCGACGAGATGAATCCGCCGCTGCGGCTCGAGGTGAGCCAGCCGGTGCTCGATTTTTACGAGATGGAGAAAATCCGGAACATCGAGCGCTATACGGGCGGCAAGTTTCGCTCGCTGGAACTCGACGTGACTTACCCTGCCGCCTGGGGCAAGGAGGCGATCGAGGCGCGGCTGGCGTCGTTGTGCGCGCAGGCCGAGGACGCGGTGCGTTCCGGCTACTCGATTATCGTGATCTCCGATCGCCTGGTGGACGGCGCGCGCGTCCCGATTCCCGCACTGCTCGCGCTCTCCGCCATACACCAGCACTTGGTGGCAAAGGGATTGCGCACCAGCGCGGGCCTGGTGGTGGAGACCGGATCGACGCGTGAAGTGCACCATTTTGCGCTGCTCGGCGGCTATGGCGCGGAAGCCGTGCACCCGTACCTTGCGCTTGAGACTCTGCTCGCGTTGCACCCCGGCGACCACGCGGCAGCGGGCAAGGCGGTCAAGAATTTCGTCAAGGCGGTCGGCAAGGGACTGAAGAAGGTCATGTCCAAGATGGGCATCTCGACCTACATGTCCTACACCGGGGCACAGATTTTCGAGGCGGTGGGGCTCAAGCGTTCGCTCGTTGGGAAGTATTTCTCCGGCACCACCACCAACGTCGAGGGCATCGGGCTCTTCGAATTGGCCGAAGAAGCGCTCCGCTTGCACCGCGCCGCGTTCGGTGACGATCCGGTTCTACGCTCGGCGCTGGACCCGGGCGGCGAGTACGCCTGGCGCGTGCGCGGCGAGGAACATATGTGGACCCCGGATGCGATCGCGAAACTGCAGCATGCGACGCGCGATGGCAGTGGCGGCAACTATCGGTCCTACCGGGAGTACGCCAGCATCATCAACGACCAGTCGCGGCGCCACATGACGTTTCGCGGGCTGTTCGAGTTCCACTTTGATCGCTGTACGCCGGTTCCGATCGAGGAAGTCGAGCCCGCCGCGGAAATCGTCAAGCGCTTTTCCACCGGGGCGATGTCGCTGGGATCAATCTCGACCGAGGCGCACACCACGCTTGCCGTGGCCATGAATCGTATCGGCGGCAAGTCGAATACCGGCGAGGGTGGTGAGGACCGGCGGCGCTATGCGCCGGTGAAAGCGGGCGAGTCGCTGCAGTCGCGCCTGGGCAAGGGCCGCGTGGAAACGGATATCGCGCTCAAGGAAGGCGATGTCCTCAAGTCCAAGATCAAGCAGGTCGCCTCCGGTCGCTTCGGCGTGACCGCCGAGTACTTGGCGAGCGCTGAGCAGATCCAGATCAAGATGGCGCAAGGCGCCAAGCCCGGGGAAGGCGGCCAACTCCCGGGCCGCAAAGTGTCGGAGTACATCGCGGAGTTGCGCTTCGCGACTCCAGGCGTCGAACTTATCAGCCCGCCACCGCATCACGACATATACTCGATCGAGGACCTGGCGCAGCTGATACACGACCTGAAAAATGCGAACCCGGCTGCCTCGATTTCGGTGAAACTGGTCTCCGAGGTCGGCGTCGGCACCGTCGCGGCGGGCGTTTCCAAGGCCAAGGCCGATCACGTCACGATCTCGGGCCACGACGGCGGCACCGGGGCCTCGCCATGGTCCTCGATCAAGCATGCCGGGACGCCTTGGGAGCTGGGACTCGCCGAAACGCAGCAGACGCTGGTGCTCAACCGCCTGCGCGGGCGCATCGCGGTACAGGTCGACGGCCAGGTCAAGACCGGGCGCGACGTGGTCATCGGCGCCATACTCGGCGCCGATGAGTTCGGATTCGCGACCGCGCCGCTGGTCGTCAACGGCTGCATCATGATGCGCAAGTGCCACCTCAACACCTGCCCGGTGGGCGTGGCAACCCAGGATCCGGTGTTGCGGCGCAAGTTTTCCGGCAAGCCGGAGTACGTGGTCAACTTTTTCTTCTTCGTCGCCGAGGAGGCGCGGGAGCTGATGGCGCGCCTGGGCGTGCGCAGGTTCAGCGATCTCATAGGACGCGCCGAACTGCTCGACATGCGGAAGGGTATCGAGCATTGGAAGGCGCGGGGGCTGGATTTCTCCAGGATCTTCCGGATGCCGCAAATGCCGGCAGAAGTCGCGCGCTACCACTCCGAGCGGCAATCGCACGGCCTGGAGAAGGCGCTCGACAACCGGCTGATCGAATTGGCGCGCCCTGCGCTCGACCGTGGCGAACACGTGATGATCGACATGCCGATCCGAAACGTCAACCGCACCGTCGGCACCATGCTTTCCCATGAAGTGGCAAAGCGCTACGGGCACGGCGGCCTGGCGGATAACACGATACGCGTGCGGTTTGCGGGATCGGCGGGGCAGAGTTTCGGCGCTTTCCTCGCGCACGGCATCACGCTCGATCTCATCGGGGAGACCAACGATTACTGCGGCAAGGGGCTGTCGGGCGGACGCATCTCCGTGCAGCCCTCACCCAAGTTCCGAGGCGAGCCGACCGAGAACATCATCACCGGAAACGTGGTGCTCTATGGCGCGATTGCCGGCGAGGCCTATTTCCGCGGGGTTGCGGGCGAGCGCTTCGCGGTGCGTAATTCAGGCGCGGTGGCGGTGGTGGAAGGAGTCGGCGATCACGGCTGCGAGTACATGACCGGTGGAACCATCGTGGTGTTGGGAACGACCGGCCGCAATTTCGCCGCCGGAATGTCCGGCGGCATCGCTTACGTGCTTGACGTCGATGGCGAGTTCACGAAGCGCTGCAACGCGTCCATGGTGGACCTGGAACCGGTGCTGACGGAACGGGAGCAACAGGCCAGGCTGTCGCCCGAATTCTGGCACGGCGGCCGCTCCGACGAGACGATATTGCGTGCCCTGATCGAGAGCCATGGCAGGCATACCGGCAGCCGCCGTGCGCAGGAGATACTCGACAATTGGCCCGACTATCGGGGGCGCTTCGTGAAGATCTTCCCGAAAGAGTACCGGCGCGCGCTGGGTGAGCTCGCAGCAGCGGGCAGGAAGGTGGCGGCATAGATGGGCAAGATCACGGGATTTCTGGAATACCGGCGCCTGCAGGAGGCGTCTGAGAGCCGCGAATCGCGGAAGAAGCATTACCGCGAGTTCGTCATGCACCTGACAGATGCCGAAGCGCAGCAGCAGGGCGCGCGCTGCATGGACTGCGGCACGCCGTTCTGCATGTCGGGCTGTCCGGTCAACAATATCATTCCCGACTGGAACGATCTGGTCTACCGCCAGGACTGGCTGGCGGCCAGCGAGACGCTGCACTCCACCAATAATTTTCCGGAATTCACCGGCCGGGTGTGCCCGGCGCCGTGCGAGGAATCCTGCACGCTGCGCATCAACGATGACCCGGTCGGCATCAAATCGATCGAGCACGCCATCGTGGACAAGGCATGGGACGCCGGCTGGATCCAGCCCCAGCCGGCGAGCCGCGCCACCGGCAGAAAGATCGCGATTATTGGCTCCGGTCCGGCAGGCTTGGCGTGTGCCCAGCAGCTTGCGCGCGCGGGACATGCCGTCATGGTTTACGAGAAGAACGACAGAATCGGCGGATTGTTGCGCTATGGCATACCGGATTTCAAGCTGGAAAAGTGGCTGATCGACCGCCGGCTTGGACAAATGAAGGCCGAGGGCGTGGGTTTTCGCGTGAATCACGTCGTCGGAGGCGCGCCCGTCGGCGCGGGCAACGGCGCCGCCAAGCCCGTGGATGCCAGAAAGCTGCTGAAGGAATTCGATGCGGTAGTGCTGTCCGGAGGAGCGGAGCAACCCCGCGACCTGCCGGTTCCGGGGCGTCGGCTGGAAGGCATCCATTTCGCAATGGACTTTTTGCCCCTGCAAAATCGCCGCGTTGCCGGCGACACGGGCGTCAGGGAGCTCTGGGCTAGCGGCAAGCATGTGGTGATCATCGGTGGCGGCGATACCGGTTCGGACTGCGTCGGCACGTCAAACCGCCATGGCGCGGCATCGGTGACCCAGTTCGAGCTGCTGCCGATGCCGCCCGATCCGGAGCGCAATCCGGTATGGCCCAACTGGCCGATCCGGCTGCGCACGTCGTCCTCGCACGAGGAGGGCTGCGCGCGCGACTGGGCGGTGGCGACGAAGGAGTTCCTGGGTGAAAACGGGCACGTCAAGGCCCTGCGCGCCGTGCGCCTGAAGTGGGAGGATGGATCCATGCGCGAGGTGCCGGGATCGGAATTCAACGTGCCCACCGACCTGGTGCTGCTCGCAATGGGTTTCGTGTCCCCCGTGCAACCGGTGCTCGAGGCCCTTGGCGTCGAAAAGGATGCCCGTGGCAATGCCAAGGCCGCGACCGACGGGGCGGGATGCTATGTCACCAGCGTCCCGAAGGTATTCGCGGCGGGCGACATGCGCCGCGGGCAATCGCTGGTGGTCTGGGCCATCCGCGAAGGACGGCAATGCGCCCGCGCCGTGGACGAGTTCCTGATGGGAAGTTCGGAACTCCCCAGATGAAATATGGGAAGTAAAACGTGAAACGCGACATCGGCGTGGATGGCGATCGCCCGCCGGTGGCGCTCAATTCCCAGGGCTCCCTATTCGCGTTTCACGTTGATGCTGCGTCTCAAGAATGACACGCTGATCCGGGCGCTCCTGCGGCAGCCCACCGCCTATACGCCGGTGTGGATCATGCGCCAGGCCGGCCGTTATCTTCCCGAATACAATCGAACGCGCGCCCGCGCCGGGAGCTTTCTCGAACTCTGCCGCAACCCCGATCTCGCCACCGAGGTCACGCTGCAACCCTTGTCACGATTCGCGCTGGATGCAGCTATCGTTTTCTCCGACATCCTCACCATTCCGGATGCGATGGGCCTCGGCCTTCATTTCGTGGAGGGCGAGGGTCCGCGCTTCGAGCGCCCGCTGCAGCACGAAGCGGCCATACTCCGCCTGGCGGTTCCGGAACCCAGGCAGCACCTGCGCTATGTGCTCGATACCGTCAGACAGGCGCACGATGCGCTGGCCGGGCGGGTACCCCTCATCGGATTCGCAGGCAGCCCGTTCACGCTAGCCTGTTACATGGTGGAAGGGGGATCAAGCACGGACTTTCATGCGTTCAAGACAATGCTGTATTCGCGTCCGCAACTCGCGCACCACCTGCTCGAGATCAACTGCCGAGCGGTGATCGCCTATCTGAACGCGCAGATCGATGCCGGGGCGGATGTCGTGATGATCTTCGATACCTGGGGTGGCCTGCTCACGACATCGGCGTTCCACGAGTTTTCACTTGCCTACCTCAAGCGTGTCGTCGACGGCATCCAGCGCCAGCGTGACGGGGAACCGATTCCCAGCATTATTTTCACCAAGGGCGGCGGGCAGTGGATCCGGGAGATCGTGGCAACCGGGTGCGCTGCAGTCGGGCTCGACTGGACGGTCGATATCGGAGCCGCGCGCGCGCACATCGGACAGGACGTGGCTTTGCAAGGCAACCTCGATCCCGCAGTTCTTCTCTCAAGCCGTGAAGTCATACGCCACGAGGCGCAACAGGTGCTCGCAGCCTTCGGCCCCGGCAGTGGACATGTATTCAACCTCGGACATGGCGTATCGCAGTTCACGCCGCCCCAAAACGTGGGGGTGCTGGTGGATGCGGTTCACGAGTACAGCCGCGCGTTCCATTGACCTGATCCGCGCCGGCCTCCCGGTGTTGAGCGGAATTCTTATGCACAACAACGGGTTGCATGGTCTGCCTGAGGACACCGCCCACGCCGATCTCGGATTACAGACGCAACTGATTGTTTCAATTTAGAATTTCGACATCGCTCCGGGATGGAATGGCGAACGGCCAGGTAATGGGAGCTTGCTGCTGGACCGTGCCGATGCAAGCCATGCACCTTCTTATCCACAGGGCGGTGGGCGTAGGTTCCATCCGGCCAGCGCCGCACGGCATTAGGTGCGAAACCGGGTGGCGGGCAGCCGTAGCAGGGCATAACCGAGGCAAGACGCCCGCCACACCTCCAGCATGAAGATCGTCCGTGTCGCAATCGATGTCCCGGTAGCCAAGCTCTTCGATTATCGGGCTGATGACGCCACCGTCGGCAGTGTCGGCCAGCGCGTAGTCGTACCCTTCGGCAGGAAGGACGTCGTGGGGGTGGTGGCGTCGATTGGAAACGATAGCGAAGTCGCCCCACAGCGCCTGAAACGCATCGTGCGGTTCTTGCCCGAGGTCCCGCCGCTCTCCTCAAGTGACCTCCGGTTGCTGAGGTTTGCGGCCGACTACTACCATTTCCCATTGGGCGCGACCATCATGAGCACGTTGCCGGGTGCATTGCGACGTGTCCGCATGCCGCGCATCGGCACGCCAGACCCGCCGCCCGCTATGGGACATGCGACCGCTGCGATCGCCGCCGGGCCCGCCCTGACCGCCGAACAGGCGCTGGCGGTGAGTTCGATTACATCGATGCTCGGCGGTTTCGGCGTATTCGCGTTGCACGGTGTCACCGGCAGCGGCAAAACCGAGGTCTATCTGAATGCGATCGCGGCCGCCCTGAGTGCTGGCCGGCAGGCATTGCTGCTCGTGCCCGAGATCGTGCTCACGCCCCAGCTCGAGGCGTTGGTGCGCCTGCGTTTCCCGGATACTATCGTCGCGACGCTGCATAGCCGGCTGAGCGAGGGCGCGCGGCTCCGGCACTGGCGTGCGGCGCAGAGCGCCGAGGCGGGCGTGGTACTGGGCACCCGTCTTGCCGTGTTTGCCCCCATGCCGGGTCTGGGCCTGGTCGTCGTCGACGAGGAGCACGACCCATCGTTCAAGCAGATGGACGGCCTGCGCTACTCGGCCCGTGATCTTGCCGTCGTGCGCGCGAAACAGGCGGGGGTGCCAGTGGTGCTGGGGTCCGCGACGCCCTCGCTGGAAACCTTTCACAACGCAGCCTCCGGGCGATATCGGCTCCTTCAGCTTACGCGCCGCGTCAATGCGGTCATGCCGCGGATCGAATGCGTCGACACGCGCGGAGCACGACTGGAAGAGGGGCTGTCGCAACCGGTGCTTGATGCCATCGCCCGGCGGCTGGAGCGGGGTGAACAGAGCCTGGTATTCATCAATCGCCGCGGCTATGCGCCCGTGCTGTTGTGCCGTGCCTGCGCGTGGCTGTCAGCGTGCCAACGCTGCTCAGCGCAGTTGGTGCTGCATTCGAAAGATAGCCGCATGCATTGCCACCACTGCGGCGCCCAGTCCGTGATTCCCGTCGCATGCCCGGCGTGCGGCAATCAGGACCTGGCGCCGGTCGGGCAGGGCACCCAACGGGTGGAAGCGGCGCTGGCCGCTCACTTCCCCGTCGCGCGCGTCCTGCGCATCGATCGCGACACCACGCGCCGCAAAGACACGTGGCCCCTGATGCGCGAACAGATCCAGGCGGGGGAAATCGACATACTGGTCGGCACGCAAATACTGGCAAAAGGCCATGACTTTTCCCGCCTCAATCTGGTTGGAGTACTCAATTCCGACAGCCTGCTGTACAGCACGGACTTTCGCGCACCCGAGCGCCTGTTCGCGCTGTTGACGCAGGTCGCCGGACGCGCCGGGCGCGGAGACATCGAAGGGCAGGTGATGATACAGACGGAGTTTCCGCATCATCCGCTGTACCTTGCCCTGCGCGACGGAAATTACGCGTCGTTTGCGGAGAATGCCCTGGCCGAGCGGCGTCAGGCCGAGTTCCCGCCATTCGTTCACCAGGCATTGCTGCGCGCCGAGGCCGCGAAAATCGAGACCGCCCTCGACTATCTTGTCGATGCCGCTCGCATCGGCAAGGCGTTGGCGAAGGGCGTCGTCATTTACGACCCGGTTCCGGCGGGCATGGTGCGCGTGGCTGGCCGCGAACGCGCGCAGTTGCTGGTGCAGGCGTCGTCGCGCAGCCGCCTGCGGGAATTTCTGCACGAGTGGCATGCGCGCCTATCGGCAGCGACTTCAACCCGCGCGCGCTGGGTGCTGGACGTGGATCCAGTCGAATTCTAGGACACCGGCGCATGTCGTTGCGGCAAGTATCCGACCGCGCAGGCGCCTCGTTTATAATGGCGCGCTTCCGGCACGGCCCCACATGAATTCCCCGAACTTAACCGATCTGCGCGCCCACCTGCGGGATTTGCTCGAATCCGCCCTGCGCGAAGTCGCGCCGGAAATGCGAAGCACGGGCATCGTGTTGGAGCGGCCGAAGCTCGCGCAGCACGGCGACTACGCCTGCAATCTTGCCTTGCTGCTCGCCAAACACCTGCACACCAAACCACGCGAAATCGCCGCGCGACTGCTCGCTGCGTTGCCGGACGCTCCATGCGTCGAGAAGGCGGAGATCGCAGGCGCGGGATTCATCAATTTTTTCCTGCGCCCCGATTTCAAGAAACAGGTGGTGAATCGGGTGCTGCGGGCCGGTGCGATGTACGGCACGAGCGTGATCGGTCAGGGCCAACGGGTGCAGATCGAGTTCGTCTCTGCCAATCCAACCGGGCCGCTGCACGTCGGTCATGGGCGCGGCGCGGCGTTTGGAGCAAGCCTTGCCAACGTTCTCGCGGCGGCCGGTTTCGCGGTGACGCGGGAATTCTACGTCAACGATGCCGGACGGCAGATGGATATCCTGGCGCTGTCGACCTGGTTGCGCTACCTGGAGCTTGCGGGCGAGCGGGTGCCGTTCCCGCAGAAGGCGTATCAGGGAGACTATGTGATCGACATGGCGCGCCAGGTTCTCGCGGCGCACGGCACGCGGCACGCGCGCCGCGCCGCGGAGGTGATCACCGGCCTCCCCGAAGTGGACGTGGACGCCGAGGCCCATCTCGATGCCCAGATCGCGAGGGCGAGGGGCTTGCTCGGGGCGGACTTCGAATACTTTCACAACCTGGCCTTAAACGAACAGCTCGCCGATTGCCGTGACGATCTCACCGAGTTCGGCGTGACTTTCGACCACTGGTTCTCCGAGCGTTCGCTCCACGACTCCGGGCTGATCGAGCGCGCAGTGGACGAGCTCGATCGGCGCGGCTACGTCTATCTGCAGGATGGCGCCCGATGGTTCCGTTCATCGGCGTTCGGCGACGAGAAGGATCGTGTCATTCAGCGCGAGAATGGCATCTACACCTACTTCGCCTCGGATATTGCCTATCATCTGAACAAGTTTGAACGCGGCTTCGAGCGCGTGATCGACGTCTGGGGCGCCGACCACCATGGTTACATTCTGCGCGTCAAGGGTGCGCTGCAGGCGCTCGGACTCGAACCGGAGCGACTGACGATTGCGCTGGTGCAGTTTGCCGTGCTCTATCGCAATGGCCAGAAGACGTCGATGTCGACGCGGGCCGCTGAATTCGTGACGCTGCGCGAATTACGGCGGGAGGTGGGGAACGATGCGGCCCGCCTCTTCTACGTTCTGCGCAAGAGCGACCAGCATCTGGATTTTGATCTCGATCTCGCGAAGTCCCGGAGCAACGAGAACCCCGTCTACTACATTCAGTACGCGCACGCACGCGTTTGCAGCGTGCACGAACAGTGGGGCGGCGACGCGGGCCGCCTTGCAGAGGCGGACATCGCGCCGCTTGCATCGGCTCAGGAGCTCGCTCTGCTGCAGCGGCTGATCGATTATCCCGAGACCGTCGAGGACGCGGCGCGGGAACTGGCGCCGCATCTCGTTGCCTTTTACCTGCGCGATCTCGCCGCGGAGTTTCACGGCTACTATAATTCCACGCGTGTGCTGGTGGACGATGCACCGCTGCGTCTTGCGCGCCTCGCTCTTGCGACCGCTGTGCGGCAGGTGCTGCGCAACGGGCTCGGGCTGCTGGGTGTCTCGGCGCCCGAAAGTATGTAAGATAGGCGCATGTCCAGGGACTACAAGAAAGCGGAACAGCCGCGCGGAAAGCGCACCGGCCGCGGCTCGTTGCTGCTGGGCATACTGATCGGCCTCATACTGGGACTCGGAATCGCGCTCGCCGTCGCGTGGTACATCAACAAGGTACCGAGTCCGTTTTCAGGTCGTCAGCCTGCGCCCAAGACGGAAGGAGCCAAGGGCACGACGCCCGCGCCGCTGGCAAAGAGCGACGAAGTACCGCCCAAGCCGGTGGAGCCCAAGCCGCGCTTTGATTTCTACAAGATCCTCCCTGGCAACGAAGAGCCCGCCACCGACCAGCAGCTGCGCGACGCGCAGAAAGCCCCGAAGTCGGCCGCCAAGGACGCGTTCTTCCTGCAGGCCGGTGCGTTCCAGAGCGCGGCGGACGCAGACAACCTGAAGGCGCGGCTTGCGCTTCTGGGCATCGAGGCCAGCATCCAGACGACTT
>Ga0315912_10001557_pt1 | contig 27535 bp, 25 predicted proteins | sample VfabasoilMG_FD_204469 | JGI IMG/M metagenome (GOLD analysis project Ga0315912, IMG submission 204469) | Garden soil microbial communities collected in Santa Monica, California, United States - V. faba soil | ecosystem: Environmental > Terrestrial > Soil > Garden | place: USA: California...
AGCACCCCAACCCCAGCCCACCCAGGAGAAGAACAAAGGACTTGGGATGGAGTTTCACGTCCGCGAACATAGCACACGCGTCCCCATGCGAAAGCCGTGCCGTTCAAGGACCGCCCGCCCCGTGGAGCAGTCTGCCCGGATCGCCCGTGTTTTTGAGTGCGCAGCAGGCAGCAGGGGCTCAGCCCCCGGCTCCGTTGTCCAGTTGAGTGCTCAGCCACTGCGCCCCGCGGCGTCCAGTTGTGCTCGGCCCGGCAATAGTCCTATTGGGGCAGGCAGATGCACATCCTCTACAAGCTTCTCCTGGTCATTCATATTTCGGCAGCCGCGCTCACGTTGGGCTCGACCACCGGCCTGTTGCGCTTGCTTCGGCGCGGGCTGGATGCCGGTCAAGCCGCCTTTGCCCTCGCGGCGGAGGATGGCGCCCGGCGCGGGAAAATCACAGGGATGAGCAGCATGGCCACGTTGTGGACGGGGCTGTCGCTGATTTTCGTGATCGGTGGCTTCAAGGTGGCTCCGCTCAACATCCACATCGCATTGTCTTTGATGTTGGTGGCAGTTGTCGTCTCGTTCACCCTGATGCGACCGAGCATGGGGCGCATCCTAGCGCTCTCCAGCGCTGCACCCCTGGACGTCGCAGCAGTCAGGGGACACATGAAGAAGCTGGCCATGGGTCAGGGGATCTTGCACCTGCTGTGGCTGTGCATTTTGGTGCTGATGCTCGTACGCATCGAGAAGTAGCTGAACCAAGCCACGTGCGAAGCGCACTTTACAGTTGGCTCGGGGCGAGCAAACCTTGCGACATGACCGCGATCTTCCGTACCAGCTTGGGGCACCTTGTCGTGATCGGTCTCACGGTCCTAGCGCTTTTTGCCTGCTCGAAACGCGATGAAGACGTCTCATCACCGACCGATCCGCTGCCCGCAGGCGCAGAAAGTCGTCCCGTGCGTGTCGGGGAGCCCGCGCCGGACTTCGAAGCCGTGGCCCATTCGGGCCAGAAAGTACGACTGTCAGATTTGCGCGGCAAAGTCGTGATCCTCTATTTCTATCCCAAAGACGGAACGCCGGGCTGTACCAAGGAAGCCGAAGGCTTCCGCGACCGACATCAATCCCTTGACCGAGCGGGCGCCGTGGTGATCGGAGTGTCCACGCAGGACAACGCTTCCCACCAGGAGTTTGCGGATCGTTACAATTTGCCGTTTCTGTTGCTCCCCGACGAGGACGCGCACATCGCGCAAGCCTACGGGGTAGGTTCCGTGCTGGGGTTCACCAAGCGGGTCACGTTCATCATCGACCGCAAAGGGCGCATCGCCAAGGTGTACGACAAGGTGTCTCCTCCCGGACACGCTGAGGAGATCCTCAAGACCTTGGAGGAGCTCCCGGCGCAGGAGCGCACTCAACCCCCCACGTCCACCCAAGAGCAGAGCCTAGCGCCCCCTACAACGTCGGGCACTGGTTCCCAGGCTGTTGGCAAGGCCGCCCCTTTATAAACAGCTACACCGCTTTGAATCAGCTCACGCGTTGTTCCAGAGGCACGTAGCGCACCAGGACGAGGGCGGGCAGAGCAAGCACGCTCACCAGCACGTAGTAGTTGACCGGACCCACGTGCTCAAACAGGTAGCCACTGGCGAGCCCCAGGATGATCTGTGAGACGGAGTAGATCACCGTGGCGAACGCGTAGTGAGCGGTCCGATGCTCGGGGTGACAACGCCTCATGATGAAGATGGTTTGGGCCGTCACGGCCAAACCTGCGCACAGTTTTTCAATCATCAAGATCAGCGTGACGATACCTAGGCGCGGCGCGTGTTCCCACGCTACGCTGAGCGACAGTGCGTCGAGCTTCGGTACGGCCAAGCTCTCCGCCCCTAAGGCCATGAGCGCATAGAGCGGCTCGGTGGCCACCATGAGCACGGTGATAGGAAATAGGGCCTGAGCTAGCCCCCGCCGTGCGACCCAAGCGCCACCCCAAATCGAGCCGACGATCCCCGCGACAGTGGAAAACACCCCGAGCGTAGCGCGCAGCTCCGTGCCCATACCCAAGTGCCTGCTCAGGAGCACCGAGGACATGGAAAACTTCAAGCCATCGGCGGCTTTGTACGAGAGCAAAAAGACCAGCACCAGCCACCACGCATCCTGCTGGAAGAAGGTGCGGAACGCCTCGCCTGCCCTGCTCTTGGGGCGGGCACGCGGGGCGAGGGTCGACGACTCCCCACGACCGAGCGCGACCGTCTGTGGCAGCAGTTGCGCAAGAACAATGGCCAACCCAAAGAGCAGGCCTGCCCCCAAGCCGAACCCGAGCAGCCAATTGTACGCTCCCCCCAAGAAGACCAGCAGGAACGAGCCGAGCAGCATGGCCGCCCGGTACACGGCCACCCGGATCCCCGAAAATCGCGCTTGCTGCCGCTGATCGAGATGCTCCAGGTAAAATCCATCGCACGCGATGTCGTACGTCGCTGAAGCCACGCCGATCGACAAGAGCAACCCCCAAAGCAGCGTTGCGTCGGCCGAGGCCGGATCTGCCGCTTGGGCGATGCGATGAGCGCAGACCGCCACGCCGCCCGCCAAAACACCGATCATGGCTTGGGTCCCCACCATCCAGCGGCGCAACGTCGAGTACCCTTCCACTACTGGGCTGAAGATGACTTTGAGGAGGATGGGGATGTGCAGGAGCGCGGTCCATCCGACTTGAGCGGGGCGCGCGCCAATGCTCGTGAAGTACTCGGCGCTGACCTGATGCAACATGGACCAGGGCAACCCTTCAGCGAAGTAGGAGGCGGTCACCCACTGCCAAGCCCGACGATGCTGCGCCGCGTCGGGTTCGGTCACTTCATCTTTGTGAGCGTCCATGCTCGAGGGTCCGCCGGCGCTCATGCCCGGGACAAGGCCTCGACGTGCTCGAGCACGGCGCTTGGGCTCATGACCCCTTTGAACACGTAGAGACTGCTCCCCGTCCCTTCGGGTAACACCTCTTCACTGACGCGCAGCCGCGCTGAGGCAGCAAAAACTACGCGTTCGTGCTGTCCGGACTGCGCCCACTCGACGCGTTTCCACACCGCGTCTCGGCTCCAAAATCCCATGAGTTCAAGATACACGTTGGGCCGCCCTGGGGCCGAGAATTTGAGATCGGGGATGCACAGCCCCTCTCCGGGGATGTGGAGCAGCTCCGAGCAGGTCTGCACCTCGAATTCCGACGACTTCTTGCGTAGGGCGGTGATCAGCTGCTCAATTTCAGGGCGGAGCGGCGGAGCGGTTCCGGCGTCGGGCCCCGTAGGCTGGTTGCTCCATTTCTTTTCGAAACGCAGCGGGCGGCGCTCCTTGCCCCAACGTAAGTCGGCCACCAAATGTCCATTTCCGCATTCGAGGAGCAGCGGCAGCACCAAGGCAAACTGCATCCCGTACTTCGTGACCGCTTCGAACAGGCTAAAAGGCCCTTCGATTTCGATGCAATAACCTGCCTCGAGTCGTGTGAGCCGAAACAACAGGTTTCGAAATTTGAGTTTTTGAAACAGTCGACGATAGGCCGCGGCCTCAGCATCGACCACGGTGGCGGTGAGCTTCACGCTCCGCAGCAGCACACCTTGGATGTGTTGCGTTTCATAATCCAAGAGCAGCTGCGGCGCACGGAGCCGTGGCGCCGCACGCAGCAGCTGAGCGCCCTTGAGATCGGCAAAAAGCCCATCCTCGAGCTCGGTCGTACTCACTCCAAGCTCTGCGGCCACCTCTGCGAGCAGCTCTGTTCGCTCAAAGGTCGCAGCGTCAGCCAGCGAGGCGCGACGCTGCGCCGCGCGCGCAAACAGCACGCGACGCGCGGTGACCGGATCAACTGACACCGTCCCCCCAAATTCACAGTCATCCAGGATGATCTTCTTGATCCCAGCCCAGACCTTTTCGAATTTCGGAGCGCGCTCCAACTGACCTAAGGCGGTCTCCACATCTTCGATGCTTTGTCCCACACAGCCCGCAGCGACGCTGAGCATTTCCTCGGCCAGCGCAAGTGCCTGCAGTCGCTCACCACTCGACAGCTCGGAAACGAGCAGTTGCTCTCCGCGACGTCGGGCGCGGACGAGATCCGGTCCCAGCACCACTAGCCTTGTCCTCCGAGCAAGCCCGAGCCTCTGCGGTACGCGCGGTGTTCCCTGCGCCGTTCGCTCGTGTTCGATTCACTGGTGTCCCCAGACACCAATTCATACAGCACAGCGCGCTTGCCCTGTTGCATGCGCAAAATGCGGCCCAGCCGCTGCACGTGCTCCATCACCGAGCCGCTGCCGCTGAGGACGATGGCCACGTTCGCCGAGGGAACGTCCACGCCCTCGTTGAGCACTCGAGAGGTCACGATCACGCGATACCTACCCTCATGGAGACCGGACAAGATCTCGACGCGTTCTTTCAATTTCGTTTGATGGGTGATGGCTGGCACCAAAAAGCGTCGACTCACCTCGTAGACCGTGGCGTTGTCCTGAGTGAAAACGATGGTGCGGTCGCTTCTATGCCGGTGCAAGAGCTCGTGCAGGACCCGAAGCTTCTCGGTCGCGGCAAAGGCCAAACTGCGTTGCCGACGAAAGGCGAGCATCGCCTCTCTCCCCTCACTGCTGCGACTGCTGCGCTTGATGAACTCTGCAAAACCATTGGGCCCACTCATGGAAATGGCATGTTTGCGGATGAAGCTGAGATAGACGCCGCGCGCTGCGTCGTATTGCTCGCGCTCGCTCGGGGTCAGCGTCAGCACCAGACGTTGCGTCTCGTACTGCGCCAAGTATTGCCCGGCCAATTCATCGATGGACTTTTGATAGACCACTGGCCCAACCAGCTCGTCGTACAGGTTTTGACGACCATCAGCGCGGTCGGGCGTAGCCGTCAGCCCCAGGCGAAAGGGCGCGATACAAAACTTGGCGGCCAGAGCGTAACTTTCACCCGGTAGGTGATGACACTCATCAAACACTATCGTTCCAAAGCGATTGCCCCAATGCTCCATGTGCAAGAGCGCTGAGTCGTAGGTGGTGACCGTCAATGGCCCGAGGCTGTGCTCACCTCCTCCCACCAGTCCCACCTCCTGACTGAACCCCAGGCTGAGCGACTGGTGCCACTGCCTCACCAGGTCCAAGGTGGGCGCGACCACCAGCGCGCTCCGTTTTCGATCGGCCAGTGCCAGCAAGGCCACCAAGCTCTTGCCTGCACCCGTAGGCAGCACCACAACCCCCTGGTGCTTGGCCTGTTTCCACGCGCTGAGCGCCGCCACCTGAAACGGTCGAGGTGCGGGAGCGTCCACCAGGCTGAGCTCCAACTCACTGTAGGCGCGCGCATGATCGACAATCTTGACGCCCAGCTGATGAAAGTGCCGAACCAGTGCGGGGTAGGCCAGCCCCGGCGCGCGATGGTTGCCGCTACGTTCATCCCAACGCCCCTGGGGCAGCTCCTCGTCACGCCCCAGTCCAGCCACCTCAATGGTGCCGTGCGAAAACCGGAGCTCTACGCCCATGCGCTGGTCCAATACTCGATCCAGTGGAACTGACCAGCCCTCCCTCGGTCATCTGGTACAAATGACTACCGTGGTCGGGTACTCACGCCACGCAATGGCCTCGAAAATCTGAGCTGTGTAAGCACTTCCACTCCGTTGCTCAAACTATGACAGCCTTGTCAGGGTAGCGTTTCCACTCGGACTAGCTTCGCTTCAAAATTAGAAAAGGAGCTTAAAATGGGGGATTCACTTGCACAGTGTGGGCACCCATCATTCATTTCACGCCGTTCACACCGGATTCGATGAAAGCTGCGTTCCACACCTATGACAGGAATGTCATGTTGCGAGCCTGAGTTTACTCTTCCAGCCGGACGGAAATCACACAAAAAAAATGAGAGCCTGACTAGGCCAGGCTCTCATTTTTCTCACTCCGCGACTCGACGAGCGCGTCGCGTGAGTCACTGAAATATTCAGTTGCTAATCAGTTGCCGCCGCCGAGGCCGCCGAGGCCGCCGCCGCCGAGGCCGCCTTCGCCGCCAGCGCCGCCGCTAGCACGGCCGCCGCTGCCTTCGCCGTCGCCGTCGCCGCCGGTCTCGCCGCCGTTGCCACCGGTGCCGTCGCCGTCGCCGTCGCCGTCGTCACTGGAGCAGCCAGCCAGAGAGAGCCCTGCGCCGAGCGCCACGATCGAGAAAATGGTAACAAGCTTCTTCATTTGATATTCCTCCGAACAACCCTTGGATTGATAAAGTTTGGGACGGGTGTCGTGACGCCTAAAAGCACGTTCCGTGCCAGACGTTAGTCAGGGCCAGCATTTTGGTGCCGCTGTAGGGTGAGGAGGTCATTCCAAGGCCGGAGGAACCTGGGATTTTTGCGGAGAAGGAGGCGCTTCCGTTCGTGTCTCTCCCGCGCCGTGTGATATCGCCTGAAGGTGATGAGTAATTGTTCCAAAGCACTGGAAACCTGATCTCCCTGTCACACATGGACCGCATCTGCGTCCCCATCAAACATCATCTGCGCGTCATGTCTCGCTTGCGTGCGCGATCGGGTTGGGTTAAGTAGCGCCCCCCTTGCCGGGCCCAACCCGGCGAGGATCTCCAAAAGCGAAGGTGGCGGAATGGCAGACGCGCCGGCTTCAGGTGCCGGTGGCCGCAAGGTCGTGAAGGTTCAAGTCCTTTCCTTCGCACTCAAATCTGGGCCCATCAGGTCCAAGTTCAGACAGAACAACCCCAGTTGATGTATGCGCTGGGGCGTGTGAGCGGGACGCCTCCCGCTGAGAGCACACGCTTGAGCCCCTCAACTACAGCTCGGCCCTCGCTTGGGCCTACGGCCCGTGTGTTTCAGGGTCAGTGCGCCGCTGATTCGATTTGTGAGCCGCGGACGCGTACCGTACCGCCATGAAAGTTTGGTACCTGGCTCCAGTTGCGTTGCTGCTCCTTGTGGGCGTTCAAACTCAAGCTCAAGGCTATCGACCGCCCCCGCCTCCAGAGCGCGCCTACTTGTGTTTTGAAGGACAGAGCGCTGCCACCATCACAGCCAAAGCCAACGAGTTGGGTGCGCGGGGCTGGAAGATGGTGAGCGCCGCGAGCCATGGCCCGAGTTCCGTGTGGTGTTTTGAGCAATATCAGGCCAGTCGAAAGCCCATCGCGCCCGAGCCGAATTGACGACACGCTGGGGGAAATGAGGTGCCGCACGGTTGTCGTGCAGAGCGACTGACTTCTCAGACAACCCCGTGCTATGGGGTCCGCCACTGTGAGTACAGGGCCGACGACCAAAACCTTCATCACCCCCGAGTTGCTCATTTTTCGGGAGGTACGTGTGCTTGATCCGTCCACCTCGCGCGACGAAATCGCAGACGTGGTGATCGAAAAAGGGCTCATCAGTCGCGTTGGCCCAGGCGCAGCCCACGACCTCGGCCCAAGTGAACGTTCTCTCGTCGTAGACGGTCATGGCAAGTGGCTTGCCCCCGCGTTCGTCGACCTGCATTCCCACCTGCGTGAGCCGGGGCAGGAATACAAAGAGGACATCAATTCCGGGCTCAATGCTGCAGCCGCGGGTGGGTACGCGCACGTCTGCGCTATGGCCAACACCAAACCCGTCAACGATTGTCGCGCCATCACAGAGATGATGGTTGCCAAGGCACGCTCCCACGGAGGCGTGGCCTTGCATCCCATCGGGGCGGTCACCAAGGCCATGGCCGGGCAAGAGCTCACGGAGGCAGGTGACCTGCGCGACGCCGGGGCAGTAGGTTTGAGCGACGACGGCGTGTGTGTGATGAACGCGGCCATCATGCGCCGAGCGCTCGAGTACGCCAAGAGCTTTGACATGCCGGTGATTCAGCATGCCGAGGATCACGATCTGACCGCCGGGGCGAGCATGCATGAAGGTGTGATCTCGGCCAAATTGGGCCTCAAGGGCTGGCCGCGCGTCGCAGAAGACATCATCATCGCGCGCGATGTGCTGCTGGCTGAATATGTGGACGCCCGCTACCACGCGGCCCACCTGTCCACGTATGGCGCAGCGCGCATCATCGGGGAGGCCAAGTCGCGGGGTCTGCGTGTCAGCGCTGAGGTGACGCCCCACCATCTGCTGCTCACTGACGCAGCGGTGGTCGGCTACGAGACGGCCTGTCGTGTCAACCCGCCCTTGCGCGAGATGGAGGATGTCCTGGCGCTACGCCGAGCGCTGGCTGACGGCACGATCGATGCGATTGCCACCGACCATGCGCCCCATTCGCGCCTAGAAAAGGACCTGGAATTCGCCGAGTCGAGCCCCGGCATGATGGGCCTCGAGCTATGTTTTGGCTTGCTCGTGCAGTTGGTCGGCAGCGAGGGCTTGACGCTGCTGCGGCTGCTCGACGCGCTCAGCTCAGCGCCGGCCAAGATCATTGGCATTACACCCCCGTCGTTCAAAGTGGGTGCGCAGGCGGAGCTCACGCTGATCGATCCCCAGTGTCGATGGGTGCCGGCTCAAACCCGACTGCACACCAAGAGCCTGAACTCACCATTTTTGAAGTCCGAGCTGGGCGCGCGCATCAGCATGACGGTGGCACACGGCGCCATCGTGTATCAAGATGCGCTGGCTCCGCCCCGATTGCTCAGTTGAGCGCTGGTCTCCTTGGCCGCCGCAGACCCCATCATCAACCCAGCCCCATCACCCCCGCCGACCCCGTCGGCTTTACCTTAGCAATCTGACATTCGTCGCTGAATTTGTGGAGAAAAGAGTGACCCGAGCATACCTCGCACTATCTGACGGCAGTATCTTTGAAGGAAAGAGCTTTGGCGCTCCGGGCACCACGACCGGTGAAGTAGTGTTCACCACCGGCATGAGCGGGTATCAAGAAGTCCTGACCGATCCGTCGTTCACTGGTCAATTGGTCACCATGACGGCCGTACACATCGGCAACACGGGGGTCAACTCCGACGACCCCGAGAGCACCAATGATCGGCCCATGGCGGCTGGGTTCATCGTGCGTGAGGTGAGCCCGGTGGTGTCCAACTACCGCAGCAACCAGTCCCTCGAAGACTACTTGAGACAGCACCAGGTGGTCGCAATCGGCGATGTGGACACGCGCACGCTCACCCGACATTTGCGCGACAAGGGCTCCCAAAATGGCTGCATTGGCACGGGCAACCCGGACGACTTGGTGGATTTGGCGCGCAAGGCCCCGGCTATGGAAGGCCTGGACTTGGTCCAACTCGTCACCCCCACGGCGCCCTACGAGTTCACGGAAACCCTGCGCGAGTGGACCCCGGAAGTGATGGGCCAACCTTTGGTCGCCGGCGGCAAGGAGCGCTTCAAAGTCGTGGCCATCGATTTTGGGGCCAAGCGCAACATATTTCGTTGCTTGACCGCATCTGGCTGCGACGTCTTGGCCGTGCCGGCGCAGTACTCGGCCTCACAAATTCTCGAGCACAACCCCGATGGGATCTTTCTGTCCTCAGGTCCGGGTGACCCAGCTGCGCTGGATTATGCTGTGAGCACAGTGCGAGACTTGTTGGGCAAAAAGCCTATTTTTGGGATTTGCTTGGGGCATCAATTGCTGGGTCGCGCGCTGGGCGGGACTACCTACAAGTTGAAGTTTGGCCATCGCGGTCTCAACCAACCGGTCAAAGATCTTTCGACGGGTCGCGTGGAGATCACGAGCCAAAATCATGGGTTCGTCGTCGACGTCGACTCGCTCAACGGTCGAGCAAAAAGCAGCCACTTGCACCTCAACGACGGAACCAGCGAAGGACTGGAGGCGCTCGAGGCCAAGGCATTCAGCGTACAATATCACCCCGAGGCCGCGGCAGGTCCCCACGATGCGTACTATCTGTTCCGTCGTTTCACGGACCTCATGCGCGGATAACGCATGACTAGTTCACCCCCAAGCGATCACCCTCTCGAGCCTGTGCGCGGCGGCAGCGCGCGCAAGGTCCATTTCATTTCTCTGGGTTGCCCCAAGAACCGGGTTGATTCCGAGATCATGCTCGGGACCGCGCGCGGCGAAGGTTTTGAACACACGCAAGACCCCGGTGACGCCGAGGTGATTGTGGTCAACACCTGCGGATTCATTGATTCTGCCAAGCAAGAGTCCATCGATACCATCTTGGAGATGGCTGAATTCAAGAAGCGTGGCAGCTGCAAGAAGCTGGTCGTGACCGGTTGCTTGTCTCAACGCTACTCCGGGGACTTGGCCGCCGGCATGCCAGAGGTCGATCATTTTCTCGGATCGAGCGACATGCCCAAGATCAAACACGTGCTCACCGAACCGAGCGAGCGCATGTTGGTCGGCAATCCAGCCGACTGGGTCGTGTCATCGGCGGACCCTCGCACGCTGTCGACGCGTGGCGCGAGCGCCTACGTGAAGATCGCCGAGGGCTGCAATCGTTCTTGTTCGTTTTGCGTGATCCCTCAGCTGCGCGGCAAACAGCGCAGTCGCAGCGTTGAGGACGTGGTGCGTGAGGTGGAGCGGCTGGTGGACAGCGGCGTGCTCGAGGTCAACTTGGTGTCCCAGGACACCATCGCTTATGGCCGGGACCTGGCAGACAACGTACGGCTGGCTGATCTGGTGCAGCGCGTGGCTGATGTGCGCGGTCTCAAATGGCTGCGTCTGTTCTACCTCTACCCGGAGAAGATGGACGACGGGCTGATTGAGCTGATCTCCGATCACCCGACCATCGTACCGTACGTGGACATGCCCCTGCAGCATGCAGCCGACGACATGCTCCGTCGCATGCGCCGTGGTCATGGCGGCAAGCGACTGTACGACCTGGTCGAGCGCATGAAAGCACGTATCAAAGGGCTCACATTTCGCACAGCCTTCATCGTGGGTCACCCAGGTGAAACTGAGGAAGAATTTCAAGCCCTTTGCGATTTCGTCAGCTGGGCGCAGTTTGATCGAGTGGGAGTGTTTCGTTATTCGGACGAAAAAGAATCGCTGTCGTATTCGCTGGACAGCAAAGTCGACAAGCGCACTTCCTACAATCGGGCGCGTAAATTAATGGGCCTGCAGCGCGGCATCAGCTTGAAGAAGAACCGCGCGCTCGTGGGGCAAGTGTTACCGGTGCTGGTGGAGGGCCCAAGTGAAGAGAGCGAACTCGTCATGGTCGGCCGCCATGCCGGACAGGCCCCCGACATCGACGGCGTCGTGTATTTGTCGGGCGGTGAAGTGCAGCCGGGGACTTTGGTGACAGTCACCATGAGCCAAGCCACGGACTACGACCTGTTGGGTGAAGTGGATGAAACAGTACCCGCTATCGTCGGCAAAGGGCGCGTGCATGCGGCTCCCAGCCTGATCAATCGGGCCTCCGACGGCCGGCGCGTGCTCAAGACGGTCTCGTAAGCTTTCGGCAGTTGAGCCCCACAAGGCTCAGCCCACCAAAAACCCGCGAATCGGGGGGCGACATGGCCTGCGCTGTCTCGAGCGCAGACCCGGGCCGGCCCCCCTCACCACAGCAGTTCAAAAGCCGTCTTGGTCGAACGGCTCAGCGACTATTCGCGCCCGCGCCGCCAAAATCATTTTCGTCGGGCACGGTGATTTCCGTCAAATCGCTCTCGTCGCCGTGATCGGTGTACCAAACGATCAACTGATCATCGACTTCAGCCTGCATCGTCAGATCGTACTTTCCGCTCTCGTCGGTTTCTTCGCCCACGATCTTGAGTGTGCGGCGGTTCTTCGCGAACACCTCAGCCTTGGGACGCACGGTGCCGCGGATGTGGATCATGCCTGCCGCGTTCGGTGTCGTCACCTCCGGTCGAGACGGCGGCGGAAGTGGCAAGGTCGGTGCTAAACAGCCCACCAATAAACCGCTCACCACAGCGCCAAAGAGCCAGTTGAGCGCGCCGCGCCGGGAGCAGGTCAAAGAGCGCTCGACAGGACGGCGCAAGCGATGGACGTTCACTGGTTCAGTCTAGCTCGACGCACCGCTGATTCGAAGCGCTGAAGAATGGCTTGAATATTCTGTTCGGATCACATGGCGAGCCACGCACGCGGCGCGGGGCGATGGCGTGCGCGCCATCGAGCTCAAGCCCTTGTGCCCATGAGCGCTCGAAGTGACGGGACCCCCCTGGGTGAAAAGGTGTGGCCCGAGCGGCGCAGGCCAACAATCCGGACATTTTACTCAGTTGATCACCAAACTTTCCTCGCCAACGGGCAGAGCCGAGTATATTCTGTCCTTGTCAAAATTTCGGGTTCGGGCCGGGCGCATCTGCGCCCCAACTCGCAAATCCGGTGAAACTGCGATGTAGGCAAGTGACTCAGCTCATGTCTCTATCTTCAGCCAGGTTGGAACATCCGCTCCGTCCTTTGAGTTCTTGTTGCATCTGATTTCATCGTCTTGCCGCACCCGATTATGTGCCGGGGCCTCTTGCGCACACACAGCCTGATCCCCGCAAATGACGAGACTATTGGCGGCCCACGCGCCGCCACCAGGAGATCCCCGAAAAATGAGTGACCAAGGTGGTTCAGATCTAGATGTTTTCGAGAGCCTTTCAAAGAAGTCGGCTCCAGGTCCAGGTTCAGCTCCTGCACAAAAGACGCTATTGGGCATGAACTCGCCCGGTGCTGCCCCCAAGGGTCCACCACCTCCGCCGCAAAGTCAGGCAGCTGTGCCGCCACCCGCGCCGCCCCTCACTCCCCCGCCCCTGAGCAGGGCACCGAGCGCCTCGTCCTTGCCTCCTCCGTCGGCTTCCGCGCTCTTGAACAAGCCCCTCGCGCCGCCTGTGCCGCCAGTTCCTGCGAGCGCTCCGGAGCGCTCGTCCGCGTCGCTGTCGAGCCTCGCACCGCCGCCGCCACCGCTGCCCACCACGCCGCTGGCCGGGCCTCCACCTGCGCCGCCAAGTATGCCCGCCATGGCGCCGGTCCCGCCGCCTCCCGCTTCAAGGGCTCCACTTCCTCCGCCACCAGCGCCGCGTCCCACACCGGACTTGGCCGTTGCCCCGCCAGCGCCCCCCACCCCGCCGACGGATCCCACCTCGGTCGTGGCAACCCCCAGTCCACTGGGCAATGCTCCTCCAGCGCCGCTCACGCCTCCCGTGGCATCGTCGCCGCTCGTGTCGCGCAGCTCTCCTCTCCCGCCGCCGGCACCGGCCAAATCGCTCCCTCCGCCTCCGCTCAAGTCGGTGGTGCCACCGCCGGCACCGCCCGCGGCACAGCCGCACGGCGCTGCTCCTCAAGCGCAGAGCGTTCCCCTCCACCCCCCGAGCCCTCCACTGCAAGCGAGTGCTCAACCGCTCTCCAGCGGCATCCCCCGCTCGCAGCCACTCGGCGCTGCCCCCATCACCGGCGGCGATTGGGATGACGACGACGAGAAGACGACGGTGTTTGACCGATCCCATGAGGAATCGGCCCAGGCCCTTTTGCAGAAGGCCTCCTCACGCCCTGTTGATCGGCAGTCGCCCTTTGCGCCGGCACCCAGCGCCGCAAGCGCCAACGCCGCAGCTTTCTCCGCCGCACAGACTCTCACGTCGACCGCTCCGCGTCCGGGCGTGCCGACTATGCCGCCTGGCCGTACCCTGGATGGCACCGGCGGCCTCCCGGCGTCGGGCACCTTCGGCGCACCTTCGCCAGCACCGGGTCCTTCTGCCGCCCCGACGCTTCCACCTTCAGGACCCATGTCGAGTCGGAGCCCCATGTCCGCCCCAAACGGCATGTCCGCCCCGGGGATGAGTTCATCTCCACTCAATCCGTTACCGCTTCCCGCGCCCGCAGAAACGAAGAAGACTACGCTCTTCATCGGTGCCGGGACGGTCGCAGCGCTTGCGCTCGGAGGCTTTTTGTTCTTTGGCGGGTCCTCGCCGGCAGGCATGGTCGTCTCTGTAGCTGGTCCGGGAGGCAAGGCGGTCCCAGGCGTCAAGGTGCTGCTCGATGGAGAGGTGAAGTGCGAAGACAGTCCGTGCAAAATCGCCGAACTTAAGCCTGGTTCCTACGTGGTCAAAGCCATAGCGCCAGGCTACGCCGAAATGGCTGGACAGGCCCACCACCTGGAATCGGCAGAGGAGAAAGCCATCAACATCGAGATGCTGCCCGGCGCGGCGACGGGAGTCAGAGTCTCCTCGCCAGCCAGTGGCTTGTCGCTCACTGTCGATGGACGAAAGGTCGGAGCACTGCCGCAAGATCTCATCGAGCTCGAGCCCGGTGACCACAAGATTGAAGTGAGCGGCAGCGAGTTTTTTGATGCGTTTGCGACGACCATCACGGTCAAACAGGGTGAAGTCGCAAGCATCGATCCGGACCTCAAACTCAAAAAAGGTCAAGTCACAGTCAAGCTGGATGACAGCGCGGAAGACGCCAAGGTTTTCTTGCTGGTCGACGGCAAGCGTCGCCCCCTCGATCGCATCGTGGACAAGGGCGCTCCGCTCATCCTCCCCGTCGACGGTAAGCGTTATGAAATCGTTGCCACCAAGAAGGGCTACCAGGATTTCGAACAGTCCTTGGAATTTACCCTGAATGAGCCGGTCAAGACCGTGACCATCAGCATGGAGGAGGAGAGCAGCGAGCAGGATGAGCCGCGAGCCTCGGCCCCCGTGAGCAGCCCCAGTCCGCGCGGAGCCTCGTCCCCCGCGCCGCGCTCGACGCCGCAACCCAGCGCTGCCCCGGCGGTGAGCGGAACCGGAACCCTCAACATCAACTCCATCCCGGTCTCCAACGTCATCCTCGATGGGCGCCCCCTCGGCACTACGCCTAAAATTGGCGTGAGTGTCTCGGCGGGTCCCCACACGGTGGTCTTCGTGCACAAGGAGCACGGGCGAAAGACCAGCAGTGTGAACGTGAAACCGGGCAGCGTGGCGACGGCTGCCGTGCGGTTCCCCTAGAGAACAGCGGTGCCCCTAGAGAACTGCGGTGCCCCTAGAGAACAGCGGTGCCCGCACCCGCGGGCATCGTCAACTCATGGAACGTCTTCTGTGCGCCCCGCGTAGGAAGAAGCACACTCATCGAGCGCCCAGGGCAAGCTACGTCCAACGCACGCCCGCACATCGGTGCGGGGCACGAGCAGTTGGTATTGCGTCCGACTCAGACCGGGCAGATCAGCCAACTGACGTTCCTCCATGCGCTGTGCCGCCTTTTCCCGGCGAAGCGCCGCTCGCTCGCCGGTCAGGCGCGCCAAGTATTCGAGCACCCCAGAGCGAATCTGTGGGTCGTCGGTCATGGCCAACAACCGCTCCATGCTGGCGATGGCGGCTTCCGTTTTCCCCGTCTTCTCCAGCAGACCAAAGCTGGAGACGCAGACGCGAGGAGTGATCTCGGCCTTGGGCCATACGTCACAGGCGTGCTGAATCATGGCCACGCCCGCGGCCTTCCACTCGCCTTTATCCTCGTTGTCGGCCAGGCGTTGGGGCGCCACATAGGCGACGAACATGCCAGCTGACATCCACAGCTGCGGATCATCGGGAAACAACTTGAGCCCTCGTTCTTGCAGGTTCCTGGCCTTGCGCAGATTTTCCCGGGGCATTTCAACGGTAGATAAATTGAGCAACGTATCGGCGTAGTAGTAAACATCCCGAAACCGCGGTTCCAGCGCGACCACAGCGTCCAGATAGGCGTCCAGGTGCAAGAAGACGCGCCGTTCAACGAAATGAGTACCCGCGTCGACCAACGTACGGCCGAACAACAAGTCGGCCATCGCCGCACGATAGCCCAAGCTGAACACCTTCAAATGTTCGGGGTTGGGCATGGCATAAACGTGCTCTTCATTGCCCAACTTCTCGACGAGCCCAAGCCCCTTGGGCTGCGCCCAAAAAAGGCCCCCCACCGCCATCACACACAAAGTGATAACGGTTACGAGGTCACGCACGCGACTTTTCACTACTCGATCTCCCTATCCATGCTGATCGAATAGATGGTCGGATGTGCGCCTGGGCGAGTTTCTCCGTACACGAAAAACCGTGAAAGCTCGCCGTCACCATCCAAGTCTCCATAGGCGCTCGCGGTGAAGTGGGCACCAGCATCCGTGCATGCGCTCTCGAACGCGAAGGAATACCGGTGCGGTTCCTCCTTGCGAAAGCCGAGCAACTTCCAAGTTGGATGCGACCACGCCCCGTCAGGATCGCGCGACAATACCCCGGCGGGTACCTGTTCCGGTGTGCGGCCGACGCTGGGTGGATACGCAAGCGGGATGGGAAAGCCCGCCGCCTGGACCGAAGCCCAGGTGGCCAAATGATTCAACCCAGAAATGGGCTCCGCGAGGCGAGACGCGTGGACGTTGCGCACGAAATGCGGAACGAACACAGCAAGTACGCTCCCCACCATCGCAAACAACAAGGCCAGCTGGAGCGTCGTCAGGGACTTCATGCGGCGGCCAGTTTAGTCGCCCGAGTTGCCGACATAAAGCTGGGCTTGCATACTGGTGCCGACAACGGACGTCATCTCGCCACCGGGGCTCAAATCACTGAGCGCCACCACCGAATAACCGGCGCGAGGCGACGTCACACCCCCGGGGTTGAACTCCGCCGAATTGACGTGCCCGGAGGGAATTTTGGGTTGGTCCCCCGCGGCCATGGTGGTCGCGGCGTAACGGAAACGCACGGGCGTACCCACCGAGATGCCCAGCCGAGCGAAACGCACGGAGCACGCTTCACTTTGGGCCGTGCAGGCATCGACCCCGCCCCACTGGATCATGATCCGTCCGTCAAAATTCCCTGCGGGATAGAAATTGTCGTCGTTCATGCCCCCGGTAACGTCCAGGTACGAACCCACCTCGTCGAAGTAGGCCTCTTGGGCAGCCATGATCTGGCCCACCACTTCCCGCGCCTCGGACACCTTGGCCCGTTGCAGGTAACCATTGAGAGAATACACGGCCAGGCTCGCTAACACTCCCATAATGACCACAACGATCATCAATTCCATCAGCGTGAAACCGAGCGACGCGCGGCGAGCAACGACGAGCTTGGGTTTTGACGCGCAACTAGCTAAAAATCCCGTGCTCATTCGTTGTCCTGCTCGTGGATGGTCGTGTCGAAACTGCTCATGAAGAACACAGTGGACCCGGTTGAACCCTTGTCGGCGCCCTTTGCTCCGACAACGTACCACGGCTCCACCAGTGTACTCGATGCAGGCCACGCTGGGGGGCTTTCGAAGTCGGGATCGAGGGCCGGAGGATCGGAGAACGGCAAGCCCGCCACCGTGGAGTAAGAGAAAGAGACCAACTGCGGCAGCTCCGGACCTAACTCGCGCCATGGTCCTTCGCCTGTGTGTCCCCAAAAATTCGCCACCTGCCCAGCCACGAGCGGCGGATAGTAGGTGGCGAGATCGGGCGAGACATTGAGAAACACGCCGTGTTCGGCGCGAAATCGATCCTGAGCCTTGGCTATCTCTTGCAGGCCCGAGACCACCTCGACCCGCTTGGCTTGCCTCATTTTTTGACGCACGCCGGCGACGCCGAGCGACGCCAGGATACCGATGATCACCACGACCACCATCAACTCCGTGAGAGTGAAGGCGCGGACCCTGATCGCACCTGACCCGAGGCACGACCCAAGAGCGCGGCCCGGGGGCACGCCGTCTGACGCTAAATTCCTGCGGCTTTGGTCCAGCACTGAGCTTGAATTTAGCATTGCGCTCCTCCACCTGAAACTACTTGGCCGCAGTTTCTTCACTATCTGAGTCATCGTCTGCCGGCTCACTCGCGCCCTCCTGGTCGACGAGCATCTGTTTCACGAGCCGATAGCGCAAACTCCTGAACGAAATCCCCAGCAGTTTGGCGGCCTGCGTCCGTACGCCGCCTGTTCTGTCCAAAGCCTCCAGCAGAAAGCGCCGCTCCACTTCATTGAGCACCTGCTCCAAATCACAGCCATCCTCCGGCAACGTGAGCAACTGTGGGCTCGTGCCTCCTACTAACCCACTCACGCTCTCTGGTAAGTCGCCCAAGCCAATGACAGGCGAACCAGCCAAGGTCCCGGCGCGTTCCAGGATGTTCTCGAGCTCGCGCACGTTGCCCGGATACTTGTAAGCCATCAGCGCTCGCATCGCGTCGGGCGTAAAACCCCGCAACTCTTTGCCCATTTCACGGGCCAGTCGACGAATCAACCCCTCGGCCAAGGCGGGCACGTCTTCCAAGCGCTCCCGTAACGCGGGCAACTCCAAGCGAATGACGTTGATGCGATAGTACAGATCTTGCCTGAATTTCCCGGCCTCCACGTCCTCTTCGATATTTCGGTTGGTCGCCGCGAGCACCCGCACGTCCACTGCTGATTCGCGCGTTGCCCCCACCGGTCGCACCGCCTTCTCTTGTAGAACGCGCAGCAGCTTGACCTGAAGCGGTAAGGGTAGTTCCCCCAGCTCGTCCAAGAGCAGAGTGCCGCCTTCGGCTTCACGAAACACTCCCCGGGTCCGCTCGACAGCGCCCGTGAACGCACCCTTTTCGTGCCCGAAGAGTTCACTCTCCATCAGGTTTTCAGGCAACGCACCACAATTGACGACTAAAAATGGCCCTTGTGCTCGATCCGATAGCTCATGAATCCGCCGTGCAATGCGCTCTTTACCCGTTCCGCTCTCCCCGGTAATGAGCACACTGGTCTTCGATGGAGCGATGCGTCCCGCCAGCTCGAGGACCTTATGCATCGCCGCGCTCTTGCCGATCACTTCACCACGATCGCTACCTATTCGAGCACGCAGCACTTCGTTTTCCGAAAGCAGCTCGAACTTCTCGAAGGCTTTGCGAATGAGCGCGGTGAGCTCCGCATTGTCGAACGGCTTGGTCACGAAGTCGTAGGCCCCCCCGCTCATCGCTGACACCGCATTTTCCACGGTGGAGTAGGCGGTGAGTAGGATGACCTGTGTGGACGAAGCACGGGTCTTGGCGGCAGCCAGGATGTCCAGCCCCGAGCCGTCGGGCATGGAGAGATCGGTCAGAATGACGGGAAATGGCCGGGGAGCGGAACGCAGGGCGCTGAGGGCGTCCTTTTGTCCTGCACAGACAATGACGTCATAGCCCTCGCGCCGCAGCAAAATACTCAGGGTTTGGCGCAGCGCAGGCTCGTCGTCTACGAGTAAAATTCTCGGTTCGTGGGGGCGGAGAGTCATTGCTCTTATTGCAGTAAGAGCAATACTCCTAGCTGCCTATGCTTAATCTTGCCTCCTTTCCCTTCCCCGCCGCAAGTTCGCGACACGCCGTGCTCAGGCGCGCGCTCGGCCTGGTTCGGCTGACTCTGCTTGCCGAGTGTGGCTTGATGATGGTCGGCTGCAGCGCCGCTGAGGCGCCGGGGTACCCTGACACAACCACCGGAGGTGCTGGCGCGGAGGGTGATGGCGACGTCGATACTCACCAAACCATCACTTTTACGGAAACATCGACGCTTGAGCTCGCCCCCTCGGGGGTTGCGCAAATTACTGCCATCGTATCGCCAGCGCTCCGCCAGACCGTGATGTTCGAGATCCTCGCCGACAGCGAGCCCTTCGACGGTTACCTCACGGGTAACAACGTCGTCGTCGCCGGCGCCGGGACGGCGTCAGTAGCGGTGCACGCACCAAGCGAGCCTACAGATTTTCAGATCAGGGCGTCGCTTGTCACGGGCGAAGACACGCTCCGTGCAGTTGCCGTGAAGGTCCAGGGCTTGGGTCGGGTACGGGTCATCCCCGTGTACTCGGGCACTCGTGATGTATCCAAATGGTACGCCTCCGCCTGGCCGGGGCTCAGTTGCGACCAATTGGAGTCGACATTGGAAAAAGGCCCGCATACGGCCAGCTCCACAACGCGGCCGCTCATCGAGAACATCCCGGCAGGAACGATGCTCGCTGTGAGCATGCGGGGCGACAAGCTAGCCAGTGGCTGCTCAACCGTCACCCAAATTTCCACCGACCAAGAGGTCTCGGTCGAGGTGACGATGACGGACAGCCCGGTCAATGTCGCGTCGGGACAGCTCCGACTGACACTGGGCGTGGACGCCGCCACCGAACTGGCCGCGATCTTGGACACGGCTATTGCTGACAGCATTGCTACATTGATTGAGGAGTATCCAAGCGACACGCACGCGCTGCTTTCCCTCATGCGCAGCCAACTGAGCGCCACAGACCAGACCGCCTTTGACCAACTGGTGAGTTCTGACGACGTGATCCAGGATGTGGAGTCTCAACTCAGTTCACCCACGGCCATTTCCGACACAGTGCGCGCCATCCTCACCAACGCGTCCGTGTACATGGAGGGCCCTGAAATTTTTGAGGCCGAGCTCACCCTGAACGGATTGGAGAGCCAATTTACGCTACTTTCTGCGACCTCGATTGACGCAGAGACGGCCGGGTTCGAGGTGCCTGATGACTGGCAACTCGAGGTGCAAACGGGAGACAAGGTGTCTTTGGGGGGAGAACTTCTCTACGACCCTATCCGGTGGCTGGGGGAAATTGCCGAAGCTGAGGCCGAGTCCGAGCCCGACAGTGATCCGCCCACCCTCATCGCGCAAGCGGCGGCTTGCGCCGGGGTTGCTGAAGTCCTGGCGGCCCACTTGGGCGAAACTCAACTCGAGCAATGTGACGCCGCCTGCCTGCTCGCAACCTGCACCAGCCAAGTCGCGGCTCTTTGGGAAGAGATCAAGGCGTCAGGCCAACCTGCTTCACTGCTGATCGGCGCGAGTGGTGATGTGAGTCTCAATGGCGATGCCGAGATCTCCACCCTGGTCGGGTCATGGGTGGGAAAGACTGGCGGTTCGACGGCTTCGCTCAAGGGGCCCGTGACTGGGCAGCAGCGCTAAGCTTCCAGCTGGCATTTCGAGCCCTTGCGTGGCGGCACGAGCCTCGTAAAGTAGCTCAAGGCAAGCGCGGCCACCCTCCGGGGGACTCCGACGTGCGTCAGTTTGAATGAGATCATGAGCAACTATCCAGAGGAGATCGACCTCGACGTCGAGACGCAAAAGCGGATCTTGGACCTCGTTGCACGACTCGAAATCGATGATCACTACAAGCTGCTGGGCGTATCGCAAACGGCCGATAAAGCGGAGATCAAGCGCGCGTACTTTGAACTGATGAACCTGTACCACGCGGACAGGTTCTTCGGGAAAAGGACGGGCAAATTTGCGCCCCTGCTCTTGAAGATCAGCGACGTATTGACCCGCGCCAGCGAAACGTTGAGCCGCAACAAGACGCGCGCAGAGTACGACGCGTACCTCGCCAGCCGACACGGCACGCTCGGCGCTCGCGCGTCGATGGTTCCCACCGTCTCGGATTCGACCAGGCCAAGTGGAGCACCCGCTGAGCAGAATCCCAGCGAGACGACGGGCCGGACCGTGGTGGTGGACACGATAGGGCACATTCCTCCTGCGCCCCGCGCGCCCCACCTGGATTTTGAGGCACTGGAGGACGTCACCTTCCCCGCCACCGAGGCCACCGGCGAGACCTGGCCCACCGGCAGTTCGTCCACAACTTCCAGCACGCCTCCCGAGCCGTCGGCCCGGGGACCAGGTTCCAACAACGATGCAGCACGCAAACTCCTGGCGCGAAAGATGGGACTTCGCATCAAGTCCCCCATGCCCCAGAGTGATTCTGACAGCGTGCGCCAGACGGTACGTGCCGACCTGAGAGCTCGATTCGACGCCAAACGCAACGAAGGCGACGAAAGCGTGCGCAAGTTGTTATTGAAGTCGAGCACCGCACGGAGCAATGGCGACTGGTCCGCCGCCGTCGCCGCCGTGCGCATGGCGCTGGAACTCAGGCCGGACGACGCGGCGCTGCAACGCGAACTGAACACCGTGCAACAGGAGGCCGATCGCGCCTTGGCCCCGCGCTTTCTGGAGCAGGCCAAGTATGAGGAAAAACAAGCGCAATGGGCGCGTGCTGCACGTTCTTATGAGCGCGCTGCGCGCGGCAAGGATTCCGCTGCTTTGTTCAACAAGGCTGCGGAGTGTCTCCTACATTTGGAGATACTGAACCCCGGAGAGAAGCGCATGGTCGTAGAGCTTGCCCGCACCGCTGTTACGCGTGATTTGCAGCGCGTCGCTTATCGACTCACCCTAGCCCAGGCGTATAGCGCCGCTGGCATGAAAACCAGCGCGCTCGGTGAGGTTGCACGAGCGCTCGAACTCGAGCCCGAAAATCAGCAGGCAAAATTACTGCAAAAGTCGCTCAAATAAGGCGTTCTGCTTCGCTTGCGTGTAAGCTCTACCCTGCGAGTCCAATCGGCTCTCTAGTGGCGTAGCAGCGGGACGTGCGCGCAGTCGCTGGGGAGGCTTAATGGGTCAGCGATCCAGTCAGAAAGGAAACTGAAGAAGTCTCATGGAGCTTGTAATCGGTATTGACCTTGGGACGACGAATTCCTGCGTGTCGATTCTCGAGGGGGATACGCCCACGGTGATTCCCAATCGCGGTGGATACAAGACCACGCCCAGCATCGTGGCCGTCACGGAGGCCGGAAAACGCCTCGTCGGGCATATCGCAAAACGGCAGGCCATCACCAATGCTGAGAACACCGTGCATGCGGCCAAACGACTCATCGGTCGCAAGTGGGAATCGCCTCAGGTCAAAAATGCACTGATGACGTCCTCGTACCACATCGTGGAAGGGCCCCATGACGACGTGCGCATCGAGTTGCGCAACAAGTTGTTCTCCGTGCCCGAGATCAGCTCCATGATCTTGCAAGAAATGAAGCTGGTGGCGGACGAATACACGGGTCAGTCAGTGAGCAAAGCGGTCATCACGGTCCCCGCGTATTTCAACGACAATCAGCGCCAGGCCACCAAGGATGCCGGAACCATCGCGGGTCTCGATGTGATCCGCATCATCAATGAGCCCACGGCGGCGGCTTTGGCGTACGGTTTCGGCAAGAACATCGACAAGACCGTAGCTGTATTTGATTTGGGCGGCGGGACCTTCGACATCTCTATCTTGGAGATCAGTTCGCAGGGTGTGTTCAAGGTGATCGCTACCACTGGTGACACCTTCCTTGGTGGTGAAGACTTTGATGCACGCATCATCGACTGGTTGGTCGATGGGTTTCAAGCCGAGCACCGCATCGACCTGCGTGAGGATCGCATGGCCCTGCAACGCTTGCGCGACGCCGCAGAAAAGGCCAAGTGTGAGCTGTCGAGCATGCCGGAGACCGAAATCAATCTGCCGTTCATCATCTCCACGAGTGCCAACGAAGCCCTCCACTTGCAAACCAACCTGAGTCGTAAGAAGTTCGAAGAACTGAGCCGAGATTTGATCGAGCGAACGGTCGAGATTTGTCGACAAGCTTTGGACGATGCACAGCTCGGGACCAATGAGATTGAAGACGTGCTGCTCGTCGGAGGCATGACGCGGATGCCGGCCATTCAAGACGCGGTGCGTCAGTTCTTTGGGCGCCAACCCAATCGCGGTGTACATCCGGACGAGGTCGTGGCCATGGGAGCTGCTATCCAAGGCGCCGCCTTGGTCGAGGACAAACGCGAGATGTTGTTGCTCGACGTCACGCCCCACGCGCTGGGGATCATGACGTTTGGTAGTCATTTCGAAGAGCTCATCCCCACCAATACCACCGTCCCCACCAGCATGAGCAAGACGTTTACCACGAGCCGCGACAACCAGACGGCGGTGAAGATCATCGTCATGCAAGGCGATAGCGAGCGCGCAGATGAAAACGAGCTGCTCGGTGAGTTCATCTTGACGGGACTGCGCCGCGCCCCGCGAGGCGAAGTAGAGATCGACGTGGCGTTTGAAATCAACACGGACGGCATCGTCAGTGTCAGCGCCAAGGACTTGGAGACCAACCAGGTACAGGCCATTCAGGTCACCGCTTCCTCGGGTCTCACCACAGACGAAATTCGCCAGATGGCCTCGGAAGCCCGCGATTTCATGGTGGAAAGGAAAACCGACGAAGCCTTCGAGGGCGCGCGGCAGCGGGCCGAGACCCTCATCGCCGGGATCGAGGGCATGTTTTCAGAAGTGGAACAGACCGTGGGTACCGCGGATTTCGGGCGTGATTCGCTGTCCAAGGCCCGGAGCACGGTGGACGCAGCGCGCCGAGCGATTGAAAGTCGCGACGCAGGGGCAATTCGCGAGCAGCTTGCTCATTTGGAGCGAGCTGACAAGATGTTTCGTGGAGTAGTGGCGAGGAACTGATCAAAGACTGAACGTATGGCTTCCGGCCAAAAACCGCGCATGTCGCTACCGCCCGAGTTGAGTCACATCGACGAAGGTTGGGGCGATGAAGAGCAGACGACTCTGCCACGGCCCAGTCGAATGCCCACGGCCCCTGTGCGCGAACAGTTGCCCGAGGGATTGATGACGGCGCCTCCCACGGGCATCGAACTCGAAGCCATCGACGATGACCCCCATGAACGAGACACCGCGCCCCATCAAATTCCACCTGAGCATTGGGCGCGCAGCACCACCGCAGTAGAACGAGCACGCGCGGCCACCCAGGCTCCACCTCCTGAGCAGGCCGGGGATCACGACGCTGAGTTTCGTCTCGATTTGTACATTTCGAGTTTTCCCGAGAACGAAAAGCCAACCACGCCCCACCTCAGCCAGATGCCCACTGCGCCCCCGCCGCGCGGTTTCGATCCGGAAGACAGTAAAGGAAGCGACGCCATCGCCTTGCGTCCACCTGGAATGTTCCAGGGACCCGGCGCCCACCAGGGCCCTGGCATGGAACTCGATTTGGCCTCGGAACTCCCTCCTCCTCCGCCACCTTTCACGCCCACGTCGAGTTCGACGCAGCCACCGCGCTCGCACCAGTTGATGAAAGATCGCTTCGCGATGGGGGATTTCTCGGGCTCGCTCGACGTGGCCGAACAAATCCTCAATCGCTCTCCGCAGGACCCAGAAGCACGTTCGCTGGCCGATAAATGTCGGGAAGTATTGCTCGACATGTATTCATCGCGCATCAGTGGCTTGGAGAAGGTCCCCCACATCGCCATGACTCCCGATCAGATCCGCTGGCTGTCCTTGGACCACCGGGCGGGCTTTCTACTTTCCATGATCGACGGCATCTCGTCCATCGACGATCTGCTCGATGTGTCGGGAATGCAGCGTTTGGACGCCCTGCGCATCTTGTGTTCGCTGCTCGATCAAAAGGTGATTCTGCTCAGCTGACCGCGCCCTGCGCATCCATTCGCTCCCTGCGCATCCATTCGTGACGATGGTAGCCCGTGTCCTCTTCAATTCAGCCTGGGCTCGTGTCTCTTTGGTGCTCGTCTCGCTGCTGCTCACGGGGTTTGCCGAGCTGCACATCTCCGCGCAAGCTGCGCCTGCGCGCCCTGCGCCGGCCATAGCACCCCCGCCGCTCCCACCACGGCCTGCGCAGGCCGAGGACCATTTCGTAGACTATGAGTTGTCTGTGAGGTTGGACCCCGGCGCCCGAACCCTCCACGGCACGGCGGAGCTACAGCTCAAAAACATCAGCAGCGCCCCGCTCTCCAATCTGTACTTTCACCTCTATTTCAACGCATTTTCCCACAAAAATACGCAGTTCCTCCGCGCGGGCCGGGCGCGCAGCGGGCGGTCACTGGGGGCACCTGGCTCAGTGGAGGTCCACAGCTTGACCAGTCCCCATTTTGGAGAAACGAACTTGTGGGAAAGTGCCGACCCAAATAGTCCCGGCGACCCAGACGACAAGACTGACATCCGCGTCCCCCTGCCCGCGCCCATCGCCCCTGGGGCAAGCGCTGCATTCCGGCTCACCTTCACCAGCGTCATCCCAGAGATGGTCGAGCGCAGCGGGGTAGCGCGTGACTTCTTCTTGCTAGGGCAGTGGTTTCCCAAGCTCGCCAAGCTCGAGCCCGACGGATCCTTTCGTCACTTTGCCTATCATTCAGCCGGCGAGTTCTATGCAAACTTCGCCAACTACGTGGTCCGCATGGACGTACCCGACGACTACGTCATCGGCTCCACCGGAACGCTCGAGCAACTGGGCGAGAGCGCCCAGGGCCGCGCCGTTTTTCGCGCGGAGGCACGCAACGTGGTGGACTTTGCCTGGACCGCCTGGCCCCAATTTGTAAAATCGGAAGCAGCGCTCGGTCCAGTCCGTGTCCACCTGCTGGGTCCGTCGGACACAGATGCGCTCCGCGCAGCCACGCTCCGCACCCTGTCGGGGGGGCTGTCCCAATTAGAAAAGCAGCTGGGTAGCTACCCGTACGCGGATCTCACGGTGGTGATCCCTCCCCCATTCGCTGGCCCGGCCGAGGGCATGGAGTATCCGCAATTCATCACGACGCGCAGCGGTGTCATGCTTCCACTTTTGGGCGTACGTGTGGTCGAACTCGTCACGATCCATGAGTTCATCCATCAGTGGTTTCAGTCCGTCATCGCTTCGGATGAAATGACTTCTCCCTTCCTCGATGAAAGCATCACTGCGTTCTTGGAATGGATTTACATGGACCAACACCTGGTCCCACCCGGGGTGAGCGCCTGGCCGGGCCTCAGCCGCGCCGCCCTGGGCAGATTCCTGTTCTTTTCCCAAGCGGGACACAACCAAACCTCTACCAAAATCGCCAGTTCAGTGGACCAATTCAGGGATTTTGGTGAGCTCGCTCAGGTGATCTACGGACGGGCGCCGCTTGCGCTCTGGACCTTGGGCCACGGCGCTTCTGACCCCAACTTGAGCCGAGTTCTGTCGCGCTACGCCGCGCAATTTCGCTTTCGTCACCCGACGCTGACGGACTTCCTACGTGTGGTCGAACAAGAACTGGGCGGCGACGCGCGACGGCAGGCGCACTTGATGCTCCACGAAAACGCCACCCTCGAGCTACGGCTGGGTGAAGTCAGCAGCGAGCGCACCCCGAGCGGGTACCACTCCACCATCCAGGTGATGCACGAGGGCGCGCTGACGCTCAAGTACCCGCTCCGCCTCGTGTTTGCCGACGGTTCCTCCGTGGTTCAAATGGGGGTCTCCGATCAGCCGACCAAGCTGTACCAGGCAAACCACCGCGCGGCCTTGGTGCGCGTGGAACTCGATCCAGACCACCACATCTTGCTCGATTCCAATTTACTCGACAATCGCGCCAGCTTCACCCAGGCGGCGCCCAACGAGCAAGGGCCCACCAAGCCCAAAGCGCTGCGCCGGGATAACAAGCAGGGACGCGTGAGCTTCCTCTTGTTCTCGTTGGTCAGTTGGCTCCTGCAATGGGGGGCCAGTTGATGCACTCACCCCTACTCAGACACGTGACCGCCGCGCTGGGCTGCCTGTTTGCGCAAAGCTTGTTTTCAGCCCTCATCACCTTGCACTTTAACCAGCACACCAAAACGCTCACGGACGCTCATGTCTTTGGGTTGGACTCGGGGGGCTACCTGCTGCTCGAGTTGGGGCGCATCGAGGGAAAAATGCTGGGCCACGCCGGGCTGGAGTCACTCCTGCTGATCGGGGCGGCGCTGCCGCTGCTCGTGCTCGCTCACCTGCACCTCTTGTCGGACTGCGCGCGCAACTCGTGCCCCTCTGGGTCCTTGCTTGCGCGGCCCACGCTGGACGTCTTCGGCAGCGCGCTACTCATTCGTGGCGCCCGGGCAGTCGCAAGCTTTTTGTGCACGTGGCTCGCGATGCGCGCCGGCTGGACACTGCTCTCCGACTTGAACGCCGGGTTTCGCTTTCACGTGCTGGCCCTGCTCGGGCTCTGCATCGTCATCCTCGTGTTCGCTTGGGTGCTATTGAGCGTGATGAGCGACCATATGCAGCTCAGCGGACTGCTCGTGGACGGTGAGCGCCC
>Ga0315912_10001558_pt1 | contig 27521 bp, 16 predicted proteins | sample VfabasoilMG_FD_204469 | JGI IMG/M metagenome (GOLD analysis project Ga0315912, IMG submission 204469) | Garden soil microbial communities collected in Santa Monica, California, United States - V. faba soil | ecosystem: Environmental > Terrestrial > Soil > Garden | place: USA: California...
CAGGCGCCCCCGCCGCCGTCCACCAGCCCCGCGCCCGAGTCCCCGCCCGAGGGCGGCGCGGCGATGGGACGGCGCGCCTCGGATCGGCGTGCACCCCTGCGGCGGCTGGCGCTGGGATTCGGAAGTATCGTCCTGGCCGCCGTTCTGTCGGTGGTTGCCTGGCGCATGCCGGGCAAGCTCTTCCAGGCCGAACAGGCACTCCCGGACGCATTGCCCACCGTGGTGGTGCTGCCGCTGGTCGACATGAGCGTCGAGCAGAACGAGCAGGCGCTGTGCGACGGTCTGACGGAAGAGTTGTCCAACTGGCTGGCGCACATCCCGACCCTGCGCGTCGTGGCGCGCACCTCGGCGTTCGCTTTCAAGGGTCAGAACATCGACGTGCGCAGCATCGCGCGCCAGCTCGGCGCCACCCACGTGCTCGAGGGCAGCCTGCGCCGCTCCGGCGACCAGATGCGTATCACCACGCAGCTCATCGAGGCCTCGAGCGGCCTGCACATCTGGTCGAAATCCTTCAACTTGCCGATCGGCGACATTTTCCTCATCGAGGACACGGTTTCGCGCTCGGTGGCCGAGGCGCTGCACCTGCAGCTCGCGGCCAACACCTCCGAACAATGGGCGCAGCGGCAACCGGAGAAGATGGAAGCCTACGAGCTGTACTTGTTAGGCCGGGCGCGCGAGCGCAAGCGCACCGCCGATGACAATCTCAAGGCCGCGGAGTTTTTCCGCCGCGCCATCGCCGCCGATCCGCAATACGCGTTGGCTCACGTGGGCCTGGCGCAGACGCTGCTGCGCAGCCTGTCGCTGAATCGCGCACCGCTCGAGGACGTCACGGCCGAGGCGGAACCGTTGATCAACCGGGCGCTCTCGCTCAACCCGAACCTGCCGGACGCGCTGGCGCTGAAGGGCTGGTTGCTGACGGAGCAGTTCCGGCTCGATGAGGCCATGCCGCTGTTGCAGAAAGCGATCGCAGCCAATCCGAACGATGCCGCGAGCCATCGCATGCTGGGCGACCTGTTCGACCGGCGCGCCGAACCGGAAACAGCGCTCGACCACTTTTCCAAGGCAGCGCTCCTCGATCCGCTCGATTTCCTCTCGCAGGTGCTGCGCTGCCAGGAACTCGTCGATCTTGGAACGCTCGACGAAGCCGAGGTCGCATGCGGACGTGCCCGCGAGCTCGAGCCGACCAACCTCTGGGGCCCCCTGGCCACGTCGTTCATCGCCCGCGCCCGCGGCGATACGCCGGCCGCGCTGAGCTGGATCAACGAGGCGCGCAAGATCGCCCCGTACGATGGATACCTGTCCGAACAGCTCATCGACCTGCTGCTGACCCAGGGCCACACGAAAGAGGCGCGCGCATCGTTGAGCGGTGCGGACAACGAGTTCTATACGCTGGCGCGCGAAGCGAACGTGGTCATCGCCGAAGGCGGCGCCGCGGGCCTGCACACATGGCTGCAGGAACGCAAGGTGGCGGACACGGCCATCACCGGCGCCGATCTCGCCGAGCTCGCACGCCTGCAGTACGTGGCGGGTGACGCCAACGCAGCCCGTGCCACGCTGGCGCACGCACAGCGCGTGCTGCCGTTGTCATCGGCCGACCTGTTCGACGGCAGCCAGATCCGCCACGACTATTCGGTGGCCTTGTTCCACGCCGGCATCGAGCTCAAGGGCGGCGGCGACCGGGCGCAAGCCATGGCGCTGCTGCGCCAGCTCGACCAGATGCTGGCGACGTATGAAAAGAACGGGGGCCGCCACTACGGCCTCTATTCGCTGCGCGCCGCGTCGCTGGCGATGCAGGGCAGGAAGGCCGAGGCGCAGGCGGCACTGAAGAGCGCGTGGAAACACGGCTGGCGCACGACTTGGCGGGCGCGCGCCGATCCATATCTCAGGGAACTCGAGCTGCCGAAGTAAACTTCAGTCGTTCGGCGGCGGGCGGGGTCCGGGCAGGTCCATCGTGACGTCCTTGGTGTTGTCCTCGACCGGAGTATTACGCCGGGCAAGGCGTCCGAGCAAGATGCCCAACACCAGACCGAGCAATACGTACAGCGCCAGCGCGCCGTAGTACATGGCGTCCGGATGCAGCAGCGCCCAACTCGCCGGGATCAGACGACTGCGCACCAGGTTCCAGAGCACCACGCCCAGGGCCATCACCATGGCCGAATAAACCGGCCAGCGCCACCAGGCGCGCACATCGGGACGCATCAGGAGCAGGCCCACGAGCATGCCCGCCGCGGTCAGGCCGTAGGCAATACCGAGTTGCTGCCACTGCGCGTTCACTGCGCCTTGATGATACTGAATGAGCTGCCGCAACCCTGGTCGTACCGGCCCACCCGCGCGCAGTCGAGCGGTGTTCCGGGCTGACCTTCGGGGCCGTCGTTGTCGACGCACTGGCGGATCTCGACCAGGAAGGGGCGCTGGCGTTGCGCGGGCGGCGCGCTGCGCAGCGTGCGGCAGTGGAGCGTGAACGTTGCGCCCAGGCCGGGACGCGCCGCGTCGGCGGCCGCGCGCACCCGCGCCGCGCTCGTTTCCCCGCCCGCCATGGTAGTTAGGCTGGCGGACAGGGCCGCGTCCATCTCGCGCGCCAGCAGGATGGTCTGCTGGAAATACACTTCGGCGTCGAGTCCGCTGCAGCTGCCATGTTCGCGCCACTCGTGCACGTGCAGGCCGGATGCCACTCCGGGCATGTAGTCCTGCAACACCCGAACCTGCGCGGGTTCGAGCTCGAGCCGCGGTGCCGTGCAGTCGCGCGGATAGGTCCGCGGCTCCAGCCGCTCGGGCCACAGGCCGTGGATGACGAGCGGCCGTGCGGGTCGCACGCGGCATTCGGCTTTGCCGGTGTGGCCGTCACTGCAGAAGGCGGCATGCCAGGTGAGCGACAAAAGGTAAAAGTCGAAGGCCGGTTTTTCGGAGCTCGCGACGTCGACTTCGACGGGCGTCCGGGGCGCGGGCCTGGCGGCGGCGGACCCGGACGCCGGGGTGGCTGACGTATTGACCGGAATGTCCTTGCGGACATGCCAACTCAGCAATGCCCCTATGGCAATGAGGGCGAGAACGACCCATGACTTGACGGATCTAAGCGGCGTCACGCGTCGAAGGGTATTCGAAGCCTATATAGTTCGCCGTTCAAAACCTTCCAGAAATCCCCGGGAATCCATGAAATCTTCCGTTTTGCTGTCCCGTCTTGCCGTCATGTTCATCGCAGGTGTCACCACCGTCAGCTCGCAGACGCTGACGCTGGAGAAGGTCGAGCGCCTGCCGACCCCGGTCGTCGATCCGGCCTCGGACGATGCCAAGCTCGCGATCAAGCGTTTCTCGCTGCCGTCCGGCCTCAAGGCTTCCTTGTGGGCCGCCGAGCCGCAGCTCGCGAACCCGGTGGCCATCGACTTCGACGAGAAGGGCCGGCTGTTCGTGTCGGAAACATATCGCTACCGCACCAGCGTGCTCGATATCCGCGACTACATGGGCATGCTCGAGGGGGACATGGCGGCAAGGACCATCGAGGACCGCTCGGCGCTGATCCACAAAGTGTTCGGTGAGGAGCAGGCGAAGCAGTTCGCCATCGAAGGTGAAGTCGTGCGGCTGGTCGAGGACACCGACCATGACGGCGTCGCCGACAAGAGCAGTATCTATGCCGATGGCTTCAATTCGGAGCTGGACGGCATCGCCTCGGGCGTGCTCGCGCGCCATGGCAAGGTCTGGTTCACCAATATTCCCAGCCTGTGGATGCTCGAAGGCACCACGGGCAGCGTGAAGAAAACCGAGCTGCTGCGCGGTTTCGGCGTGCGCTTCAACTTCACCGGACATGACATGCACGGGCTCATCATGGGCCACGACGGCAAGCTCTACTGGTCCATCGGCGACCGCGGCAGCACCGTGCGCAACAAGGAAGGCAAGGTCGTCGCGTATCCGGACGAAGGCACGGTGTTCCGCGCGAATCCCGACGGCACAGAGTTCGAGGTGGTGGCGCGCGGTCTGCGCAACCCGCAGGAGCTGGCGTTCGACGATCACGGCAATCTCTTCACCGGCGACAACGACAGCGACCAGGGAGACCAGGAACGGCTGGTGTACCTGGTGGAAGGCGGCGACAGCGGCTGGCGCGTCGGCTACCAGCACGCGCCGCTCGGCAAGGGCGGGCCGTGGATGAGCGAAGGCCTCTGGAAGCCGCGCTTCGACGCGCGTCCAGCCTATCTACTGCCGCCGGTGTGCAACATCGAGGATGGCCCGTCGGGGCTCACCTATTACCCGGGCACGGGCCTCACGCCCGCGTACGCCGGGCATTTCTTCATTACGCACTTCAAGGGCAGCATCGCGCGCAGCGGCATCCAGACCTACACACTGAAGGAAAATGGCGCCACCTTCCTGCCCACGAGCAGCCAACAGTTCATGGGCGGTGTGTTGCCGACGGACGTGACCTTCGGCCCGGACAGCGTGCTGTACATCTCCGACTGGGTCGACGGCTGGCCGAAGTCGAACAAGGGCCGCATCTACGGCATCACGCCCGTGGCGCAGGATGCGGCGATGGCGAAGCAGGCCGCGGAAGTCGCGCAGTTGCTGGCCGGCGACTGGTCGAAACTCGCCAACCAGACCCTGATGTCGAAGCTGCTGTCGCATCCGGATCGTCGTGTGCGACTCGAGGCGCAGTTCGAACTGGTGAGACGCGGTGAAGGCGGCGCGTTTGCCAAGGCAGTGACCGGCGCGCAGGGTGTGACGCCGCTCGGACGGCTGCATGCAATATGGGGGCTCACCCAGCTCGGCCGCATGACGGTGCAGGATTCGAAGCCGAGGAAACCGGCAACCCTCGCATTCACGATCCTGCCCAAACTGCTGAACGACCCGGATCCCGAAGTGCGCGCGCAGGCGGCCAGGAGTCTGGGCGATCTCGGATTCACCAAGGGCCAGGACGCGCTGGTGAAGGCGCTGAAGGACCCGAGCGCCCGCGTGCAGTTCTTCGCCGCGCAGAGCCTGGGCAAGCTTGGAAATCCTGCCTCGGCGAAGCCGCTGATCGAGTTGCTGCGTGCCAACGACAACAAGGACACCTACCTGCGTTTCGTGGCCTCGTACGCACTGTCGAAGCTCGGTGCGGACGACGCGCTGGCCGAAGCCAGCAAGGATTCTTCGGCGGCCGTGCGGCTCGGCGTGTTGCTGACGTATCGCTACACGCAGCGGCAGGCCATCGCGACATTTCTCAACGATTCGGATCCGTACATCGTGCGTGAGGCGGCCGAGGCCATCAACGATGCGCCGGTGGAATACGCCTGGCCGATGCTCGCCGGCAAACTCGCGAGTGCCCCGGTCGCGGATGAAGCGCTGGTGGTGCGCGCGCTGAATGCGAACTACCGGCTCGGCGGCGCGCCGCGTGCGCAGGCGATCGCCAACTACGCGCTCAACGAGAAGGCCACGCCGGAGATGCGCGCCGAGGCGTTGAAGCAGCTCGGGCTGTGGGGCAAGACGCCGCAGCGCGATCGCGTGGTCGGCATTTTCCGGCCGATGAAGGAGCGCGATGCGTCAGACGCCGTGGCGGCGCTCGAGCCGTCGATCGGCAAGTTGTTGGCCGGCGGCACGCCTCGGGACGTGCAGCTCGCGGTCATCGACGCCATCGGTGCGCTCGACCTGCGCTCCGCGTCGCCAGCGCTGCTGGCGGTGGTCGCAAACGAGCAGGCGCCCGAAGAGACTCGCGGTGCCGCGCTCAGGGCTCTCGATGCGTTCGGTGGCGACGACGCCCTCGAGGCGGTGGCAGCCGCGGAGAAGTCCAGCGTGCCGGCGCTGCGGCTCGCAGCCCTGCAGCTGGTGGCGCATCGTTCGCCCGACAAGGCCTTGCCGCTGATCCAGCGGTTCGCTGCGAACGGATCCGAGGCCGAACAACGCGCGGCATTCCAGGCGATGGCGCAGTTGCCGGGACCGCAGACACCCCGGTTGCTGGTGGCGGCGCTAGATCAACTGGCGGCGGGCAAGGTGCAGCCGGGTGCGCAGGCTGAGTTGCTGGACGCAGTGTCTGCAAGTGAGGCGCCGGCCGTGAAGGCGCGCTGGGAAAAATTGCAGGCGGCCTGGGCCGCCAGCGGCAATGCGCTCGCGCCGTACCAGTTCGCGCTCACCGGCGGAAACTTCTATCGCGGCTCGGAGCAGTTCTTCGACAACCAGATAATGCCCTGCGGGCGTTGCCACAAGGTCGGCGCCGAGGGTGGTGAGGCCGGGCCGAACCTGACGCGCATCGGCACGCAACATCCGCCCGAGTACCTGCTCGAGGCGGTGGTGAAGCCGAGTGCACACATCGCGCCCGGCTTCGACGTGGTGACATTCACGCTGGCGAACGGCGACACCGAGTCCGGCAGCGTGGCCAGCGAATCGGCGACGCAGATCGTGCTGACGCGCGGCGACGGCTCGAAGGTGACGCTCGATCCGAAGCAGGTGAAGGGGCGCGTGGTGGCGCCGTCATCGATGCCGGAGATCTACGGGCAATACCTGACACGCAAGCAGCTGCGTGACGTGGTGGCATTCGTAAAGGGACTGGACGGCAAGCGCGGCCGCGACGGCAATCCGCCCGAAGAAAGCTTCGGCGCCAGCAACCGCGCCATGCAGTCCACGGCAAAGGAAGGCGCCGCCGGCGGACATCCGTGATTTACCATGCGCGTCCATGAGCAAGCGCATCACGCGGCGAACTGTCATCAGCTCAACGCTGGCTGCCGGTTTCGCCGCGTCGCATATCGCGCATGCAAAGGACGCCCGCATGAGCAAGCCTGCCTTCGATTCCATCGTCATCGGCGCCGGCGTGTTCGGCGCCTGGACCGCGTGGCACCTGCGCAAATCCGGCCAGCGCGTCCTGCTGCTCGATGAATTCAGCCCGGCGCACGCACGGGCCTCGTCCGGCGGCGAATCGCGCCTCACGCGCGGCTCGTACGGCGCCGATGAGATCTACACGCGCATGGCCCTCGATTCGTTATCCCAGTGGAAGTGGCTGTCCGAGCTTTCGGGATTGCCGATTTTCCATGCCATCGGCGTGCTGTTCTTCTTCCAGAAGCGCGAGCCCTATGTCGGCCAGTCGATCGAAGTCCATCGCAGCCTGAAACTGCCGACGCTTGAGCTGGACCGCGCCGCGCTGGAACAGCGTTATCCGCAGGTGTTCTGGAAGGACATCGAAGTCGGCCTGTTCGAGCCGGACTTCGGCGTGCTCATGGCGCGCCGCGCCGTGCAGACCCTGGTGCGCCAGTTCATCAAGGCCGGCGGCGAGTATCGCGTGGCTGCCGTGAAGCCGCCGGACGCCTCGAAACCGCTGGAATCGATCACGCTGGCCGATGGCTCATCGCTCAGCGCCACCCATTACGTGTTCGCCTGCGGTCCCTGGCTGCCGAAGCTGTTCCCGAAACTGCTGGGCCCGCGCATCTTCCCCACGCGCCAGGAAGTGTTTTTCTTCTCGACGCCGCCCGGCGACGCGCGCTTCGCGGCCGGCGCGCTGCCGGGCTGGGCCGATTTCAACAACGGCGACATTTTCTACGGCATGCCGGACATCGAAGGCCGCGGCTTCAAGGTCGCGCACGACAAACATGGGCCCGCGATCGATCCGGATCGCGGCGACCGGCAGGCATCACCCGGCGCACTCGCCGACGCCCGCGCCTACATGGCGAAGCGATTCCCGGCGCTCGCGGGTGCGCAGCTCAACGAAGAGCGCGTCTGCCAGTACGAGAACAGCTCGAACGGCGATCTGCTGATCGATCGGCATCCGGAGGCCGGCAACGTATTGCTGGTCGGCGCGGGGTCAGGACATGGGTTCAAACACGGGCCGGAAGTCGGGCGTTACGCCAGCGAACTATTGACCGGAAAATTGAAGACGCCCGAGGCGCGATTCAACCTGGCTTCGAAAGCCGAGCAACAGAATCGCGCGGTTCACTAGTTAGCGCCGCATGCCCGGGGTCGTCGCCGATCTTCAAACGCTGATTCCTTTTGCACTGCTGCTCGCCGCGGTCATCTGCCTGTGGATCAGTCTCAGGGGCTGGATCGCGCTGCTGATCGCGGCGGTCGTGGCAGGCTACGCCACCGGCGTGCTCACCGGCCCGGCCTTCGTGTGGATTGGAATCCTCGGCATCACGGCGTGGATCTACGCCGGGCGCAAGGCACGGCGAGACCTGCCCTACGCGGGCCCGCACCGGCTGGTGACCGGCGTCGTGTTCTTACTGCTGGCGATTGCGATGGGGCTGGGGATCCTTCCTGGTTTCCCGCGCGTCATGCTGGTCGATGGCGTCGTGTTGACCCCCGGCGCACTGCTCTACACGCACGAAATCGGTTTCGCGAAAATCGTCGTCGGGATTTTCGTGATCGGCCTGATTCACCGCGAGGGTGTCCGCTCCTGGCGGGAACTGGGCACCGTGCTGCTGCGCGCCGCGCCGGTGTTCCTGATCACCGGACTCGCGGTCGTGACGCTGGCCCTCGCGCTCGGCTACGTGCGATTCGAGCCCAAGTGGACTGCGCTGTTCATCCCCTGGGCGGTCGCCGGCCTGTTCTTCACGTGCATGCCGCAGGAGGCGTTCTTCCGCGGATTCCTGCAACGCGAGCTGTCTGACCTCGGCAGCAACCGGCAGCTCGCATCCTGGTTGGCGCTGGCGGCGTCGGCACTGTTCTTCGGGCTCGTGCACCTCGGAGGCGGCTGGAAATATGCGCTCGCCTCCACGCTCGCGGGCGCCGGATACGGCTGGGCCTATCTGCGCACGCAGCGCATCGAGGCGGCAATGGCCGTGCACTTCGCACTCAACGCCACGCACTTCCTGCTGTTCACATATCCGGCGCTGGCTCCGCTCTAGAACTTCATCCTGAAGTTGACCCCGTACGTGCGCGGCACATTGGTGAGATAGCCCACGCGCGCGCTGCGGCCACGCTCGCGATCGATCGAGAGGAACGCGCGCTCGTCGAACAGGTTGTTGACGAACACCGCGCCTTCCCACTTGTCGCTGCTGATGCCCCAGCGCAGGTTCGCGATCTCGTACGACGGCAGTTCCGGATCGAAGTTGATGTTGGTATTCGCCGGAACACCGCCGAGCTGGATCAGGCGCGCCGAACCTGCCGGCCGGGTCGTCGAGTTGGAGATCAACCCGAAATCCGGCTCTTCGTCACCGAGCTGCGTGAACGAGCTGCCCACGTACTGCAGCGTGAAGCGTACGTAGCTGTCGAGCCCCGTGCCCAGCGACCAGTTGTACGCCGCCGAGGCCACTCCCTGCAGCTCCGGAGAAGTCGGCAGCCGGTTGCCATCACGAATGCCCGCGATGGGCGCGGCGTCGTTGGGGAATGACTCCGTGACTTCCGCCTGCACCCAGGTCGCCGACAATCCGAAATCCCAGTGTTCATCCGGCCGCACGAACAGTTCGAACTCCGCGCCCGGAGTCTCGGCGTCACCATTGAGGATGATGCGCGACGAGCAGGAGCCGGCGTCGGCGATGTACTGCATATCCTTGATCTTGGTCAGGAACACCGCGGCATTGAAGGTGACGCGGCCATCGGAAAGCCGCGTCTTGGTGCCGAGCTCGAAGTTGTCGACGAATTCATCGTCCCAGTCCGGATGTCCCGAGAAGGTGACGAGATCCGCGGGCGAACACAGGCCCACGTTCAGCGGATCGTTGATGCCGCCGAGGCGGAATCCGCGCGAGTACTGGGCCGTGAACTGCACGTTCTTGTTCACGTTGTAGGCCAGGATCACGCGCGGCGAGAATCCGTCGGACTCGGTCGAACCCGGCTCGTCGGTGTAACCCTGGTCGGCAAAGAAACCCGCGAATGTCAGCAGCCGGTCTTCGCTGAAGTCGTAGTAGCGCAGGCCCGCGGTCAACGCCCAATTGGGATTGAAGCGGTAGGTAGCCTCGCCGAACACCGCGAACTGCTCGAAGTCGTAGCTGAGGTCGGAGAAGAACGGCGTATCGGGCGGCGCGCCGCGCTGCGGATTGACCACTCCCTGGGAAGTCAGGAATGCGTCGTAACCCGGCGTCGGCAGGTTCTGTCCGTAATCGCGGTCGTACTGCTGGTAGAACACGCCGGCTATCCACTGGAACGGCCCCTCGCCGCTCGAACCGAGGCGAATTTCCTGGCTGAAGGTCTGCAGGTCCGTGGTGTCGTACAGCGGTGAATTGAACCGCGCCTGCGCATCGGTGCCACCGACATCCTTGGTCACGCTGCCGGTGAGCTGACTGGCATCGCGCAACACCACCACGCTGCGGTCGACGTACGAGGTGACGGAGGTGAGCCCGACGTCGCCGAAGCCGAACTCGAGCTTGAGGTCGGTGAGCGTGAATTCGTCTTCGATGCCTTCGCGGAACTGCGTCACCTGGCCCCGTTCGCCCGGGTCCACCTGCGGCTCCGTCGTGGTGTAGGTGTTTCCGAGGATGTTGTACACGTCGATGCGCGGGTAACCATCGGTCTCGAGCTTCTGGTAGACGATGCGAGGCGTGATGGTGATGTTGTCGTTGGCCTCGATCCGGAACGCAAGGCGTCCGCCGGTGCGATCGCCGTCGTTGACGTCTTCGCGCGTCGCGCGACCCGGGTACGCCGAATCGATGAAGCCGGGGAACTGGCTGTAGTAACCGACGGCGCGCATGGCGGCTTTTTCACCGAGCGGCACGTTCACCATGCCGCGCGCCGTGCCGGCGAAGTCGCCATCGCTGACGCCTTCGAACGTGAGGTCGACCGAGCCGCCGAACGTGCCCACATCGGGCTGCGCGGTGATGTAGCGCACCGTGCCCGCATCGTTGCCTGCGCCGTACAGGGTGCCCTGCGGGCCGCGCAACACCTCGATGCGATCGAGGTCGTAGAGATCGAGGTCAGGTGTGAACAGTGCAATCGAGATCGGCGATTCATCCAGGTAGATGCCGACGGATTCCTTCACGCCCGCCTGGTCGCGCACCACCTGGCCCGCGCTGATGCCGCGAATCGCGACCTGGCTCTGTCCAGGCCCGAGGTCCGTGATGTACAGGCCCGGCACATTGCGCGCGATATCGACGATATTCGTCGCGCCGGATTGTTCGATATCTTCGCCGGTGACCGCGGCCACCGAGAACGGCACTTCCTGCAGCGTGGTCGTGCGCTTCTGCGCGGACACCACGATTTCCTCGCTGATTTCCTCGTCGGTGGGTTGCGCCGGAGTCTGGGCCTGGACTGCAAAGGGCAACGCGAAAACGAGCGCGGCACTACCGCGCGGCATCCGGAATTTCATGCGACCACTCCTTCTGTCTTTTTGTGCGGGATGTGAGGGCACCGCAAGCAAGCAACCCCTCCCTGGTCCATCTCCGCTTAGTGACGGCCAGTATCCTCGCCCGACCGCGGCCTGAGAAGGCCCCAGAGATCCCGGGGCCGGTGACAAGGCGTCAGTAAGGATATTCCCCTACACGAGTGGCCGGAGCGCCGGGATGATTTGTGGCCCGCGCGTTTTTTTGCTAGGCGCAGGAAATGGGGTCAGGCACCAAACGCGGGAATGGGGTCAGGCACCAATCGGACGATGGGAGCCTGACCCCTTGCCACTAGTTAGGCCGCGCGGCGGTCTCCCTGAGGAACAGCGCGCCGATCAGCAACGTCATCGATGCCACGATGATGGGGTACCACAGTCCGTTGTAGATGTTGCCCGTCGCCGCGACGATGGCGAACGAGGTTACCGGCAGGAAGCCGCCGAACCAGCCGTTGCCGATGTGATACGGCAGCGACATCGACGTGTAGCGGATGCGCGCGGGGAACAGCTCCACCAGCCACGCGGCAATCGGTCCGTACACCATGGTCACGTAGAGCACGAGGATCGTGCACAGCAGGATGACCATCGGATAGTTGAAGGCGCTCATGTCGGCCTTGGCGGGATAACCCGCCTCGGTGAGCGCGGTCTTGAGCGTCGCGGTGACCGCGTCCTGGCCCTTCTTGTATGCCGCCGCGTCGGGCGCGCCTTCGAGGCCATACACGTCGATGACCTTGCTGCCGATCTTTACCTGCGCCATGCCTTGCAGCTCGGCGGCTTCGTTCGAGTAGGACACACCCATGCGCGAGAGGGCGCCCTTCGCCAGGTCGCAGCCCTGCAGGTACTTCTTCTTGCCCACGGGGTCGAACTGGAAGCTGCACTCCGCCGGGTTCGCGATCACCGTCACCGGCGCGGTCTGCACCGCCGCGTCCAGGGCCGGGTTCGCGAAATGCGTGATGCCCTTGAAGATCGGGAAATACGTCAGCGCCGCGAGCAGGCAGCCCGCCATGATGATTTTCTTGCGGCCTATCTTGTCCGACAGTCCGCCGAACACGACGAAGAAGGGCGTCGCGATGAGCAGTGCGGCGGCCATCACCAGCTGCGCACTCGTCGCATCGACCTGCAATGTCTTCTCGAGGAACAGCAGCGCGTAGAACTGGCCGCCATACCACACGACCGCCTGGCCGGCGGTCGCGCCGAACAGCGCCAACAACACGACCTTGAGGTTCGCCCATTGTCCGAACGACTCGGACAACGGCGCTTTCGACAGCTTGCCCGCGGCCTTGATCTCCTGGAACTCGGGCGATTCCTGCAATTGCAGGCGGATGTACACCGAGATCAGGAGCAACACCGTCGACAGCAGGAATGGAATTCTCCAACCCCAGGCATCGAACTTGTCGGCGCCCAGCGCGAAGCGGCACGCCAGGATGACGATCAGCGAGAGGAAGAAGCCCAGCGTTGCCGTGGTCTGGATCCAGCTCGTGTACAGGCCGCGCCTGCCCGGCGGGGCGTGCTCGGAGATGTAGGTCGCCGCTCCGCCGTACTGACCGCCGAGCGCGAGGCCCTGCAGCAGCCGCAGCACAATGAAGATGATGGGTGCGGTGATACCGATGGTCTCGTACGTCGGCAGGACGCCGACCAGCGCGGTCGAGGCGCCCATGATGACGATGGTGAGGAGGAACGTGTACTTGCGGCCGACCAGGTCGCCGAGCCGGCCGAACACCAGCGCGCCGAACGGCCGAACGAAAAATCCGGCCGCGAAGGCCAGCAGTGCGAACAGGAAGGCGGTGGTGTCGTTCATCCCCGAGAAGAACTTCTTGGTGATGATGGCCACCAGCGAGCCGTACAGGTAGAAGTCGTACCACTCGAAGACGGTACCGAGCGAAGACGCAAAAATGACGCGCCGGTGCGCGGGATCGATGCCCGCTGTCTGCTGAACCATTTTCCCCCCGTCGAAAATTCTTGTCGGACGATTCTCGCGCCGCCCGCTTGACACCATCGGTACAATAACCGATCCGCGACCCGGAATTCTGACGAGTACATGGACAAGCCAGTCACGAGGAAAGCGCAACGCCCGGCCGGCAAGTACGCCTGCATCGGCGTGCACGGCGCGCGCCAGAACAATCTCAAGAACCTGAGCCTCGACATCCCGCTGCACGAGCTGGTGGTCGTGACGGGAGTTTCCGGCTCGGGCAAATCCTCGCTGGTATTCGACACGCTGTATGCCGAGGGCCAAAGGCGCTATGTCGAGACGTTCTCGCCGTACGCGCGCCAGTTCCTCGACCGCATGGACAAGCCGGCCGTGGATCGGGTCGACGGCATCCCGCCGGCCATCGCCATCGACCAGACCAACCCGGTGCGCACCTCGCGTTCCACGGTCGGCACGATGACCGAGCTCAACGATCACCTGAAACTGCTGTTCGCGCGCGCCGCCACCCTGCATTGCCGGAACTGCGGCAAGCCCGTGCGGCGCGATACCGCGGAGAGCATCTACGCGGATGCCACGCACCGCGCCGCCGCGGGTGGCGATCCGCGCGTGTACATCTGCTTCCCCGTTCCGGTGCCGAAGAACTTCAAGGAGGCCGAGGTCCGCAAGCTCCTCGAAGCACAGGGCTACACGCGCGTCCACGAGCGAGTCGATGACACTCTCGAAGTGGTGCAGGACCGGCTGCGCCTCGGCAACACCGAGCGTGCGCGCGTCATGGAGTCGCTCGAGAGCGCGCTGCGCATGGGCCGCGGGCGCGTGAACCTGCACGTCGTGGACGAGAATGACCCGCCGAAATCCACCGAGCGCTGGAAATACTCCAGCGAGCTGCATTGCGCCGACTGCGACCTGGCGTATCGCGATCCGGTGCCCTCGCTGTTCTCGTTCAACTCGCCGGTGGGCGCCTGTGAAACCTGCCGCGGTTTCGGCCGCATCATCGGCATCGACTATGGCCTGGTGATTCCGGACGAGACCAAGACACTGTCCGGCGGCGCCGTGAAACCGTGGCAGACCAAGTCGTACAAGGAATGCCAGGACGACATGGTGAAGTTCGCGAAGAAGCGCGGCATCCCACTGGACACGCCCTGGTATGCGCTCTCCGAGAAGCAGCGCCAGTGGGTCATCGAAGGCGAAGGCAAGTGGGAAAAGAAGGTCTGGTACGGCGCGCGCCGCTTCTTCGACTGGCTGGAAACCAAGGCCTACAAGATGCACGTGCGCGTGCTGCTGTCGCGCTATCGCGCCTACACGCCCTGCACCGCCTGCGGCGGCTCGCGATTGAAGGCGGATGCGCTGCTGTGGCGCATCGCGGGGCAGAACGTTCACGACCTGATGCTGCTGCCGCTGGATCGTTCGCGCGCCTTCTTCGATGGCCTGACGCTGCCGGCGCCGCTCGACGAAGCGGCCGATTTGTTGTTAGGCGAGATCCGTGCCCGCTTCGCGTACCTGTGTGAAGTGGGCCTCGGGTATCTCACGCTCGACCGCCAGTCGCGCACGCTCTCGGGCGGCGAGGTGCAGCGGATCAACCTGACGACGGCGCTCGGCACCTCGCTGGTGAATACGCTGTTCGTGCTGGATGAGCCGTCGATCGGCCTGCATCCGCGCGACATGCAGCGCGTGACCCAGGTCATGCACCGGCTGCGCGACGCCGGCAACTCGCTGGTGGTGGTGGAGCACGATCCGCAGATCATGCTGGCCGCGGACCGCCTGCTGGACCTCGGTCCCGGCGCGGGCGAACGCGGCGGCGAGATCGTCGCCTTCGACACGCCCGACGCGGTACGCGCCAATCCGCGTTCACTCACCGGCCAGTATCTCTCGGGAGCGAAGCAGGTCGCGCCGCGTGCCGCGCCACCGAAGCCGGACACCGAACCCAAGGCGCGCATGGTGCCCTCGCAGAAGGCCATCAAGCTGCGCGGTGTGACGCAGCACAATCTCCGGAACCTGGACGCGGAGTTTCCGCTGCGGCGGCTGGTGTGCATCACCGGCGTGTCGGGCTCGGGCAAGTCCACGCTCATCGAGGACGTGTTGTACAAGGCCATGCTCAAGGCCAAGGGCCGGCCGAGTGAGATGCCCGGCGCCTTCGACCGGCTGGAGGGCGCCGAGCTCGTCGACGACGTGGTCATGATCGACCAGAGCTCGATCGGCCGCACCACGCGTTCGAATCCCGCGAGTTACGTCGGTGCCTTCGACGTGGTGCGCGAATTGTTCGCCAGCGAGAACTCGGCGAAGACGCGCGGCTACACGCCCGGGACGTTCTCGTTCAACTCGGGCACCGGCCGCTGCCCGACCTGCAGCGGCAACGGCTTCGAGCACGTGGAGATGCAGTTCCTCTCCGACGTGTACCTGCGCTGCCCGGATTGCGACGGAAAAAGATACCGCGCCGAGACCCTGGAAATCCGCCGCGAAGGCGCCGACGGCACACGCCGCAACATCGCCGACGTGCTCGACATGACGGTCACCGAGGCGCTGGTGTTCTTCAAGGACCATTCGAACGTCGCAATCCGCCTGCAGCCGCTGGTGGATGTCGGGCTCGAGTACGTCAAATTGGGCCAGCCGGTGCCGACCTTGTCCGGCGGTGAAGCGCAGCGCCTGAAACTCGCCGGACATCTTGCCGAGGCCGCCGCCGACGACACACCGTCGATCCGCGGCAAGCTGTTCCTGTTCGACGAGCCGACCACCGGCCTCCACTTCGACGACGTGGCCAAACTACTGCGCGCGTTCCGCAAGCTGTTGAAGATCGGACACTCGCTGATCGTCATCGAGCACAACCTCGACGTGATCCGCGCCGCCGACTGGCTGATCGATCTCGGGCCGGAGGGCGGGGACGCCGGCGGCACCATCGTGGTGGCCGGCACACCGACGCAGGTGGAGGCGCATGCGACCTCGCACACCGGCAAGGCGCTGCGTGAATATGAATCCGCCATCGGCGCCAACCCGGAACCCGTCGTTCCCGCTCGCAAAGTCGCCGACAGCGCCGAGCGCTACGCCGCGCGCAATTCCATCGTCGTGCACCGGGCACGCGAGCACAACCTGCGCAACATAGACGTGGCGATCCCGCGCGAAGCGTTCACGGTCATCACCGGGGTGTCGGGTTCGGGAAAATCCACCCTGGCCTTCGACATCATTTTCAATGAAGGCCAGCGCCGCTACCTCGAATCGCTGAACGCCTACGCGCGGCAATTCGTACAGCCGGCGGCGCGGCCGGACGTGGACGCCATCTACGGCATTCCGCCCACGGTCGCCATCGAACAGCGCACCAGCCGCGGTGGCCGCAAGAGCACGGTCGCAACGCTCACCGAGATCTACCACTTCTTCCGGCTGCTGTATCAGAAGCTGGGCACGCAGTTCTGCCCGACCTGCGACGTGGCCATCGAGCCGCAGACCGCCGCGAGCATCACGGAGCGGCTGCTGAAGCAGCACAAGGGCAGCCGCATCATGCTGCTCGCACCGCTGGTGGTGGCGCGCAAGGGTTACTACACCGAGCTCGCCAAGTGGGCCAACGCAAGGGGTTATAAACACCTGCGCGTCGACGGCGAGATGCTGACTACCTACCAGTGGCCGCGTCTCAACCGCTTCAAGGAGCACACCATCGAGCTGCCCGTGGCGCAGATCCACGTGCAGAAGGACAACGCTGACACACTCGAGCGCAACGTCATCAAGGCGCTGGATCTCGGCAAGGGCCTGGTGCACGTGCTGGACCTCGACGCGAAACGGCAGAAGGTGCAGGTGTTGAGCGTCAAGCGCGCCTGCCCGTCCTGCGGCACCAGCTTCGCCGAGCTCGATCCGCGCCTGTTCTCCTTCAATTCCAAGCATGGCTGGTGCGAGGACTGCTACGGCACCGGCCTCGCGCTCGAGGGATTCGACGAGGAGCAAAGCGGCGAGGAAGCCGCCTGGAACGAATGGCTCGACGAGGCGCACGAGTGCGAGACCTGTGACGGACAACGCCTCAATCCGGTCGCGCTGCACGTGCGCTTCCGCGACAAGAACATCGCCGAGCTCACGCGACAGGCCATCGATGACACCGTGGATTTCATCGGCAAGCTGCGCCTGTCGCGGCGCGAGACCGAAATCGCGCGTGATCTCATGGCCGAGATCAAGACCCGCCTCGCCTTCCTGCAGAGGGTCGGCCTCGGCTATCTGCCGCTGGATCGTTCCGCGCCCACGCTTTCCGGCGGCGAAGCGCAGCGTATCCGGCTCGCAGCCCAGCTCGGATCCAACCTGCAGGGCGTGTGCTACGTACTCGACGAACCCACCATCGGCCTGCATCCGCGCGACAATCGCGTATTGCTCGACGCCCTCGCCGAACTCGCGAAACACCGCAACACGCTGGTGGTGGTCGAGCACGACGAGGACACCATCCGGCGTGCCGACCACGTGATCGATCTCGGCCCCGGTGCCGGCGTGCGCGGCGGCGAAGTGGTGGGCGCGGGCAAGGTCGATGACCTCAAGAAGAATCCGGCCTCGCTCACCGGGCGCTTCCTCGCGAATCCGTTGACCCATTCCACGGAGCCGCGCCGCGCCACCGGGCCACGCGCGCCACAACTCAGGCTCGACAACGTGCAGCTGCACAACGTGCGCGGCGTGGACATCGCCGTGCCGGTCGGCAGGCTGGTCGTGATCACCGGCGTATCGGGCTCCGGCAAGTCGACCGTGGCGCGCGACGTGCTCTACACCAACCTCCGGCGCCTGGTGAGCAAGGCCCACAAGGGCGGCAGGGCCGCCACCAAACTACCCGAGCTCTCCGGCCTCGAAGCCGTGCGCGGTGCCGAGCACATCGATCGTGTGCTCGAGGTGGACCAGACGCCCATCGGCAAGACGCCGCGCTCCTGCCCCGCGACCTACATCGGTTTCTGGGACGACATCCGCCGCATCTACGCCAATACCACCGAAGCCAAGATCGCCGGCTACAGCATCAGCCGCTTCAGCTTCAACACCGGCGAGGGACGCTGCCCGGCGTGCGAAGGCCAGGGCATGCAGACCATCGAGATGAATTTCCTGCCGGACGTGAAGGTGCTGTGCGATTCGTGCCGCGGCCGCCGCTTCAACCACGAGACGTTGAGCATTCTCTGGCGCGGCAAATCCGTGGGCGACCTGCTCGCCATGAACATCGACGATGCGGTGGAATTCTTCGCCGCGCACGTCGCGATTCACCACGCCCTGCGGCTGCTGCAGGACGTCGGCCTCGGTTATCTCACGCTCGGGCAACCTTCACCCACGCTTTCCGGCGGCGAAGCCCAGCGCATCAAGCTCGTGACCGAGCTCGCCAAGGTGCGCGGTCCCGAGCGGCGCGCACCGCGCCAGACCGCGCCGCATACTTTGTACGTGCTCGACGAACCCACGGTCGGCCTGCACATGGCGGACGTCGAGAAGCTCATCCTCGTGCTGCATCGGTTGGTCGATGCGGGCAACTCGGTGGTCGTCATCGAACACAACCTGGATGTCATGGCCGAGGCCGACTGGATCATCGACATGGGACCCGAGGCCGGCGCCGCGGGCGGAAAGGTCGTCGCCGCGGGACCACCTGCCGCGGTGATGGAGCGGGCTTCGCAGTCGCACACCGGACGTGTCCTGAAAGAATTCCTCGCGGAACGTGGCTCGCTGCCGTAACGTTCGGGCTCATGGGTCATGGGCTCTCCTGCTGGAAATGCGGCGCCTCGCTCGAGGCACTGACTTTGCCGCTGCGCCGCCTCGAGGAGTGCAAGGCCTGCCGCTCCGAGCTGCACGCCTGCAGGATGTGCGTCGAGTACGACACGCGAGTCGCCAAGCATTGCCGCGAGCCAACCGCCGAGGAAGTGCGCGAGAAGACCAAGGCGAATTTCTGCGATCACTTCAAACCGAAGGTGGGCGCATACACGGCGCCGACCAGTGAAGCGGATTCGGCGAAGGCGGCACTCGAAGCGTTGTTCGGCAAGAAATGAACAGCTTCGTCGCCCGCGCGAAAACCTCCGCGGTCACGCTCTTCGCAGGTTTTCTTCTGTTGCTGGTGGCCGTCGGCGCGCTCGCCGCGAAACCCCTGTCCGCTGCCGACCAGGTCAAGGGCATGACGCGCGGCGTGAACATCGTCGGCTACGACCCCTTGTGGCGTGACGCCTCCAAAGCGCGCTTCAAGACGCGGCATTTCAAGCTCATCAAGGATGCCGGCTTCAACCAGGTGCGCATCGTTCTCGGATCTTTCCGGTTCATGAATTCCCAGAACGAACTGCCCGCGAGCTGGTTTGCGACCCTCGACGGCCTGGTCAACGACGCGCTTGCGCAGGACCTCACCGTCATCCTCGACGAACATGACTACGGTTTGTGCGGCCGGGACATCGAGGCCTGCCGCCCCCGGCTCATGGCTTTCTGGAGGCAGGTCGGCGAGCACTACAAGGGCGCCTCTAACAAGGTGGTATTCGAGATCCTCAACGAGCCCAACCAGGCGGCGAACGATTCCTGGAACCGCATGCTGGTCGAGGCGCTGGCCATCATTCGCGCGACCAACCCGAAGCGCAACGTGATCATCGGGCCCGCGTTCTGGAACAACATCGGCTGGCTCGACAAGCTCGAACTGCCCGAGAAAGATCGCCACATCATCGTCACCGTGCACTACTACCTGCCGATGCGCTTCACGCACCAGGGCGCCTGGTGGACACCCGAGCACAAGGACCTGAGCGGCGTCACCTGGGGCACACCGGAGGATCTGGCCGCGCTCGACAAGGATTTCGATGGCGTCCAGGCGTGGGCGAAGAAACACAAACGGCCCATCCTGTTGGGCGAATTCGGCGCCTACGACAAGGCGCCGATGGAATCGCGCGTGAAATACACCGCTGCCGTGGCGCGTGCCGCGGAGACGCGCGGCTGGGCGTGGTCGTACTGGCAGTTCGACAGCGACTTCGTGGTTTATTTCATCGACAAGGATGAGTGGAACGCGCCGATTCGCGACGCGCTGATTCCGGCTGCGGCTGGCAAGTGAACGAGGCGAATCGCTACTCGCCGCCGCAGGCGCCGGTCGCGGATTTCGAAAAGCCCGCAGACACGGCGATCCCGCGCGCGGTGGAGAATGCCTGCGTGCTGCTGTGGCTCGTCCTGGCTTTTGCGGTGGTAAGGACCGGAATCAAGCTCTGGATGCCGACCTTTCCGGACTACCTGTATTCGTTCGACAGCCGCCTCGTCGTCGCCGCGATCTTCATGGGTCTCGCCGCGCTGGTTACCTATTGGTTCACATGGAAACTTCGTGCCCGGCGAAACTGGATGCGCTGGTTGCTGACTGTGCTCACCGGCCTGGGCTGCATCTTTGTTGCCCTGGACTGGAGAACCTACATGTTCCTGTTTTCAACCGCGTTGGCATCACCCCATGAAATCGTCAGCGACGTTATCCGTCTGGTGCAATGCCTCGCCAATATCACGGCTGTCGTGATGCTCAACATCGCGCGGTCGCGCGATTGGTTCGAGGCGCCGGCGCGCGATTAACCCGCTTCTTCGATCAGCTTGCGGATCTTCTCAGTCCATTCCTTCGAGAGCGTGGGGTCGGCGTTGTGTCTCGTGGTCAGCAGCATGTTCTGGATCCGCACTCCCTGGACGCGCAACTCGCTCTTTGAGTCGCCGCTGGCGCGCAGCATCACCTGTACTTCATCCGCGCCGCTCTCGCTGGCCTTGAGGCGGAACTGGAAATTCCAGCCATTGTCCTCGCGCTCGGCCTCGCACATGCCGTCCGATGCCAGCGCCGGAAGTTTCGCCTGCAGCGTGCGTGCCACCGCCTCCATCGGCCGGTCGAGCACTTCGCCTTTGGGTGGCGCCGCGTGCAGGAACGACGCGGCCATGAGCCCGAAAACGAGCGTAAACAGTTTCTTCTTCATGGGAAGGGATCCCCGCGCCAGTGGCGTTGTTGTGCCACTAGTCTACGGGGCGACGCGGAGCGGGTGTGACTTCTTGCCCGGCTTATTTCTTGCCGGAAAGTCGCTCGATCAGCGAAGCGAACTTCGAGCCCTTCTTGTCGATCTTGACGCGCAGGTGGCGGACGCCGGTGTTCTCGGCGCTGTCGTTGGTGATCTCGAGCGAGTTGGCGCCGAGGATCTCCAGCGTCTGGTCGAGAGTTTCCTCGTCGACCGCCGCGTGCGCATCGCGCTTGTTGCCGCGAGCCGGCGGCTTGCGCGTCTTGGAGGCTGGTTTGCGGGCTTCCGCTTCGGGCGCGGGTGCAGTGGCAGCCGCCGGTGCCGCGCCCTTGGGTTTGTCCGGGGCCGGCTTGCTGAAGCGCGGCGACATCTCGCCGTCCACGTCCTGTTCGATGTGCGCCGGCGTATCGTCTTCGAGCAGCTTGAACACGCCCGAGGTGGACGCGCTGATGGACTGCGGCGTGGGAGCCGCAACGTCCTTGATGTTCGCGGCCTTGTAGATGCCGCTGCGTGAAGCATTGAGATCTGTGGCCCGTTCCTTCTCGATGGTCGTCACCGGGACGACGGACACCGTCTTGAAGTCCGAACGCACGTAGTAGGCGACCTGCTTGGCCGAGACTGCGTCGCTGAAGAAGCCGAGGCGCAGGCCGAACCAGGTGCGGCCTTCGCGAGTGGCCTCGGTGGTGTAGAGCGTATAGGCGTTGAAGATGGCGAGCGGCGGCACCTTCCCCATGTCGAAGGGCGACACCGACCAGTCGAGCTGCACCGCGAACAGCACCGGCGCGTTGCGCTTGACGTCGCTCTTGATGGCGAGCATCGACTGCTGGTCTTCGGGCTTGATGACGCGAATCGCCTCGTCGACGTCGGCCTCGCGCGAGCCTTCCTTGTACGGCGAATGGCGCTCGAGCAGGCGAATGGTCTGCGTATCCGAGAGGTCGTCGAGCTCTTCGATGACCTGGCGCACGTTGTTGACCGCGGCAGTTGCGGACAGCGAGGGCATCTGCACCGTGGGTTCCGGAGCGGGAGCCTTGATCGTCACCGGGGCGGCAACCTGAACCGGGGCGGCGGGCGCGGCGGGCTTCGGTGCCGCAGCCTGCAGCGCGGGCGCCGTGACCTGTGCGGCAATCTTCGGAGCCACGGCCGGCGGCTTGGCCGGCGCGGCGCGCGTGGGAGCGGGTTTCGCAGCTGCCGGAGCAGCCGGTTTCGCCGGCGCGGCCGGCTTGGCCGCGGCCTTCTGCTGCGCCGGGCGCGCAGCCGGCTTGGCCGGAGCGGGCTTGGCGGCGGGCGCGGCAGCACGCGGCGGCGGGCTAACTACCGGGGCCGCGGGCGGATGCACGACCGGGACGTCGAGCGGCTTGAATTCCGTGTCGCTCTCGGCGAGCACGAACGGTTCTTCGAATTCGGGCTTCGGCGCCGGCGGCGGCGTCGAGGCGAAGGGATGAGGTGCCGGAGGCGCGGCGGGTTTCGGCGCCACCGGGGCAGCAGCAGCCGGAGCCTGGACCTGCGGTGCGGGAGCTGCCGGACGGGCCGGCGCTGTCGCGGCCGGAGGAGGAGTCGGTGCCTTCGCCTGCGGTGCCGGCGCAGGAGCGCGCGGCGCTGGCGCAGGGGGCGCGGCAGCCGCGGGCGCAGCCGGAGCGGGACCGTTGCGCAGCTTCTTGCCCGGGGCCTCGCCGGCCCAGGCGCTCGGATAAACATCGCGTACGACCGCCAGCATTTCTTCCGCGGCCTGCATGGATTCGAAGTAACCCATGTGGAGGCGGAATCTTTCGCGACCGTCTTCGCGACGGCGGCTGACGAAGAAGGTGTATTGGGCGAGCGTCGGGTCTTTCGGCTGAGACAGCGCCATCGGCGTCGTGGATGACGTCAGATTGATGACATAACCGCCCGTAGCGGTTGCAGCGGTGGGTCGCGTCAGTGTGTTCACGACGTAATCTGGCTTGGCGCTCATTTAAAAATTTCCCCGGAAGCCCAGTGGAAACCGCATTCCCTCCCCGGAACGCAGACTCCTTCTCACTCACTTTGGAGTGTGCGAACCGATGCATATACGGTCAACGGTCGAACTGAGCACGCTGTCGCAGAACGCAGACCGAAATATTCAATGCACTAAGAGAAATGCGACATAACCGCGTGAAAACTCTTGCAGTGCAGCGTCAGCGCGGAAAACGGTCCCAGAAGCGCCCTGCTGAAAAAAATTTTTCGGCGTAGAACTCCTCGTCCAGCGAACTCACGGTTACCGGCTTTCCGGCCCCCGGCGCGTGTACGAATCGCTGCTGGCCGATGTAGATACCAACGTGGTTGACCTTGCGGCTGTCGATCTTGAAGAACACCAGGTCACCGCGGCGCAATTTGCGCGGCTTGATGGCCTCCGCTTCATCCGCCTGGCCACGCGAGGTGCGCGGCACGTCGACTCCGAAATGCTGGTGCGCATAGAAGACGAGCCCGCTGCAATCAAAACCGTCGGGCGTGGCGCCTCCGAAGCGGTAGCGCGTGCCGCGAAGGGTCATGGCGTAGTTCGCGAGCGCATCCCCACGGTTGCGGGCGGACGCTGCGCCACCGCTGCCATCCCACTCTTCCTGCTGAACGACCGGCGGTGGTGGATTTGCGCGCGGCTCCGGCGCCGAGTGACACCCCGCGATCAAGGCGGCGAGAACAATGGGGAAATTTCTAGCCTGCGGCGCGCTCATCGCCGATCTCGGACCCCGGACGCCGCGACTCGAGAATCTCGGTCAGCGCCGCCGCCGACATCGGCCGCGCCAGGTAGAAACCCTGCGCCGATTCGCAGCCGCGCTTGCGCAGGAATTCGAGCTGGGCGCCGGACTCCACGCCTTCTGCCGTCACACGTTTTCCGAGCGTATGCGCCATGGTGATGACTGATTCGACCAGTGCACCCGCGGAATCGTTCTGTGGGACTTCATCCAGGAAGCTGCGGTCCAGTTTTACCGTGTGCACCGGATAACGCCTGAGATAGTTCAACGACGAATAGCCGGTGCCGAAATCGTCGAGCGCCAGCCGCACCCCGAGCGCCGCGATGGCGCCCAGCGGCTCCACGACTTCGGTGTCGGCCAGCACGGATTCGACCAGTTCCAGCTCCAGCGAGGCGGGATTGATGCCGAAACGCTGCAGCGCCTTCTGCACCAGCGGCACGAAGTTCTGGTCCTTGAGCTGCTGCACCGAGACGTTGACCGAGAAGCTGCGCGGTGCGATGCCGGCGCGCACCCATTCCGCGTACTGTGCGCAGGCCGAGTCGAGCACGAACCCGCCGATGTCGGTGATCAGGCCGGAGTGTTCCGCCGCCGGGATGAATTCGCCAGGTAGTTTGATGCCGTCGTAACGCGTCTGCCAGCGCAACAACGCTTCGACGCCACACAGCCGGTTGTCGGCGAGCGAGAACTGTGGCTGGTAGTAGAGCGCGAATTCACGGCGGCGCAGCGCGCGGTGCAGGCCGCTGTCGGTGAAACTGGCGCGCCGTTCCTTCATTTCGCGCTCGAAGAAAATGGCTCGGCCACGGCCCTGGGCCTTGGCGCGGTACATCGCGAGGTCCGCCTGGCGGATCACCTCTTCGAGCTCGGTGCCGTCGTCCGGGAACAGCGTGACACCGACGCTGGCTCGCATCTGGTAATCGCGGCCGCCGAGGTTCGCCGGCAGCGCGAGCGAGCGGATCACGCGATCGGCGATCTGGCGGGCGGTCTCGCCGTCGCCCACGTTGCGCAGCAACACCGTGAACTCGTCGCCGCCCAGGCGCGCCACCGTGTCGCCTTCCTTGGTACACGCCTTCAGCCGGTGCGCCACCACCGACAGCAGCTGGTCGCCGGCGCTGTGCCCAAGGGTGTCATTGACCCGCTTGAAGTGATCGAGGTCGACGTACATGAGCGCGCCGCGCGTGAGACCGGAGGATGCGGCCGCCAGCTCCTGCGCGAGCCGGTCGCGGAACAACGCGCGGTTCGGCAGCTGCGTGAGGGGATCGTAGTGCGCCTGGCGATACAGCCGTTCGTCGCGCGCGCTGTTCGACAACGCGGCACGCAGCCGTTCGGCGAACGCCGCGCCGTAGTCGGCCACCGCCGGGTCGCGGGCCGGCTCGCCGTGGTAACCGACGATCAGCAGGGCCGCGAGCCGATCGTCGTCGACCACCGGCCAGAGCCAGAAGAATTCGGCGCCGCAGTCGCGCATCGAGCCCAGGAAGGCGTGGCGCGCCTCTTCGGCGCGGGCGATGGTGAGCCCCTCGGGCGATTCACGCACCGTGGCGATCATCGCGCCGTCGAAGGTGACGCGTTGCACCGGCATTTCGTCGGCGCCCTGCGCCGCGGTGAACAGGCGCCCATGTGAATGGGCGGTGGGGTCGAGCAACACCACACCGACGCACTGGCTGCGCGTGAGCTCCCGAAATTTCGGCAATACGATGTCGAGGGCACGATCGATTTCACTCGCGGCGAGCAGTGCGCGATCGACTTCGCCGAGGACTTCGAAGGCGCGCCAGTCGCGCTGCAGGGAAGTCGAGGTCACGTTGAATTCCCGCTCGAGTGGCGCGAACTCGCTGATCGCGAAGCGCGGCAGTGTTTCGAAACGCCGCTCGCGCAACCGCACCAGTCCGCGATGCAGTGCGCGGAGCGGCGGCAGGTAACGTTCCGAGATCAGCGCCGCCACCGCGAACGCCATCAGCAATACCAGGGCGGACAGCCAGAGCGCAGTGGGAACCAGCTCGGTGAATGCGCTGCCGAAGCTGACTTCGGGCGCGAACACCACGACCGTGTTGCCGGAGTACGGTTCGCCGCCGGGAGCGGGTGGAATCCAGGTCATCGCACCGCGCCATTCGCGGCCCGATGCAAACCAGGCCAGTATGGTGGTGCCCCCCGGCGCATCCACGGCATGCGTCGCGCGGCGCGCGAACAATTCGATGAGTTCCTGGGGCACCGGTGTGCTGCTGTATCGCGCGCCACCCAGGCCATCGAGCACGACCAGGTAACGTCCGGCGAGGCTGCGCGTGAAGTCTTCGGGTATCGCGCGGCCATTGAAGAGGAGTGCCGACGCGCGGTCGCGCGACAGCGCCGTAAGCTCCTGGTTTTGCAGCAGGGCGCGGCGTTCCTCGGCCTCGAACCAGCGCGTGAACAGCGCCAGCGCGACCGGCACGAGCATCGCCACAGATATGATCAGCCACAGCCGCCGGGTGAGGCTGCTGCGCAAGACCGAGTTGTACGGAATGCCGCTCATAGCTACCACGGGTCAGTCGCGTCCCTGCAACGCCCGGCGTCGCCTCCTCCCTGCTGCCGGCGGACTTTACGGAATGAGGACGGCGGCAAATGCGCGCCGCGTCACGGTTGCGGCTGCAACGTATGCAGGCGGGCCTATTTTCGCTGTGGTTGTGCGACCGGCATCGCCTGTTGCGGCTTCAATTCGGCCAGCTGGCGGATGGCCGCATAGGTGTAGCGATAAACCCCACGGCCACCGCGCCTCGAGGCGCCGATCATGCCGCGGGCAACCGTCTCGGCCTCGATCGCGCGCAGCGATTCACGCTCGCCGGTGAACAGCGGATTGATGAGCGGCGCGAGTATCCGCCCGGCCAGCTCCAGCGGGCGCATTTCCTTGCGCGGGCCTAACAAAAGGCTGGGTTGAAGGATGTCGAGCGAGGGGAAACCGATGGTTGCGACCGCCTCCTCCATCTCACCCTTGGTCCGCAGGTAGAGCTTCTTCGAAGCCGAGTTCGCGCCGACCGACGACACCACCACGAAACGGGTCGCACCCAGCGTGCGCGCGGCCTGCGCGAACAGCAGTACCGCATCGAGGTCGGCATCACGGAAGGCTTCATCGGATCCGGCCGCGGCGCGCGTCGTGCCGATGCAGCAAAACGCCTCGTGCGCGGTCATGCCCTTGAGCTGTTCCGCCATGCGCGCGAACACCACGATGCGGTTGGCGAGCTTGGGGTGCTCCCGTCCGAGCGGACGGCGGGTGAGCGCAAATACACGCGCATATTCGGGAGCCTCGAGCAGAGCCTGGATGAGGTAGCTGCCGACCAGGCCACTGGCGCCGGCGACCAGCGCGACTTTTGGAGTGGTACTCACGGCGCGAAGCTTAACAAACGCAGCGCATATGCACCCTCGTCACCCGGTCGGGTGATGAAGCCGGCCATTCCGGGAATATGCTGCCGGGTGGGGAAAGGAGTCCCCGGCAATACAACCATCAAGGAGAGAACACATGCATGTCCCTAGCAACCGCCCGGGCAGGCCGCGCCGATCGCGGCATCGATCGCTCGTGGTGACGTGGGTGCTCGCACTCGCGGGGCTCGCCGGTATCGCGCAAGCCGCCGAGTTCGATGAAAAGCTGAGCGCGCCGATGATGAAGAGCACGGCCGAGTTCAAGACCCAGGCCCAGGCGTTCACCAGGAAGTTCCTGCAGATCCGCGAGACCAGCCCGGAACAGCTGCTCACCAATGCTTCATTGGCGAAGCAGCAGTTCGATCTCACGTGGCAGGTGCAGCACGCGATCGACACGAAAA
>Ga0315912_10001559_pt1 | contig 27454 bp, 27 predicted proteins | sample VfabasoilMG_FD_204469 | JGI IMG/M metagenome (GOLD analysis project Ga0315912, IMG submission 204469) | Garden soil microbial communities collected in Santa Monica, California, United States - V. faba soil | ecosystem: Environmental > Terrestrial > Soil > Garden | place: USA: California...
CTATACGATCGAGGAAGCCTACGAGGTGGCCGACTGCATCGAGCGCGGCGACCTCGACGCGTTGCCCGACGAGCTCGGCGATCTGCTGCTGCAGGTTGTATTTCATTCGCAGATCGGCAGGGATCGCTCGTTGTTCGGCTTCGACGACGTCGTCGATCGTATCTGCGAAAAGATGGTGCGCCGCCACCCGCATGTGTTCGGCGACAAAAACATGAGCACGAGCGATGAGGTCGCCGCGAGCTGGGAAGAGATCAAGCGCCGCGAGAAACCACCGTCCGACTCGCTGCTCGACGGGATCGCGCTGGGCCTGCCCGCCCTGACGCGCGCGCGGAAGCTCGGGAAGCGGGCGGCCAGCGTCGGTTTCGACTGGCCCGACCTTGCTGCAGTGCGCTCGAAGGTCGACGAGGAGGTGGCCGAGCTCGATGCGGCGATCGCCTCCGGCCAAGCCGACGGGATCGAGGCCGAGATCGGCGACGTGCTGTTCACAGTGGTGAACCTCTGCCGCCATCTCGAGGTCGACGCCGAGCGCGCGCTCCGCCGCGCCAACGATCGATTCGCGCGTCGCTTCGCCCACGTCGAAAGAGAGGTCGCCGGCCAAGGCGGCGACTGGCAGCGGTTTTCGCCGGAGGCGCTCGGCGCCTTTTGGGTCAAGGCCAAGCTGGCCGAAGGCGCCTGAGGTATTCAGGCCGGATTCATTGGCTGGCGCCTAAGGTGGTCCCCAGGCTTGCAGGAGGACACGACCATGAACATCTATCGCCACGTCGCCGTTGCGCTGCTTTTGCCCCTGGCGTCGGGCACGGCCGCGGCACACGGTCCCCGCCACGGGCATGCCCGTGTCGTCGGCGTCGAGCCGGTCTATGAGACCGTCGTCGTCGAGACGCCTGTCACCACCTGCCATACGGAATACGTTGAACGGCCTGTCGATTCGCCCCGCGTCGCCGGGCAGACGCTGGCCGGCGCGATAGTCGGCGCAGCCATCGGCCGGCAGTTCGGCGACGGTGACGGGCGTGACGCATTGACGCTCATCGGTGCCGCCGCGGGGTCGGCCGTGGCTCACCAGCGCGCGGTCCGGCGGAGCGGCGTGACGATCGTCAGCGAGCCCGTCGAGCGCTGCATGACCGAGATCCGGCGCCACACGGAGCGCCGCATCACCGGCTACTGGGTCGATTATCGACATCACGGGCGCAACCACCGAGTATTGAGCGCCTACGATCCGGGCCCGGAGATCCGGATCGTCTCGCGTTCTTGACGAAGCCGTGCCGGAGAACTCAAGCTTTGCGAATGCCATGCCGCCTGCCGATCGCCTGCCTCTGCTGTCTCGTCCTGGTGCAGGCGGAAGCGCGATTGGCCGCGGCGCCCGCAGACTCGCCGGCGGCAAGCTCATCGCCGGAGCATCTGCCGCTGCAGGAAAGGCAGGAGCGCGAACCGGGGCCGGCAAGCCTCACCGAGGCGATCGAGATTGCCATCAAGCGCTACGGTGGTCGTGCGACCAATGCCGAGACGGTGGAACGCAACGGTCGTCGCGTCCACGAGATCCGTCTCTTTCTCGAGGACGGGAGCGTTCGCACGGTGCGCATCAACCCCGACACGGGAGCCATACTCCCGCAGCAGGAGCGCTGAACGGAACGGTTCGCGATCGGCCGCCATGCGTGTATTGATCGTCGAGGATGATTCCAGTCTCAATCGCTCGCTCGTCGCCGAGTTCGAGGCGCGCGGGTTCAAAGTCAACAGCGCCGCGGACGGTCGCGAGGGTCTGTATCTGGGCAGCGAATTTCCGATCGATCTCGCGGTCGTCGATCTCGGCCTGCCCGAGCTCAGTGGCGTCGAGCTCATCAAATCGCTGCGTGGCGCATCGAAAGACTTCCCGATCCTCGTGCTGACGGCGCGCGACCGCTGGCAGGACAAGGTCGAGGCACTCAAGCTCGGGGCAGACGACTACGTGACGAAGCCATTTCACGTCGAGGAGCTCATGGCCCGGGCCGACGCCCTGTTGCGCCGCGTTGGCGGCTGGGCGCAATCGGAGCTCGCCTGCGGGCCGGTCACCCTCAACACGCGGAGCCAGGCCGTCACCGTCGAGGGCAAAGCGATCGAGCTCACGAGCTTCGAGTACCGCCTGCTCGAATACCTCATGCTGCGCGCCGGCGAAGTCTGCTCGAAGACCGAAATCACGGAGGCGCTCTACGACCAGGATTTCGAGCGCGACAGCAACGTGATCGAGGTCTTCATCGGCCGCCTGCGCCGCAAGCTGGATCCTGATACGAGCTACAAGCCCATCGAGACCCTGCGGGGCCGTGGTTACCGGATGGCCCTGCAGCGCGGAGCCGCTGCCTCCAGTTAAGTCGGGGTCCGGTTGGCCGTCCTGCAGTCCCTGCGAGCACGCGTCCTGCTGTGGGTCAGCCTGGCGCTGACCGTGCTGTTCGCGATCACCATTGTCGGTCTCGATGCGACCTTCGTGCAGAGCTCTGAGGCGAATTTGCGGGACGAGCTTCAGGTCCAGCTGCTCGGTCTGATCGCCGCGGCCGAAGAATCGGGGGATCAGGAGCTGACGCTGCCCGACGACGCCATCGTCGACCTGAGCCTCACCGTCCCCGAGTCGGGCGTCTACGGCATCATCTGGAATGCGGACGGCGCGCCGATCTGGCGGTCGGCTTCGTGGCTGGGGCGCGGTTGGGCCGTTGAGCGCTGGCCAGTGCCGGGCGAACGGATTTACCTGCGAGTCGCCGAGGACGGCCAATCCGCGCTCGAAGCCCTGCTCACGGGTATCACCTGGGATTTTCGCGACGGATCGAGCCGTCCTTACACCTTCGGCGTCGCCGTGGCCGAGGAGCCGCATCGCGCCCGCGTCGCTTCGTTCCGTCGCAACCTCGTCATCTGGTTCACGGGCATCACGCTGACGATGCTGCTCGTGCTCACAACCGTGCTGCGTTACGCGCTGAAGCCCCTGCGTCGGCTCGTCTCCGAGGTCGGCGAGATCGAGACCGGCGGGCGCGAGGCTGTTACCGAGGAGTTGCCGAGCGAGCTGACCGGACTCGCCCGCAATCTGAATTTCCTCATCGACTCGGAGCGCCGCCGCGCAGTCCGCTATCGCAATACGCTCGACGATCTCGCACATAGCCTCAAGACGCCGCTCGCGGCCATGCGGGCATTGCTGGCCGAGCACCGGGGCGGCGATGCCGTGCGCGCTCGAAACCTGAATGCGGAAGTCGAGCGCATGGATCAGCGCATCGGCTATCAGTTGCGGCGGGCGCGGGCGAGCGGCGGCACCGGCCTCGGTCTCTCGCCCGTGAAGCTCGAGCCCCTCGTCGACGATATTGTCGGCACCCTCGACAAGGTCTATCGCGACAAGCAAGTCAGCTGCGAGCTCGAGATCGACAGCGGCGCGACCTTTCAGGGCGATCCCGGCGACCTGACCGAGATCCTTGGCAATCTGCTCGACAACGCCTACAAGTACTCGGCCGGACGCGTCCTTGTAGAGATAAGGAGCATGACCGACCGAGTCGAGATCGTCGTGCACGACGATGGCCCAGGCATCCCGCCGGAGGCTGCGGCCGGCATGCTCGAGCGCGGCGCGCGCGCCGACGAGTCAGTGCCCGGCCAGGGCATCGGCCTCGCGGTCGTGGCCGAGACTCTCGATCTCTACCAGGGAGAGATCGGTATCGAGCGATCGCCGCTGGGTGGCACGCTCCTGCGCATTGTCCTGCCGCGACGGCGACAGCGATTCAAGAAATAGGCCAGAGCGATCGGGAAATGGCCGCTGGCGATGGGGTATAGTGCCGGCCATGATTCAGGCACGGACATTGACGGACTGGCATCCCGCGAGCTGGCAGACGCGCCAGGCCGCGCAGCAGCCGACCTATCCGGACCCGGAGAAGCTGGCGCGCGCCGTCAGCGAGCTCTCGGCGCTGCCGCCGATCGTCACGAGCTGGGAGATCGAGGCGCTCAAGGACAAGCTGGCCGCAGCCCAGCGCGGCGAGGCCTTCCTGCTCCAGGGTGGCGATTGCGCCGAAAATCTCGCGGACTGCACGTCGGACAATATCGTCCAGAAGCTCAAGATCCTGCTGCAGATGTCGCTCGTGATGCTGGTCGGCCTCAAGCAGCCGATCATCCGCGTCGGGCGCATGGCCGGCCAGTACGCCAAGCCCCGCAGCGCCGATCTCGAAACTCGCGACGGCAAGTCCTTGCCGAGCTATCGCGGCGACCTCATCAATCGCATTCCTTTCACCGAGGCCGATCGCGCTCCCGATCCAGAGCTCATGCTGCGGGCATACGAACGCGCAGCGCTCACACTGAATTTCGTCCGCTCGCTGATCGACGGCGGTTTTGCAGATCTGCATCATCCCGAGAACTGGGATCTCGATTTCGTCCGCGAGACCGAGGCCGCGCAGGAGTACCACGCGCTCGTCGCCTCCCTGTCGAGTTCGCTCGGGGTTTTCGAGGCGATCGCCGGCGAGCCGATGCACCGCACGCATCGCGTGGAGTTCTATTCCTCGCACGAGGGACTGCACCTGCCCTATGAGCAGGCACAGACGCGCTACCTGCCGCGCCGGCAGCGCTGGTACAACCTGACGACGCACTATCCGTGGATCGGCATGCGCACGGCGGATCTCGCGGGCGCCCACGTGGAGTACTTCCGCGGCATCGCCAATCCGATGGCGATCAAGATCGGCACGGGCGTCAGCGATTCGCACCTGCAGGGCCTGATCGAGGTGCTGAACCCCGATAACGAGCCCGGGCGCCTCACGTTCATCACGCGCTTCGGCGCGAAGAACGTCGAGGAGCATTTGCCGCGGGTGATCCGCGCCGTGCGCGCGACAGGCTCGCGCGTGCTCTGGGTCTGCGACCCGATGCACGGCAATACGGAGTCGACGGCCGAAGGCATCAAGACGAGGCGCTTCGACAATATCCTCGCGGAGCTCCGCGCGGCCGTGCGCATCCATCGCGAGGCCGGCAGCGTGCTCGGCGGTGTGCATCTCGAGCTCACGGGAGAGAATGTCACCGAATGCATTGGCGGTGCGCGTGGACTCAAGGAGTCGGATCTCGCGCGCGCCTACAAGTCCACGGTCGATCCGCGCCTCAACTACGAGCAAGCAATGGAGATTGCGCTCTGGTTCGCGAAAAAGGGCGGCGCCAGACAGCCGTCTTGACTGCCCCGGCCCCGGCCCAGGGTTCGGCATTCGATCCCGCGGCCTTCGCCGCGACCCTGAGCCACAAGCCCGGCGTCTACCGGATGCTCGATACGGGCGGCACCGTGATCTACGTCGGCAAGGCCCGCGACCTCAAGCGCCGCGTCGCGAGTTATTTCAGCGGCAAGGCTACCGACGCGAAAACCATGGCGCTCGTGCGCGGCGTTACCGGGATCGAGGTCACCGTCACGCGTACCGAGACCGAGGCGCTGCTGCTCGAGTACAACCTCATCAAGGAGCACCGGCCGCGCTACAACGTCCTGCTCCGGGACGACAAGAGCTATCCGTGGATCCGGATCAGCACGGAGCAGGAGTTTCCGCGCATCTCGTTCTATCGCGGAGCGAAACCGAAGCAGGGCAGACTTTTTGGGCCCTATCCGAACGCGGCTTCTGTCCGCTCGACGGTCAATCTGCTCGAGCGGCTGTTTCAGCTGCGCAATTGCGAGGACAGCATGTTTCGCAATCGCAGTCGGCCGTGCATGCAGCATCAGATCCAGCGCTGCACGGCACCCTGCGTCGGACTGATTTCGGCGGAGGACTATGGGCAGGACGTTGCCGATGCCATGAGCTTTTTGCGCGGCGACAGCGACGGTGTCGTCGAGAGCGTCGCTTCCCGGATGGAGCGCGCCGCAGGCTCGCACAACTACGAGCTGGCGGCGCGCTATCGCGACCAGCTCCGGGCGTTGCAGGCGACACAAGCGGAGCAGCTCGTCACGCGGGGTTCGGTCGATTGCGACAGCGTGGCCCTGGCGCGCGAAGGCTCCGTGGTCTGCATCGCCGTGCTCATGATCCGCGGCGGTCGATTGCTCGGAGGGCGCAATCATTTTCCGCAGCACGCCGGGATTGCCGCGGACGACGACGTCGTGCGCGCATTCCTGCTGCAGTACTACGGTGGGCGCGAAGCGCCGGCCGAAATCCTCGTCGACCGCAAGGTGGACGACGCGGAGAGTCTGGCCGGCCTCTTTGGCGCCAACGGGAAACGCGAAGTGCAGATCCGCTGGCTGTTGCGTGGCGATCGCAAGCGCTGGGTGGCGATGGCGACGACCAATGCCCGGGAAGGGGCAGCGCAGCAATCGCGCCTCCAGGAGTCGGTCACGGAGCAACTCGATGCGCTCGCCGCGGCGCTTGCGCTCGAGCGCCGGCCCGAGCGCATCGAGTGCTACGACATCAGCCACACCGCGGGCGCGGGCACAGTCGCGTCCTGCGTCGTGTTCGGTCCGGCCGGACCGTTGAAATCCGCCTATCGGCGCTTCAACATCGCTGCTGTGGATGCGGGTGACGATTACGCGGCGATGCGCCAGGTCTTGCAGCGACGATTTCGGCGGGCGCCGGAAGCGGGGCAGCGGCCCGACGTCGTGCTGATTGATGGCGGCAAGGGACAGCTGTCGGCCGCCGTGCAGGCGCTTGGGACGCAGGGAGTCGATGGCATGGTGCTCGTCGGCGTGGCGAAGGGGCAGGGACGCCGGCCGGGACGTGAGACCTTGCATGTCGCGGGCCGGTCGCGACCGCTCAGGCTCGACCCGACATCGGCCGCACTGCATCTCGTGCAGTTGATCCGCGACGAGGCGCACCGCTTCGCGATCGCGGGGCACCGCGGGCGGCGACAGAAGGCGCAGCGGCAGTCTCCGCTCGACGCAATCGCAGGGCTTGGGCCGAAGCGGCGCCAGGCGCTGATCCGGCACTTCGGGGGCTTGAAGGCCTTGTCCCGCGCGGGCGTCGACGATCTCGTGCGTGTCCGGGGAATCTCGCGCGGCTTGGCCGAGCGCGTCTACGGCTTGTTTCACGCGGACTAGGTATGGTTTTGAATCTGCCCATCATCCTGACCGGCATTCGCATTCTCGCGATACCCCTGGTCGTGCTCGTTTATTACCTCGATACGAGCTGGGCCGGGCCGGCGGCTGGCGTACTGTTCGCCCTTGCCGGCATTACCGACTACTTCGATGGCTATCTGGCCCGCCGCCTCGGCCAAACCTCGCGCTTCGGCGCTTTTCTCGATCCCGTCGCCGACAAGCTGATCGTCGCGACGGCGCTCGTGCTGATCGTGCAGCACGACCCGCGAATTCACCTCGCGATCGTCGCCGCGATCATCATTGGGCGCGAGATCACAGTATCGGCCCTGCGCGAGTGGATGTCCGAGATGGGCGCCTCGGCGAAGGTCGCGGTGTCCTTCGTCGGCAAGTGGAAGACGACCGTACAGATCGTGGGCATCAGCATGCTCCTTTACCAGGAGAATATCGGCCCGATTCCGATCTACCGCACCGGGGAAATCCTGCTGTTCATCGCGGCCGCGCTCACGGTGCTCTCAATGCTCGACTATCTGCGCTCGGCCTGGCCGGCGTTGCGCGACGGCGGCTGAGCGCCAGGCCGCAGGGGTTTGCGGCCCCCGCCGATTCCTCTAGAATGCCCAGCTTCCGGCGCGGGAATAGCTCAGTTGGTAGAGCGCAACCTTGCCAAGGTTGAGGTCGCGAGTTCGAGCCTCGTTTCCCGCTCCAATACTCCTTGTGTCAACGCCCCGTAATTCTGCCTACCGCAGCTGCCGGCGCTGCCGGGCGTTGCCGATCGGCAACAGTCTAGTCCTTGTCGTTATCGTCGTCGTCATTCTCCTCGGCAATCTCGTGACCGATGGCGCCTCCCACGGCGCCGGCGGCCAGGTAGCCGCAACCCGTCAATAGTGCGGGCGACAGGCCCAACAGCAGGATGAGCAACCAGCGCTCGGGACCGGAAACCTTGGCTTTGGATGTCATGGCAAGTTCTCCTCTTTGGTCTTCAACCCATACGTTGCAGAATTCGTGCCAGTCGGAGGCCGCGACGCGGTAACGCCGCTCGCTTTCTCCTGCCCCCGGAATGCCGCTACGATCCCGTCGCCGTGATCGACAAGCCCGACATCGTCCTCATCTCGCCCTGGTACCGGGCTGCCATGGACGAGCTCGACCGGCATTTCACGGTGCACAAGCTCTGGGAGGCGAGCGATCGGCAGGAGCTGCTCGCGTCGCTGCGCGAGCGTTGCGTCGGCATTGCCGGCAGCACGGCCTGCGATGCCGCCCTGATGGATGCGCTGCCGAAGACGCGAGTCATCGCCCACTGCGGCGTGGGTTACGACGGCGTTGACGTTGCTGCTGCCACGGCCCGCGGCATCAAGGTCTCGAACACGCCGGACGTGCTCAGTGACGAAGTGGCCGATTTCGCCGTGGCGCTGACGCTCGCGACACTGCGGCGAATCCCGCAAGGCGATCGCTACGTGCGCGAAGGGCGGTGGGAGCGGGAAGGCCCGATGGCGTTCGGCGACCGAATGTGGGGACGCAAGCTCGGCCTCCTCGGCATGGGGCGAATCGGAGTCGAGATCGCGCGGCGCTGCGAGGCCTTCAGGATGAAGATCGCCTATTTCAGTCGGAGCACGAAGCCCGTGACCTATCGCTACTATGCGTCGCTGGTCGGTCTGGCGCGCGAGGTCGACATCCTGATTGCCATCGTGCCTGGAGGCGCGGAAACCCGACATCTCGTCGACCGGCACGTGCTCGACGCCCTCGGTCCCCAAGGTGTGTTCATCAATGTGTCGCGCGGCAGCGTCGTTGACGAGGAAGCCCTGATTGCGGCGCTGCAGGAAGGCCGGCTCGGTGCCGCGGGGCTGGACGTCTACGCGGATGAGCCCAGGGTTCCGCAGGCGTTCAAGGACATGACCGACAACGTCGTGTTACAGCCGCATCAGGCCAGTGCCACTCACGAGACGCGGCTCGCGATGGGCCGCCTCGTTCTCGAGAATCTGCTGGCTGGCGTGGCGGGCCGGGAGCTCGTCACTCCCGTGAACCAGGCCTGATCTGCCGCGGGCAGAAAAAAGCCCCCGCAGCTTTCGGCTGCGGGGGCTCGCTTTCTACGAGGCCCGTGAGGCTAGATCACTGGGTTGCGGCACCCGGCGCAACGCCGCTGGCGTCTTGCCCGAGGCTCAGCGACCGGCCATCAGGGAACTGAATGCTGCTCGAATTGGCGCGCGGCTTGCCGTCTTTGGCCTGGAAGCCGTCGACGATGACGCGCGTGCCGGCGGGCAGGGTGTCCCGCGTCCAGCCGCGGCGGAGCAGGGCGCTCGGCGCTCCGCCCTCGACGGCCCAGCGCTCGACCGTACCGTTCGGCATGTTGGCGTCGATGATCAGCCAGGAATGCGGGTTGACCCACTGAAACTCCACGACCGTACCTTCCAGATGGACCGGTTTGTTGCGGTCGAATTCGGCACCGAAGGAATGGTGCGCGCTGGCCGTAATTACGCCACCGACCGCAAGGAGCGCGGCGAGGGCTGCGGCACTGATTCGTTTCGTCAACATCGGGCGGATCTCCTGTTCTCTCAAGTCTGTTCGCGAGATTCTATGGTACCTAAACATCCTGTCTAGTAGCTGAACGACGTCCCGCTATTCAAGGCCGATCAGATCGCTGTACAGCAGATTCTCGACAAAAGGCACGCACTTGAACTCCAGGATCTGTGCGTTTTCCTCGACATTTCTATAGAGCGGCATGCGGATCGACCACGAGCTCGAGAAGATCGTCGGGTCGGTAATTGTGGCCTGGTAATCGATCGTATTGGCCGACGTCAGCGTTAGCCGCTCGGTGACGACGGCATTTCGCGTGAGGTAGTTGCCGGCGCGGTCGAGCCAGGGCTTGCCGTTCATCGCGCTCGTCTCGATGACGAGCGTGTCGCCTTCCCAGCGACCGTTCGACTGGCCCATCCAGGTATCGACGGGAGCCACGATCGCCTCGTCCATCTCCACGAGCCGGTTGGCGCTCGCATAGGAGTAGGCGAACAGGACATCGCTCTCGGTCTGCAGGATCTGGAACGGATAGGGCATGTAGTTCGCGCGCGGAATGCCGGGCAGATAGCAGACGGTCTCGGGATCGGCCTTCGGCCAGCCCGCGCGATTCGTGTCGCGTTGCGCCACGGCATCGGCCAGGTAGGGGATCCTGCCTTCGACGACGACGCTCTTACCGGCGGGAATCGAGGCGAGCGAGCCGAGCTTCCAGAATTCATCGAGCGCCGTTGCGGAGTGCGCCTCGAGATTCCAGTTGGCCGTGTTCATCGCCTGCCAGACACCGCTGAGGTTCGGGTGCCCGTTGATGGGTGCGATGCCGAAATTGCCGGCCACTTCCTGCTCGGCGCGCGTGCAGGCTACGGACGCCAGTGCAACTGCGACCGCCACGGCCGCCATTCGCTTAGCCATTCGAATCCCCTCTCGAAACTTATAGGTTAGTCTGAATGCAGAATCATAAGTGAGAAAGCCTGCCCGCGTCACTGCTCACGGCAGGCCGAAAACCGTGACCCAGCCGCCGGCAATGATCGCCACACGCTGACGACCGGTCGCGCCCGCGTACGACATCGGGTTCGCATTGCCGGGCCCTTCGAGGCGCGCCTGCCAGAGCTCGGCACCGGATGCGGCATCGAATGCACGAAAGCGTGAATCGTTGGTCGCGCCGACGAAGACGAGACCGCCCGCAGTGACGCTTGGGCCTGCACTGCCCGAGCTACCGACGAGCTGCTTGCCCTCCGGCAGCGCCTCGTTGAGACCCAGCGGCACCTGCCAGAGCAGCTCGCCGGTGCTCGCGTCGACGGCATTGAGCCGGCCCCAGGGCGGGCGTTGGCAGGGCAGGTTCGGCCCCTGGCCTTGCCCTGCCGCGTCATAGCCGTTGAGCGGCGCGGTAAAGCTGAAGAACGGGCCGACCCCGTTGATGCTGGCGCGATCGAAGGGTTGCGTCGATCCGGCCGCCTCGAAGCTGTAGGTCACGTTGGGGTCCTTGTCCTCGACCCAGCCGACGAGCGAAGTTTCGGCGGAATTCGCGTAGACGATGCCTGTCATTGGATCCACGGCCGGACCGCCCCAGTTGACGCCGCCTGTTCCTCCCGGAAACTGGATCGTCGATCGCGGCTCCGCACCAGGGGCCTTGTAGCCGAACGGCGTGAAGGGCCCGGCGTTGTAGAACCCGCCGCTGCGCTCCATGAAGTCGATGCAGGCCTGACGATGTGCAGCGCTCGTGTCCTCGGCTGTCACGATGTCGGTGTCGGGGTCGAAGCTCACACGGCTCAGCGGCGGAGGGGCCATGGGGAACGGTTGCGTCGGGGAGTACCACTCCCGCGGCACGTCGCCCTGCGGCACGGGACGCTCCTCGACGGGAATCAGCGGCTCGCCCGTCGCGCGATTGATGATGAACATATAGCTCGACTTGCCGACGTTCGCGATCGCCGGCAGCATCTGGCCGTCACGCTCGATCTCGAACAGTCCGCCGGCGAAGGACATGTCAACGTCCCAGAGGTCGTGATGCACGGTCTGGAAATGCCAGCGGTACTCGCCTGTCAGGGCGTCGACGGCGACGATCGAATTGCCGAATAGGTTGGCGCCCGGACGGTCGCCGCCGTAGTAGTTGGGCGAGGGTCCTGCGATCGGCAGGTAGGCGATGCCGCGCTCGACGTCGATCGATGCCGCGAAGCCCCACATGTTCGTGCCGCCGCGGCCGTCCCAGCCATCGCCCCAGGTTTCGTTGAAGGGAGTTCCCGGCCTCGGCACGGTCCAGAACTCCCAGACTTTCTCGCCCGTAAGCACGTCGAAGGCACGGGGATTTCCGGCCGGGCCCTGCGGCAGCTCGCCGCTCGCGGCGCCGATGATCGCGAGGTTCTGATAGATCGTCGGCGTGCCGCCGTAGGAGACACCGACGCCGACGGCGCCGTTGTCGCCGAAATCAGCGACGCGCGCGCCGGTCATCGCATCGAGCGCCATGAGCTGGCCGCCAGCCATGAGCAAAATGCGCGGTGAGTGGCTGGCGTCGCCGGGCCAGTAGCTGACGCCGCGTGTCGACGCCTGCACTCCGCCGGCGCCGCGTCCCCGGCCGCGACCACCGCCGCCTGGTTGCGCTACAGCGCCGGGCGCCGTCGGCGGCGCGAGATTCGTGGCCCAGATCACCTCGCCCGTATCGCCTTCGAGCGCGACAACCTGCCCGCCGCTCGGCACGTACATCACGCCGTTGATGACAATGGGCACCGCCGAGGAATTCGCCGCGAGCTGGTAGGTCCAGGCAACGGCCAGTCGGCTGACATTGCTCCGATCGATTTCCCTGAGCGGCGAGAAACGCGTCGCCGTGAGATCGCGGTTGATCATGCGCCAGTCACCGGCGGGGACGGCCGCCGTTTGCGACAGGGCGGGTGCACCATGGACAGACAAAACGAAGCCGATGGCGGCAGCGAGTGCGGCCTTGCGAGCAATGTTCATGGGGGGAGTCCTGGCAGATTCATTATTATGAGTTGGCCGCATACCTTACACCGACACGGCGCCGCTGTTCAGTACCCCCGAGATAACTTGAGACGATGCCGCTCAACGATCCGGGGAAAGGATTTATACTCGGCGTGTGTGTCCGCGGGCAGCGAGGCACGCACCATATGGGACTGGAGGGGGACTCATGTTCGAGAGAATGCGCGCGCTGGGAGTGATTGCCGCCGGCGCAGGGCTTGCGGCTTGTTCCGGCACCGACCAAGCGGCCGCTCCGAGCTTCAGCTACGCCGACGGCTCGCCGCATCCCGTCACCGCGTGGGGCGACCCGGATCTCCAGGGGACGTGGCCGATCATGCATCTGCTCAGCACGCCGCTGCAGCGGAATGCCCAGTACGGAGACCGCCGAGAGCTTACCGAGGAGGAGTATCAGGCATCCACCTCGGGACGTGGCTCACAGGCCACCCGCGACGCCGCCTACCACCAGATGATGGCGACCAATACTCTTGGCATGGGCGGTTGGGCCGAGTCGACGCTGCGCTCGCAGCAGGCTCGCCTGACGTCGCTGATCTCCTATCCGGCGAACGGCCGTTTTCCGGCGCTGACGGCTCGTGGCGAGGAACTTCGTCCCGAGTTCGGCAGCAGCTGGAGCACCGAGAACACCCGGCAGCCCTTCGACGATCCGCAGGACGATTTCGACACCTGGGATCGTTGCATCACGCGTGGAATGCCGAGCTCGATGCTGCCGTTCAACTACAACAACGGCGTGCGCATCATCCAGTCGCCGGGCTACGTCATCATCGATCTCGAAATGATTCACGAGTCGCGCATCGTTCCGGTCGGTCGCGAGGCGCTCGATCCCGAAATAAGGCAGTGGATGGGCGAGCCGCGCGGCCACTGGGAAGGCTCGACCTTCGTCGTCGTGACGACGAATTACAACGGTGAGGTCGGTATGACCAACGCGGGCATTCCGGGCTCGCCGACGGGCGACACGCCGACGACGACCGGCTTCCGCACGACCGAGCGTTTCACGCGTGTGGCGGAAAACGAAATTCAGTACGAGATGACGATCGAGGATCCGGAGGTGCTGACCGACAAGTGGACGGTGAGCTATCCGATGTATCTCGATACCGCATATCAGTTCTTTGAATACGCCTGTCACGAGGACAACAGCGCAGTGCGCAACTTCATCGAGACCTCGCGCTACGAGCGCGCAAGTTCCGGAGCAGCACAATGAAACGCAGCATATCTCTCGTCGGTTTCTGCCTGCTGTCGGCCATCGGCCAGGCGGCCATCGAAGATCCGGTTCGGCTCGATGCCGGGCTCGTATCGGGTGGTGAGGCCTCGCCCTCAGGCGTCCGTGTGTTCCGCGGCCTCCCGTTCGCGGCACCGCCGGTCGGCGAGAATCGCTGGCGGGCGCCGCAGCCCGTCGAGCCCTGGGAGGGTGTGCGTGATGCGAGCAAGTTCGGCAATGTCTGCATTCAGGCCGATACGCGCCCGCGCTACATCAACATCGCGAACATGGACGGTTCGCCGGCATTGAGCGAAGACTGCCTCTACCTCAATGTCTGGACTGCGGCCGAAGACGATTCCGATCGCTTGCCCGTGATGGTGTTCTTCTACGGCGGCGCTTTCACCGACGGCGGCGGAGCGCCGCCACTCTACGATGGCACGGCTCTCGCCGAGCGTGGCGCAGTGATCGTCACGATGAATTATCGGCTCGGGCCCTACGGTTTTCTCGCGCACCCGTTGCTGACTGCCGAATCTGGCTATAACAGCTCCGGCAACTACGGCATTCTCGACATGGTCGCCTCGCTCGAGTGGGTGCAGGCCAATATCGAAGCCTTCGGCGGCGATGCCGACAACGTGACGATCTTCGGTCAGTCGGCCGGCGCCATGGCGATCACTTCGCTCATGACTTCCCCGCGCGCCGAGGGTTTGTTCCACCGCGCGATTGCGGAAAGCATCATGGGCGGCGGCGCTCTGCCAAACGGCGCGAACGCCACGCTCGCGGCGCAGGAACAGGCCGGTGCGCAGGCTGCGCAGCAGGCGGGACTGACGACGCTTGCGGCCATGCGCGCGCTCACGCCGGAGCAGGTGACGGCGACGTTCCGCGCGCAAACGATGATCGTCGACAACTATGTGATCCCCGAGGATCCGGCAGTCGTGTTCGCCGAAGGCCGCCAGCTCGACGTCGACGTCCTGATGGGCGCGAACGCCAACGAGATGTCATTCGGGGGCGGCGGGCGCGGGCGCGGTGCGCCCGGCGGCGGGCGGGGCGGACCGGGTGGCGGCGCAGCCGGACCCGGCGCGGCGGCACCGGCAGCGCCGGCGACACCGCCACCTCCTCCGGCTCCGGGAGCGGATGGCTCGGATCGCATCTTCTGGACCGCGCGCGCCATCGCCGAATACGCGCGCAAGGACGGCCAGAATGCCTGGGTCTATTGGTTCAGCCAGTCGGCACCGGCCGCCGTGGGCAACCCGGCCTCACTGCCGGTGCATGCCGCCGAGGTCAAGTACGTCTTCGACAACCTCGGTGAGATTCCGCTCTATCCGGACACGAGCGATCCCGAGCTCGCAGCGGCATCGGCCGCCGATCAGCGCGTCGCCGACATGGTCGCCTCCTACTGGGTGAATTTTGCGCGCAACGGCGATCCGAACGGCCGGGGCCTGCCGAGCTGGCCCGAGCACACCGGACTCGAGCGCGTCGATGCGGCAAATATTGCAGCCGATCCCGCGGCGGTGCCGATGCCGACGGTGGAACAGATGCAGGTCTTCGACGCCCGGCTCCAGGAGCAGTTGCAGGCGCTCGGTCAGTAAGCTCGTGAACCCTGACGTCTACGCCTGGCCGCCAGGCCAGGTGTAGACGAATTCCTGCATGCCGTTCGCGAGCAGCACGCCGCGCTCATACTTGAATCCGCCAAGCGCCTTGCCGAGATCTTCGGGGGAGTAGCGCGGGGCGGGTACGCGCTCGCCGTTTTTGCAGTTCTGCAGAAGCTGTCCGTCGCCGGCGGGAACGTAATGGGCCGGTTGCGCCGGCATGTCGCGACGCGAATAGCTGATCAGCATGTGCAGACGACAGCCGCCCGCGGCACGGCGTCCGAGCAGAGCACAGAGACTCTGCAGGGCCGTTCGGCCGAGGTAATTCGGCAGGTCCCAGCAAAAGATCAGCGTCAGGCGTTCGTCGTTGGGCTGCGGCAGCAGAGCGCCCAGCGTGTCCATGCGGGACTCCGGTAGCGCCGCATTGAGTGCGGCCAGCCCGTCATTGGCGACAAAGTCGGCGATTTCGATGCGACAGCCGCGCTCGGCCGCCAAGCGCGCGATCAGCGCCTGGCAGCCGGCGCCAAGGTCGAGCACAACCTCACGCTGCTCCGGATCGAGAGTGTCGAAAATCCGGGTGAGCAGGGGAGCCTTGAACGTGGCACTGGCGGGTTCGCCAGAGACACGTTCAGGCTTCGCCTCCGCAGAAGCTCCCCGCAAGTCGGCGATTCCCTTCAGCGTGCAACCGCTGCCGAACCCGGCCGATCGGCGGACGTCTTGACGTCACCGTTCGGTCGCGGAGCCGAGGTCTCGGTTCGCTGAGCGGACCGGGCCGACGACCCGACGGCCTTTTCGACCGCCTGCTGATCCATCTCGATCGAACCCTTGAAACGCGCGCCGTCCTCGAGCGAGACGCGGGGCGCGAGCAGATTGCCGCGGACGTTGGCGGTCGCGCGGACGGCGATGCGCTCCGAGGCGAACATGTCGCCCTCGGTCGTGCCGTCGACCGTGATCGCACGCGCGAAGATATTCGCCTTGACCTTGCCTTCCTTGCCGACGGTGAGACTGTGGTTACGCAGCTCCACGGTGCCGCTGACGTCGCCCTCGATCATGAGGTCTTCGTCGCCCTTGACGTCGCCGTTGATCTGGATCGATCGACCGATGACGGCAAACTGGCCAGTCCCCGGGCGTTTCGCGCCCGCCGCTGACCCGGCAGCCGACATGTTTTCGGTTTGGCGGGCAGCCGCCTGGGCGGCTTCGGAATCCTTCTTGCCGAGCTCAAACATTGCTTTTCCCTCAGTGGATTACAAACCTTCCCTATCTATCACGCGAGGTTTATGTAAACAACTGTCTCTGGCCGGCGACAGAGAAAAAATCGGTCGCCGGCCGGACGGGATTACTGGGAGGGCAGGGCAAAGACCATGTATTGGCTCGGGCCAGCCTCCGGAATATCGAGGCCCTGGCTGAACGACCCATTGCCCCCGACCGGCACGACGATGAACTGCCGTCCATTCACCGCGTAGATGGCGGGCACGCCGTCCGAGCCTGCCGGGAGGTCGAATTCCCAGAGCGTGGCGCCGGTATCCGTATTCCGGGCGCGGAGCTTCCGGTCCGAAGACGTTGCCACGAAGACGAGGCCGCCTGCCGTCACGACCGGGCCGCCGCGTGCCGCCTGGGCACCGGTGTCGTTGATGCCTTGCTGCATGAGCTCGTAGACGCCGCCATTCGGCACTTGCCAGAGGATCTCGCCCGTATCGAGGTTGTACGCCGTTAGTTGCGACCATGGTGGGCCGATGGCCGGCATACCTTCCTCGTTATCGACCAGGAAATTTACCGGCGAGGTATAAGCAACGAAGCCTTCACCCGCACCGGGAATCGGCGGCGGGGGACCCGCGTTCGCGCCGCGGCCGCCACCTCCGGGACCCCCACGGCCACCGGCACGGCCGCCGCCAGCGCCACCACCACCACCACCGCCACGTCGACCGGCGGCGGCGTCCGCCGGATCGAAGAGCCTGTCGAGGGTCGGCAATTCCTTCGAGACAACGAAGAAGCGGCCGTTTACGGGATCGACGGCCGAGCCGCCCCAGTTCGTGCCGCCGTTGTGGCCGGGCATCGAGATCGAGCCTTCCAGCGAGGGCGGCGTATACAGACCCTCATTGCGCCAGGTCTCGAAGCTGGCACGGAGCTCAGCCTGATTCTCCTCGGAGCGGAACGGGTTGATCTCGTCGACGGAGAAGGACTGGCGGGCGAACGGTGGCGGCCTGGTCGGGAAGGGCTGCGTCGGCCATGCCTGTTCGCCGGGAACGTCGCTCGCGGGCACGGCGCGCTCTTCAATCGGCCAGACTGGTTCGCCCGTCCGGCGATCGAAGACGAAGAGGAATCCCTGCTTCGTGGCCTGAGCTACAGCCTGGATCTGCCGGCCGTCGACGTTGAGCGTCAGCAGCTTCGGCGCCTGCGGAATGTCGAGATCCCAGAGATCGTGGTGAATGGTCTGGAAGTGCCAGAGGCGCTCGCCTGTGCGCGCATTCAGGGCGACCAGGGAATTGGCGAAGAGGTTTTCGCCGTGGCGATTGCCGCCGAAGAAGTCGAAACGCGCCGTGCCCGTCGGGATGTAGGCAATGCCGAGCTCCTCGTCGACCGTGAGCTCGCTCCAGTTGTGAATGCCGCCGTAGCCGCCGAGACCCTGGGCCAGGCCCTCGGCCGGCCAGGTGTCGGCGCCGAATTCGCCGGGGCGTGGCACGACGTGGAACACCCACTCGAGCGCGCCCGTCACGATGTTGTAAGCGTGGACATCGGCCGGAAAGGCGTTGTAGGCCGCGCCGCCGCCTATGGCCCCGGCGGGGGCGCGGGCGGGCAGGGAGAAGATGGCGATGTCTTCGAAGATACGGCCCGGGTTGTTGTGCTGGAAGATGGGCAGCGTGGAGATATCGCCTTCGAAGCCGATGCGAAGATCGACCTTGCCGTTGTCGCCGAACGATGTGATGGGCTCGCCCGTCGCGGCATTGAGTGCAGACATCATCCCGCCGTTGAGATAAATCAGGCGACGATCGGTGCCGTCGTCGCTTTCCCAATAATTGATGCCCCGCGAGCCGACTCCGCCCTCATTCTCGTGACGCCAGATTTCCTCGCCCGTCGCTGCATTGAGCGCGACATAGGCATTGCCGGCGAGCACATACATGACGTCGTCGACGACGATCGGGTTGAAATTCGGGGCGCCGCCGCCGGTTTCGAAGGCCCAGGCGAGCGTCAGCTGGCTGACGTTCTGGCGGTTGATCTGATTAAGCGAGGAATACTGCGAAGAATCCGCGCCGCTGAGGCTCTGTTCCCAAGTCGCGTAGTCGAATTCCGTTCCCCTCGGCGGCAGGGCAGGGGCTGCGGTCGCAGCCGCCGAATCGTCGGCAGCAGGTTCTTCCGAGTCGGAGCATCCAGTGACGAGAAGCGTGGCGATAGCAAGCCAGCCGATGCGAACGGGCAGGCCCGGAAGCGTGAGTCTCATGGATTCTCCCCCGAGGGCTTTTCTGATGTTGCCCCGATGTTACTGGCCTGCTTGCGGCGCACACAATAGCGCGCCGAGCTCGCCGAACTTTCTTATGACTGCGAGACCGTCGGTCAATGCCGGTTCGTCGGAGTGCGCATAGCCATAGGCCGCGAATACGAATCCGAAGCCGGCACGGCGTGCCGCCTCGCGATCGTTGATCGAATCGCCGACCATGACTGCTTGGTCGGGCGCGATGTCGAAGTCGGCGGCGGCCCGCTGCAGCTGGATCGGGTCGGGCTTCTTCGCGGAGAGAGTGTCGCCGCCGAAGACGAAGCGGAGTTGCCGCTCGATGCCGGCGCGGCGCAGCAGCTCGCGGGCGAAGCGCTCGCGTTTGTTGGTCACGCAGCCGACCACAAGCCCGGAGGCGGAGAGGGCGTCGAGCGTCGCCGGAACGTCCGCGTAGAGACGGCTCTCGCGATAAAGATTCTCGCCGTAGCACCGGTCGAACGCCTCGAGCGCGAGCGGGAACATCGCGGGCTCGCCGGGTCGCCCGCAAAGTCCCGCGCTGAATCCGCGACCGATCAGGGCCTCGATTCCGTCGCCGATCCAGCCGCGCACGTCGGCGAGGCTCGGTCGGGCGAGGCCGACCGAGTTCAAGGCCTCGCCGAGGCAGTGCGCGAGATCGGGCGCCGAGTCGACGAGCGTGCCGTCGAGATCGAGCGCGACGAGCCGGACGCGCGTCAGAATACGCGCGTCGCGATATCCGCCGGCGCGGCAAGCAGCTCTTCGACTTCCTTGTCGAGCTTGAGCAGCGTGAGCGAGGCACCGGCCATCTCGAGCGATGTGCAGTAGTTGCCGACGTAATTGCGCACGATGTTGAGCCCAAGCTTCTTGCTGCGCAGGGCTGCCTGGCGGTAGAGCACGTAGAGCTCGCTCGGCGGCGTGCCGCCGAGACCGTTGATCATGAGTGCCACTCGATCGCCGGACTTGAAGGGCAGATCCTTCGCCACGGCGTCAAAGAGCTCGTCGATGATCGCGTCCGCGGGCTTCATCTTGTCGCGGCGGCGGCCCGGCTCGCCATGGATGCCGACGCCGACCTCCATCTCGTCGTCACCGAGCTCGAAGATCGGCTTGCCCTTCGCCGGCGGTGTGCAGGACGTCAGCGCGACGCCCATCGAGCGCACGTTCGCATTCACCTTCTTCGCGAGTTCGAGCAATTGCTCGAGGCTCGCACCCTTCTCGGCGGCCGCGCCGCAGGCCTTGATCACGAAGAAATTGCCGGCGACGCCGCGACGGCCGACGGTGTACGAGCTGTTCTGCACGGCCACGTCGTCGTCGATGATGAACGACTTGACGTTGATGCCCTCGGCCTCGGCCATCTCGATGGCCATGTCCCAGTTCATCCGGTCGCCCTGGTAGTTGTTGATCAGCACGAGCACGCCCTTCGGCGAGTTCATGAGCTTGATGCACTCGAGGCAGTACTCCATCGGCGGCGCGGCGAAGACGTTGCCGGGCGACGCTGCGTCGAGCATGCCCGGGCCGACGGCCATGACATGCGCGGGCTCGTGGCCGCTGCCCGAGCCCTGGATCACGGACACGCGGTCCTTCTTCGGGCGATCGGCGCGATAGATGATATTGAACTTCGGCTCGTACTTGAGCGTGCCGGGATTCGCGAGCGCAATGCCTTCGAGCATCTCGGGAACGAACTTGGCGGCATCGTTGACGAACTTTTTCATTTTGAGTCCCCTGTCAGGTTTCTTAGTTAGACTTGCTGGGCGCGCCCGGCTTCACGCCGAATTGTGCGCAGATATCGTTCATGATCGTCGCGATTGCGACGATGCCGGGGTCGGGCGTGTTGGCGCTGCGATCTCCCGTGAATTGCTGACGGCCGCGTTTCGCGACCCAGGGCTTCGTGCGTTCGATCGCTTCATTGGCGCACTCGGCTGCTCGCTGCAACACCTCGCGCGGGTCCGCGTCCCTGGCCGCGCCCTCACGCACGATATCGCGGATCGGGATCACGGAGTCGAGCAGCGTCTTGTCGCCGAGCTGGGCGCCGCCGCGCTTCTGGATGCCTTCGATCGCTGCCGTCAGCATCTTGTCGAGGTCATCGAGCGTGATGCTCGTGCGGTCCTTGCTAAGCGCGCCCGCACGCATGAAGCCCGTGCCCCAGATCGGGCCCGAGCAGCCGCCGACGTTCTTGGTGATGATCATGCTGATCTTCAGCAGGAATGCACCGATCGAACTGCGGTCGAGCTCCTTCCAATCCTGCTCGACGACGCGGAAACCCGAAGCGAGCGAAACGCCGAAATCGGCGTCGCCTGCGAAGGAATCGAGCTCGCAGAAATACTGCTCGTTCTTGAGCGCGGTTGACGCTGCTGTCCGGATCGCCGTCTCGACGTCTGCCAGGGTGATTTCCTTCATTCTTGTTCTCCTCGCCGCAGCTCGTGGCGTTCGGTCAGGCGGCGCGCTGTGCCGCCATGGTTTTGAGATCCTTCAGTGCGATCTGGACCTTCGGGGGATCGCCGAGCTCGGAGACCACCTTGCCCGCGCCCTTGAAGTCCTCGTCCTTGGTATACGTGCTGGTCGTGATCAAAGTCGGCATGCCCGCGCCGAGCGAGGCGAGCAGGCCGTTGCGGCTGTCCTCGATCACGACGCAGTCGCGCGCTTCGAGCTTCAGCCGCTGTTTCGCGAGATTGTAGATCTCGGGATCCGGCTTCTTTTTCTTGACGACGTCGCCCGCGAGCACGATCTCGAACCAGGCCTTGCGCTGCGCGCCGAACAGGTCGAGCACGCCGTCGATCGCCTTGGGGTCGGACGTAGTGCAGACGCCGAGCCGGATGCCGGCCGCGTGGGCTTCGTCGACGATGCGGCTGATTCCGGGACGAAGCGGCAGGCTTCCCTTGGCAATCAGGTCGGTAAAGATGGCGGTCTTCTTCTTGTGCAGGTCCGGGATCAAGGCCGCAGCCGTCTGGCCCTCGGGCCAGCCCGCCTCATTGAAGTAGTGGGTCATCCGCTCCTTGCCGCCGGCGATCTTCAGGAGCTCGCCGTAGAGCTCGACGTCCCATTCCGCGTCGATTCCGGCCGCTGCAAAGGCGCGGTTGAAAGCGACCCGGTGGCCGTCTCTCTCCGTGTCGACGAGGACACCGTCGCAGTCGAAAATCAGCGCTCGCATCGATCAGGCGACTTTCGACAGGACCTCGGGCGCGCGGTTGCTGCCGCCGAACTGCGCGATCTTTTCCTTGAAGAGTTGCTTGAGCGCCTTGTACTGCGCCTCGAGGATGCGCAGCGGCTCGTAGTCCTTCGGGTTCTGCGTGTGATAGTCGGCGAAGCTGTCGATGAAGACGTGCTTCAGGTTGGTCGAGATATTGATCTTGGCGCAGCCGAGCTTGATGCAGCGCTGGATGATCTCGTCGGAGAGACCCGTGCCGCCGTGCAGCGCCATCGGGACCTTCGTGCGCTTGTTGATCTCCTCGATCAGGCCGAACTGCACCTTGGGCTCGCCCTTGTAATAACCGTGCGCTGTGCCGATGGCGGCCGCAAACGCCGAGAGATCGAGCTCGCGGCAGAATTTCTCAGCTTCGTTCGGATCGGTGTAGATCGATTCATCCTCGTTGACGACCATGTCGTCCTCGACACCGAGGATCTGGCCGATCTCGGCTTCGACGCCAATCTTGGCCGCTGTCGCCCAAGCGACGACCTTGCGCGTTTCCGCAAGGTTCTGCTCGAAGGGCAGGTGGGAGCCGTCGATCATGACCGAGGTCCAGCCCATGTCGATGCACTTCTTGATCATGTCGAGATCTTTGCCGTGATCGAGGTGCAGCACGACCGGAACCGGCGACTTGCCGGCGAGCTCCTGCATCCAGCCATGGATGGCCTCGTGGCCGTAGTACTTGATCGTCTTCGCCGACGCTTGAATGATCACCGGCGCGTTGAGCTCTTCGGCGGCCTTCACCATGGCCTTCGCCGAGGCGTAGTCGACGGGATTGAAAGCCGCGACGGCATAGCCTTTGGCTTTGGCTTCGGCCAGGACGGGCTTAATGTTGACTAGTGGCATTGGGCGTAACTCCTTTTGACGCCGGTGCGCAGGCCGCACAGTCCCGGCATTGTAACTTCTCCGTGGCCGGCGAAGGTCAGCCGGCGCAGGTCCCGTTCTCGAAGGCCTGGTCTGCGCCGACCGGCGGTGCGCCGAGATCGGTGGATCCCAGGAACAGGCTCGACCCGTCGGGCAGCCTCACTTCGCGGCCGTTGGCGCGGAACGAGCCGTCGCGGGCCTGGAAGCCCTCGACACAGACCGGCGTGCCCGCCGCAATCGAATTCCGGTTCCAGCCGCGGCGGATCAGGGCGTTCGGGGCGCCGCCCTCGACCTTCCATTCCTGGACTTCGCCCGAGTCCGTGGTGACCGTGATATGCAGCCAGGAGTGTGGATTGCTGAACTCCATCCGGTTGACGACACCCTGGAGGCGGATGGGCCGGTTGACGTCGAATTCGGCGGCAAAAGAGTGATGCGCGAGCGCCGGCAAGGCGGCGGCAGCGCCCAGCGCGGTGGCGACGAGGATATGGCTGATGCGCATGGCTGCGATCTCCTGGAACTAAATACTGGGCCCGCTGGAATATAACATGCGGCGGCTAACGGGAATTCCGGCTACTCGGGTGGTAGCAGCAGGTATTCGCCATAAAGCAGGTTCTCGGAGAACTCGACACATTTGTATTCCAGCAGCTCCGCGTTCTCCGAAACATCGCGGTAGAGCGGCAGGCGGATCGTCCAGGGCTCCGAATAGACGAGCGGGTCGGTGATCGTCGCCTCGTATTGAATGTGGGTGTCGGAGACCGGCGTGAACCGCTCCGTGACCGTCATCATGTAGCTGTGGTAGTTGCCAGCGCGGTCGAGCCAGGTGCGCTCGTCCTGGGCCATGGTCTCGACGACGAGGGTGTCGCGCTCCCAGTGCCCGTTCGACCAGCCCATCCAGGTATCGACGGGGACCTCTTCATAGGTTCGCGGATCGTCGACGTGGATCGTGCGATTGGCGCTGGCGAACGAGTAGACAACGAATATGTTCCCGTCACCCTGAATGATTTCCCAGGGATAGGGCATATAGCTCGCTCGCGGAATACCAGGCAGAAAGCAGGCGGCCTCGGGGTCGGTCTTCGGCCAGCCCGCGCGATTTTCATCCCGCTTGGCCACGGCCTCCGGCAGATAGGGGATACGTCCGCCGACGACGACGCTCTGTCCCGCCGGGATGGCGCCGATCGCGCCCAGGCGCCAGAAGGCATCGAGCGCTTCGGCCGGATGCGCCTCGAGATTCCAATGTGCCGGGGACATGGCCTGCCAGATGCCGTTCAGGTTCGGATGGCCGTTGATGCGCTCGGGCCGGTCGCGCTCCTGGGCAGTCAATCCTGCCGGTAGCGTCGCGATCGCCGCTGCACTGAGGCCGATCACGAAACCCTTAAGCTGCTGGCGCATGCATCCCCCTCGGTTATATGAGTCGTTATCGCCCGGAATGGTAATGGAAGGCCCTGGCGGCGTCACGTACGCCTTCTGCTAAGCTCATTATTCATGCAAGCGTTGAACTCTCCCTGCATCATCACGGTGGCGATTACCGGTTCCGTGCCCCGCAAGGAAAACAATCCCGCTGTTCCGATTACGGTGGCCGAGCAGGTCGAGTCGACGGCCGAAGCTTTCGCGGCAGGGGCGAGCGTCGTCCACGTCCACGTGCGCAAGGACGATCAGACGCCGACCTCGGACCCCGGTCGCTTCGCCGAATTCCAGTCGGCGATCCGGAAACGCTGCCCCGGGATCATCGTGCAGTTCTCGACGGGCGGGCGGTCCGGCGTCGGCGCCGAGCGCGGCGGCATGCTGCATCACAAGCCCGAGATGGCGTCGCTCGCGACCGGCTCGTGCAATTTCCCGACACGGATCTACGAGAATTCGCCCGAGCTCATTGCAGACCTCGCAGCGGCCATGCGTCGCTACGAAATCAAGCCCGAGGTCGAAGTCTTCGATCTGGCCATGCTCTACAACGCGATCAACTACGTGCGCGACGGCCTCGTGATCGGCCCGCTCCATGTGCAGTTCGTGCTTGGCGTGAAAAATGCCTTGCCGGTCCGCCGCGAGATCCTGAACTTCGGCGTCTCGGAGCTGCTTGCACTGATGCCGGATGCGACCTGGGTCGCGGCCGGTATCGGCCGCCATCAGCTCGACGTGAATCGCTGGTGCCTGGAGATGGGTGGTCATATCCGCACGGGGCTCGAGGACAATGTTCGCTGGGACAAGAGCCGGCTCGCGAGCTCGAATGCCGAGCTCGTCGGGCGAGTGGCGGGCCTCTGCAGGGAATTCGGCAGGCCAGTCGCGACGCCCACCGAGGCCCGGCGCATACTCGGCCTCGCTGCCTGATCGTCAACCACGGGGAAAGATTTCGTGCCGAGACTCGGAATGCGCCCGTTGCTGACCGCACTATTGCCTGGCGCGCTGCTCATCGCCGGAACGGCATTTGCACACGGTGTCGCGGGAGAAGATCAGGCGTTCATGCTGCGCTCGAGCGGCCCGCTGATCGGACCTTATATCTACCTTGGCGCCAAGCATATGGTCACGGGCTACGACCATCTGCTCTTCCTCGCAGGCGTCATGTTCTTTCTTTACCGCCTGCGGGACGTCGGGCTCTACGTGACGTTGTTCGCAGTCGGTCACAGCATCACGCTGCTGCTTGGCGTGCTCGGTGGCTTGCACGTCAATGCCTACCTAGTCGACGCCGTCATCGGGCTGTCGGTCGCTTACAAAGCCTTTGAGAATCTTGGCGGTTTTCGCCGGCTCGGCGTCAATCCCGACACACGAGCCGCCGTCTTGATCTTCGGGCTCTTTCACGGCTTCGGCCTCGCGACGAAACTCCAGGATCTCGCCATATCCCCCGACGGCCTCGTCGTCAACATGGTGTCGTTCAATGTCGGGGTCGAGCTGGGGCAGTTTCTCGCGCTCGGCATCATCATCCTGCTGCTCAACATGCTCCGAGCGAGCGGCCAATTCTTCCGCATTGCCGGCGTGACCAACGTGGCGATCATGAGCGCCGGCTTCGTGCTCATCGGCTACCAGCTCATGGGCTACGCCACGACTTGAGCCGAGCCGCTGTGTTAAATTGCTGCCGACGGTGCCCGGCATCGTTCGCTCAAGGCTAGGTGGCAGAGTGGTGATGCAGCGGCCTGCAAAGCCGCGTATACCGGTTCGATTCCGGTCCTAGCCTCCAATCAGGTAACGACACAAGGCGGGGGAAACATCGCCGATGAATGGATTTCGCACTCTGGCGCTCGCACTCTCCGCGCTGGCCGCCGGTCCTGCGCTGGCGCAGCCAGCCGGGGGAGCGCCGGCGGCGAGTCCCGCAGCCGATCCGATTCCGGAGACCCGCGTTGCGCAGAGCTATCCCCCGGAACTTGTCGCAGCCGGAAGCACGATCTTCGCTGCGCAGTGCGGCTTCTGCCATGGTCGCGACGCGCGCGGTGGCGCGGGGGGTGCTGATCTCGCGCGCTCGGTGCTTGTTGCGGAAGACGTTCGCGGCAACCGCATCGGCGAAGTCCTGCGCACGGGCCGACCGGAATCCGGCATGCCCGCGTTTGCGGGAATGTTGGCGGGCGACGTCGACGCCATCGTTGCCTTCATTCATGACCAGACGCGGCTCGCCCAGGCGGAGGAAGGCGGCCGCCAGACGGTCGAAACTGCCGACATCCTGAGCGGCGATCCCGACCGCGGCCGAGCCTATTTCGAAACGCATTGCACGTCGTGCCACAGCGCGGACGGCGACCTCGCGGGTGTCGCGAATCGCTTGCAGGGTTTGCGTCTCCTGCAAAGGATGCTCTATCCGCAGGGCGGAGCGGGGCCCAATGCAGCGCGTGCGCAGTCGACAGTCGCCGTGACCTTGAAGGATGGCCGGACGGTCGGCGGCACGCTGGTTTTTCGCGACGAGTTTGCGCTTGGACTCCGCGACGCTGAGGGGCGTTATCAGTCCTTCGCAACGCATGAGATTGAATTCAAGGTCGACAACCCGCTCGCTGAACACATCGAGCAACTCGCACGCTACACGGACCAGGACATGCACGATGTCGTCACCTTCCTCCACACGCTGCGCTAACGACGGGCAGGCTCCATGAGAATTCCCCACACATACACGATCGTTGCCATCGGCCTGTTGGTCTCCGCGCAGGCGGCGGCTCAACTTGAATCGGACGGATTCGATCCCGCGCGTATCGTCGCGGGCAGCAGAGACGCCTGGCCGACTTATCACGGCGACTACTCCGGACAGCGGCATACGGAACTGAGCGAGATCACGCCGGACAACGTCCATATGTTGACGCTGGCCTGGACTTTTCAGACCAATCAGAACCAGGCCATCAAGGCGAGCCCGATCGTCGTCGACGGCATCATGTACGTCACGACGCCCGACAATCTCTGGGCGCTCGATGCGCGGACGGGGAGGCAGGTCTGGCAGTACCGCTATCCCGAGAACGACGCCTTTCACATCGGTCACCGGGGCGCAGCGGTTTGGGGCAACTCGGTGTTTCTCACGACGCCGGACGCGCAATTGCTGGCGCTCGATTCGCGCGACGGCACAGTGCAGTGGCAGGTCGAGATCGCCGATGCCGCTCGCGGCTTCTGGTCGACGAATGCGCCGCTCATCATTCGCGACCATGTGATTGTCGGCGTGTCGGGAGACTTCGATAATCTGCCGGGCATCCTGAAGTCTTTCGATCCGGCGACGGGCGACCTGCAGTGGACTTTCTACAGCACGCCGCCGGCGGGCACTCCGGACTCGATC
>Ga0315912_10001560_pt1 | contig 27454 bp, 27 predicted proteins | sample VfabasoilMG_FD_204469 | JGI IMG/M metagenome (GOLD analysis project Ga0315912, IMG submission 204469) | Garden soil microbial communities collected in Santa Monica, California, United States - V. faba soil | ecosystem: Environmental > Terrestrial > Soil > Garden | place: USA: California...
GCGTATAATCGACTGATGGCACCAGAAGCGTTCTCCGTCCTGGAGAGAGTCGCGATGTGGCTCATTCCCGGGATCTTCGCGATCACAGTGCACGAAGTCGCTCACGGCTGGGTAGCCAAGCTGTTCGGCGACCGAACGGCCGCTGACGCTGGTCGGCTGACACTGAATCCAATCCGGCATGTCGACCTCTTCGGAACCATAGTGGTCCCACTGTCGCTCTATTTTCTGGGGGGGCCGCCGTTTGGCTGGGCCAAGCCGGTTCCGGTCATTCCCGGCAACCTGCGCAACCCGAAACGCGACATGATCTTCGTCGCGGCTGCGGGACCAGCCAGCAATCTGACCATGGCCACAATCTGGGCAACGGTTATCGCCGTGCTGATTTACCTCGTCCCGGTTGGTGGAGGGGGCGAGCTTCTCTTCGCGATCGCCAGCTACGGCGTATTGATCAACGTCGCCCTCGCACTCTTCAACATGATTCCTCTGCCACCGCTGGACGGGGGCCGCGTATTGGCCGGTTTGCTGCCCAGGCCCGTTGCAGCCGTGTTCAATCGCATCGAGCCGTTCGGGTTGTTTCTGATCTTCGGAGTGATACTTCTCGAGTACTATACGTCGGTGAAAATCGTGAGTGCCTGGCTGTGGCCCTGGATACAAGACACTACGGATTTCATCATCGCTAACGCTGGGGGCAGATTCTGATGGCGGAAGAGGGAAGCAGCGGCCAGAAGCCGACCCTGAGGCTAGTACCCGCCGTACCACCGCCGATCTCTGACGAAGCGGGCGTCATCGCCCAATCGGAGATGCCCTTCGCCATCGTCGAAGGCGAACCCATCACCGAACTTCCCCGCGACCTCTACATTCCCCCGCACGCGCTGGAAGTCTTCCTCGAGGCATTCGAGGGGCCGCTCGACCTGCTGCTCTATCTGATCCGCCGGCAGAACATCGACATTCTCGACATCCCGATCGTCGAGATCACTCGCCAGTACGTCAAATACATCGATCTCATGACCAACATGCAGTTCGAATTGGCGGGCGAGTATCTGCTGATGGCCGCGACGCTTGCGGAGATCAAGTCCCGCATGCTCTTGCCGCGGTCCGATCTCGAGAACGAGGACGACGAGGCCGACCCGCGAGCAGAGCTGGTACGCCGCCTGCTCGAATACGAGCGATTCAAGAAGGCCGCAGCGGATCTGGACGGGCTCGAGCGCCTCGAACGGGACAACCTCGTCGCAGGCGCCGACGCGTCAGAGATGCCGCGCGTCACCAAGCTGCCGGACATCACGCTCAAGGAACTCCTGTTCGTCTTTCACGACGTCCTGCAGCGCTCCGAGATGTTTGCGCATCATCACGTGCAGCGGGAGCCGCTGTCTGTGCGCGAGAGGATGTCACAGGTGCTGTTGGCCCTCGAGGGCAATCAGTACGCCGACTTCGCCAAGCTGTTCGATCCTACGGAGGGCCGGATCGGCGTCGTGGTCACCTTCCTGGCCATTCTCGAGCTCGTGAAGGAGTCGTTGATCGACATCGTTCAGGCAGAGCCCTTCGGGCCGATCCACGTGCGGGCGGCCCGGGCGCAAATCGCCGGTGCCGCGCTTGAAGTTTCCAGTCAGGAGCAGTCGACGAACTGAGTAACCATGGACCTCACGTCAACCAAATACATCGCTGAAGCTGCGTTGCTTGCCGCCGACGGCCCGTTGCCCTTCGACAAGTTGGCAGAGCTCTTTTCCGCGCGCGGCGTGGACGTCGATCGCGACGCATTGCGGCAGGCGCTCGCAGCGCTTGCGGAGGATTACGCCGAGCGCCAGATCGAGCTCAAGGAGACGGCGAGCGGATACCGAATCCAGGTCAAACGCGCCGTTCGCGACTGGCTGCAACCGCTGTTCGAAGATCGAGCTCCGCGATATACACGGGCGCTGCTCGAAACCCTGGCGTTGATCGCCTACCGCCAGCCCATCACTCGAGCCGAGATTGAAGAAGTGCGCGGTGTGGTCGTCAGCACCAATATCACACGCACGCTGATGGAGCGCGGTTGGGTGCGTGTTGTCGGCTACCGCGATGTTCCCGGCAAGCCCGCCATGCTGGGGACGACGAAAGAGTTTCTCGACTATTTTGGCCTGAAAAGGCTCGACGACTTGCCGCCGCTCGCCGAGGTTCGCGAGCTCGGTCCGCAATCCGACCCGCAGTCCGATTTCGTAGACGAGCTCGCTGCCCTCGTGGGTGAGACCGAGCCGCCGCCGGAACCCCTGCCAGAGATGGAATCGGCAGAATCGAGTCCCAATGTCGTCCCGATCCACCAGCCGGAAGCCTGAGGGCCGGGGCGAACGCGTCCAGAAGGTCCTGGCCGGTATCGGTATCGGATCGCGGCGCGAGATCGATCGCCTCGTCCAGTCCGGGCGAGTGGTCATCGATGGACGAGCAGCCAGACCCGGCGATCGCCTAATCGGCGACGAGAGGGTTTTCGTCGATGGAAATCGTATCCGGCTCGGTGCAAATCGCCCTCGCGCCGAAGCTGGAGTGGATGTTCTCCTCTATCACAAACCTGCCGGCGAGATCTCGACCAGGCGGGACCCTGAGGGACGGAAATCCGTATTCGACGCGCTGCCGAAATCGCGTCGAGGTCGCTGGATTGAGGTCGATCGCCTCGACATCAATACGTCGGGTCTCCTGCTGTTCACCACTGACGGCGATCTCGCGAACCGGCTCGCACACTCCGGCCATCACGTTGAGCAGCTCTTCGCTGCGCGGATTCGAGGAGCACTTTCGCCTCAGCAGATTGAATCGCTGACAGCGAACGGCGACATGGAGCCAGGGCAGCCCGGCGTCGTGAGCATCACGGGAATGGGCAGCGGGCGCTCGAACAACTGGTATGAAGTTCTGCAGCGGGGAGGTGGCAAGCGCGACTTGCGACGCAGCCTGGATGAAATGAACGTACCGCTCAGCCGCCTGATCAGGATCGGTTATGGTCCACTGAAGCTGGGAAAGCTGCCGCGTGGCAGGCATCGCCTGCTCGACGACGGTGAGCGCAACGAATTGCTGCAGGCGGCAAGCGGCTCACATCGCGGCAAACGCTGAAATGATCGGCTTCACCGCGCTCTACAAGGAGCTGGCCGCCGCTTATGGTCCGCAGCACTGGTGGCCGGCCACCGATCCCTTCGAGATCATGCTCGGCGCAATCCTCGTGCAGCGTACGGCCTGGAGGAACGCGGCGCTGGCGCTCGCCGAGCTGCGGAAGCATGCGCTGCTGGGTCCCGAGGCCTTGGCTGCGACCAATCCGGACGTGGTGGTGGAACTTGTTCGGAGTGCAGGGTTTTTCCGTTCGAAGGCCGCCCGCGTGCGTGGGCTCGCCGCATTCGTTCGGGATTCCGGCGGAATTGTCGCTCTCAGGGAGTGGCCCACAGAGCGGCTGCGCGAGACGCTGCTCGATCTGAACGGCGTGGGCCCGGAAACGGCGGATGCGATGCTTCTCTACGCCTTCGAACGGCCTGTCGTAGTGATCGACGAATATCTGCGGCGGCTCGTGCGGCGGCTGCGATCACCCGCCGTGAACATGGCCGACGAAGACTTGCGCGAATCGATATTCGCGGCAATCGACGATGTCTCGCGACTCAATGAATTTCATGCGCTCATCGTCGAGCACGGGAAACGCCACTGCGCCAGCCGCCCACGCTGCGCGGGCTGCCCGGTCAGGCAACAGTGCGGGGTGGGTACGAGCTCGTCGTCGGGCGTCGTCGACGCGGGCCCCGAGACAGGTCGACTCAGGCCTGCGCTTCGAGGCGCAAGCCCGTGACACCGCGACTGGCCCTGCCGAGAAGGTAGAGATAGGCGGCAACGATCTCGTCCGGCTGCGGAAGGGTTCCGGGATCCTCGCCGGGCATGGCAGTTCGACGCATGTCCGTTCGCGTACCGCCGGGATTGATGAGATTGCAGCGAATGCCCGCGGATTCATTCTCTACGGCCAGCAGCTGCGCCAGGCCCTCGGTTCCAAACTTGGATACGCAGTAGGCGCCCCAATACGCTCGGCCCCTGTTGCCCACACCGCTGGTCGTGAACACGAGGGAAGGGTCGTCGGACTCGCGCAGCAGTTTGAAAAGGCAGCGGGTCAGGATGAAAGGTGCCGTGAGATTCACATGCAGAACGCGCTGCCAGAGTCCGATGTCGTAGTCCTCGATGGCGCTGCGGTCGCCGAGGATGCCGGCATTGTGCAGCAGCCCGTCGAGCCGCCCGTAGCGTCGCTCGATTTCATCGGCAAGTTGCTGGTAGGACTCGCCCTGAGCGCGCTCGAGATCGAGCGCCGCTACGGCGGGCTCCGGGCCGAGCGGGAGGAGTTCGTGATAAAGACGGTCGAGGGCATTGCTGCGCTTGCCGTGCAGGATCACCGTGGCGCCGGCCTTCACGAGAGCCGTTGCTACGGCCTTGCCGATGCCGCGGGTCGCGCCGGTGACCATGATCACGCGGTCGACGAAGTCCTCGCGCCGCGGTACGTAGTCCCGCCCCGAGCTCACTCGGCCCCGCTTTCGGAGTCCTGCTCCAGTCTGCGCAACGTATTCTCGACAGGTTTCGTCGGTGGGATTTCCTTCTTCGGTTGAACGCCAAGCTCCGTGAAACGACGAATCCCAGGGAGCACCATGCGCTCGAGCGAGCCGATGCTCTTGTTGTAAGCCTGGACGGCACCGTCAAGCTCGCGCCCGATATCGACGATGTGCCCCGTGTAGGTCGACAGCCTTTCGTAGAGCTCGAGCGCCAACTTGCGAATCTCGGCGGCATTCTCGGCCAGGGCGACCTGCTGCCAGCCGTAGGCGATGGCCTTGAGCAGCGCCACCAGGCTGGTCGGTGTCGCCAGAATGATGCTCTGGCGCAGCGCCGTATCGAGTAGCTCCGGCCGTTCCGACAGCGCAGCCGACAGGAACTGGTCGCCGGGGATGAAGAGAATCACAAACTCGGGGCTGTGGTCGAACTGGGTCCAGTAGGCCTTGCTGGACAGCTCCTTAATCCGGTCCGCCACGGCGGCCGCGTGGCGCTGCATCGCCGCCTTGCGCCGGACCTCATCCTCCGCTTCCGTCGCTTCGAGGTAGGCGTCGAGCGGTGTCTTGACGTCGACGATGAGATCGCGCCCCTCGGGCAGGTGAATGATCATGTCGGGACGGATCGCGCCGGTATCCGTCGCAGTGTGGCTCTGCGTGACGAAGTCGCAATGCTGCTGCATGCCGGCAAGCTCGACGAGTCTCTGCAGCGTGATCTCGCCCCACTGGCCGCGAACTTCGGGCCGCCGCAGGGCATTGACGAGGTTTCGCGTCTGCTCGCTGAGAGCCTTCTGCGCGACGCCGACGGCCTCGAGTTGGGACTTGATGCTGCCATGCGACTCGCGGCGCGACTTGTCGAACTCCTGGAGCTGCTGCTCGGTGCGCTGCATGGTTTCGCGGATCGGTCGCAGCAGGTTCTCGATCGCCTGTTCGCGCGCCTGAAGGTCCCCGCGGGCTTTTTCCTGTTGCGCGCCCAGGTTCTCCCGGGCCAGCTTCAGGAAGGTGTCGCTGTGGCTCTGAAACTGCGATTGCGCCAGTTGGTCGAACGTCCGGCTCATCCGCTCCGTTGCGAGGCTCAGGACCTGCTCGCGTTCCTTTTCCAGGCGGTGCCGCTGACGCTGGCCAGTCACGATCGCGACCAGCACGCCCACCGCAAGGCCGAGAGCCAGCGCGAGGACGAGCAGCCACCAGGAGCCTGGTTCCATCTCAATGCGATCCGGTCATTTGCCGCAGAAGGCTGTCGATTTTACGCGGGTGGTCGACATGGGCGTCGGCATTCCACCGTTTGAAATCCTCGCCGGGTCGGATGTAGCCATAGCTCGTCGCGACGGTGCGCATGCCGGCAGCTCGCCCGGCTTCGATATCCCGCTCGGCGTCGCCGAGATAGATGCAGTGGCGGGGCTCGATCCCGATTTCGCGCGCGGCGTGCAGCAGCGGTGCCGGATGCGGTTTGCGCTGGGGCAGGGTATCGCCGCTGACGACAACGCTGGCGAGGCCGTCGAGGCCGAGGCGCTCAAGCAGGCTTTCCGTCAGGGCAGCCGGCTTGTTGGTCACGATTCCCCAAACCGCCCCGCAATTTGATAGTACTGTAGTTAACGCATCCAAGGTAATGAATAAGCTGGAGTTCTTATGACCAAAACTGGCGTAGGTCGCGATAAACTCCTGACGCCATTCTTCAGGCGGCGGCGTCTCGGCATCCAGACCGAACCCTAGCCGAAGCAGGCCAGCCGCGCCGTGCGATGCATGATTGCGCGCGATTGCGTACGGCATCGACGGTCGGTCGTGCACGACCAGCAGCCGATTCAGGGCGGCCACCAGGTCAGGTGCCGTGTCTGCGAGTGTCCCATCCAGATCGAACAGGAGGCCGGGACGACTCACCCGGCCTCCGGGCGCCGACAGCAGGCGAAGTAATTGACGTCGACGTTGCCGCCGAGCCAGTAGCGCTGTGTCACCGGATTGAAGTGAAGCCCGGTCAGCTCGAGGACGTCGAGGCCAGCCGTTCGCGCCGCACGTCCGATTTCGGCAGGCTTGATCAGCTTGAGGTACTGGTGCGAACCTTTCGGCAGCATTCCCGTGACATATTCCGCGCCGACAATGGCGAGCAGGAAGCTCTTGGGAGTGCGGTTGATCGTCGAAAAGAAGACCAGGCCGCCGGGTCGCACGGCGGTTGCGCAGGCCGCGACGGTCTCCTGCGGCCGCGGGACATGCTCCAGCAGCTCGAGGCAGGTCACGACGTCGAAGCTTGCCGGCATCACGGCCGCGAGGTCCTCTGCAGCCGAGACGCGATAATCGATAGTCAGCTTTGCACTCTCGGCATGCCGTTGGGCAGCGGCAATACTCGGCGTAGCGAGGTCGATCCCTGTAACTAGCGCGCCACGTCGCGCGAGTGCCTCGGCAAGAATGCCGGCTCCGGTTCCCACGTCGAGGACGCGAGCACCCGGCAGCGCAGTGCGTGCCGCGATCCAATCGACTCGCAGCGGGTTGATGGCATGCAAGGTCGCCATCGGTCCCGTCTCGTCCCACCAAACATCGGCCAGATGAGCGAATTTTTCGACTTCGTCCGGCGCGGAATTCGTGCTCATGAAGGCTGGGAGTATACGATCTTGAGAGCGTGTCCTGTGTTAGAATCCGGGCCTGTTTTATGGTGTCTGAATAGATTGTCCGGGCCCTGGCAGCAGGGTCGGAAATCCGTCACTGAGATCCTTAAAACCGCTGCATTTTTATTAACAGACCCAGCTATTTAGGCGTTGTCGCGCCGCAATAGCGTGGTGTCATTTATGCATTCGCAATGGTAGTAGCCGCCAAAGAAATCATCCCGGTCAATCTCGAAGACGAGATGCGGCAGTCCTATCTGGATTACGCGATGAGCGTGATCGTAGGCCGGGCGCTTCCGGATGTCCGCGACGGGCTCAAGCCTGTACACCGTCGCGTGCTCTTCGCCATGCGCGAGCTTGGCAACGAATTCAACAAGCCGTACAAGAAGTCCGCCCGCGTCGTCGGCGACGTGATCGGCAAATACCATCCGCACGGCGACGTTGCGGTCTACGACACGATCGTCCGGATGGCGCAGACCTTCTCGATGCGCTATCTGCTGATTGACGGGCAGGGCAATTTCGGCTCGGTCGACGGCGATGCGCCGGCCGCCATGCGCTATACCGAGGTCCGGATGGCGCGCATGGCGCAGGAGCTGCTCGCCGACATCGAGAAAGAGACCGTCGATTTCACTCCCAATTACGATGAATCCGAGCGCGAGCCGGCCGTCCTGCCGACGCGCGTGCCCAATCTGCTGATCAACGGATCGGCAGGCATCGCGGTCGGCATGGCGACCAATATCCCGCCGCATAACCTGGGCGAGATCATCGACGGCTGCATCGCCATGCTCGACAAACCGTCCATCGGGCTGCTCGAGCTGCTCAAGGTGATCCCGGGGCCCGACTTTCCGACAGCCGGCATCATTCACGGCGCGCACGGGATCCAGAGCGCTTATGCCACCGGCCGCGGTCGAATCTATGTCCGGGCGAAGACGCACGTCGAGGACATCGACGGTCGCGGACGCGAAGCCATCATCGTCACCGAGCTCCCGTACCAGGTAAACAAGGCCCGCCTGATCGAGAAAATCGCCGAACTCGTTCGCGACAAGCGTATCGAGGGCATTACCGAGCTCCGCGATGAGTCCGACAAGGACGGCATGCGGATCGTGATCGAGCTCCGTCGCGGCGAGCTCTCGGACGTCGTCCTCAATAACCTCTACAAGCAGACGCCGCTGCAGAGCGTGTTCGGCATCAACATGGTGGGCCTGGTCGACGGCCAGCCGCGCCTGCTCACGCTCAAGGATCTGCTCGAGACCTTTCTCCGCCACCGGCGCGAGGTCGTCACACGGCGGACCCTGTATGACCTGCGCAAAGCCAAGGAGCGCGCCCACGTCCTCGAAGGCCTCATGGTGGCGCTCGCCAACATCGACGCGGTCATCGACCTAATCAAGCGCTCGCCGTCGCCGACTGAAGCCCGCGACCGCCTCTGCGCCCGCGATTGGGAGCCCGGACTCGTCGTCGCCATGCTCGAGAAGGCCGGACGCGACGCTACTCGTCCCGAAGGCCTGGCGGAGCAGAGCGGTCTCACTGCAGCGGGATACCGGCTGTCGTCGATCCAGGCGCAGGCGATACTCGAGTTGCGCCTGCACCGCCTGACCGGTCTCGAGCAGGACAAGATCTCATCCGAGTATCACGAGCTGCTCGACAATATCCGGAGTTTCATCGAGATCCTCTCCGATCCGCAGAAGCTCGAGGGCGTCATCCGCGCCGAGCTCAAGGAGATTCGCGAGCGCTATGCCGACGCGCGGCGCACGGAGATCGTGCAGGACTTCAACGACCTGACGATCGAGGACCTGATTCCCGAGACCTCGCTCGTCGTCACGCTGTCACATGCCGGGTATGCGAAGGCGCAGCCTGTGGAGGATTACCAGGCGCAGCGCCGCGGCGGACGCGGCCGGGCCGCGACGCGCACCCGCGATGAGGACTTCATCGACAAGCTCTTCGTCGCCGACTCGCACGACAACCTGCTGTGCTTTTCGTCGCGTGGCAAGGTCTACTGGCTCAAGGTTTATCAGTTGCCCCAAGCCAGTTTCGGCTCGCGCGGCCGCCCCGTAATCAATCTGCTGCCGCTCGAGGAAAACGAGCGGATCACAGCCGTCCTGCCCGTGAAGGAATACGACGACGACCGCTTCGTCGTGTTTGCAACCGCGCACGGCACGGTAAAGCGCACGCCGCTGTCGGCGTTCTCGCGTCCGCGATCGAGCGGCATCATCGCCATCGATCTCAGGGATGACGATCGTCTCGTCGGCGTTGGAATCGCCAGCGAAGCGCAGGACGTCATGCTCGTCGGGTCGAGCGGCAAGGCGATCCGATTCCCGCAGTCGGAAGTCCGATCCATGGGCCGCACGGCGGCGGGCGTGCGAGGGCTCAAGCTCGCGAAGTCAGGGGACACTGTGATCGCGCTGATCATCGTCGGCGACGGGCCGGTCATGATTGCCACGGCCAATGGCTACGGCAAGCGCACGGAGGTCGAGGAATTTCCTCGCCAGGGTCGCGGGGGTCAGGGAGTGATCGCCATTCAAACCACGGAAAGAAACGGCGCCGTCGTCGGCGCTCTGCAGGTAACACCGGACGACGAGCTCATGCTCATCAGCCAGATCGGCACGCTCGTCAGAACGCCCGTTGCGGAAGTCTCACTCATGGGTCGCAACACCCAGGGCGTCCGTCTCATCCGCCTCGACGACGGCGATCGCCTCGTCGGCATTGAACGCGTCGAAGGGCTCCAGGACGACGACGAGCCCGAGGCGGCGTGATGGCAAAAAAATCGCACCGCGTATTCAATTTCGCCGCCGGGCCGGCGGTTCTTCCGGAGCCCGTGCTCGAGCAGGCGCAGGCCGAGATGCTCGACTGGAAGGGCTCGGGCATGTCCGTGATGGAAGTGAGCCACCGCGGCAGCGACTTCATCGAGCTCGCAGCGCATTCCGAAGCGACTCTGCGCGAGCTGCTTGGGATCTCCGACGACTACCACGTCCTGTTCCTTGCCGGCGGAGCGACGCTGCAATTCGCGTCGATCCCGCTCAACATCGCCCCCGAAGGGTCGACGGTCGATTACGTCATCACCGGCAGCTGGGGCGAGAAGGCGGCGTCGGAGGCCGCGCGCTACGCGACGGTCAACGTCGCGGCGAACGGCGCGCCCGGCAAGTTCACCGAAATTCCGGCGCCGTCGACCTGGCGCGTCAGTGACCAGGCGGCCTATCTGCACTACACGCCGAACGAGACCATCGTCGGCGTCGAGTTCCATTATGTACCCGAGGTCTCCGATGCGCCGCTCGTCGCCGACATGTCGTCGACCATCCTCTCGCGGCCGATCGACGTCAGCAGGTTCGGCGTGATCTACGCCGGCGCGCAGAAGAACATCGGCGCGGCCGGTCTCGCCGTGCTGATCGTTCGCAAGGATCTCGCCGGCAAGGCGCGGAGAGTCACACCGGGCGTCATCGATTTCAAGACCATGGCCGAAAGCGATTCCATGTGGAATACGCCGCCGACGTACTCGTGGTACATCTCGGCGCTTGTGTTCGATTGGATCAAGGCTGAGGGTGGCATCGAAGCGCTGGGGGCACGTAATCGCCGCAAGGCGGAGAAGCTCTATGCGGCAATCGATCGCTCCGGCTTCTACCGGAATCCCGTCAATCCGGACTGCCGGTCGTGGATGAATGTTCCGTTCACTCTGGCCGACGAGAAGCTCGACAAGCTGTTTCTGCAGCAGGCGGAAGCGGCTGGTCTCACCAATCTCAAGGGCCATCGTCTCGTGGGCGGCATGCGCGCCAGTATCTACAACGCGATGCCGGAGGCGGGTATCGATGCGCTGATCGACTTCATGGAAGATTTCGCTCGCAAGCAGGGATAGCGACATGTTCAGGATTCTCACGCTCAACAACATCGCGGCGATGGGACTGCAGCGATTTCCGCGGGATCGCTATACCGTAGGCCCCGACGTCGCGTCGCCCGATGCCATCATCGTGCGTTCGGCTGCCATGCACGACATGGCTGTCGGCAGTGAGTTGCTGGCCGTTGGCCGGGCCGGAGCGGGCGTCAATAACATCCCGGTCAGCAAGCTCTCCGAGCGCGGCATCCCCGTCTTCAATGCGCCGGGCGCGAACGCAAATGCCGTCAAGGAGCTCGTGCTTGCAGGGCTCTTCATCGCGGCGCGCAATCTCATTGCGGCACATGAATATGTGCGTGGCTTGAAGGAAGAGGGCGAAGCGCTATCGAAGGCGGTCGAAAGCGGCAAGAAGCGCTTCGTCGGCTACGAGCTGCCCGGCCGCACCCTAGGAGTCATCGGTCTTGGCGCGATCGGCGTCGAGGTCGCGAATGCCGCGCTTGGTCTCGACATGAAAGTCATCGGATTCGATCCGAAGATCACCGTCGAGCGCGCCTGGCAACTTTCCGCCGGCGTGTCGCAGGCCAACAGCATCGAGCAGGTTCTGCGCGACAGCGATTTCATCACGCTGCACGTTCCCCTCACGGATGCGACACGACGCCTGATCAATGCCAAACGGCTGGAGCTCGTTCGCCCGACCACCGTTCTGCTCAATTTCTCGCGCAGTGAGATCGTGGACGAAGCGGCCTTGCTCGATGCGCTGAATCGCGAAGCCCTGGCCACCTACGTCACGGACTTTCCGAGCGTTGCGCTCAGGAGCCACCCCCGCGCGATCTGTCTGCCGCATCTCGGTGCGTCCACGGCCGAGGCCGAAGAAAACAGCGCCGTCATGGTCGTCGACGACATTCGCCAATACCTCGAGCACGGCAACGTCAAGCACTCGGTAAATTTCCCGGAAGCCAATTTGCCGCGATCGAGGCCGAGCCGCGTGGCGATTCCACATGCCAACATGCCGAATATGGTGGCCCAGATCCTGTCGGCCCTCGCTGCGGCCAATCTGAATATCGCTGACATGGTCAATCACTCGCGCGACAAGATCAGCTACACGATCGTGGATCTCGACGGCCCAGTCAGCCAGGAAACGCTTGCGCGGATCCGCGCGATCGATGGCATACTTTCGGCCAGAATCTGCCCCGAATAGCGAGTTCAAGGCCATGCCAAGGCAGCCCAGACCAGCGGACGCGCCTTCGCTCGATACGCTGCGCGAGCAGATCGACGGCATCGACCGGCAGATCCAGGCATTGATAGCCGAGCGAGCGCGCTGCGCGCACCGCGTCGGCGAGCTCAAGGGGCTGACCGAGAAGGCGGCTTACTACCGCCCCGAGCGCGAGGCGCAGGTGCTGAGGGGCGTCGTCGAGCGCAACCAGGGCCCGCTCAGCAACGAGGAGATGCTGCGTCTCTTCCGCGAGATCATGTCGGCCTGCCTTGCCCAGGAGGAGCCTTTGAAAATTGCATACCTCGGGCCCGAAGGCACATTCACCCAATCGGCCGTGCACGTTCAGTTCGGCCACTCCGTCCGGGCACTGCCAGTAGCGACGATCGACGAGGTATTCCACGAGGTCGAGTCGGGCGTCGCGGATTTCGGTGTGGCGCCTGTCGAAAACTCCACGGAAGGCTCGGTCAACCACACACTCGACATGTTTCTCACTTCACCGCTCAAGATCTGCGGCGAGCTCGAGCTGCGCATCCATCAGCATCTTCTCGGCCGCATGGGCGACCTGACGCAAGTGCGGCGGCTCTGCTCGCACTCGCAATCGCTGGCCCAGTGCCGCACCTGGCTCGCGCAGTATCTGCCGAACGTCGAGAAGATCGCCGTCGCCAGCAATGCCGAGGCCGCGAGGCGGGCGCGCGACGAGGAGGGCACGGCAGCGCTGGCGGGTTCGGCGGCGGCCGATCTCTATCAGCTCAACATCCTTTACAGCGACGTCGAAGACCAGGAAGACAATACGACGCGCTTCCTCGTCATCGGGCGCGAGCTCTTCCCGCCAAGCGGGAAGGACAAGACGTCGTTGCTCGTCTCGGCGACGAGCACGGAAGGTCCGGGTGTGCTGCTGCACCTGCTCGAGCCGCTGGCGAAACACGGCATCAACATGACGCGCATCGAGTCGCGGCCGTCGCGACGGCGCAAATGGGACTACGTCTTCTTCGTCGACATCGACGGACATGCCGAGGATCCTGTCGTCAGCCGTGCGCTGGAAGAAATGCGCAAGCACGCGGACCTCTTCCGCGTGCTGGGAGCCTATCCCAAGGCAGTCTCCTGACTCACGCCGCCGACTTATCCCAGATGTCGACGCGCGTGCAGAGCTACCGGATCGAGCCCGGACAAAGCCTGGGGGGCGAGATTCGTGTGCCGGGCGACAAGTCGATCTCGCATCGCGCCGTGATGCTCGGAGGCATTGCGCGCGGGCAAACAACCATCACCGGGTTTCTCGAGAGCGAGGATTGTCTCGCGACGCTCAAGGCCTTCGAGCAAATGGGAGTCGCGCGTCGCAATAGTCCACGCGGCGAGATCATCCTCGACGGCCTCGGCATGCACGGTCTCAAGGCGCCGGCGGTACCGCTCGACCTCGGCAACTCCGGCACGGGTATCCGCCTGATGCTCGGCCTGCTCGCGGGCCAGGGCATTGAAGCCACCCTGACCGGTGACGCGTCGCTTCGCCAGCGTCCAATGGAACGCGTGGCCGGGCCGCTGCGGCGGATGGGTGCATCGATCGAAACGCGGGACGGCAAGGCGCCGATCCGGGTGCATGGGAGGGGACCGCTCCACGGCGTACGTTACGAACTCCCCGTGCCAAGCGCACAGATCAAGTCGGCACTGCTACTGGCAGGCCTCGCGGCCAGAGGAAGAACCGAGATCGTCTCGCCAGCTCCAACGAGGGACCATACCGAGCGCATGCTGCAAACCATGGGTGTCGCGGTCGAGGTCAGCGACGATGGCCTGACCGTGAGCATCGACGGCCCGGTCGATCTTCGCGGCACCGACATCCGGGTACCCGGCGATCTGTCCTCGGCAGCATTCTTCATCGTTGGCGCGTCGATCGGGCGGGGTCGTGAGCTCGTGGTCCGCAACGTGGGTGTCAATCCGACGCGCGACGGCGTGCTCGAGATCCTTCGGCTGATGGGGGCACGGTTCGAGCTCGAGAATCGCGGCGAGCTCGGGGCCGAGCCGGTCGCGGACATCCGGATATTTCCAGGCATGCTCCGGGGCATCGAGATTCCGGAGGCGCTCGTTCCACTTGCCATCGACGAGATTCCCATTGTCTGCGTCGCGGCAGCGGTCGCCAGCGGCCGCACGGTCGTCAAGGGCGCCGCGGAGCTCCGTGTCAAGGAGAGCGACCGGATCAGCGTCATGGCCCGAGCCCTGGGAGCTGTCGGCGTCACGGTCAGCGAAACCGCCGACGGCATGATCATCGACGGCGGGCGGATTCATGGTGGCGCCATCGAGAGCTGCGGCGACCATCGCATCGCGATGTCGTTCGCCATGGCGAGCCTCGCCAGCGAGCGCGCAATCTCGATAGCTGACACTGGTCCCGTCGCCACGTCGTTTCCAGGTTTCGTGGACGCTGCGGGCAGTGTCGGACTCAAGATCGGCGTCAGCAGCAGCTGAGTCACCATGGCATCCGGTGTTCCCGTAGTCACCATCGACGGGCCGAGCGGCTCGGGCAAGGGCACGATCGCAGCAGCACTTGCGCGCCACCTGGGTTGGCATCGTCTCGATAGCGGAGCGCTCTATCGCAGCGTCGGGGTGGAGGCCGAGGAGCGGGGCGTGTCACTCGACGATGCAGCAGGTTTGGCGCAACTGACCCGCGGACTCGATCTGCGTTTCCGTGACGATCCTGCGGGCGAGACGGTCTGTCTCGGGGATCGGGATATCACCGTTGCCATTCGCAGCGAATCGGCCGGGCGGGCAGCTTCAGTCGTGTCCGCCGTGGCCGAAGTTCGGCTGGCTCTGCTTGCGCGGCAGCGCGCCTTCGCCGTGGCCCCGGGCCTCGTGGCGGATGGGCGCGACATGGGCACCGTCGTCTTCCCGAGTGCCCGGCTCAAGGTCTTTCTCACAGCGAGCGCCGAACAGCGTGCGCAGAGGCGCTATAAGCAGTTGAAAGAAAAGGGGATTGATGTTAGTCTGCGCGACCTTTCGCAGGGCATAGCCGACCGCGATCGGCGCGACAGCACGCGTGCAGTCGCTCCACTGCGGCCCGCCGACGATGCACGGGTGCTCGATTCGACGGAGCTCGGACCAGCGGAAGTCGTCCAGCGGATACTGGAGTGGCTTCGCGAGAAGGGGATTTCGGTGCCCCCGGCGAACGATAGTTGAAGAGTGTGCGAACAGGACGTTTGCACCGTTTGGGTAGACCGCCTCAGCAGGAAGCCAGGGCGACGGGAATTAACTGAGAGAAAGAATTTCAATGAGCGAGTCTTTTGCGCAACTTTTCGAAGAAAGCATTGCCGGCCAGTCGATCAAGCCCGGCGCCATCATCACTGGCATAGTCATCGAGGTTAACAACGACGTTGTCATCGTAAACGCCGGCCTCAAATCCGAGGCGGTGATTCCCGCCAGCCAGTTTCTCAACGACCAGGGTCAAGTCGATGTCGACATCGGCGACGAGGTCGAAGTCGCGCTCGATACTGTCGAGGACGGCTTCGGCGAGACGCGTCTCTCGCGCGAAAAGGCCAAGCGCGCGCGAACCTGGATCGACCTCGAAAGCGCCTTCAACGAAAGCAAGATCGTCAAGGGCACGATCAGCGGTCGGGTAAGGGGCGGCTTCACGGTCGACATCGAGCTCGTACGTGCCTTTCTTCCCGGGTCGCTGGTCGACGTACGGCCCGTGCGCGACCCCGTGGCACTCGAAGGCTCCACGCTCGAATTCAAGGTCATCAAGCTCGACCGCAAGCGCAATAACGTCGTCGTCTCGCGGCGCGCCGTTGTCGAGCAGGAATTCAGCGCCGAGCGCGACACCCTGCTCAAGAATCTCCAGGAAGGCACCGAGCTCCGCGGCGTCGTCAAGAATCTCACCGACTACGGCGCTTTCGTCGACCTTGGCGGTATCGACGGCCTGCTGCACATCACCGACATGGCCTGGCGGCGCGTCAAGCATCCGTCCGAGGTCGTCTCCGTCGGGCAGGAGCTGCAGGTCAAGGTCCTGAAATTCGATCGCGAGCGCAATCGCGTCTCGCTGGGATTGAAGCAGCTCGGCTCGGATCCCTGGGAGGATCTGGCGCGGCGCTATCCGCCGAATACGCGGCTCTTCGGCAAAGTCACGAACATCGCCGACTACGGCTGCTTCGTCGAAATCGAAGAGGGCGTCGAGGGCCTCGTTCATGTGTCCGAAATGGACTGGACGAACAAGAACGTCAATCCGCACAAAGTCGTGCAGATCGGCGATGAGGTCGAGGTCATGGTGCTCGACATCGACGAAGAGCGCCGCCGCATTTCGCTGGGCCTCAAACAGTGCAAGCCGAATCCCTGGATGGAGTTCGCGCAGAGCTACAACAAGGGCGACAAGGTCGCGGGGCAAATCAAGTCGATCACGGATTTCGGCATCTTTATCGGCCTTCCCGGCGACATCGACGGGCTCGTTCATCTCTCGGACCTCTCCTGGGACGTCCCGGGCGAGGAGGCGGTACGGAACTACACGAAAGGCGAGCAACTCGAGACCATCGTCCTCAACATCGAGCCCGAGCGCGAGCGCATTTCGCTCGGCGTGAAGCAGCTCGACAAGGACCCGCTGTCGCTGTTCCTGGCTGATCATCCGAAGGGCAGCATCGTCAAAGGCGTTGTCCGGGAAGTCGACGCGAAGATGGCGACGATCGAGCTCGAGAACGGCGTGATCGGCCAGCTGCGCGCCTCGGAGATCTCACGCGATAGGGTCGAGGATGCACGCATGGTCCTCAAGGTCGGCGATGAGGTCGAGGCGCGATTCACCGGCGTCGACCGCAAGAATCGCGTCCTCTCGCTGTCCATCAAGGCCAAGGAGGCCGAGGAAGAGCAACAGGCGATGTTGTCGTACCGCGCGGAGTCCAACCAGACTTCGTCGTCGGCAACGCTAGGCGATTTGCTCAAGGAGCAATTGAAGTCAGAGTGAATCCGGTGCGAAGGGCCCTGCGATGACAAAATCGGAATTGATCGAGGCGATTGCACGCAATCAGAAGCATCTCCCCGCCAAGGACGTCGAACTGGCGGTGAAGCACATCCTCGAGCTCATGAGCGAAGCGCTCGCGAGCGGCGAGCGGATTGAGATCCGGGGATTCGGGAGTTTCTCCTTGCATTTCCGGCCGCCCCGGATGGGGCGAAATCCCAAGACCGGGGATGCGGTGGCGCTCGCGGGGAAGCACGTGCCGCATTTCAAGCCGGGGAAGGATCTCCGCGAACGGGTCAATTCGTCGCGCGGGGTTCCGGTTCGCGACTGATAGGCCGTGACGACCAGCCTGCTCGTCGTGGCTCGCAGGATGGCACTCGGAGCCATCGTGCTCCTGTTCATTCTCATCGCTGCCGTGCTGGCCTACGGTAATCAGGAACCGATCACCCTCGATATCGGACTGATGCGACTCGACAATGCGTCGATGACGGTGATCCTGGCCGTGACCTTCGCGGCCGGAGCGGCGTTCGGTAGCCTGTTTTTCGCGCTCGCGCTGCTGCGGCACTACCGCCAGCGGAGCGCCCTGCGCCGCGAGCTCAGGCGGGTCGAGACCGAGCTCGAGCGCCTGCGCGGCCTGCCGCCGCCCGATGCCGACTGAATCTGCCTTTATTCTCGCGGGGCTCCTGGTGCTCGTCGCCGTAGGAGCCTGGGCCTTCGGCCAATTCGTCGATCGCGATGCCGCGCTGCCGACTCGCATCAGTGCCGACTACCTGCGCGGGCTCAATCTCGTCCTCAGCCGCAAGACCGATGAGGCGCTCGAGCTCTTCATCCAGATGGCGAAGGTCGACGAAGATACGCTCGAGACTCACTTCGCTCTCGGCCACCTTTTCCGCCGGCGCGGCGAGTTCGAGCGCGCGATTCGCGTCCACGAGAATCTGCTCGCGCGCGAGAACTTGAACGACATGCAGCGCGACCAGGCGACCTACGCGCTCGCGGAGGATTTTCTCGGCGCGGGCTTGTTCGATCGCGCCGAGGAACTCTTGCAGCAGATCCGCGAGAGCGAGACTCACAGTCAAATCGCGCTCGAAAAGCTCGTCTATATCTACGAGCGTGAGGCGGAATGGGAAAAGGCCATCGAGGTTCATCGCCGGCTCGAAATGCAGACGGGGCAGAAGACCCCGCACGTCGCCCATTACTACTGCGAGCTGGCCCAGGCCGCTCTCGTTGCAGGCGACATGCAGTCTGCTCGCGAGTATCTGCAGCACACCGTGCGCAGCCCGAGCGGCGCACTCAGAGGAGTGCTGATCCGCGCGAGGCTGGCCCAGGAGGAAGGCCGCCAACGGGAGGCGGCCGCTCTCTATATGCAGGCGATCGAGACGGATCGCGCCTTCATTTCGGAAGTGATCGCCGACTTGAAGGCCTGTTTTGACGAAGACGCCCGCGTTGATGAGTTCGAGCGCTACGTCAGGGATCGATTGGCCGCTGACGCCTCTCTCGGCAACGACTTCGCCTATGCGGCCATCCTCCATCAACTGACCCATTCGCCAGTGCTCGCTGGTTGCATCGAGCGATTCATCGCCGGCAGCGACGTGCTGAGCCGGCTCATCGACGTCGCCGCCATACACTCCGATGCGCCCGGCGAGGGCATCGCCACTCTCGATCGTGTGACGTCCGGCTTGCGCATGCTGGCTCTGTCCAACGCGCGCTATCGCTGCGGCAATTGCGGCTACGGAACGCAGAAATTCATCTGGCAGTGTCCGAGCTGCAAGCTCTGGGAAACGATTCGTCCGCTGCAACGATTCCAGCTGGAGACAGCGGTCAACTGATTCGCGAATTTCTTGCGGAACTGATTTGAAATCCGTGCTGCCCTGACAGCGACACCTCCCTACCATCTCTCCTTGTCTCTACCGACGAACAAGGAGTACCGATCATGTCTTCAATCATCAAGGGAATGACCATGCTCATGGTGTTGCTGCTGGCTCCGCAAGCACTGCTCGCGGGACCCGTCAATATCAATACCGCCAACGCGGAGACGCTTGCCGCCGAGCTCGTGGGCATCGGTCCATCGTTGGCCGCCGCGATCGTGCGCGACCGCGAGGAGAACGGGCCGTACAAGTCCGCCGACGAGCTCAAGCGTGTGCGCGGGATCGGCGACAGCATCATCACCAACAATCGCGAGAACATCAGGGTCGAGGAAGCGGCGGCGGCAGCAACGGCGGCGCCGGCACCGGCACGATCCAATCCCTGAGGACCGCAATTCGACCCGGGCATTCAGGGAATCAGGGGTCAGAGGCCTCTCGGCTCTGACCCCGTTTTCCCGCAGCCATTCCATAGGAATCGCGCGAGATTCTCGCGCCGCGAGTCTAGTATGATGCGCCCGACTTGAGTCAGAGTGCGCTCCATGGTGTCGATCAGAACGGCCGTGTTTCCTGTGGCCGGTCGCGGAACCCGGTTCCTGCCGGCGACGAAGGCCTCGCCGAAGGAAATGTTGCCGATTGTCGATAAGCCACTGATCCAGTACGCCGTCGAAGAAGCGCTCGCCGCGGGCGCCACCAAACTCGTTTTCGTTACCGGCTCCTCGAAGCGCGCGATCGAGGATCATTTCGACGTTGATTTCGAGCTCGAGAGCACTCTCGAAAAATCGGGGAAGATCGAGTTGCTCAAGCTCGTGCGTGACATCGTGCCCGCGGGCGTGACATGCATCTATATCCGGCAGGGCATTCCGCTGGGTCTCGGCCACGCGGTCCTCTGCGCGCGGCCAGCTGTCGGCGACGAGCCGTTCTTCGTGCATCTCGCCGACGATCTCATCTATTCCGAAGTACCGTGCCTCAAGCAGATGAGCGAGCATTTCGAACGCTACGGCTCGAGTGTGCTCGGTGTCGAAACGGTACCGCGCGACCAGACTGCCAGCTACGGCATCGTGGCCGTCGAGGAACGCAAGGACGGGCAGATGGTCGTCACGCGCATCGTCGAGAAGCCGGCGCCCGAAGATGCGCCCTCCAATCTCGCCGTCGTCGGACGCTACATCCTCACGCCCCGCATCTTCGACGAGCTCGAGCGCACCGGCCGCGGCGCGGGCGGCGAAATCCAGCTGACCGACGGTATCGCCTCGCTGCTGGCCGCCGAGCCGGTGTCCGTATTGCCGTTCACGGGTACACGCTACGATTGCGGCAGCAAGATCGGCTATCTGCGAGCGACCGTGGAGTACGGCTTGCGCCATCCGGAGCTGGGTGAGAACTTCCGGGCGTACCTGGAAGGCGTCTGGGAACGCTAGCGGGAGGGTGAGAGGGTGAAGACCGTTGCCGTCAGAAAGGTCGCCCGCGCCGAGGCCAGGTTTGTCGACGTTCTGGCGCAGTGCGGAGTCGCGACCGTACATGAAGCGCAGGGGCGCACGGGCCTGCTGCAGCCGTATGTCCGGCCCATCTTTCCGGGTTCCCGGATCGCCGGCAGCGCCGTCACCGCGCTCGCGCATCCCGGTGATAACTGGATGATGCATGTCGTCGCCGAAATGATTCAGCCGGGCGATATCGTCGTCGTGGGCTTGAGCGCGCCCAACACCGACGGGATGTTCGGGGACCTTCTTGCGACGTCGTTCAAGGCTCGCGGGGCACGAGGTCTCGTCATAGACGCCGGAGTCCGCGACGTCAGGGACCTCCAGGCGATGGGTTTCCCGGTCTGGAGCAAGGCGATCTCGGCCAAAGGGACAGTCAAGGAAACCCTCGGCGCCGTCAACGTGCCCGTCGTCGTCGCCGGCCAGCTCGTGCGGCCCGGCGATGCAATCGTCGCCGACGACGACGGCGTCGTCGTGGTGCCGCGAGGGGACGTTGCCGAAGTTGCGGACGCGGCGCGCAAGCGCGAGGCGAACGAGGCGGCGAAGCGCGAGCGACTGGCCGCGGGCGAGCTCGGCCTCGATATCTACAAGATGCGCGAGCGCCTGGCGCAAGAAGGGCTCGTTTACGTCGACAGCCTCGACGAGATCGACTGAGGCACGGACGAGCAGAGGGAGAACCAGTGTCGTACAGCAAGCGCAGTTTGCCCATTTGCGCCGGCTTGTTTCTGGCCGACGCTCGTATTCCGCATGTGGCCCACGGTCTATCCCATTCCTTTTCACTACGTGAATCCGGCGGCGGAGTATGTCCCGCAAGTGCATCGGGGATGGCCGGACGAGTGAGCGCGAGAACGTCCTGATGCGTCGTCCAGAGCCATGGCTGCTTGCCGGATTGCTGGTGGCCGTGGCGCTGCTGCTGGCCTTTCTTGCGCCACGGCGTTCGGATGAATCCCTGCAAACTGCGCCGGCGCTGCCCGACGAGACGGTAGCCTCTGTCCCGGCGGAAGAGATCGTTCCGGAGACTGGCGACCTGGAACTGGCCGCCCTCGATCAGAGGCCCGAAGGACTGGCCGCCCAACTGCTGCGCGATTCGGATGTTACGCGCAGAAATCTGCTGACGATGTCCATTCGCGATGCTGGACACGACTGTCCCGAAGTTCGCTCAGCAGAGCCGCTGGCGCCGGGCGGAGACGCATGGCGCGCGTATTGCGGCGAGTTGCGGCTCTACTGGATCGAAATCGACGAGTTCAGCCGGATATCAGTCGAGCCGGGCGCATACGATGAGTCAGACTTCGTGCCGGGTGGCAGCAGGACAATCACGATCCGGCAGGAGGACATGCAGCAACTGCAAGAGGTGAGGTGAGGTGGCTCCCCAGGCGGCTACCAGCTTGCGGGTAACGCGGCGCGCAACTTTCGGCGCGGCGTTCGTGGTTACCAATGAACGAGCGTCTTGAAGCCGCCGAAGGCCATGCGCTTCAAATCGAACGGCATGTCCTTCTGGAAGTCCGGGTTATTCATGCGCGGATCCTGCATGACCCTGGCATTCACGCTGTCGCGGTGCTTTTTGGAACGGTAGACGATCCAGGAGAAGACTACCGTCTCACCCTTCTTGAGCCGCGCGAGTTTCGGGAACGGCATGATGCCGTACTGCGCCTCAAGATCCTCGCCGATACACTCGAAATACTCGAGTGCGCCGTGCTCCTTCCAGACCTTCGCGCCGAGCCTCGCCATTTTGCGGTAGGCGCTGACTTTCTTTTTCGGAAGCGCAATCACGAAACCGTCGACATAGCGGGCCATCGGCCTCTCCCGTGGTCTAAGTATTGGAGGTGGCTCCCCGGGCCGGACTCGAACCAGCGACCAACGGATTAACAGTCCGTCGCTCTACCACTGAGCTACCGGGGAACGGTCTTGTGAAGCGGCCGCATTCTGCGAGATGCATGCCGCGAAGTCAACACAAATCTCGAATAATAATCTTATAAAACAGTAGATTACTGATGGCTCATGATGACAAGTATTAACCTGTCGCAAAAGCGCTCAAGCGTTCGACAGCGGCGCGCAAGGTCTCGAGTGACGCAGCAAAAGAAATGCGCACGAAGCCCTGGGCCCCGAAAGCGCTGCCGGGCACGAGCGCGACGCCCGTGGACTCGAGCAACTGCTCGCAGAATGCAACATCGTCGCGGAAGCCCCTGTGCCTGATCACGTCGGAAAAGTCTGCGAAAAGGTAGAAGGCCCCGCTGACCTTGGGACATTGCACTCCTGGAATCGACGCGACGAGCGGCTGCACAACGTCGTGACGCTCCTGAAACTCCCGGCACATGCGACGGACGCAGTCCTGGTTGCCGTCGAGCGCCGCAACAGCAGCCGCCTGGGAAATCGAGCAGGCGTTCGTCGTGCTCTGACTCTGTAGCGTCGCCATCGCGCGAATGAGCTCGCGCGGTCCCGCCGCGTATCCGATCCGCCAGCCGCTCATCGCGTAGGCCTTGGACATGCCATTGATCGTGATGGTGCGTGCTTGCAGGGCCGGGCAAGCGGCTGCGAAGCTCGCATAGGGCTGACCCGTCCATAGAATGTGTTCGTAGATTTCGTCGCTCAGCACGACGACGCGCGGGTGCCGCTCGATCACTTTCCCGAGGGCTGTGAGGGCCTCGCGAGGATAAGTCGCGCCGGTCGGGTTCGACGGGCTGTTCAGGATCACCAGGCGTGTCGCCGGCGTGATTGCTGCAGCAAGGGCCTCCGGCTGCATCAGGAAACCCTGGTCGGCCGTCGTCGGCACGATCACGGGCTGCGCGTTCGCGAGCCGCACCATATCGGGGTACGACACCCAGTAGGGCGCAGGAATCACGGCCTCGTCTCCCTGACCGAGCAGCGCGAGGCAGAGATTGAAACAGGACTGCTTGGCCCCGCTCGAGACGAGAATCTGGTCTGGCGAGTAGGGGAGGCCATTTTCCCGCTCGAGCTTGCGCTGGATCGCTCCCTTGAGCTCGCGCGTGCCTTCGAGCGCGGTGTACTTCGTCGCTCCCGCCGCAATCGCGGCGACGGCTGCTTCGCAAATATGTGCCGGCGTCGGGAAATCCGGCTCCCCGACGCTGAGGCTGATGATGTCCCGCCCCTCCGCCTTGAGCGCCAGAGCCCGGGCGGTCATGCCGACCGTGGCGGACGGCGCGATTCGCTGCACGCGGGCGGCGAGAGGGATGCTCACGGCGGGGCTCTTGGTACGACGGATGGGGCTGCCTATATTAGGCGGCCAGGTCAACCTCTCCAAGCCGATCGATGCAAACCAGGGACTTCGAGCTCAAAGCCGACTTTTCTCCCGCGGGTGACCAGCCGGCGGCGATCGCCGCGCTCGTCGACGGGCTCGCGAACGGGATCGCTCGCCAGACGCTGCTCGGTGTCACGGGTTCGGGCAAGACGTTCACGATGGCCGGAGTCATTAGTCGGTTGCAGCGACCGGCACTGATCCTTGCCCACAACAAGACTCTCGCGGCCCAGCTCTACGGAGAAATGCGCGAGTTCTTCCCGGAAAACGCGGTCGAGTACTTTGTTTCCTACTACGACTACTACCAGCCCGAGGCCTACGTCCCGTCGACCGACACCTATATCGAGAAGGACGCGTCGATCAACGAACACATTGAGCAGATGCGGCTGTCCGCGACCAAAGCCATCCTCGAGCGGCGCGACGCAATCATCGTGGCGACGGTATCGGCAATCTACGGCCTCGGCGATCCCGAGCTTTATCACGGTATGGTCCTGCACGTGGTCCGCGGCGAGCCCATCGACCAGCGCGCTTTGTTGCGGCGCCTCGCCGAGCTTCAGTATTCGCGCAATCCCGTCGATCTCGCGCGCGGAACGTTCCGCGTGCGCGGCGACACGATCGATGTCTTTCCCGCCGATTCGGAGCGCGACGCGATCCGTATTGCGCTGTTCGACGAAGAGGTCGAGTCGATCAGCTACTTCGACCCCCTGACGGGCGAGGTTCTGCGCAGCGCGCCCCGGGTCACGATCTTCCCGAAGACACACTACGTCACGCCGCGCGAGACGCTGATTGCCGCCGTCGATTCGATCCGCGACGAATTGCGCGACCGGCTCAAGCTCCTGCGCTCCGAGAGCAAGCTCGTCGAGGCCCAGCGGCTCGAGGAGCGGACCCGTTTCGACCTCGAGATGATCATGGAGGTCGGCTACTGCAACGGCATCGAGAACTACTCCCGGTATCTCTCCGGGCGCGAGGCTGGAGAACCCCCGCCGTGCCTCTTCGACTACCTGCCTGACGACGCGCTGCTCTTCGTGGACGAAAGCCACGCGACGATCCCACAGCTAGGGGGTATGTATAAGGGTGACCGGTCGCGTAAGGAAACGCTCGTTGAATACGGTTTCCGCCTGCCGTCGGCCCTCGACAACCGCCCGCTGCGCTTCGACGAATTCGAACGGATCTGTCCGCAGACTGTTTTCGTCTCTGCCACTCCGGGACGCTACGAGGCCGACCATTCGGACGGCCTCGTCGAGCTCGTCGTTCGACCCACGGGCCTGCTCGACCCGGTTGTCGAGGTTCGGCCGGCATTAGCGCAGGTCGATGACGTCCTGTCGGAGATCCATGCGCGAGCGGAGCAAAACGAGCGCGTTCTGATCACGACGCTGACGAAGCGGATGGCCGAGGACCTCACGGACTATCTCACCGAGCACGGCGTGCGAGTCCGCTACCTGCATTCGGATATCGAGACCGTTGAGCGCACCGAGATCATCCGCGATCTCAGGCTCGGCGAGTTCGACGTTCTCGTCGGCATCAACCTGCTGCGCGAGGGGCTCGATATGCCCGAGGTCTCGCTAGTTGCGATCTTCGACGCCGACAAGGAAGGCTTCCTGCGCTCGGAGGGCTCGCTGATCCAGACCATCGGGCGCGCTGCCCGCAACGTCAACGGCCGTGCGATTCTCTACGCCGACCGGATCACGGGGTCGATGGAACGCGCCATCAGCGAGACCGAGCGGCGGCGGCAGCGACAGCTGATCTTCAACCTGGAGCACGGCATCGAGCCCAGGTCCATCGTCAAGGGAATCCAGGACATCATGGAGGGGGCGAGGGCGACGCGCGGCGGGCGGCCCGGTCGGAACGCCGGCCGTGAGAGCCGTCGGCCGGCCCGCTCGCGCCAGATGCCGCCAGAGCAGCTGGCCGCCGAGATTGCCCGCCTGGAGAAGGCCATGTATCGGCACGCGCGCGAGCTCGAGTTCGAGGAGGCGGCGCGACTCCGCGACGAAATCGAATCGCTGCGACGGGACCTGCTCGACGCGTCGGTAGCGCCAGCTGATGCCGCCACCGGCCCTTGAGTCTGGTCGGGCTTCTTCGGTATCGTGGCGCCCTTCAGGCGCGTAGCTCAGTGGTAGAGCACCACCTTGACATGGTGGGGGTCGTTGGTTCGATACCAATCGCGCCTACCATCAATTCAGTCACTTGCGCTGGCCCTCCGCCTGGGGGGTCTGCGCAGGGTGCGCGACGAGCTCGTACCACACGTCGCCCTTGTCGGATCTGTACCATCTGACGATTCCCGCTTCGGCCAGATCTCCCAGATCATCGCCATAAGGCGGAAGCGCTCCGCCGATGCCAGGCAGGAACAGACGGCCGAGCAGCGCTTCATCTAGGTCACTCGGTCTGCATGGGCCTCGATCCGATAGCGTCGCGATAAGTCGTTCGCGGAAGCTCACGCCTTCCTCCCGATCGGCGTCACGTTCATGATCAGCTCGCGCTTCACCAGCGGCTGCAGCTCGTTCATGTAGTCGTCGATCGCCGTGGCCGCCTTGCTCAGGTAGTCGGGCGAGAACTTGGCGTAGCGCTCGGTCGTACCCTTGCCCATCCGGTGCCCAAGGAATCCGGCGACCTCCCACTCGGGCACGCCGCGACGCCGGAGCTCGGTGGCCATGGTGTGCCGGATCGTGTACGGGGTGACACCGGCGAGCCCCTGGTGATCCGGATCCGCCGCCTTCAACAGCGCCACTGCCCGGGCCCGCAGCTTCCGCCAGGTCGTCTTGACGCTGGCGATCGGCTCCTTCTGGCTGTCGTGCCATTGGACGACGTAGGCCTTCGTACGGCGTACCTGGAGCCATGGGAACAGGGTGTCCGTCATCGGCACCGTCGGGCGCCGCTTGTTCGTCTGCGGCCGGTCCTGGGCATTCAGGTCGATGAGCCGGTGCTCGAAGTCGAGCTGCCCGGGCTGGAGCTCGAGCAGGGCGGCCGGGCGCGACAGCGTGTTGAACAGCAGCAGGAGCAGCACCGTGATGTGCTCCGGTGGCCCGGCATTGAAGAGGGCGGCGGCCTCGGCCTTCGTGAGAATGCGTGTCCTCTCCGCAGTCCTGGAGATGATCCGCACGTACGGTGCGTGCTCGATCTCCTGGCCCCTGTATGCCCGGACGACGGCCGCTGAGATGGTGCCCTGGATCCGCCCGATGTAGCCGTCGGCGTAGCCCCGGACCCGCAGCCAGACCTCGAACCGCCGCTGCGCCTCGAGCGTCAGGTCGCCGACCATCGTCGCGGGCGGGAAGAAGGCCTTGGCCTTCGCGATCGCCAGCGCCGAGGCCTCGCCCTTGCGCGCGGTGTTCGGCTTCGCATGATGCTCGTGATAGCGGTCGAGCACGGTATAGAGCGGCACGTCGGACGCGCGCGCGTTATCGATCTTCTCGTTCAGAACGACCCACTTCGCGAGCAGCATCACTGCCTCGTCAAAATCGCGTGTGCCGAGAGATGCGCGTCTAGTGTGCGCGCACGGCGCGTCGTACCAGGTCCTCGACCAGACGCCGTGACGGTTCTGGGTGAGCCAGTATTCTCCGATCTGACCGGGCCGGCCTCGTTGTGGCATCGAGCTCCCTCCTGTTGTTGTTCGAGTTTCAGGAAGCTGAGGATGTGCTCGTCGGTGAATCTATAGTCGCGGCCAGCGCGTGTCGAGCCGAGCATGCCGGAGCGCGCGTAGCGCATGACCGTCTCGCGGCAGACGCCGAGGTAGCGCGCAACGAACTCCGGCGTGTGCAGCACCGGGAGAAGCGGCCGCGCGGAGCGGGGATCGTCGAGCGCTGAGGGGCAGCCA
>Ga0315912_10001561_pt1 | contig 27434 bp, 17 predicted proteins | sample VfabasoilMG_FD_204469 | JGI IMG/M metagenome (GOLD analysis project Ga0315912, IMG submission 204469) | Garden soil microbial communities collected in Santa Monica, California, United States - V. faba soil | ecosystem: Environmental > Terrestrial > Soil > Garden | place: USA: California...
CCGCACCCGTGACTCGAACGGGCAGATCGGGCTGGAAGCTGGCGAGGAGACGTGGTTCTCCATCTTCCCCAACGTGGGGATCACCTGGAGTGTGGACTTCTGATCAGCCCGGTCGCCTTCGCGCAATAGCACCTTGAATCTCGCATGCTCTTTCAGCGAGGCATCGCGTCGATCCCTCCCGATCACGCCGAGCGCGCTGCTCCGGCCGGGCGCGTGCGAGACCGTGCGACTTCGACGATCTTCCGGATGAGCCGGTGGAATCGGAGCCCCGCCGCGCGGCCGGCCTTCACGAACGACCCGCCGCCCGAGAGGATCCCGAGCGTGGCCACCTCGATCACCCGGATCTCGCCCGACTTCCCGAGGCGAAGGTCGATGCGGGCGTAGTCGCGGCAGCCGCAGGCCCGGAAGGCCTTCCGTGCGCACCTCCGGATCCGCTTCGCCACCGGCTCTTCGAGCAGGGCCGGGCATGTCTTCGTCCCCGTTGCCGGATCCTGCTCCACCAGCGGCAGGCAGCGGACCGGAGCGTTGCCGAGGAGCGCGGCACTGATCCGCCGGCCGGCGATGTGCTCCTCCACCACCACCTCCGGCCCATGACGCTGGAGGACCCGCTTGAGCGCGGCGCGCAGCTGCTCGGGACGCCGGACGATCAGGCCCTTCGCATTGGGTTCGCGCCGCGGGTGGATCGCCAGCGGGAAGCGCAGTCCGCCGATGTCCACAGTGGGTTCGCCCGTGACCTGGAATGCGGGCGTGGGCAGCCCGGCTTCCTGCAGCAGGGCCCGGACCACCACGCGGTCGTACGCGGCCGCGTGGCCGAGCGGGTCGGGCCCCACATAGGGGAACCCGGACATCTCCAGCAGCGCCGGCACCTGGGACGTCCGCGCATCGCCGCGCACACCGTGGGCGAGGTTGAAGACGAGGCCCGGCGGACTACCGTTCGGCGGCTTGGAAGCGAAGAACCTGCGCAGGCCCTTGAGCAGGTCGGCATCCCCTTCGATCACCTTCACCGTGTAACCGACCTTCCGCAGCGCATCCACGATCTTCTGGACCGAGCGCAGCGCATCGCGCCTCCGCTCGGCACGCTCCGCTCCCCCCGGTTCTCCCCCGAGCAGGCGATTGCGGACGACCGCCACGCGGAACGCCTGTGCATTCGGAACCAGTCGGGGCATCAGCGCATTCGCCACACGCTTGTCCCAGCCTTCCAGCAGCCTCAGGTCGAGGTACTCCGAGATCAGCACGATGGCCACGATCTGCGTGACCACCAGCTCGGGGAACTGGAGCAGCAGCGCGCGAAGCGCGGGCACCCAGCCGACCAGCGCGATGACGAAGGCCAGCAGGACCGTGGTGATCGCGCGCCATGCCGCCGAGACGACGTTGTCGCGGTCCATCGTCTGCGCGATCCCCTCCGCCAGCATGCCGAGCACGATGACCGGGAAGAACGCGACGCCCCAGAGCACGTCCGAACGCAGCCAGGGACCGGCCACCAGCGCCGCCACCATCGTGACCGCCACGATGCACAGGATCACCGAGACCCTGGCGTAGTAAGGCAGCCCGACACGCCGCAGCCACGGTCGCACGAGCACGATGGTGGCGACCGCGACGGAGATCAGCAGCAGGCTGGGCACGACGCCGCTCTGGTGGAAGCCGACCGAGATGAGGATGGACCGGAAGCCGAGCACGCGGATGCCGAACGTGAGGCGTGCGAGCGCGACCAGCATCGCGCTGGTGGGAAGGAAAAGGAGATAGAGCACGTGCTCGCGATGGTCCGCAGGAACGCCATTCAGTGAGAACACCTGGTTGAGGACGTTGCCCAGGGACTGGAATGGGCCGAACCACCGCGGATCGAGCATGCCCGGGAACGTCAGCGAGCGAAGCGCGACGGAGAGCAAGGGCAGGAACGCAAGTGCGGCGAGGGTCCACAGTTCCGCGCGTGACAACGTCGCCTTGGGGCGCAGCAGCCGTCGGAGGCCGGTCAGGCGGCGCACCAGCAACCCCGCGGTGCCGCGCCGCTCGGGTGGTGGCGGGGCGCCGGGCTTCGCGTCTCCGTCCGCCGGCGACGGACCCGCTCGGAGGTTCCGCTCCGACTCGGAGCGGGCATCGCCGGCCGGCCTCGAACCCCCACGGACTCGAGGGAGCGGAGGTGGAGCGTGCATCAGTGCCTCGCTCGATGCTTCCGGATGCCGGCCTCCGCTGAGAGCCCGGGAAACAGGCCGTCGGACCGCTCGAGCCGGATCCGGACGCAGACCACGGGCGCCGATCGCATCCGCGTGTTGCGCGGCTGGGGCACCGCGGCGTCCGGCAGTTCGTAGTCGGTGGAGACCCCGACCGACTCCACCACCCCCTTGAAGACACGATTCGGGTACGGCTTCACCTTCACTCGGGCCGGATTGCCCGCGTTCACCTCGGCGAGATCGTCCTCGTCGATCCAGGCTTCCACCCAGATGTCGTTCCCGATCCACAGCGCGGCGATCGGCTGTCCGACCACCACCGAAGCACCCGCCTCGGCGATGCGGCGCACCACCCAGCCGTCGGCGGGTGCGCGGATCACCGCGGCCCGCAGGTCGGCGTCGGCAAACGAGAGCTCCGCCTGGAGTGCGGCGATCTCGGCCTCGAGCACCTCGAGATGACGCCTGCGCACCTCGAGGCCATCGGTCTCCACCGCGGCCAGCTCCTGCGACGCATCCGCCGCCGCTCGATCGGCGACCGCATTGCGCGCGAGCGCCGCGGCGGTCCGCTGCGTGGTCTCCGCGCCGCGCAGCTCCTCGGGCGGGATCATCCCTCCCTTCGCCAGTGTCCTGCGCAGCTCCAACTTGGCGCCTGCGTCATCGGCCTGGAATCGCGCGGCTTCCTCTTGCGCGCGAGCCGCATCGGCGCGAGCGGTGGCTTCCGAGAGGCGGCTCGACAGCCGGCGCTTCTCCTGTTCGATCGCCAGGCGTTCCACCTCGAGCTCGCGAGTCGCCTTGGTCAGCCGCGACTGGGCCCGCTGGACGTTGGCCTGCATCTGGTGGTCCTCGAACCGCGCCAGGACCTGCCCGGCCTTCACGCGCTGGCCGTTCTCCACCTCGACGGAGGTCACCACGCCGTCCAGCTGGGCGCCCACATGCGTGATGTAGCCCTTCACCTGGGCGTTCCGCGAGATCACGTGCGTGAGGCCGTAACCCACCCACATCACGAACGGCACCAGCACGGCGAGCGCGGCGGTGCCGATCCCGATCGCCACCAGCTGGCGGCGCCGGCGCGGCGATCGATCGCGCCCGAGGACCAGGGCGAGGAACCGGCCATCACGGCCGGGCGCCGAAGGCGCGGGCTCGGGGACTTCCGGTACCGGCCCTCTCTCGCGTCTGGCCCGCTCTCGCTGTGCTCCGCTTCTCACTGGCTGCCTCCGAATCCCGAACGCACGCGGACGGCGGTCCCTCCCGCGAACGCCACCCTGAAAGTCCTAGCGTGAACCGGCGATGGCCGGTCTCGACGCAGCGCCGGCCGAGTCCGGCGTCCCGGAGGTGGAATGGCCGAACAGGGCTCCGAAGACCCGGTCGCCCAATCCACCCTCGAGCATGAACTGCCTGAACGAGTGTTCGATCCCTGGAACCTGCTCGAACGTCACCCGCGTCACCTGCCCGCGCGCTTCAGCGGCGCGTCGCATGGCGGCCGCCCAATTCCGCGCGCGTTCGAGCCGTGTGCTGCCCTGCTGGCGGTCGAGCTCGGGGCTCCGTCGCAGGTTCTTGCTTCCGACATCCGCCCCGCCCACGAGGACCGTGATGGGCACGCGCAGGAACGCCTCGGGCTCGAAGCGCGCACCCTCCAGCTGGGCATCGGGGCCGATCCCGTACGGATAGGGCGTGGCGCTGTCCGGGAACGTGTACCAGCCCGCGGAGGTCACCACGGCGCGCTCGACCTGCTCGGGATGGAGCAGGGTGAACCGATGCGCGAACTGCGCACCCCCCGAGAAGCCGAACAGGTAGAACCGACCGGCGCGCGCGTGCGTGAGCGACCGCACCTCCTCGAGGATGGCGTCCAGCGCGTGATCGGCGCGACGGCCGCGTCCCGTGCGCCCCAGTCGCTGGTAGTCCTCGTGACCGCTCGGATCGAAATACGGCGCGACGAGGACCACGCCCTGGCGCTCGGCGTAGGGCGCGAACAGTGAGGCGTGTTCCATCGCATTGCGTGAGATGCCGTGCGCCGTGACGAACACCGCCGCGCCCTCGCCACCCCGAGCCGGCACGTACACCAGGTAGTGCTGGCTCGTGTCCGCGCGCAGGGCGCGGTGCACCACCAGCTGCCGCGGGATGGTCGCGCTCGTCTCCGCGATCCGCGCCGGCAGCGCTGCCGTCGCCGCCGCGGGGAGGCGAACGAGCAGGACCAACCCCAGCCACACGCCTGCGAGGCGCGTGAGCAACCTCACGAGCAGTGCTCGGCGGCCCGCTGAGCGAGCACTTGCGCTCGGCAGCTGCTCGGCCGGATCTCCCCGGATGCTCGCGTCCTCGATCCCGGTCGCCGCCGGAGTCGGTCTTCCCCGGTCAGCCACGCGATCCGCCGGCGGACAGCGGCACCGGCGCGGCGAACAGCGATGCGAACACCCGATCTCCGAGGCCGCGGGCCTGCATGAGGTTCGTGAACGAGTGATCCCCATCGGGGATGGTCTCGAAACTCACCCGCGGCTCGAGCCGGTGAACATGGGCGGCCTTCTGCATGGCGCGGACCCAGTTCTGCCCACGCTCGACCCGGTTCAGGCCCTGCCGGTTCACGCGCTTGGTCTTGCGCAGGTCCACGTCCGAGGTGTCCTGCTCGCCGACGAGCACCGTGATCGGGACCTGGAGGAATTCCTCAGGGTCGAATCGCACATCCGGCAGGTCGCGGATCGCACGGATCCCGTAGGGGTAACGCTTCGCCCGATCGGGGAACGTGTACCAGCCGGCCGACGCGATGACGACGCTCGCGACCCGGCGCGGGAACGCCATCGCGAAGCGGTGGGCGAACTGGGCCCCTCCTGAGAATCCGAACAGGTGGAATGGCGCCGTGCTGGCACCCGTGGAGAGCGAGACTTCCTCCAGGATGTTCTCGAGCGCGATGTCCGCCCGGGCTCCGTGTCCCTCCCGTCCCAGCCGCTGGTAGTCCCGAGCGTGCTCGGCCGTGAACAGTGGCGCCACGAGCACCGCGCCGAGCCTTTCGCAGTAGGGAGCGAACAGACTGGCGTGCTCGCGTGCGTTGCGCGAGAGGCCGTGCACGGAGACGAACACCGGCGCCCCTGCTCCACCACCGGAGGGCACCACCAGGAAGTAGCGCTTCGTCGGGTCGAATCGTGATACGAGGTCGAGCACGCGTTCGGTCGGCACGGGTCCGCCGTTGGCCAAGGGCGCCGGGCGTTCCTTGCGTCGTCGCGGTCTGGATTCTGCGAGCGCTTTCATGACCGCACCTCGACGGCGACATGCGCGCCGTTCTTGGCCGCCGGCACCGGCAACGCGGCCGGGACTTCGTTCGGCTCGGCGGCGAGCAGCGCGCCCGGCCAACTCTTCGCGTGCTCCGTCTCGCGGCCCGGCCGCTCCGCCCGGCGCAGCACGCGCATGGCGGTGCGGGGCTGGGCCAGGTCCTGACGTGAGAGCACGGGCAATCCGCTCACCTTCGAGCACTCTCGGCGCTGCAGCGGCGCCGAGGTGAGCACGCCGCCGACCCCGAGCACGGGCAGGTTCCTCTGCCGCAGCCAGGCGTCGCCGGCCAGCGCACCCATGGCATCGCCGGCGGCGAAGATCACGCCCGTGACGACGTCGCGGAAGACCTCGGACTCGAGCAACGTGGCGGTCTCCTCCTGCAGCACGCCGTCGGCGATCTCGAGCACGATCGCGTCCACTCCAGACCGGGTCAGGTGAGCGATGAGCGTGATGAAGACGCTCCGGATCACGTCGGGTGGCTCCATGTAGGTGGACGCCAGCCCCGCGTCGGTGAAGTCCAGCACCGGGTGTGCCGCCGCGTCCTTCAGGAGCCACGTGTCCCCGCCGGAACCGGTCCCGGTGACCTTCGCGTAGCCCACGCGCAGCCCGGCCAGCGACAGTCCCTTGGAGAGGTGGGCCGCGGTCTGGGTCTTGCCCGCGTCCATGGCCGTGCCGACGATGGCGATCGTGGGCGGACATGGATCGGGCAACTGATCGACGGCGGGCATCGCATGATCCCTCACATTGACGGGCTTCCCCGTGCCGTCGGTGAGCAGGCCCAGCGGCGTGATCTGCGTCGCCGGCTTCGTCACGCTTGCGTGCCAAGAGAGCGCCTTGCTCGCGATCCCTCCCGCCGCGACCAGATGGCATGGCGCGAGGGTCTTCGGCACCACGGCCTCGAATTGGTTCGGCGCGTAACGATTGCCATAGGCGACGACGATCTCGTCACCCACGAACAGATGCTTGCGCCGGCCCTCGGGCAGCTGCAGGCCCGAGTGGTAGCCGATGGCGTCCACGCGCGCGAGGAGGAGGTCACCCGCTTTCGGCGCCGTCGCATCGAGGACGACGCGACAGCTGCCCGTGCGTACGCGCCTCGTCGTGAACGCCCATGCCGCACGTCGCAGGCGCGACACGTCGGACTGGTGGAAGGTCCGCGGACCTTCGTGCGAGGAGTTGGGGCGCGGGCGGTCGAGCATGGCGGGAACCTCCTGGAGTGCCGACATCCGCAGTTGCGCACTTCCGTGCGCGCGGGCGTGAGACGATGTCGAAACACCCTTCAACGAGAGTTCGCTGACGATTCCGCGGCCACCTCATACTTCCTAAACAAAGTAATACACGAGATGACGAATGTCATGATAAGAAATCACATGCGACAGCAGATATGACCTACACCAGTCGTGCGAGCTCGAAATATCACAACGATGTGCGAGTGACGTCGAGCCGAGCGCCGGTCGATGATCCACGCACGTCACGGGACGAGGAGCGGCGGGATTTCCGACCACGGGTCACTGACTCTTCACTCGGAGTGCGAAGCGAGCGACGCCTCGCCGAAGCAGCACTTCAAGTTGTGAGCAGCCGTTCATCCTTGCTCTCATGAGAGCATCGCGACGATCTGACCGATTCGCCCGCGGCGATCGCGGAGCAGGCCGAGGATCTCGGCCACGCGGGCCTCGAGCGGGCCGATCGCGGCCTCAGTGTGGTCCTGGCGCCCTATCGTCCAGTGCGCGAAGCGCCTGCGAGAGCGCCGGATCCCCGGGCAGCTGAGCGAGCCCACGCTCCAGAGCGCGGCGAGCTCCGGCGATGTCGTTCATGGTGAGCCGCAGGCGAGCCTCATAGAGGTAGGCGCGCTCGTCGAGCGGCGCCAGGGCCTGCGCGTGCTGGAAGTGGGCCAGTGCCTCGGCGTTGCGCTGGGCCCCGAACTCGGCGATCCCGAGCATCAGGAGCGGCTCGAGCCGTGCGGGTCCGGTGCTTTGCTCCAGGACCTGTCGTGCCAACTCGGCGGCACCCGCGACGTCGCCCCGGGCGAGTCGCGCGCGCGCCTCGTCCATCGGCCCGACGTTCCTCGCCACGCTCGTCGCTCGGGCCCGCTCCTCGGCGAGCCGGCCTGCGAGCTTCCCGAACCCGGCGGATCGCAATTCGGCGAGCACCTGGCCGGCGACATCGTCTCCCACATTCACGAGCCGCCGCCGCGCTCGCCATTCGACGACGGCCTCTCGCGGCCAGTCCGCGAGAGGATTCCCCGGCAACGGCACCAGCGCCGAAGTGAAGAGGCTGGCGGTCCCCGGATGATGACTCCCGTAGACCCCTCCCACCTCGATCATGTCACGCGGGGCCTGGTATTCGACGAACGGACGCTCGTCGGTGTTCCACTCCGCTCCCGCCGCGAGTTGGCGAAGGGCCGGGCCGGAGGCCACATAGAACGCCGCCAGCTGCTCGGGAGTGGTGAGGAGCGCGCGTTCATAGGATTCGCGCAGCCCGGGATCGCGCAGGCGAGCCAGCGAGAGCGTGCGCCCCGGTGGTGCCGCCACCAGCAGCGCGTCGGTGGATTCCGACAGCACGAACAGGTGCGCGTCGGGGAACACCTCGAGGAACGACGCCAGCAGGCTCTTGAACGTGCGCGGCGAGAGTTCGTAGAGCTGGAGCCACTGGCAGAACACACCGTCTTCGTGCAGCCGGGCTCGTGCCCGCCGGTAGAAGTCCACCGTGAACAGGTTGTTCACGCCTGCGATCCAAGGGTTGGAGGGCTCGGAGATGATGACGCCGTACTCCCCGCCGCCATGGGCGAGCAGCGTGCGTGCGTCCTCCATGTGAAGTGTGACGCGCGGGTCCTCGAGCGGATCGCGGCCCGCCGCGTGGAAGAATCTCGACCCCTCCACCACGGCGGGCTCCAGCTCGACGATCTCGGTCGGACCGGCGCCTGCCGCCAGCGCGGCAGCGGCGGTGACACCCGAGCCGTGACCCACCACGAGGGTCCGCGCGCCCGAATCGGCCATGCCCATCGGGATCAACCCGAGCAGCACCTGCGTGAGCATGTCTCCCGTGCTCGCGTCGACCTTGCCGCCCACGCGCATCCACAGCTTGCGCTGGTCCTGGTCGGTGACGACGAGCACCGAGGCGTTGATCCCGTCGCGGTAGTAGAGCACGCGCTGCGTGGCGGCCAGTGCGCGAGCCGGATCGCCTTTCGCACCCGAACTCCGGAAGGACTTCAACAGATTCTGTGCGCTGAAGGGCCGGTAGGTGCCGAGTGACATGAGCAACGGATCCCATCGCGGGGCGGTGAGTCCGGCCAGCACCGCCGCCGCGATCAGGAAGCTCGCCACGGCGAGCGCCGCCGGCTTGGCCCGAGGCACACCCGGCAGCGACAGCGCGATGAGCCCTGCCAGCGCAGCGAGTGCGGACGCGAGCAACACGACGCCCTGTACTCCCAGCGCGGGCAACAGCAGGAAACCGGTGACGAGCGAGCCGGCGATCGTGCCGACGGTGTTGACGGCGTAGGCCGCACCCGTGGTCGGACCCGCCGCGCTGCGCTGGAGCAGGCGAGCGGCGAGCGGGAAGACCGCCCCGAGCAGCAGGCAGGGCACGAGCAGCGTCATCGCCACGAGAGCCAGCTCGCCGGCGATCAGCCCGCCCCAGGAGGCACCGGTGCGCTCGCCCAAGTCCAGCATGGCCCTGGGCAGGCCTGCGTACGCGTGGATGCCCGCCACGCTCGAAAGCGCGATGCCGAGCTGGAGCCAGGCGAACCACCAGGGTGCGACGTCTCCGCGACGCAGGAACGGCCCGGCGATCGCGCTTCCGAGGCCGAGACCGAGCAGGTAGATCCCGAGCACCGAGGCGAACGAGTAGACCGAGGAGCCCAGCACCAGCCCGAACAGCCTCACCCAGGCGAGCTGGAGCAGCAGTGCGGTGAAGCCGCTGACGGCGAACATCACGGCGAACAGGCGGTGGGCGCCGCGGGGAAGCAGCGGCGCGACCGCGGATGAGGCTCCTGCGCGCGTGTCCTCCTCGGCGTGCTCGGCTCCTGAGCCGAACCACGCCATCGCGGCGGCGAGCAGGTTGAGCGCCGCGGCGACGAGCGTGGCTGCGGTGAGTCCCAGATGCGGCAGCAGGACGAACCCGGCGAGGACCGAACCGGCCACCGCACCCAGCGTGTTGATCGAGTAGAGCCATGCCAGGCCGGAGCCCAGGACTCCGCGCTCGACTCGCCCCACCAACACGGGGAGCGTGGCGCCCATGAGGGCTGCCGGCGGGACCAGGAGCACGAGGAGCAGCGCCACACGTGACAGCGCGAACGGCAGGCTCTCTCCTCCGAACAGTCGGTACAGATGCCCCACGGGAGCGTCCAGGGAGCGCAGCAGCGGCAGCAGTGCCACGCCCAGCAGCGCCACCCCCACTTCGAGCGCGGCGTAGACCCGAGCAAGGCCCGGCCGGCGAGCGAGCGGACCACCCAGAACACGCGCGCCCAGCGCCAGGCCGCCCAGGAACGCGGCCACGACCGTGGCGACCGAGTGGAGCGAGCTGCCCAGCAGGTAGGCGAGCTGCTTGCTCCACACCACTTCATAGATGAGCCCGGCCGCACCCGAGCACAGGAAGCACACCGCCGCCCACGTGGGAAGCGTGCTGGCCGTCACGGACGTGCGCGACTGATGGCGGGGCGAGGTCATGAACCCGCGACTCTACCCGCTCGCGCCGCGTGCCGCAGCCTGCTCGCGAGGGGGCGGCCGGGAGAGACGGCCCGCACGCGGAGCCGGAATCACGCCGGCCGGAGCCATGTGCGGGCCGAGGACCGAGTCCACGAGCTTTCCCCCGACTGAACGGCGGCGGGGCCGCTCCGAGGCGAACGCGACGGACCCCCCGCTATTGAGCCGCCCGCCCTCGTGAGGTTAACCTGACGGTCGGCGCCCGACTTCGTGGGTGACGCGCGAGCCTTGCCGCGAGCCGCGGGCGTGAGCCGAGGGGGGATCCGATGGACAGGCTGCTCCCCTTCCTGCGCCGCAAGCGCGTGTGGGTCCCGCTTGCCCTGTTCACGGCCTACGCGCTGTTCGGCTTCTTCGTCCTGCCGGGCATCCTGCGCACCCAGATCGTGAACGGGATCCGCGAGGGGATGAAGCGCGAAGCGAAGCTCGACCGCGTGCGGTTCAATCCGCTCATCCTCTCGCTCACGCTCGAGGGTTTCGACCTCAAGGACCCGGATGGGACTTCGTTCGTCGCCTTCGACCGGCTCTACATGGATGTGCAGCTCTCGAGCCTCGTACGCTGGGCCCTCACGTTCCGCGAGTTCCGGCTGGACAAACCGCGCATCCACCTGCGGCTCCTGCCCAGCGGCAAGCCGAACTTCCAGGACCTGGTCCCGACCGAATCGGGCCCGACGCCTCGCATCGTGGTGGGACGGTTCGCCATGAACCAGGGCGCGCTTCGCGTCTCGAACCTGATGCCGGCGCGACCCGAGGAATCCACGCTCGCACCGATCGACCTGTTGCTGCAGAACTTCACGACCATCCCGCAGAAGGAGGGGCACTACCGCATCGCCGCAACGGATCAGGGACAGGGCTCGTGGGAGTGGAACGGCGCGCTCACGTTCGAACCGCTCCACTCGGCGGGCGTGTTCGAGATCACCGACTCCCGACTGCAGGCGTTCGGCTCGATCCTCCGGCAGCGGACGGGATTCGAGGTCTCGGAGGGCCGGTTCGGGTGCCGGCTGCAATACGCGGTGGACGTGCACGGGGACAGCCTGGTCGCGAAGATGGACAGCTCGTGGGTGCAGCTCACGCGCTTCGGGCTGCGCGAGCCGCGCGGGTCCGAGGACCTGGTGCGCTTCGACACGCTGGCCGTCTCCGGCATCGAGTTGGCCTATCCGGAGCAGACGGCCGCGATCCAGCGGGTCTTGCTGGCGGGGGCGAACGTCCGGGCGTGGCTCGAGCCGGACTCCACGCTCAACTGGCAGAAGCTGCTCGCGGCACGACCTGACGTGGGTGGACCTGGTACGACCGCGGGCGCGGCCGACTCTGGGGCCGTCAGGCCATCGAGCGGCGCCCCCGCGGCGACGAGCACTCCGGCGCCCGATTGGCGCGTCGCGCTCCAGGAACTCGCCGTGCGTGAGCTCGGGATCCAGTTCGCCGACCGCACGCTCGACCCGCCGTTCGAGGTCTCGTTCGCACCCGTGAATCTCACTTTGCGTGGGATCAGCAATGCCCCGGAAGCCAGGTTCTCGCTCCAGACGGATGTCACGATCGCCGAGAAGGGCAGGCTCGAACTGGCCGGCTCGGTGGGCGCACTCCCCCCGGCGGCCGACCTCGACGTGCGGCTGACCGACCTGCCGCTGCCGATCTTCCAGCCCTACTTGAATCCGGTCGCCAAACTGCAAGTGGCGAGTGGGGGCCTGGGCCTGCAGGGCTCGCTCCGGTTCCGCGATGCGAAGCCTGTTCCCGAGGTGGGGTTCAAGGGCCGTGTCGAGTCGCGCGGGCTGCTGACACGCGACCGGCGCGACAACGAGCGGTTCCTGGCCTGGAAGCTCGTCGAGGTGAACGGGATCGACGCCTCGAACGCCAAGGTGGACATCGGGCGCGTGAAGCTCACCGAGCCGTTCGCCAAGATCGTCATCCGGCGCGACCGATCGACGAACGTCCAGGAGATCCTCGGCCTGCCCATGCCGGATTCCACCTTGGCCGCCGCTCCCCCGCCTCCCACGCCGAAGAAGAAGAAACGCAGCGCCGATGCGGCCGCGAAGCAGGCCACGCCCAAGCCGTCCGAAGCGCTGGAGGCGATGAAGAGCTCGGCAGCACCGCCGATCCCGGTGAAGGTGGGGCGGATCGACGTGGTGAACGCCTCCGCGGACTTCGCCGACCTGTCGCTCATCCTGCCGTTCGCGGCCCGCATCGAGCGGCTCTCCGGCCATGTCTCGCAGTTGTCGTCACGCTCGTCGAGCCAGGCGGACGTCGCCCTCGACGGCCGGCTCCAGCCGAGCGGCTCCGTGCACGTGGGCGGCGGTGTGGATCCGTGGGCGAGCGACACGCTGCTGGACCTGAACGTGGTGTTCAAGGACTTCAGCATGCCGGCGCTCACGCCCTACGCCGGCCAGTTCCTCGGCCGGGAGATCGACAAGGGACGCATGTCGCTCGACCTGGGCTACCGGCTCACCGGTCGCCAGCTCACGGGCGAGAACAAGATCGTCCTGGACCAGCTCGAACTGGGCGAGAAGGTGGAGAGCCCCGAGGCGACCAAGCTCCCGGTCGGGCTGGCGATCGCCATCCTCAAGGACAAGGAGGGTCGCATCGACCTGGATGTCCCGGTCGAGGGCGATCTCGACGATCCGGAGTTCCGGCTCGGCAAGGTGATCTGGAACTTCATCATGAGCCTGTTGAAGAAGATCGCCACCGCTCCGTTCGCGCTACTCGGCCGGCTGATCGGCGGCGGCGGCGGTGACGAGGAACTCGGGCAGGTCTCGTTCGAGCCGGGCGCCAGCATGCTGGCCGCCGAGCAGGCGGAGAGTCTCGACAAGCTCGCGAAGGCGCTCACCGACCGCCCGCAGCTGAACCTCGAGGTGCGTGGCAGCTCGGACGCGGAGCGAGACGGCGCCGCGATCCGCGCCGCGAAGTTCGCCTCGCTGGCGGCGGAGCGGATGGCCTCCGACCCGAAGAAGTACGGGACCACGATCGGCTACTCGCAGAGGCTTCTGGAGGACCTGTATGTCGCACGCTTCGGCAAAGCCGGTCTTCCGAACCTGCGCGAGGCGCACACCACGACGGCCGGCGCGCTGCCCGAGAAGGACCCCCACTACAAGGCAGGTTCGACTCGCAAGGTGCTGAACGTGCCCGCGATGAGCACCGCGATCCAGGACACGCTCACGGCCGTCCAGACCGCGGACGCGGCCGAACTGCTGGCACTCGCCCATGCGCGCGCGCTGGCGGTCAAGACGCGGCTTTCGGCGCAGGGCATCGCGGAGACCCGCATCTACCTGCTGGATCCGGCGCCTGCGCAGGTGGTAGACGGCCGCGTGCGAATGGAGCTCACGCTCACCGATTAGGTTGTGCGGTGAAGATTGTTGGTGAGTGAACGCGGGGCCGTGCAATCCGGCCCCGCGCCTCCTCTCAGGCGGCGAGCTTGAGCCGGTGCCGCCGTTCGTTCTTGAGGTAGCGCGTCACCACCTCGCCGCGGTAGTACCGCGCCCACTCCGGCGGCAGCGAGACGCGCCGGGGGAACAACCGCTGGCGCAGGATGTCGCGGATCGGGACCGGGCGGTCCTTCAGCCCCAGCCGCATCGCCGGCGTGCCGCCGCCGCGACGCTCCGAGAACGGCTTGGCGAAGTTCTGCCAGGCGATCAGCCACGCGGCGCGCTCGACCACCGACTGGTGGCGCTTGGAGAACGCGATCGTCTCGCGCTTGTGGTTGGCACTGTTGTGCCGCAACAGCAGGTCCAGCCGGTTGACCGGGAACAGCGGGTTGCCGGCGGTGCGTGCCTCACGACTACTGGTCCGTTCGTGGCGGATGGTGTGGTGGGGAAGGCGTCGCAGGGCGCGCGGATAGGCGTCGTGCTCGTCGGAGCGGAACGTCAGCGCCTGCGGCTGCGGGACCGCGATCTCGAGCGAGCGCGCCATCCCCTGCTCGATCGCGCGCGGGTCGGGCCGGCCGTTATCGCGCTCGAGCGCCGCACGGCGTTGTCGCTGCCCGGCGGTCATGCGCCCCTTGCGCCGGAGCTCGGAGTGCGTGAACGCGTAGCAGAAGTGCGACGGCGAGCCGACGGCCAGGTTCAGGTGGCAGGGGCTGTACTGGCTGTAGGCGAAGCTCTCGAACCCGTCGCCGACCGTCGCCTCGACCACGGGGCCTCGGGGGCGGTGCTCGTGGAGGAAGAGCAAGGCGTGGCGGCCGAGCCTGGCGGCGTGCCGCATGACCGTGGTGGGGGCACAGCGGGCCTCGCGCGCGATCTGGCGGTAGCCCGCACAGGTGAGGAGCCGGTAGGCCGCGGCGGTGAGCACGTCCGGACGCTTGAGCCAGTAGTCGGTGGAGAAGCTCTGCGAGCTGAACGTGTGCCCGCAGTGGGCACAGCGGAAGCGCGGGATGCGGTGCGGGGCCGCCTGGCGGACGAACCAGCCGTGGCGCGTCCAGTGCCAGCCCCGGGCGCAACGGTGGAAGCGGCAATCCACTCGCGGGCAGTGCGGGGGCACGAAGGGGGCGAGTGGACTCGCCATGGGGCCGGAGCACTGCACTCCCCGTGCCGCCAACAATCTTCACCGCACAACCGATTCCTTCACTTGCCGGGGCCTGCGCTCGCGCCTACCGTCTCATGCGAGTCCCCTCGAACCCCCGGAGCCCTCGTGAAGCGTGACCCCGTCGCACCGGGCGAGCTCTCGCCCGAGGAACTGCGTCGCTACGGCCGGCACCTCTCGCTCGCCGAAGTGGGCGAGGAGGGCCAGCGGCGGCTCAAGGCCGGGCGCGTGCTGCTCGTGGGTGCGGGGGGGCTGGGCTCGCCGTTCGCGCTCTACCTGGCGGCTGCGGGAGTGGGCACGATCGGCGTCGTGGACTTCGACTACGTCGAGGAGTCGAACCTGCAGCGCCAGATCGCGCACGGCACGTCCACGGTGGGGCGCTCCAAACTGTGGTCTCTGGGCACGCGCCTGCGTGACCTGAACCCGCACGTCACCGTCGAAGAACACGAGTTCCGGCTCGATCGCACGAACGCGATGGAGCTGGTGCGCCGCTACGACGTCGTGGTGGACGGCACGGACAACTTCGCGACACGCTACCTCGTGAACGACGCCTGCGTGCTCGCGGGCAAGCCGAACGTGTACGGCAGCATCCTGCGCTTCGAAGGCCAGGCCAGCGTGTTCGACGCCACGCGCGGGCCCTGCTACCGCTGCGTGTTCCCGCAGCCGCCACCGCCCGGTGTGGTGCCGAGTTGTGCCGAGGCCGGTGTGCTGGGCGTGCTGCCCGGCGTGATCGGCTCGATCCAGGCCACCGAGACCATCAAGCTGCTGCTGGGCTCCGGCGACAGCCTGATCGGGCGGCTGCTCCTCTACGACGCGCTCGAGATGAGCTTCCGCGAACTGCGCCTGCGCAAGGACCCGACCTGCCCGATCTGCGGGGAGCATCCGAGCATCCATGAGCTGATCGACTACGAGCAGTTCTGCGGCACGGCCCCCGCGCATGTGGCCGCGGGTGCGGAGCCGCTCGAGATCTCCGTGAAGGAGCTGGCCGAGTGGCGATCGCGAGGGGAGGACCTGCTGCTGGTGGACGTGCGCGAGCCGTTCGAGCTGCAGCTCGCGAGGTTCCCCGACGCGAAGCACGTGCCGCTCGCGATGGTGCCGAGCAGGCTCGCCGAGCTGCCCGCCGACCGCATGCTCGTGCTCGCGTGCCACAAGGGTGTGCGGAGCATGCGCGCACTCGAATTCTTACAAAGCAAGGGGTACACCCGGCTGAGGAACCTGCAGGGAGGCATCGATGCCTGGTCGCGCGAGGTGGACCCGGCCGTCCCTCGCTACTGATTCACGTGGCGCGCACGTCGCAGGATGAGGTATCCGTCGTCGGGAGTGAGTGCACGGAGGACCGCGGGGTCGCCTGCAAGGCGACGCGGCGGGAACGCAGCAGAACCGGAGGGAGTCCGATGAAGTCGCCACTGCGCCGTTCCCTGACCCCGATCCTGCTCGCGGTGGTGGTGCTCGCCTCACTGCTCTCGCAGGGTTGTGCGCTGAACCCCGCCACCGGCAAGAAGGAGTTCTCGCTGGTGACCCCGGCGCAGGAAGCCGCCATGGGCCGCGAGGGCTACGACGCGGCCATCTCGGAATACGGCCGCTACGAGGATGACGCGCTGGCCGCCTACGTGGACAGCGTCGGGCGCAAGGTGGCCCGTGCCTCGGAGCAGCCGGAACTGGCCTGGAAGTTCACCGTGCTCGACGACCCGGTGGTGAATGCGTTCGCCATGCCGGGTGGCTACATCTATGTGACGCGCGGGCTGCTCGCGCACATGCAGAGCGAAGCCCAGCTCGCGGGCGTACTCGGTCACGAGATCGGCCACGTCACCGCGAGGCACTCCGCCAAGCAGATCACGCAGCAGCAGATCGCCGGCCTCGGCATGGGGATCGCCTCGGTGGTCTCGCCCGAGTTCCGCCGCTACAGCGCGACGGCCCAGCAGGCACTGGGGCTGCTGATGCTCAAGTATGGGCGCGACGACGAGACGCAGGCCGACGAGCTGGGTGTGCGCTACGCGTCCACGGCCGGCTTCGACCCGCGCGAGATCCCGGGGACGTACCGCACGCTGCAGCGGATCGCCGCGCGCGCGGGGCAGTCGCTGCCGACCTACCTCTCGACCCATCCCGATCCGGGTCAGCGCGCCGAGCACACGACGTCCCTGGCGGCGAAGGCGGCGGCGGGCAAGGCCAATCTCGTGGTGCGCCAGCGCGGCTATCTCGATCGGATGCGGAACCTGGTCTATGGCGAGAACCCGCGCTACGGCTGGTTCGAGGGTTCGCACTTCTACCATCCCGTGCTGGGGATCGAGCTGTTGTTCCCCAACGGCTGGCAGACGGCGCACACGCATACCGCGCTCACGGCCGGCGCACCGGATCGCTCGGGCGTGGTCCAGATGACGCTCGCGCGCGAGTCGGCGGGCCTCTCGCCCACGGACTACCTCGTGAAGCTCACGACCAAGGGCGTGATCAGCAGTTCGCGCGGCGGCCCGGAGACGATCGGTCAGTGGCCCGCGTGGGTGGGCTCGGTGATCGTCCCCGACGGCCAGGGCGGGCAGACGTCCATGCTCGCGGGGTTCGTGCGCACGTCGCCGGATGTCCTGCTGCAGGTCGTGGGCCGGGGTGCCGCACCGGGCGATGCGGGAGAGAAGCAGGTGCTGGCCACGATCCGCTCGATCACGCCACTTTCCGACCCGCGGCGCGGCATGGTCCAGCCCGTGCGGATCAAGGTGGTGACGGCCGCATCGGCGGGCGAGTTCCGCGGGCTGTGGCCCACGCTCGGCAGCGGCCTCGTGAAGCTCGAGGAGGGGGCGATCCTCAACGGCCTCGAGCCGGACGAGGCGGTCCAGAAGGGCCAGTGGCTCAAGGTGGTCGAAGCGCCACGTTGGTGAGCGGCGAGCATCGGCACGCGAAGCCGTCCTAGCACGCGTCCCGGAGATGTTCAACGTCTTGTTCGTGCTCAGGTTCGGTGCCCGCTCGCAAATTCTTTCACGAGCGGGTTGACAACCCGGTGATGCACGCCTAGCTTGCGCCGCTGTCATGACCCGGCTCATCGCACTGCTCATCGCCGTCGCGACGATCGCGTCCGCCACCGTGGCGCTGTCGCAATCATTCAACGTGCGCCTGGGGTCGACCAAGGGTCCCGAGCAGCCGATCGCGTTCAGCCACAAGATCCACGCCGGCCTGCTCGAGATGGACTGCAAGTACTGCCACTACGGTGCGGCCAACTCGCCGTGGGCGAACATCCCCGCCGTGAGCACCTGCATGGGCTGCCACAAGTTCGCGGTCACCGACCGCCCCGAGGTGCAGAAGCTCGCGGGCTACTGGGAGCGCGGCGAGCAGGTGCCCTGGGTGAAGGTCCACTACACGCCCGACCACGTGAAGTTCAATCACAAGCGCCACGTGCGCGCCGGGCTCGAGTGCCAGACCTGCCACGGCCCGGTGCAGGAGATGGACCGCGTCTACCAGTACAGCTCGCTCAAGATGGGCTGGTGCGTGACGTGCCACCGGCAGAACCTCGACAACCCGAAGTTCCCCGCCAGCATGGACTGCCTGGTCTGCCACCACTAGGACGCGCCCTCTCATGAGCGACTCGGTCGTCTTCCATCGCCGCGACTTCCTGAAGCTGGTCGGTGTCGGTGTCGCCGGCACCGCGGCGGGCTGCGCGTCGCCGCCGGCCGAGAAGCTGATCCCGTACCTGGTGGCCCCGGAAGACCTCCTGCCCGGCGTGCCCTACTTCTATGCCAGCACCTGTCGCGAGTGCCCCGCCGGCTGCGGTCTCGTGGTGCGCACGCGCGAGGGCCGCGCGATCAAGCTCGAGGGCAACGCCAAGCACCCGCTGGGTGAGGGCGGACTGTGCGCGCGCGGCCAGGCCGGGCTTCAAGGGCTCTACGATCCCGACCGCGTGAAGACACCGCTGGTCAAAGACGGCACCGGCTGGAAGAGCATCACCTGGGACGAGGCCATGGCGCTGGTCGCGGGCAAGCTGGGAGCGGCCAAGGGCCGCACGCTGCTGCTCACCGGTCTCGAGACGGGCACGCTGCGCTCATTGGCTGGCGAGTTCGCGAAGACCTCCGCGGGCCGTCACGTCATGTGGGAGCCGTTCGGCTACGAGTGCGTGCGTGCGGCGAACCGCGCCACGTTCGGCGTGGACGCCGTGCCGCGCTACGACGTCGGCGCCGCACGCTGCGTGATCGCGTTCGGTGCGGACTTCCTGGAGACGTTCGCTTCACCCGTGTCGCAGGCGCGCGGCTACGCCGCGCTGCGCGCCAAGCGAGACGACGGCGCCGGCCACTTCGTGACGGTCGAGCCGCGGCTTTCCACGACCGGGGCCAACGCCGACGAGTGGGTCGCTCCCCGGCCGGGCAGCGAGTTCGCGCTGGCGCTGGGCTTGGCGCACGTCATCGCCAACGAGGGCCTGGGTTCCGCGGCGGCCGAGCGCAACGCGCTCAAGGGCTCGCTCGCGGCGTGGACTCCGGAAGTGGTCGCCCAGCAGACCGAAGTGCCCGCGGAGACCATCACGCGGCTCGCCAAGCTCTTCACGCAGCACGGCCCGAGCCTGGCGATCGCCGGCGGCATCGGCACGCAGGGCACGCACGGCACGGCACTCGTCGCGGCGGTGAATGTGTTGAACCACGTCGCGGGCAACACGGGCCGCACGGTGCGCTTCGATCGCGCGCTCGACGTGAGCGGACTGGCCACGTTCGCGCAGTTCGCGAACGAGCTGGCCGGCATGGCCGCGGGCAACGTGGACGTGCTGGTCGTGCACGGTGCCAACCCGCTCTACGCCGCGCCCGCGTGGGCCGGTGCTGCGGACGCGTTCGCGAAAGTGCCGTTCAAGGTGGCACTCGTCACGTCCCGGGACGAGACGAGCGAGGCCTGTGACCTGATCCTTCCCGTCTCGCACGCGCTCGAGAGCTTCGGCGATGCATGGTCGGCGCGCGGCGTGTACTCGCTGCAGCAGCCGGCGATGAAGAAGCTGCCGATGTTCGACTCGCGCCCGTTGGGTGACCTGCTGATCGCGTTCACCAAGGCCGCGGGCGGTGGCGCCGCACTGCCCGACAGCTACCACGACCTGCTGCGCGATCGCTGGAAGGCGATGCACACGCGCTTCGGCAAGGGCCGTGACTTCGACACGTTCTGGACCGAGTCGCTCGCCGCGGGCGGCGTGTTCGAGGACGTCTCCGAGCCCGCCGTGCGCTGGGGCGGCACGCCCTCGTTCGCCGCGTCGGAGCGCGCCGGCGACGGCGAGTTCGCGCTGGTCCTGACACCGTCGAGCAACTTCTATGACGGCCGTGGCGCGAACAAGCCGTGGTTGCAAGAGCTGCCGGACATGACCAGCAAGACGGTGTGGGGCTCGTGGGCCGAGATCCACCCCGAGACCGCCGCCAAGCTGGGCGTGAAGCAGGGCGAGCCGTTGAAGATCGAGACCGCAGCGGGAAGCGTCGAAGTGCCCGCCTACATCTACGCCGGCATCCGCAAGGACACGGTGGCGATCGCGCTGGGCCAGGGCCACACCACGTTCGGCCGCTACGCGACCAATCGCGGGGTCAACGCCGTCTCGCTGCTGCCGCAGGCCACGGACGCCGCATCGGGTGCGCTCGCCTACCAGGGTGCCAACGCGAAGCTGTCGCGCGGGGCCAAGGCGATGGAGTTGTTCCAGCAGCAGGCCGAGAAGGACCAGCACGGCCGCCACATCGCGCAGATCGTGCCGCTTTCGGCCCTGCTCGCGGGCTCGGCCGGGCACGGCAGCGAGGCTCCCGCGCACGGGGCCGAGGGCGCGCCGCACGGTGCGGCCGGTGCGGCGAAGTCGCATGCGGGCGAAGCCGTCGGTCACTACCCGGCCGGCGAGGGCGTGCACGTCGAGCCGCATCCGGCGATGACGCGTCCGGGGCAGCACACCGAGCCCAAGCAGCGGCCCGAGGGCTGGAAGCCGCCTGCGCACGCGATCACCGCGTTCGAACCCGAGATGAAGGGACGCTCTGCCAAGAACGATCCCGTCGTCGAGGGCTCGTATGCGCACGCGAAGCACCGCTGGGCGATGTCGGTGGACTTGAACAGCTGTACGGGCTGTGCCGCCTGTGTGGTGGCGTGCAACGCCGAGAACAACATCCCCGTCGTGGGTCCGGACCTGATGCGCCGCGGCCGTGAGATGAACTGGATCCGCATCGACCGCTTCGAGGAGCGCGTGGCACCAGGCGCGAACGACGTGCGCTTCGTGCCGATGATGTGCCAGCACTGTGGCAGCGCGCCGTGCGAGATGGTCTGCCCCGTCTACGCCACCTACCACAACCCCGAGGGCCTGAACGCGCAGGTCTACAACCGCTGCGTGGGCACGCGTTACTGCTCCAACAACTGCCCCTACAAGGTGCGCGCGTTCAACTGGTTCGACTTCTCCGCGCCCGAGAAGACCACGTTCGCGTTCCCCGAGCCGCTCAACTGGCAGCTGAACCCGGACGTCACCGTGCGCTCGAAGGGCGTGATGGAGAAGTGCACGATGTGCATCCAGCGCATCCTCGAGGGCAAGGGGCACGCCAAGGACGAGGAACGCGCCGTGCGCGACGGCGAGATCCAGACCGCGTGCGCGCAGTCCTGCCCGGCGCAGGCGATCACGTTCGGCGACCTGGCCGACCCCGAGAGCGCCGTGCACTTGAAGAGCTTCGGCGAGCGCAAGTACTGGGTGTTCCAGGAGCTGAACACCAAGCCCGGCGTGACGTACTTGCAGAAGGTCACGCGCGACACGATGAGCGAGGCCCAGGCGTGAGCCAGAACCCGACCGTCGCCGCGCACGAGGATCCGGAGAAGCGCCCGATCACGCAGGCGTCGCTCAACGACGACGTCATGAAGCTGATCAGCCTGCCGGGGAAGATCTGGTGGGCGGCGTTTCTCTTGGACCTGCTCGTCCTGGCGGTGGCGTTGGGCGCGGTGCGCAACCTGATCGTGCACGGCTGGGGTGTGTCGGGGTTCATGCGGCCGGTCATGTGGGCCGTGGACATCACGAACTTCGTGTTCTGGGTCGGCATCGCGCACTGCGGCACGCTGGTCTCCGCCGTGTTGTTCCTGTTCCGGTCGCACTTCCGGCGCGCGGTCTACCGCATCGCCGAGGCCATGACCGTTTTCGGCGTGCTCACCGCCGCGATGTTCCCGGCCATCCACACCGGCCGGCCGTGGTTCGACTACTGGCTGTTCCCGTACCCCAACCAGCGCCAGCTGTGGACCAACGTGCGCTCGCCGCTCGAATGGGACGTGTTCGCCGTCAACACGTACCTCACCGTCTCGAGCATCTTCTTCCTGGTCGGGCTGATCCCCGACGTGGCGGCCGTGCGCGACCGCGCCAAGCATCCGCTGATGAAGTTCCTCTACACGTTGCTGTCGTTCGGCTGGACCGGGGCGAACTACCAGTGGAAGCACTTCTACGGCGCCTACCTGTTCTTCGCCGCGCTGGCCACCCCGCTGGTGTTCTCGGTGCACTCGGTCGTGTCGTGGGACTTCGCGATGGCCCAGACGCCGGGCTGGCACTCGACGCTGTTCGCGCCTTACTTCGTGGCCGGCGCGATCTTCTCGGGCGTCGCCATGGTGATCAACCTGCTGATCCCCATCCGCAAGGCGTTCAAGCTCGAACACATCGTCACCATCGACCACATGGAGAAACTGGCCAAGCTCGTACTGCTCACCTCGTGCATGGTGGGCTACTCGTACCTGACCGAGTTCTTCATGGCGTGGTTCGGCCCCAATGCCGCCGAGCGCGACGTGTTCTGGTTCCGCGCGACGGGCCACTACTGGTGGGCGTTCTGGACCATGTTCTCGTGCAACGTCATCTTCCCGCTGCTGCTGTGGTTGAAGCCGTTCCGGCGCAACATGACCGCCATGTTCATCCTCTGCATCTTCGTGAACATCGGCATGTGGTTCGAGCGCTTCGTGATCATCGTCACGTCGCTCACCCGGTCGTTCAACCCCGCGAACTGGTTCTACTACAAGATGAGCTTCACCGAGGTGTGCCTCATCGTCGGCTCCTTCGCATGGTTCTTCATGTTCTTCCTGGTGTTCGTGCGCGTGTTGCCCGCGTTCTCCATCGCCGAGATCAAGGAGACGCTGCCGATGCCGAAGCGGAAGGGAGGCCACGCATGATGGACATGCTGATGAAGCTGCTCATGCCGCCGCCGCCCAAGTTCTACGGAGTCATGGGCATGTTCCACTACGTGGACGATGCCGCCGACGCGGTGACGGCACTGCGCCAGGCCGGGCACAAGGACCTCCAGGTGTTCTCGCCGGTGCCGCACCACGAGATCGAGAAGGCGCTGGAGCAGGGCCCGTCGATCGTGCGCTGGGTGACGTTCACCGGCGGCCTGCTGGGTGCGACCGGCGGCACCGCGCTGTGCTGGTACTCGATCGTGTCGTGGCCGATGGTGATCGGCGGCAAGGAGCTGGTGAGCATCCCGCCGTTCACGATCCTCGGCTACGAGTCCATGATCCTGCTGGCCGGCCTCTCGAACCTGCTCGGCATGCTGGCGCTCGCGCGGCTGCCGCAGATCAAGGCCTCCGCACCCTACGACCCGCGCTTCCAGGAGGACATGATCGGGATCTGGGTGCCGTGCGCGCCCGACATGGCCCCCAAGGTGGAGCAGATGCTCAAGGGCCAGCGCTCGCTCGAGGTGCACGTCCATGCTTAGGCCCATCGCGTTCATCGCGCTGCTGGCACTGTGGTCGGCCTCGTTCCAACAGGGCTGCGAGGACGCCAAGAAGTCGCTGACGCGCCTGCGGTATTACCCGATCCGCGACATGCGGCAGTCGGTGGTGCTGGACCCACAGCGCGACGCGTGGGGCGCGAACGGCCCCGTGCGCCTGGCGCAGGTGCCCGATTCGCTGAGCGTGCCCACGATCGGCCGCGACCCGTACCTGGCCGACATCGCCAGCTACGAGGACATCGGCAAGAAGCTGCTGGCACCGCCTTCGACCGAAGCGTCCGTGGCGCGTGGCGACAGCCTGTTCCACACCGTGTGCTGGAGCTGCCACGGCAAGACGCTGATCGGCGACGGGCCGGTGAGTGCCAAGTTCGTGCCGCCGCCCGACCTGCTCGCCGAGATGACGCGGCTGCGCACCGACGGCTACATGTACATGTACATGCGTCACGGCGGCGCGATCATGCCGTCGTACGGCAACGTGCTGTCCACGCACGACGCGTGGAGCGTGATCCACTACATCCGGCACATGCAGAAGGTGAGTCCGCGATGAGCCACGACGCCGTCCTGCGCGACATCGCCGGCCGCCTGCCCGGGAAGCCCGACCCCAAGAAGCGCCAGACGTTCATCGCGCTGATGGTGGTGGGGGCGATCGCGTTCGGCTACCTGCTCGCCACGAATCCGCTGCGGGCATGGGGCTCGTGGACGATCAACACGCTCTACTTCCTCGGCATCGCCGAGGGCGGTGTCGTGCTGGCCGCCGCGATCCGGCTGGCCAACGGCCGCTGGGGCGGGCCGATGATGCGCATCGGCGAGTCGTTCTCGAGCTACCTGCCGTTCGGCATCGGCACCATGCTCGTGCTGCTGCTCGCCGGCATCTGGACCTACCTGCCGTGGACGCACCACGTGGACCCGCGCCAGGCGCCGTTCCTGAACGTGCCGTTCCTGTTCGTGCGCACACTGGGCGGACTGGCGCTGTTCACCTGGCTGGCCTCGAACCTGGCGCGCCAGTCGCTGCGCCGCGACCTCTACCTGTTGATGCCGCACGTCACACCCGAGCTCAAGGCACTCTACGAGAGGCGTGTCGGCCAGTGGCGCGGGGACGAGGCCGAGGCCGCCTCGTACTCGCACGAGGTGAGCCATCTCTCGCCGCAGATCGTGCTGACGTTCGTGTCGTTCTTCAGCGTGATGGCGTGGGACTTCATCATGGCCCTCACGCCCAACTGGGTGAGCCCGCTGTTCGGCTGGTTCGTCTACGCCGGCGCGTTCCTGAGCGGCGTGTCCGTGATCGCCATGCTGGCCACGCAGCTGCGCGCCCGCCGCGGTCTCGACGCCTACATCAAGACGGACATGTTCTGGGACATGGGCAAGATCATGTTCGCGTGGTGCATCTTCTGGGTCTACTTGATGTGGTCGCAGTACCTGCCGATCTGGTACGCGGACATGCCCGAGGAGACGTGGTGGGTGTTCCTGCGGTTCGAGAACCCGTGGCGGCCGCTCGCGTTCACCGCGTTCACGATGATCTTCCTGATCCCGTTCCTCGGCATGATGAACAAGACCAGCAAGACCAACCCCGCACTGCTGTTCACGTTCACGTGCATCATCCTGGCCGGCGTGTGGATCGAGCGGCACGTGCTGGTGATGCCATCGCTCAACCCCGACCACGTGTGGGTGGGCCTGCCCGAGGTGGGCGTGACGATCGGGTTCGTGGGTCTGTTCGGCTTCGCGCTGCAGCGGTTCCTGTGCAAGTACCCGTGCGTGAAGGTGACCGACGTGTTAGACCACGCCGGAGGCCACGGGCACTGATCCCGCGCTAGCGCGGGTTCGACCGAACGCCCGGGTCCTCCTCGAGAGGCCCCGGGCGTTCGCTCTTGAAGCGAGCATCCCGTGCCGGGATGGCGGAATGGCAGACGCAGCGGACTTAAAATCCGCTGGGCGCAAGCCCGTGCAGGTTCGAGTCCTGCTCCCGGCACACCGATTCGCAACGGCCTGCGAGGTTATCCAAGTGGCGAACCGTTCGGCGAGAGCTCAGACCGTGTCTGGCTTGTGCTACACCAGCACCGCGGCGCGAGCCCACGAGCCAGCGGAAGGGCGGCTCTAGCCTCCACCTAGAGGCTTTGGCGAAGCCGGTTGGCGCAGCTTCGGCTCCCTGAAGCCCTACGGGCATAGCTGATGCCTTCGATCAATCCAAACAACCCGGAACGGGACTCCTGAGCAGCGTGAAGGGGGCGTCAGGAAGGGCCGATAGCTTCGGAATGCGGACTCGAATTGTGGGCATGAGACGCACCGGGCGAGTGTTCCGAGGGGCTCGGGTCGGATGCCTCGTGGCTCTCTCCATCTTCAGAGGAAATCACGTATGAGTGAGGTAAGCATCAGCCCACGGCCGCACGCGAGGCGTTTGATGTTCGCTTCCATGGTCACCCTCTTGGGAACAGGCGTGTTTCTCCTCCTGCGACAACTGTTGGTAGATCTGATTGGGGACCCTTGGTTGATCGCAGGCTGTGCGATTGGCGGATTCTTGTTCTCGTCGATACTCTATCCGCGCCAAGAGCTGTCCATCGCGCGAGCAATGGCAGTTGGGGCAGGCATCGTCTGGGGTACTTTCGCCTCGATAGCCGTATTTCACGCTGTCAGCGAGATCGTGAAGGGGCGGCAGGACAGTAGCCTCCTCAACGAGTGTCTAGGCGTAGTGGGCTGGGCCACATTTGCCACGAGCTGGTGGCTGTTACCAGCTGTGATGGTTGTCGTATCGGTGTTGGATCGGGTTCTGCCTTGGAGGCCGCCTCGCCAAGACAATGAGGACCAAGCGTGGTAACTCCCCGACACCCGGCCCTCCGCTGAGGCGCACGCAGCAAGCTTCCGAGCGTCCTCCTCGGTCGGCCGCGATGGGCAGTTAGGCGCCATCGCTGTATCCGAACTGTGCGAGAACAATCGGACACCATCGGTCAGTCTTGCTCGCGGACCGACCCCTCGCGCGCGGGCTTCACTACCATTGGCGCAGGCGTGTCACCGCCACCAGCCGTTGCGATGGGAGCGGACTCGGCCCCTGAGCTCGCTGGGCGAGAGCCCGTGCAGGTTCGAGTCCTGCTCCCGGCACCAGGTTGCGCAACGGAACGCGGCACTCGTGAGCGTCACCGTTTCGCCGTCGAGGTGGCCTTTGGCAACGGAACGGTGCGGCAACGTGCGTCCGGCCTTGCCGGACGTCCAGTGGCAGCAAGTCCTCCTTAGCTTCTCGCGTGGCTGGGCGCCAATCGCGGGCAAGGGATGTCCTCGCCTGATATCCATGCAACACTGAAGCGCATGACGAGCCGGGCAACGCGAGAGCGCGAGGAGCGGGTCCTAGACGAGCTTTGCGAGCAACTGGAGCGAAGAGAAGGCTCCAGAGTTCGAGTGATCTCGCGTCCTGATCGCGAAGAGCGGCGCAGAGCAGCAGTCGATGCTTTGATGGCGCGCGGAGCGGAGACCTGGGCGGTAGAGCACACTCGCGTCTTCGATCGACCGAACCAGCTGGGGCTGCACAAGCGACTTGATCTCGTGAGGCCAATCATTGTTCAAGAGGTGACGGGAGCACTTCCGTTGGAGCGCGTTGGAGTCGCGGTGCCGGTGGAGGAGTTGCCTGTTGGACCTGCTGGGGCGAAGGCCGCGCGGCTCATAGCACAAGCTGCAATCACACACGTACCGTCATTGCCCGAGGGTAAGGCGAAATTGGTTGAGGTCGATGGCTTCAGTCGCGGGCTTGGGGTGATTCGCCACCTTCGCGTAAGGGGCAAAGGGATGTGTCTCGTGCTGGCGCTTACACCAGAGCGCGATGACGAGCTGCGTGTGCGCGAGATGCGGCGAGCGATGGAGGATAAGCGCGCCAAAGTCCTGCGGATGCGCGAGCAAGGACACAAGACGATGCTTCTGCTCGACTCGGCTGAGATGCTGTGGCATGAGACGCTCTACTCGGCATTTGAGCGAGCAGCGACCTCCGAACTTGTTCAGCCATACGACGAAATTGTGTTGGCGCTTTCGGGCTGGGAGCCGGCTCTGTTTCTGGAGTGTCCCCATTCCTCGGGCCGTCAGCTATGACAGGGTCTCCGGCGTGATGGGGTGAACTTCGACCAGCGACTCTTCGGCCGCCGCCGAGGATGCCACAGGGACGGCCATTGCGATCG